>Ga0187893_10001768_pt1 | contig 50001 bp, 50 predicted proteins | sample MA1701074metaG_FD_139574 | JGI IMG/M metagenome (GOLD analysis project Ga0187893, IMG submission 139574) | White microbial mat communities from a basaltic lava cave in the Kipuka Kanohina Cave System on the Island of Hawaii, USA - MA170107-4 metaG ... | reverse complement strand
CTTGACCGCCAACTGCTTGAACTCGACGGTGTATTCCTGCTTCGGTATCTTGAACATCCATTCCCCTCCATTTCGTCATCCTATCCGCAGATCGATGGAAGACGAAATTTCAGGGGAAGCTCACCTAGGCCACGCCCGGCAGCGGGTGTCGTTCGTTCCGAAGCGCCGAAGAGGGACCCTGTAATACCCAGCCCCGGAGACGGTGTGGAAGAGCTGCCTACTTGCGTCCGCACTTGCCTTGCGCTGCGAGACAGGGAGCTGACCGGATGATCGGGGCGACCGAAGTGTCAGTATGAGGTCAGGCTAGGACTATTTGAGAAGGCCCTCCACAAATGGCACTTCAAAACACTTGTTGTGCATGATTGGGCCATGGCCGAAATATCCCTCTTCACCAAAGAGCTCGCCATGATCGGATGTAACGATGAAATACGTGTTGTTGGGAGCTTTGCTCATCAGTTTCCCGATGTAACGGTCTATGTACTCTACGCATGCTACTTGCTGCCTTTGAAGCATCCCCATCTGCTTCATGTCGAAAAATCGGTCTGCACTATCTGCATCAACATGTGCTCCACGGTCGAGAGACTTTACCACTCCGTGTACTCCGGATATGTGGGGCAGACCTTCACCTGAAAGCATGTATGGGTAGTGTGTTTCGCCTAGATTGAGGAAATAAAAGCGTGGCTCATCTTCCGGAAACGCGATTTCTTCGACCATTCCAGCGAAATCATTGTGATTGTCCATGAGCTTGTAATCATCGAAATGCTGGCTGATCAACGTGTACTGACTGATAACCGGCATGGAGACTCGTGCGATAGTCCGGTAACCGAGGCTGGTCAACACTTTGGGAAGGGAAATCTCGGGCAAGAAATCCTTGAAAGCGAGATTCGGTCCGCCGATTCTCTTGGACCAGTGGACAAATTCCTCCTTGTAAACCACTGAGGCAAAGACTCTAGGTGGGCTGACATGTGGCAAAAGGCCCATGGTGAACACGTAGTGTGATGGCGCTGTCCAGGAGGCATAGGAAAAGCGCTTCTCTGCCTTGCCGATTCGATCGATGTTGGGCGTGCTGGCCGCCATGAATGAGTCATAGCGGCAGCTATCCATGATGATGAAGACGATGTGATTTCGGTTCACGTGCGCGACCTATCTTCGTATCGAGCTCACAGATTCTGCACGTTGGAGTCGTGAGTCACCCAAGAGCAGCGATCGTGACATTTCGTACGGACGGATGAAAGCAAGAACTGTACAAGGAAGGCGCCTGGTCACTGGATTGCATTCTGCTCGTGTCGGTTTATATGGTATCCGGATGCCCTTGCCCACACGGAATAGGCCTTGGATGGAGGAGCTCTAAGTCTGGGTTTCGGACAAGAGGCGAAGCACCAGCCGGTGTCCAATTGCGAAGAGAGGGGAGCAGGACGATGGAAGATGGATGGCAGTAACGACCCGTGCCTTGGATACCAGTTTCGCGATCTCAACTTGTGAGGTCAGATCCCGCGCAGCTTCCTACGTGCGGGATTTCAGGGCCTGAGTGTTGCGGAGGTGGGGCGAAATGAAGCTTGGGCGCTTTGCGCCCTTGGTTGGGGAGCCCCCGGCCAAGTGACTCTTAGGTTAGGCCCCCCGGCAGAGCAGCCAGGGGGCTTCATAGTGACAAGACTTACTGGCTGCTATCGGGCTGTATGGTGACCGAGCCAGTTCGAGTGTCGCCACTCGGGTTGGTAACAGTTCTGTTTATGGTTCCCGTTTCTTTTTCGTAGCTGGCTGTCGCGCTTCTCGTCAATGTCTGTCCATCTTCCGTGGTGACCACGGTGTTTCTGGTGACGCTGCCGTCGTCATTGCGAACGGCGCTGCCGCTGACTGTCGCTGTCTTGCCACCGCTGGTCGTGACGGTGCGTGTTCCGTCTCCCTCCACCGTGCCAGTCATGGTCCGCGTATTACCCTCCGGGCCGGTCACACTTCTGGTGAACGAACCAGTTTCTTTGTCGTACGTGCGATCAACGCTGCGAGTAACGGTCCTGCCGTCTTGTGTGGTGATCGACTGATCGCGGGTTGCGGTGCCACCGCCTCGGCTGCCCTCACTCTTGTAGGTGCCGGTTCTTCCTTTCTTGGTCGTGTAGCTGCCGCTGCGCTTGAACTCGCGCGCAGCCGCGTCAGACAGCGTTGTGGCGGTAAACATCAGGGCGACACAAAGTGCAGAAAATACGGCTACAGTCTTACGCATGGCATTCTCCAGTCATCGTACCGGACACCATAACGGAGCTTTGGCTCGGTCGGTTGACGAAAGGTTACCACAAACATGCAGAGAATCTGTAACCCATTGTTTCATAAGGGTAGAGAGCATTTTGCAGCATCATGCCCAGCGTGATTCATGTGCCATGGGGGTTTACGAATCAATGGAAATTCCTCGATTTCGTGATCAGCTTTCCAAGCAACCAGCTGTGATCTACGAGACGACGGGCCACAAGATGCATGACTTTGCCCTCGCGCTGTATCTCGCCGTCGACACCGAGCAGGATAGCTTCCAGGAGCTCTTGCCTCTGCCTTTCCACAAGGTGGTTCCAAACTACGACGTTGATGTTGCCGGTTTCGTCTTCCAGCGTAACGAAGATCGTCCCTTTTGCAGTACTGGGCCGCTGCCGGCAGGTTACGAGTCCGGCCACTCTTACGATTCGTCCATCGGCGACTGAAAGCAGTTCTTCTGCGGTCACTGCGCGCATCTTCCTCAAGCGTCCGCGTAAAAGCGCGAGAGGGTGCCGGCGCAGGGATAGACCGAGACTGGAATAATCAGCAACGATGTCTTCGCCTTCCGTAGGTGGGACCAGTACCGCGGGACTCTCGGAAATGGGCATGTTTCCAAGAAGCGGTGTCGTCGGCTCGACCCCTATGGCAGCCCACGCGGCCTCGTGCCTGTGACCAAGCATGGATTCGAGCGCGCCGGCTGAGGCCAGCGCATTGACTTCGCGACGCTCAAGCTTTGCCTGCGCCACCAGTTTCTCGAATGAATCGAATCCATCCAATGCCCTTGCGGCCAGCAGGCGGGACGCGCTGATCTTCGACAAACCATCAACCATGCGCAACCCCAGGCGAACCACAGGTTCCCCGGCCATACCGCGTTCCAGAGTGCAATCCCATTCGCTGCGAAGGACGTCCACGGGACTTACTTCAACTCCGTGACGACGCGCGTCCTGCACGAGTTGGGAAGGACCGTAGAAACCCATCGGTTGGCTGTTGAGGAGCGCGGCAAGAAAAGCTGCGGGCTCGTGACGTTTGAGCCAGGCCGAGACGTAGGCGATAAGGGCAAAACTGGCCGAGTGAGATTCCGGGAAACCATACTCGCCGAAGCCCAGAATCTGGTGATAGATCCTCCCGGCAAACTCCTCCGAGTAGCCGCGTGCTTTCATCCCGTCTTTGAGACGTTTCTCGAATGGTTCCAGGCCCCCTTTCCTGCGCCAGGCAGCCATGGAACGACGGAGACGGTCGGCTTCTCCGGGCGTGAACCCGGCGGCAACCACTGCCAGCTGCATGACCTGCTCCTGGAAAATTGGGACACCCAAGGTGCGTTCGAGCACGGCCTTCACTTCTTCGCTGGGGTACTCGACCAGATCCGGGTTCTGTCGTCGCTGCAGGTAGGGATGGACCATGTCTCCCTGGATCGGGCCCGGGCGTACGATCGCGATCTCTATCACGAGATCGTAGAAATTCTCAGGCCTGAGCCGCGGCAGCATCGACATCTGTGCACGCGACTCGATCTGGAAAACGCCTACGGTATCGGCACGCCGGGCCATTTCGTACACTGCGGGGTCCTCCGCGGGAATGTCCTGCACCCGCACCGGCATTCCGCGAAAGCTGCCTATCAGATCAAGAGCCCTGCGTATGGCGCTCAGCATGCCGAGAGCAAGGACGTCAACCTTGAGGAGTCCTAGCGCATCGAGATCGTCCTTGTCCCACTGGATGACGGTGCGGCCCTTCATCGTCGCGTTTTCGATGGGAACCAGCCGGGACAGCGGTCCGCGCGAAATCACGAAACCGCCGACATGCTGAGAAAGGTGACGCGGAAACCCGATCAGCGTCCTCGTCAACTGGATTACCCTGCCGACCAGCGGACTCCCCGGGTCGAACCCGGCCTCGCGCAAACACCGGGACAAATCGGTCCGGTGATTCCACCAGGCGATGGTCTTTGACAACCGGTTGACCTGTTCGAATGTCAAGCCAAGTGCCTGGCCGGTATCGCGCAACGCGCTCTTTATCCTGTAGGTGATCACGGTAGCGGCAAGTGCCGCCCGGTCTCGTCCGTACTTGTTGTAGATATGCTGGATCACTTCCTCGCGCCGCTCGTGCTCGAAATCGACATCGATATCCGGAGGTTCATTGCGTTCCCTTGAAACGAAACGTTCGAACAGCATGGACATGCGTGCTGGATCGACTTCGGTGATGCCAAGGGCGTAACAGACTGCAGAGTTGGCAGCTGAGCCGCGTCCCTGACAGAGGATTCCACGGCTGCGCGCGAAATCCACCGCTTCATGCACCGTGAGGAAATAGGCTTCGTAGCGCAGTTCGGCAATCAGGGAAAGCTCGTGCTCGACGAGGGTGCGCACCTTCTGCGGACAGCCCCCAGGGAAGCGCTTCGTCAGCCCCTTTTCCGTGAGCTGTCGAAGATACTGCGCCGGTGTAAGGCGCGGCGGCACCAGTTCCTCCGGGTACTCGTAGCGCAGACAGTCGAGCGAGAAAGTGCAGCGCTCCGCGATTGCCATAGTTTCGGCAAGCAGTCCCGGAGAGTAGATCCTGGCCAGGTTGCCGAGCGACCGTAGGTAGCGCTCGCCGTTCGGGTGCAGGTTATGGCCAGCCTGAGCAACACGCAGGCCTAGCCGGATGGCGGTCAGCGTGTCCTGCAGCCGACGCCGGCCGCGAACGTGCATGTGCACATTGCCCGCTGCCGCGAGCGGCAGACCGCTGCGGTCGGAGAGTTCCACAAGCCGTGCCAGACGGCTGCGGTCGTCGGGACCGCGATGCAGTTCGGCGGCGATCCAGGCGCGCTCCGCAAAGATCTCCCGTATAAACAAGGCATCCTGCAGTTCAACCGCCTCTTCTGGCACGTGCAGGGCGAGACAGCCGGGCAGGCCGGAGGCGATATCGTCCCGTCTCAAGCGGTACGAGCCTTTGGCCCCGGAGCGCCGCCCTCGAGTGATCAAATCCGAAAGGTTTCCATAGCCCTCCCGGTCTTGGGCAAGCAACACCAGCGTTGGCCCATCCGCCAACCGGAATTCCGCGCCGACCAGGATCTTCAACCCCGCAGCTTTCGCAGCAACATGTGCCCGCACGATGCCGGCCAGAGAGCATTCGTCGGTGATTGCCAGGGCGCGATAACCCAGTTTTGCCGCCTGCCCAACCAGCTCTTCGGGATGTGAGGCCCCGCGCAGGAAAGTGAAGTTACTCAGGCAATGCAGCTCGGCGTAGCCGGCTGACGGCGTTTGAAAGGAATGGCGCACCTTCGCAGGACAGGGAGCCGATGGGGAATACGTGATGGGAAAGGGCGGCACGCTTGCGGGCATTGCTTGCCATGGGGCGTCTAAAAACCCCTGAGTTACTGAATTTTTATACAGTACCAGATCCTGGACTGTAAAGCCGAGGGACAAGGTGATCGCCCCGGTGAATGGACCAACGTCAAGCACCACCACAACCAGCGCCGAGGCCGGTATTGGTTTTGCCGTCAGATTTTGATAAACTTCGCGCCCTCAAGAAGTTACAACGATTGGGCCGCGCGCCCATTTTTTGTTTGTACAGGCGGTTATGGATCTAGGCGAGCTTCTCGAGAGGACACTGGCGGGTCTGGAATACGAGCTTGTCAGCCTGGAGCAGTCGAACCACGGCAGGATGCTCCGTATCTTCATCGACAAGCCGGGCGGGGTCACGGTGGATGACTGCGCCCGGGTCAGCAATCAGGTGACCCGGGTGTTTGCGGTCGAGGGTGTGGACTACGACAGGCTGGAGGTTTCCTCCCCCGGACTCGATCGGCCGCTGAAGCGCGTGCAGGACTTCAAGCGCTTCGAGGGCGAGAAAGCGCAGGTCCGTATGCGGGTTCCGTTGAACGGGCGGCGGAACTTTGTCGGCATCCTGCGGGGGGTGGACGATGCGAACCTGCGCATTGAGGTCGACGGAACGCTGCTGTCGATCGACTTGGCGAGCATCGCAAGGGCCCGGCTGGTGCCGAGTATCTGACGACTGGAGAGATTTTAATGAGTCGCGAGCTTTTGATGCTGGTTGACGCGCTTGCGCGCGAGAAGAACGTGGCCAAGGACATCGTTTTTGGCTCGCTCGAGCTCGCCCTGGCGTCCGCGACAAAGAAACGATTCAAGGAAGACGTGGACGTGCGGGTTGCGATCGACCGGGAAACAGGCGAATACGACAGCTTTCGCCGATGGCAGGTGATGCCAGACGAACTGGTAGAAGCGCCGGAACGCCAGATCAGCCTCACCGAGGCTCTGGCCAGGGATGCCAGCCTGAAAGCGGAAGATTTCATCGAGGAAGCCCTGGAACCGGTTGAATTCGGCCGTATCGGCGCCCAAACCGCCAAGCAGGTCATTCTCCAGAAGATCCGCGACGCCGAGCGAGAGCAGATCCTGAACGATTTTCTGCAGCGCAAGGAGTTCATCGTCACCGGCTCCATCAAGCGAATGGAGCGTGGCAATGCCATTATCGAATCAGGCCGCATCGAGGCGGTGCTGCCCAAGGACCAGATGATCCCGAAGGAGAACCTGCGGGTGGGCGATCGCGCGCGCGCCTACCTGCTCAAGGTCGACCGTGGCACCCGGGGCCCGCAACTGGTTCTGTCACGGACGGTTCCCGAGTTTCTGGTGAAGCTTTTCGAGCTGGAGGTCCCGGAGATCGAAGAGGGACTGCTCGAGATCAAGGCCGCCGCCCGAGACCCCGGCTCACGTGCCAAGATCGCAGTGAAGTCGAATGATCAGCGCATAGATCCGATCGGCACATGCGTGGGTATGCGCGGCTCCCGGGTTCAGGCCGTCACTGCGGAACTCGCGGGCGAGCGTGTCGATATCATTCTCTGGTCTCCCGATCCTGCGCAGTTCGTGATCAACGCGCTGGCGCCCGCGGAGGTCAGCCGCATTACCGTCGACGAAGAGTCTCACAGCATGGACGTGGTGGTTGATGAAGAGAACCTTGCCCAGGCTATCGGCCGAAACGGTCAGAATGTGCGGCTCGCGAGCGAGCTTTCCGGCTGGGAACTGAACATCATGACCGAAGAGGAGTCTCAGAAGAAGAATGATGAGGAGTTTGCGCAGATCCGGTCGCTTTTCATGGATAAGCTGGACGTAGACGAAGAGGTGTCGGACATCCTCATTCAGGAAGGCTTCACCACCCTTGAGGAAGTCGCCTACGTGCCGATCAACGAAATGCTGGAGATCGAATCGTTTGACGAGGAGACGGTGAACGAGCTGCGCAGCCGCGCCCGGAACGCCCTGCTGGTGCAAGCGATCGCGAGCGAGGAAAAGGTGGAGAACGTGGCCAGCGACCTGCTGAGCCTAGAAGGCATGGATAACGAGACTGCGCGCATGCTGGCTTCGAAGGGCGTTACGACCCAGGAGGAGCTTGCCGATCTGGCGGTGGACGATCTGGTTGACCTGATCGGCATCGATATCGAACGGGCGAAGCAATTGATCATGACCGCGCGCGCCCCCTGGTTCGCGGCAAATTGAGGTTGCGGTATCGAGGAGTAAAGAATGGCTGATACGAGCGTCACGCAGTTTGCCAAGGAGCTTGGGCTGCCTCCCGGCCTGCTGCTGGAGCAGCTGCAGGCTGCCGGCGTGCGCAAGGCGCTTGACGAAGGTACCGTGCTCGACGAACAGGACAAGACGCAGCTTCTCGAGTATCTGCGAAAAGTTCACGGCGCCAAAGAATCGGCGAAGAGCCGGATCACGCTGACGCGCCGGCAGACCAGCGAAATCAAGAAGTCGGACGGGACCGGCAAAGCACGCACCATCCAGGTTGAAGTACGCAAGAAGCGCGTGCTGGTCAAGCGTGATGCCGGGGCCGCTGCGCCCGCGGCAGAGCCTCCCCCCGCAGTAGCGGTGAATCAGGAAGAGGCTGCCTTGCGCGAGGAGGAAGCCCGCAAGCAGGCTGAGCTGATCGCGCGGCAGGCGGCCGACGTGGTCGCGAAACAGGAACGCAAGCAGCGCAAGACCACGGCGCCTGCGGAACCGGAGGCAGCACCAGCTGCCGAGCCGCCTGCGGCAGGTGCGCCGGTGAAGCAAGCCGAACCTGCCCCCGCCTCAGCCAAGAAAGCCGCCACCGAGGGTACGCTGCATAAGCCCGTTACGAAACCCGGGGGTGCCAAACCGAAACCCCAGAAAAAACCCGCTGGCGGCGGTTCTTGGAAAGACGAGTCGGCCAAACGCCGCACCATCAAGACCCGCGGCGACGTGAGCAGCGGCGGGGAAGGCTGGCACGCGCGCAGGGAGCGCCACGCGCGGCAGCGGGCCGAGCACGCGGCAGCGCAGGAGGCCGTAGTCCCGACCGAGCCGATAGTACGCGAGGTCCTGATACCGGAGACCATTACGGTAGCCGATCTCGCCCACAAGATGTCGGTAAAAGCAGCCGAAGTAATCAAGACTCTGATGAAACTCGGCCAGATGGTCACGATAAATCAGGTTCTCGACCAGGAAACCGCAATGATCGTGGTCGAGGACATGGGGCATCACGCCAAGAGGGCGAAGATCGACGACCCGGAGTCGTTCCTGGAACAGCCGGAAAAGCAGGACGTAGCGGCCGAACCCCGGGCTCCGGTGGTCACCGTCATGGGTCACGTCGATCATGGCAAGACTTCCCTGCTCGACCATATCCGCCGCACCCGCGTCGCCAGCGGTGAGGCAGGCGGGATCACGCAACACATCGGTGCCTATCATGTCAATACACCGCGCGGAATGATCACTTTCCTGGATACGCCTGGCCACGAGGCCTTTACGGCCATGCGCGCGCGGGGAGCGAAGGTCACCGACCTGGTGGTACTCGTAGTTGCTGCGGACGATGGGGTGATGCCACAAACGATAGAGGCACTGAATCACTCCAAGGCAGGCAAGGTACCGATGGTCGTGGCGGTAAACAAGGTGGACAAACCCGAGGCCAATCCCGAGAAGATCAAGCAGGAGTTGGCGCAGCACGAAGTCATTCCAGAGGATTGGGGTGGGGAAACCATGTTCGTGGAGGTTTCTGCGAAGACCGGCAAGGGTATCGACCAGCTGCTCGAATCGGTGCTGTTGCAAGCAGAGGTGCTCGAACTAAAGGCGCCGAAGGACGTGCCGGCCCGGGGCGTGGTCATCGAGTCGAAACTCGACAAGGGCCGCGGTCCGGTAGCGACCATCCTGGTTCAGTCAGGAACCCTTAAGCGCGGTGACGTCGTCCTAGCGGGCGCGGTCTTTGGCCGGGTGCGGGCGATGAACGACGAGACCGGGAAAAGCATCGAGCAGGCGGGACCTTCCATTCCGGTGGAAATTCAGGGGCTGTCCGACGTTCCGATCGCAGGAGAGGAAGTCATCGCCCTCGGCGACGAGCGCAAAGCTCGCGAGATCGCCCTGTTCCGACAGGGCAAGTTCCGAGAGGTGAAACTCGCCAAGCAGCAGGCGGCGAAGCTCGACGACATGTTCGAACAGATGAAGTCCGGCGAGATCAAGACCCTGTCGATGATCATCAAGGCGGATGTTCAAGGTTCGTACGAAGCTCTGGCGCATGCACTGGACAAGCTGTCCACCGAAGAAGTTCGCGTCAACGTCGTGCATGCGGGCGTGGGGGGCATCACTGAATCGGATGTCAACCTCGCTCTAGCCTCCAACGCGGTCATCATCGGTTTTAACGCGCGTGCCGACGCGATCGCGCGGAAACTGATTGCGGCGCACGGAATCGACGTGCGTTACTACAACGTAATCTATGATGCAGTGGATGAAGTAAAGGCAGCGCTCTCCGGAATGCTCGCACCCGAGAGGAAAGAGAGTGTTATCGGTCTGATCGAAGTCCGGCAGGTGTTTCGCATCTCCAAGGTCGGCACGGTTGCCGGCTGCTACGTGCTCGAAGGACTCGTCAAGCGCGGATCCCAGCTGCGAATTCTGCGTGACAACGTCGTCATTCATAGCGGAGAACTCGATTCTCTCAAGCGCTTCAAAGATGACGTGCGCGAAGTCAAAGCCGGATTCGAATGCGGCCTGTCGGTCAAGAGCTTCGACGACATCAAGGTCGGCGACCAACTCGAAATCTTCGAGGTGGTTGAAGTCGCCCGGCACCTTTGATCGAGCGCCTGTACGGCTGCATGGCAAAACCCTCCTCAAGGCTGGACAGAATTTCCGACCAGATCCAGCGGGACGTCGCGGAGCTAATACGCGCGGAAATCAAGGACCCGAGGGTAGGTCTGGTAACGTTGACTGGAGCCGAGATAAGCCCGGATCACCGTCATGCTAAGGTGTTCTTCACGGTCCTCGGCGACTCCAGGCAGGTGAAGCTTGCCATCGAAGGACTCGGTCATGCAGCAGGGTTCCTAAGGGCGCGACTGGCGTCTACCATGCGCCTGCGAGTAATGCCCGAACTGCACTTCGTCTACGACGAGTCGGTCGAGCGCGGCATTCGCCTGAGCCGGCTCATCGACGAAGCGGTGCGTCGCCCGGGACCGCGCCGCCAAGCGCGGCGCTGATTCACGGGGTGAAATGAGCCTTCCACGGGCCGCAGCAGCTGTCGATGGTGTCCTGCTGCTCGACAAGCCGAAGGGCATGACCTCGAACGCAGCCCTGCAGCGAGTGCGCGCGCTGTACGGTCGCCCCAAGGCCGGACACACTGGGACCCTCGATCCGCTAGCAACTGGACTGCTGCCGATCTGTCTCGGCGAGGCCACAAAGTTCTCCTCAGCACTGCTCGGCGCCGACAAGAGCTACCAGGCGACATTTCAACTGGGCTTTCGCAGTTCCACCGGCGACGCTGACGGACATCTCGAGCCGGCGACAGGCCCTGCCTTTACCGATCAGCAACTGCAGGCGGCGCTGGCAGAACTTACCGGCAGTATCGAGCAAACTCCTCCCATGTACAGCGCGGTCAAAGTCCATGGGAAGCCTTTGTACCGGTACGCGCGCGGGGGCAGTACGGTCGAGAGACGGGCAAGGACGGTGCATATCCGGCGCCTTGACCTGGTCGAGCGCCAGCCTGACGGGTTGCGGCTGACGGTGACGTGCAGCAAGGGCACCTATATACGAGTCTTGGCGGAGCAACTCGGGGCCAAGCTCGGATGCGGAGCCTACGTGCTCGCTTTGCGCCGGACCGCTGTAGGTCGGATCTCGATTGAAGAAGCGGTGCCCCTGCCAGAGCTTGAATCCTTGGATATCGCTGACCGCAGAGAGCTACTGCTGCCGGTTGATGCGTTGCTCTACACTTTGCCTCGGCTCGAACTGAGCGCGGAACTGGGCACGCGGGTGCTGCGAGGCTTGGCGGTAACCGGGCTGGCCGCTACTGAAGGACCAGTACGCTTGTACGGCCCGGAGGGCCGGTTTCTCGGGCTGGGACAGGCCGACGGCAGCGGAACTGTGGCACCAAAGCGTCTGGTCGCGGACCGTCCGGAAATCGGGCTAACTCTCTAAAACTTCTTGGAAAGCACCGATCCGGACGAGTATAATTCGCCGCCTTCGCACGGAGACAAGTAATGGCAATGACGACGGTCCAAAGGGCCCAGATTCTGGCCGAATATCAGCAGCGTAAGGGCGACACCGGTTCACCGGAAGCGCAGATAGCGCTGCTAACTGCGCACATCAACGACTTGACCGACCATTTCAAGACCCACGTCAAGGACCACCATTCCCGGCGAGGGCTGCTGAAGATGGTCAGCCAGCGCCGCAAGTTGCTCGACTATCTGCGCGGTGCCGACAGCGATCGTTACCGCCAGATCATCGATCGCCTAGGCTTGCGCAAATAAAAATAAGCGGTGAGTCGGAACTCTCCGGCCCACTGTTTCAATCCAGGGCGCAGACGACGTCGCTGCGCCCGTTGCATTTGAGGGCAGCACATTGAAGCTTACGCGCAAATCCATTCAGTACGGGCGCCATACCCTAACGCTCGAAACAGGCGAGATCGCCAGACAAGCCCACGGCGCAGTCATGGTGAACATGGACGACACCTGCGTCCTGGTTACCGTGGTGGGCAACAAAGAAGCCCGGCCTGGCCAGGACTTCTTCCCGCTTACGGTCGACTACCAGGAGCGCACCTACGCGGCAGGCAAGATTCCCGGCGGTTTTTTCAAGCGGGAGGGCCGGCCAAGCGAGAAGGAAACTCTGACTTCACGTCTGATCGATCGCCCCATCCGCCCACTGTTTCCCGAAGGTTTCTATAACGAGGTCCAGGTTGTCGCCACTGTCGTCTCCTCAAACAACGAAGTCGACGCCGATATCCCGGCGATGATCGGTGCATCGGCAGCGTTGGCACTGTCCGGCGTCCCGTTCAGCGGCCCGATCGGCGCGGCGCGGGTCGGCTACGACAACGGCCAGTACATCCTCAACCCTACTTTGACCGAGCTGAAGACTTCAAAGCTCAACCTTGTCGTGGCAGGCACCCGGCAGGCGGTGCTCATGGTCGAGTCTGAAGCCGCCGAGCTGCCGGAAGAGGTCATGCTGGGGGCAGTGGTTTACGGGCACCAGCAGATGCAGGCGGTGATCGACATGGTCAATGAGCTTGCCCAGGAGGCAGGCAACCCGCTCTGGGACTGGACAGCGCCGCAGAAGGATCCGGCATTGGTCGAGCGCGTCAAACAGATCGCGGAACAGGACCTACGCCAGGCCTACCAACTCAAGCAGAAACAGGCGCGCAGCACGAAAGTCGAAGAGATCCGAACGCGGGTATTCGCCGATCTCGCCCCGGAGGGTTCCGACGCTGCGCTGGTGAACGCCTTGTCGAGCGTTTTCAGCGACCTCGAAAGCCATATCGTCCGCAACCAGATCCTGAATGGAGAAGCGCGTATCGACGGCCGCGATACCCGCACCGTGCGACCGATCTCGATTCGCCTCGGCGCGTTGCCTCGCGCCCATGGGTCTGCGTTGTTCACCCGAGGCGAGACGCAGGCTCTGGTGGCAGCCACGCTGGGCACTTCGCGCGACGAGCAGATCATCGACGCGCTCCAGGGCGAATACACCGAGCGCTTCATGCTTCACTACAACATGCCGCCATACGCCACAGGGGAAACTGGCCGGGTCGGGTCGCCCAAGCGCCGCGAGGTTGGTCATGGCCGGCTCGCCAAGCGGGCGCTTCTGGCGGTGCTTCCCTCCCAGGAAGAGTTTGCCTACTCCCTGCGTGTGGTATCCGAGATCACCGAGTCGAACGGCTCGAGCTCGATGGCCAGCGTGTGCGGCGGGTGCCTCGCGCTGATGGATGCCGGGGTGCCCCTGAAGGCCCATGTAGCCGGCATAGCGATGGGGCTCATTAAGGAGGGAAATCGCTTCGCAGTGCTGACCGACATCCTGGGCGACGAGGATCACCTCGGCGACATGGACTTCAAGGTGGCAGGCAGCGAGAAAGGCGTGACCGCTCTGCAGATGGACATAAAGATACAGGGCATCACCAAGGAGATCATGCAGATTGCATTGCTGCAGGCGCGCGAAGGCCGCTTGCACATCCTCGGCCTCATGCGCGCTGCTCTTGACAGCCCGCGTTCGGAGCTTTCGGCTTATGCGCCACGCATGATCACGCTGAAAATCAAACCGGAGAAGATCCGGGACGTGATCGGCAAGGGCGGGGCGGTGATCCGCGCCATCACGGAAGAAACCGGAACGACCATCGACATCCAGGACGACGGAACGGTTACTATCGCCTGCGTGTCTTCCGCAGGAGGAGAGGCGGCCAAGAAGCGCATCGAAGAGATCACCGCCGAAGTCGAGGTCGGTCGAGTCTATGACGGCACCGTGCTGAAGCTCCTCGACTTTGGCGCCATAGTCAGCGTTCTGCCAGGCAAGGACGGTCTGCTGCACATCTCGCAGATTGCCGAAGAGCGCGTGAAGGCAGTCTCCGATCACCTGAAGGAAGGCCAGGCAGTTCGAGTCAAGGTGCTCGAGGCCGATGAAAAAGGGCGGCTGCGCCTATCGATGAAGGCCGTGACGCAAGAGGAAAGGACCAAAGCCACTACTACGTGATTCGGCTGCTGTTCGCGTCACGAAAAAAGCCCGCGGAGTGCGCGGGCTTTTTGTTTTGGGCCGGCATCAGCCGCCGGGCCAGATCTGCAGCAGAGTAAACGGATAAACGTAAGCCTGCAGCATCACCAGTCCGCCGACCAGGGAGGCAAGAACCAGGGAGTGGAAGAACACGTAGCGCAGGATGTCACCCTCGTGCCCATACCAGCGAGTGGCAGTAGAAGCAACCACGATCGACTGCGCGTCGATCATCTTGCCCATCACACCTCCCGAACTGTTTGCCGAAGCCATCAGATTCGCGTTCAGTCCGAGCTGTTCTGATGTGATCTTCTGGAGGCCGCCGAACAGCACGTTGGAGGCTGTGTCCGAGCCGGTCAGTGCCACACCCAGCCAGCCGAGCATGGTGCCGAAGAACGGGTAGAGCGCCCCGGTATGGGCGAACGCCAGCCCCATCGTGGCGTCCGTGCCGGAGTAGCGGGTGGTGAACCCCAGCGCGAGCATCGCCGCGATGGTCAGCAGCGAGAAACGCACCAGTACGATGGTCTCCCAGTACTTGCGCAGCAGCTCTCCGATAGAGTAACGCATGAACAGCCCGGCAAGAATCGCCGCGAGCAGTATCCCGGAGCCGGTCGCGGATAGCCAGTTCAGGCTGTACACGGCCTTCTCGGTGTGCGCTTTCGCTACGACTGGCGGAACTTTCTCCACCATCTCGTTCAAACCAGCCACCTTGAAATCCAGCTTAGTGATCCCGTTCCAGGGAAGCGAAATCTTCTGCTCGCTCTTTACCGCGCCGGTCGCAGTCTGCTCGACCTTCATTACTGAATAGCTGCCATTGAGAAAACCGCGCACCTGGGGCGTTCCCCAGGCGAACACAAACACCGACAGGACGATCCACGGTACCCACGCCCTTAGCACCGCCGCCCGCTCATGGCGGGCCAGCTGCATGTTCCCACTGCTCTCGGCGGTCCCGCTGTCTTTTTCATGACCCTTGAGCGCGGTTGTCGTCCAGACCGACTTCGGCTTCCATACTCTCAGGAACGCAGTCAGGCAGGCCATCGAGACGATTGCGGCACCGACGTCGACCAGCCAGGGACCGTGATAGTTGGAAATCAGGAACTGCGGAATCGCGAAGCTCACTCCGGTCACGACAATGGCCGGCCAGATCTCCTTCATGCCGCGCCAGCCCGCAAACGCCCAGACCAGCCAGAATGGCACCAGCAGCGAGAAGAAGGGCAGTTGCCGCCCGACCATCGCCGACAACTCGATAAGATCCAGCCCGGTGACCGCGGAAAGCGCGATGATCGGGGTGCCCAGGGCCCCGTAGGCAACTGGTGCAGTATTGGCGATCAGCGAAAGCCCTGAGGCAGCGAGCGGCGAGAAGCCGAGCCCGATCAGGATCGCCCCGGTCACCGCCACCGGCGTGCCGAATCCGGCCGCGCCTTCGAAGAAGGCTCCGAAGGCAAAGGCGATCAGCAGCAGCTGCAGCCGCCGGTCCTCGGTCACGCCGGCGATGCTGTCCTGGAGGATCTTGAAGTAGCCTTTGTCCTTGGTTAGCTGGTAGAGGAAGATGATGTTGAGCACGATCCACCCGATCGGCAGCAGTCCGAAGAACGCGCCGTACATAGCCGAGGCACCGGCCATCTGCGCCGGCATGCCGTAAACGAAAATGGCTATCGCCAGCGCTGCTGCCAGCCCCGCGAGCGCTGCGACATGGGCAGACCAGCGCAGGAACGCCAAACCGCCGAGCAGGACGATGACCGGTACCGCGGCGAGCACCGTGCTCAGCACGGCGTTGCCCATCGGGTCGTAGACTTGGCTCCAGACCATTTGCGGACCTCCCCTGTTGTGTTCGTTATCGGCGGTCGCCGGAAGGCTTCGCGCGGATTATATCGGAATGGTTCTTGATCCTAGGCGAGGGACCCGCTTGGGTATAATCGCCGCACTCCAACCGTCGCAGCCAAGAGATGAACCCGGGTCTGCAATCGCGCAGCGTCAGAAGTGATTCCCATGTGCGAGTACGAAGCGGCGGTCGGATTCTGGTCGACCAGCTGCGGGTGCACGGAGTCGACACCGCGTTTTGCGTCCCGGGAGAGAGCTATCTCGCGGTGCTCGACGCGCTGTACGAGCACCGGGAGACATTGCGCCTGATCGTCTGCCGCCAGGAAGGTGGTGCGGCATTCATGGCCGAGGCCTATGCCAAGGCAACCGGCAAGCCCGGCATCTGCTTTGTCACCCGTGGTCCCGGCGCGACCAACGCCAGTATCGGAGTACACACCGCGTACCAGGACTCCACCCCGCTCATCCTGTTCATCGGACAGGTTGGCGGCGACGTGGTCGAGCGCGAGGCGTTCCAGGAAGTCGACTTCCGCCGCATGTTCGGGCAGATGGCCAAATGGGTGGCTCAGATCGACCGAGCGGAGCGTGTGCCCGAACTGGTGAGTCACGCCTTCCATGTCGCTTGCTCCGGCAGGCCCGGGCCGGTGGTGCTGGCCCTGCCCGAGGACATGCTGGTCGCGCAGACCGATGCGATCGATGCCAAGCCGTACGCCAGGATCAAGGCCAGCCCGTCGAATGCGGACATGGAAAGGCTGCGCGAAATGCTGTCGGAATCGTCGCGACCGCTCACCGTTCTTGGGGGCGGGGACTGGTCCGTTCGCGCCTGCGGCGAAATCCGAGCGTTCATCGAAGCCAACAATTTGCCCGCCACATGCAGTTTCCGGCGGCAGGACCTGCTCGATAACCGTCATCCGAATTACTGCGGCGAGGTCGGCATCGGGATCAGCCCGCTGTTGGCCGCGCGGGTTCGACAGGCCGACCTGATTCTTGCGATCGGGCCGCGACTCGGTGAAATGACCACCGGGGGCTACACGCTGTTCGGTATTCCGCAGCCGGTGCAACGGATGGTCCATGTCCACCCGGGTGCGGAGGAGCTTGGGCGGGTGTATCGCGCCGAGCTGATGATCAACTCGGGAATGGCCGAGTTCGCGCATTCTGCGGCCTCGCTTCCCGCCGTAGATTCCTCGGCTTGGCGCGACTGGACCCATGAAGCACATGGCGATTACCTGAAGAATCTCGAACCCGGGAAAATGCCGGGCGAACTGGACCTGGCGCAAGTCATGACCCTCCTTCGGCAGCGGCTTCCCGCAGACACGATCGTGACCAACGGCGCCGGAAACTATTCCGGCTGGGTACACCGCTTTTGGCAGTATGGCGGCTACCGCAGCCAGCTTGCGCCCACCAGCGGCGCTATGGGCTACGGCGTACCCTCGGCAATCGCCGCGAAGCTGGCGTATCCGGCCCGCACCGTTGCAAGCTTCTCGGGAGACGGATGTTTCCTGATGAACGGACAAGAGATCGCCACTGCGGTCCAGTACGATTTGCGTATCCTCTTCTTCGTGGTCAACAACGGCATGTACGGTACCATCCGCATGCACCAGGAGCGGGACTATCCCGCACGGGTGCATGGCACGGAGCTGCGCAATCCCGATTTCGCTGCACTGGCCCGGGCATACGGGTTGAGCGGCGAGTCGGTGTCCGAGACCAGGCAGTTCGAGCCGGCGCTGGAGCGCGCATTGAAGGCGAAAGGGCCAGCGCTCATCGAACTGCGCATCGATCCGGAAGCGATCACGACTCACACCAGCCTGTCGGCGATTCGCGCACAGGCACTCAAAGCCGGACGATAGCAAACCTGTCCGGATGGTCCCCGGACGAAATGAGACCGACCTTTCCTAATCCTGGAAGGCCTGCTCGCGAGTCCTGCGCACGGCCGGGAAGATCACCAGCAGCAGCAGCGCGGCGGCAACGATCAGCAGTCCCAGGCTCAGTGGCCGGGTGAAGAATACGGTGGGGTCCCCGCGCGAGAGCACCAACGCCCGCCGCAGGTTCTCTTCCATCATCGGCCCGAGCACGAATCCGAGCAGAAGCGGTGCCGGTTCGCAATCGAACTTGATGAACAGGTAGCCAAGCGCGCCGAAGAACAGGGCGATCACCACGTCAACCGCGCTGTTGTTGATGCTGTACACGCCGATGCAGCAGAACAGCAGAATCGCGGGGAACAGCAGACGGTATGGCACCGAGAGCAATCTCACCCACACGCCGATCAGCGGCAGGTTCAGCACCACTAGAAGCACATTGCCGATCCACATGCTGGCGATCATTCCCCAGAAGAGCTCCGGTCGTTCGGACATGACTTGCGGTCCGGGAGTGATCCCGTGGATGGTCATGGCGCCGATCATCAGCGCCATGACCGCGTTCGAAGGCAATCCGAGAGTAAGCATCGGGATAAACGAAGTCTGCGCACCCGCGTTGTTGGCCGACTCGGGTGCGGCCACGCCTTCGATGGCGCCGCGACCGAAACGCTGGGGGTCGCGAGAAATCTTCTTCTCGAGCGTGTAAGCAGCGAAGGAGCCGAGCACAGCGCCTCCACCGGGAAGTACTCCCAGAAGGGAGCCGATTCCGGTACCGCGCAGCACGGCCGCCCACGCGCGACCCCAGTCGTCCCTGGTAGGCATGATGCTCGACACCTTGGCTACTGCGACGTGGCCGCTGCGGCGGCGCTCGAGGTTGGCGATGATCTCGGAGAATCCGAACAGGCCCATTGCAACCACCACGAAGTCGATTCCGTCCTGCAGTTCCGGTAGTCCGAAAGTAAAGCGAAACAGCCCGGTATTGACGTCGGCGCCGACAATGCCGAGCAGCAGGCCGAGAATGATCATCCCGATCGCCTTGAGCAGCGATCCGCGGGCAAGCACCACCGCAGCGAGCAGTCCGAGCACCATGAGAGAGAAATACTCCGCCGGACCGAACTTGAAGGCCAGTTCGGCAAGCGGTGGTGCGAAGACGGCAAGCAGCAAAGTGGCCACGGTTCCGGCGAAGAAGGAGCCGATGGCTGCAATCGCCAGCGCCGGGCCGGCCCGCCCCTGCCGCGCCATGGCATGGCCGTCGAGGCAAGTGACAACCGCGGAAGATTCGCCCGGAAGGTTCACCAGGATGGCGGTGGTCGACCCCCCGTACTGCGCGCCATAGTAGATCCCGGCGAGCATGATCAGTGCCGACACCGGCGGCAGCGCGTAGGTCGCGGGCAGCAGCATGGCAATCGTGGCGACCGGACCGAGACCCGGCAGTACCCCGATGAGCGTGCCGAGCAGCACGCCGCCGAAACAGTACAGAATGTTCTGGGCGGTCAGGGCGACATCAAAGCCGAGCGCAAGCTGACCGAGAAGTTCGGTCACAGCGGCCAGACCTTGAAAGGAAGCTTGAGGCCGAAGACGAAGACCCCGAGAGTGAACGCCACCAGAACCGCGACCAAGACGGCCGACTCGTACCTGCGGCTCTCTGGGCTGGCGGTGGCTCCAATCGCCACCAGCAGCCCGGTAGCCAGCGCGATTCCCAGCGATTCGACGCTCACGGCGAACACCGCAATGGCGCCGAGGATCAGAGTCAGCGGCCGCCAGTAGGTTCGCTCAAGTGGCGGTCCGTCACGCAGCACACCGCGTACAACGATAACGAACCCGAGCAGGGCAAGGATACAGCCGAGGACGAAGGGGAAATAGCCCGGCCCCATGCGTACTGCGGCGCCGATCGGATAGTCGCGGGCAACCACCGCTGCGATGACGCCAAAGACCAGGAAGATCAGCCCGGCAAGGAAATCGCGCTGGCTGCGCAGTTTCATGTTCTCCCCGCAGTTTGTTGTGGTCGCGCAGTCGGGCAACTATTGTTTCACATGGCCGCTCGCCTGTGCAAACCGCGGGTCAAGGGCATCAAACTATCCGGAGCAGAGCGGGGCTGCCAGCGCCTGCAATACCCGTCCGCTTGCCCGCTCCTGCAGGAAGACGGCGACCGCCAGCCGCTTCCTGTCCCACTGCAGAGGAAGACGAATGCTCACCGCGCGAGCAGGAAGCGGGCCTTCCAGCACCCGGACAACATGATCGTGCTCCAACAGCCTGCCGCTGTTCTCACCTGCTTTCACCTCGGAAGACAGCCCGCTCTCGAGTACGGCGACGAACAAATCGACGGTGCTTGCCGGGGCCACACTGGTGGAAACTGTGACATGGAGCGTGTCGCCCTCGAGACGCTGCGAGATCCCGAGGTTCGCCGAGGCAGGCTGGCGATTGATGGCGTGGACTTTCGCGACGAAGTCTTTGCTTGCCCAGCCGTGAGCAAGATCACGACCGTCGAGAAGGAATTGTGGCGTGTACACAAAGCGCGCGCCTGAGCGATCCGCCGCCGATCGCTGGCGGGCGGCAAACGCCGGGCTGGCGAACCGATCCGGCCATCCGAGCGAGTCCCAATAATCGACATGGAACGCGAGCGCAACGACTTTTCCCGAATCGAGGCCGCGTGCAGTCAGCAGGCGCAGAAAACGGTCGGCCGGCGGGCAGCTGTTGCATCCTTCGGAGGTGTAGAGCTCGAGCAGCGCCACCCGGTGGCTGGTGCTGGCAGCCTCGCAGCTCGGGGCCGATTGCCCCGGCCGTGCCAGCGCCGAAGCTGCCGCCGCGGCGCAGGCAACAACCATAATCCGGAGGGCAATTCGCTTTTTGCTATGATGCCGCTTTGCCGATCGCCGCATCCCGCTGATTTGCCTGTCGGTTCCTGTCATTTAGAGCTCCCGGCTCAGCGCGTTTCGCATGATGCTCCTACGCGCAACCCCGGGTGGCGGATGCATATCGCCCGCGTCGCCGGCCCAGTACTGCCTTGGTTCAACCTTCAAATGAGCCAGTACCTTGTGGTGCACGCCGTCAATCCGCAGCGGCGCTTGATCAGGCGTGCGGTCGAGGTGTTGCGCGCAGGAGGGTTGATCGCCTACCCGACGGATTCCTGTTACGCGCTTGGCTGCAGAATCGGCGACAAGCAGGCGATGCAGCGGCTGCGCCATGTTCGCCAGGTTGATGAGGGGCATCACCTGACTCTGGTCTGCCGCGACCTGTCGGAGATCGCCCAGTATGCGCGAGTGGACAACATGCAGTATCGCCTACTGCGGGCGGCCACGCCGGGCAGCTACACCTTCATCCTCCGCGCTACCCGAGAGGTACCGAAGCGGCTGCTCAACCCCAGGCGCAAGACCATCGGGCTGCGCGTACCAGAGCATGCCGTGGTACGGGCGCTGCTGGAAGAGTTCGGCGAGCCGATCCTGAGCTCGACCCTGATCCTTCCTCGCGACGAGTATCCGCTGTCCAGCCCCGAGGAAATTCGCGATAGGCTGGCAGGCGAACTCGACCTGATTCTCGACGCCGGATCCTGCGGACTGGAGATGACGACCGTCGTCGATCTTACCGGTGAGACTCCAGCGGTGATTCGTCCAGGCAAAGGCCCGGTCGCTCTTTTCCTTTCGGAGCATTTGCACTGATGGATTATTCGCAGATCATCCAGTTGATCGCGCTGTATGCGGTCCCTGGCATTTTCGCCATAACCCTGCACGAAGCAGCGCACGGTTACGCCGCCCGGCACTTCGGCGATTCTACTGCGGCTCAGGCAGGCCGAATCACACTGAATCCCATCCGGCATATCGATCCGATGGGCACGCTGCTGGTCCCGGCGCTGATGCTGCTCGCAAGCGGAGGCAAGCTGGCATTCGGTTGGGCCAAGCCGGTGCCGGTGAATTTCGGGCGGTTGAGACATCCCAAGCGCGACATGCTCTGGGTGGCCGCCGCTGGTCCCGGGGCCAACCTGCTGATGGCGGTCGCATGGGCCGCGGTGATCAAGGCTTCACAAGGCCTTCCGGCCGGATACTTCACCGAGCCGCTTCTGTTGATGGCGACCGGCGGCATAATCATCAATGCAGTGCTGATGGTGCTGAACCTTCTGCCGTTGCCTCCGCTGGACGGCGGCAGGATCGCGGTCAGCCTGTTACCGCAGCGCCTTGCCTATCGCTTCGCCAGGATAGAACCCTACGGAATGTTCATCCTGATGGCGCTGGTAGTGCTTCCGATCGTCATCCCCGCTGCGCCCAGCGTCCTCGGTGAGATTCTGATGCCCGTGGTGCGGGCGTTTGTCGGGGTGTTGGCCGACGTGTTCGATATCTGACGAGGGCCTAGCCTTGGCCGAGCAAATCGATGTTCGCTGACCGCGTATTGTCCGGAATGCGACCGACCGGTGCCCTGCACCTGGGTCATTATCATGGCGTCCTGAAGAACTGGGTCAGGCTGCAAAACGAGCACCAGTGCCTGTTCTTCGTGGCCGACTGGCACGCGCTGACCACGCACTATGACACTCCGGAGATCATAAGCGCGAACACCTGGGACATGCTGGTGGACTGGCTGGCGGCAGGGGTCGATCCGTCGCAAGCGGTCCTGTTCATTCAGTCGAAGGTACCTGAGCACGCGGAACTTCACCTGCTGCTGTCGATGATCACGCCGCTGGGCTGGCTCGAGCGCGTGCCGACCTACAAGGACCAGCAGGAAAAGCTGGTCGACAGGGACCTGTCCACCTACGGCTTCCTTGGGTATCCGCTGCTGCAGGGGGCAGATATCCTGATCTACCGCGCGACGCTGGTGCCGGTCGGGGAGGACCAGGTCCCGCACATAGAGTTCACTCGGGAAATCGCCCGGCGCTTCAACCATGTTTACGGGCGCGACCCCGATTTCGAGAAGAAAGCCGAGAGCGCGATCAAGAAACTCGGAGTGAAGCGCGGCAAGCTCTACCGGGAACTTCGCACCCGCTACCAGGAGCAAGGCGACCAAACCGCCATCGACGGTGCCAGATCTCTTCTCGAAGAAGCGGCCAACCTGTCAATGGGTGACCGTGAGCGGCTGTTCGGATACCTCGAAGGCGGCGGCAAGATGATTCTGTCCGAGCCCCAGGCGCTGCTGACCGAAGCCTCGAAGATGCCGGGCCTGGACGGGCAGAAAATGTCCAAGTCCTACGACAACACCATCACGCTGCGGGAGGAGCCGGAAAGCGTCGCCAGGAAGATCCGGACCATGCCGACCGATCCGGCAAGGGTTCGGCGCAGCGACCCGGGGGATCCCGCCAAGTGTCCGGTTTGGGATCTTCACAAGGTCTATTCCGACGAGGCCACCCGCCAGTGGGTTCAGCAGGGATGTCGCAGCGCGGGGATCGGTTGCCTGGAGTGCAAGCAGCCGGTGATCGATGCCGTGCTCAAGGAGCTGGGACCAATGCGCGAACGTGCCAAACCCTACCTGGACGATCCCACCCTCGTGCGCAACATCATCGCCGACGGTTGCGACCGTGCGAGAAAGCTCGCCACCGAGACGATGCGCGAGGTGCGCGGGGCGATGGGGCTGGACTACAGCTGACGTTTCCCGGCAGGAGCAGGAGGGAGCAACCGTTTATCCCCTGCGCAGCAAACGTTGCTGTTCGCGCTGCCAGTCCCGCTGTCTGACAGCCTCACGCTTGTCATGTTGTTTCTTGCCATGGGCAAGACCGATCTCGAGTTTGATGCGCCCTCTCGCGTAGTGCAGATCGACCGGTACCAGGGTGTAGCCTGCACGCTCGACTTTGCCGATGAGTTTGCGGATCTCCTCGGCGTGAAGCAACAGCTTGCGTGTGCGGGTCGGATCGGCCTGCACGTGGGTCGATGCCGTCTCCAGAGGGCTGACATGGCATCCGATCAGGAACACTTCGCCGTTCTTCACCACGACGTAGGCTTCCTTGAGCTGAGCCCGTCCGGCTCGAATGGCCTTGACTTCCCAGCCTTCGAGAGCGAGCCCGGCCTCGAATTTCTCCTCGATGAAGTAGTCGTGGAAGGCTTTCTTGTTATGAATGATGCTCATGCTGGGTCTTGCGCGGAAGAGGAGCGTATTCTATCCGACGTCGATCGCAGTCTTTCCGCCGACGTTCTGGTGCGGCAATGGCTCTGATCGAGAAATCGGTGCTCGTGGAATACCCCGCCGAGAGGATGTACGCGCTGGTCGAGGACGTGGAGCGCTATCCCCGGTTTCTGCCGTGGTGTGGCGGTGCCCATGTTCGCGAACGCGACGAAGGTGGTGTCCATGCCAGCGTGACGATCGACTTTCGGGGAATACGGCAGCGCTTCACAACTCACAATACCGCGCAGGCGCCGACGCTGATCGAAATGAAACTGGTCGAAGGGCCGTTCCGCCATCTGGACGGGAGCTGGCGTTTCAAGCCGCTCGGTGAGGAGGCCTGCAAGATCGAGTTTCGCCTGCACTACGAGTTCTCCAGCAGGCTGCTGGAGAAACTAGTCGGTCCGGTATTCAGTTACATCGCCGGGAACCTGGTGGAGGCGTTCGTCAAGAGGGCGCGGCAGCTCTACGGGGAAAGATGAAGATACGGGTGGAGATTGTGTACGCACTTCCGGACCGGCAATGGGTGGTCGCGCTCGACCTGCCTGCCGGAGCGACAGTCCGGGACGCTCTAGCTGCCTCTGGAATCGAGCAGGTCGTCTCAGATGCAGGCGTGAGCCCAGCAGGGGTCGGAGTCTGGGGCCATACCGTCACGCTCGACACCCCGGTTCGAGACAGGGACCGCGTGGAGATCTATCGCGAGTTGCAGGTCGATTCCAAGACGGCACGTCGCCTGCGTGCCGAGCGTCGGCGCAGGCCATGACGGCCTATTTGCAGAGGTCGGCAACAATCTTCTGCGTGCGCGCAGTCTCTTCGGCACGCGCCTTGTCGTCCAGGTACTCCTGTTCGCCGTTCGCGTTATAGCGCACGTAGCGAGCGCCGGACTGCAGCCGGGAAAGGGTCTGGCGCGCCTGCTCGCACTGGCGTTCTCGTTCGGCCTCCGCTTGCTGGGCTTTTTGCTCGGCGGCTTCCTTCTCGGCCTTTTCGACCTGGCGCTTGCGAAACTCGGCTTCCTCGTCGGCGTAGCTGCTGGGCGCCTGCGGGTTCGTGGAGGCAGCCGGTTTTGCGGGCTTCTTTTTGATCTGCTTATGCTGGCTCGAGGCTCCCGGGGGCGGCGGCCGGTCCGAATACTGCACCCGCCCATTCTCGTCCACCCATTGATAGAGCTGCTGGGCGGCGGCGGGCAACTGGGCGGCGAACCCCACGAGAAGCATGGTGACCGCGATACATGGTGCGAGCTTCATGGCTGATCTCCGGAAATGGCCCGATACGGCGGATACTGCAACTGTTGAATTCCGAGCACCGCGAATGAACCGGCCTCCACAGCAGCGCATGCCGCCAGCCCCGGTTCGCGCCGTGCCAGCGCCGACCTTGCGCGCTCGAGGGCCTGTTCGGCGTTAAGCCACAGCGACCCGGCTTTCGCCGCCTGCGCGATAGCGACTTCGGCCTGGCGTATGGCGCGTGCAGCCTCCACCATGCTGCGATCCGCGCAGTTCTGCGGGGAAGGAAAACTGCAAGGCGCAGCCGCCAGCAGAGCCGATGCTGCCAACCAACGCGACAAGCGGTTTGGAACTTGACGGCGGATCATGATTCTGCGCTGCATACCTTAGCCTCTTGCCTGCTGGCGGTCAACGCGACACTGCTGGTTTTGCGGCGCGCTGACACCGTCGCGTATAATCCCCGCTTTGCGAAGGATCCAGAATAATGCGCGTCCTGCAAAAGGCTCTGACCTTTGACGACGTCCTCTTAGTTCCCGCTCATTCGACTGTCCTTCCGCGCGACGTCAGCCTGACGACGCGACTGACCAGCAACATCTCTCTGAACATCCCGCTTGTGTCGGCCGCTATGGACACGGTCACCGAGGCCAGGCTCGCGATTGCGATCGCGCAGGAGGGCGGGATAGGGATCGTGCACAAGAACATGCCGGCGAAAGCCCAGGCTGCGCAGGTCGCGAAGGTCAAACGCTTCGAGAGCGGCGTGGTGAAGGACCCCATCACGATCTCCCAGGACATGAGTGTCCGCGATGTGCTCAATCTCATTCGTCAGCACCGCATCTCCGGGTTGCCGGTGGTCGACCGGTCGAAAGTTGTCGGCATCGTCACCAACCGCGACCTACGCTTCGAGAGCAATCTCGACCAGCCGGTGAGAAACATCATGACTCCGAAGCAGCGCCTGGTCACAGTCAAGGAGGGCGGGAGCAGAGAGGAAGCAATGAGGCTGATGCACCAGAACCGACTCGAGAGGGTGCTGGTGGTGGACGAGAACTTCGAGCTCAAGGGTTTGATCACGGTGAAGGACATTCTCAAATCTTCCGAGCACCCGGATGCCTGCAAGGACCATCTCGGGAGACTTCGTGTCGGCGGAGCGGTCGGCGTCGGCGAAGGCACCGAGGAGCGGGTCGAGCTGTTGCTCGAGGCGGGGGTGGACGTGATCGTGGTCGATACCGCCCACGGTCATGCCGAAGGGGTGCTCGACCGAGTCCGGTGGATCAAACGCGCGTATCCGAGAGCGCAGGTTATCGGAGGGAACATCGCCACCGCGCAGGCGGCGAAGGCCCTGACCGATGCCGGCGCCGACGCGGTGAAAGTAGGCATCGGGCCCGGGTCGATCTGCACAACCCGCATTGTCGCCGGCGTCGGCGTCCCGCAGATCAGCGCGATAGAGGGCGTTGCTGACGCGCTCCTGTCTAGCGGCGCGCCGGTGATTGCCGACGGCGGCGTGCGCTATTCAGGCGACGTTGCCAAAGCGATTGCCGCCGGCGCCGACGTCGTGATGCTGGGCGGGCTGTTCGCCGGCACAGAGGAAGCGCCCGGCGAAATCGAACTGTTCCAGGGGCGTTCCTACAAGTCATACCGGGGAATGGGGTCGCTGAGCGCCATGCAGCAGGGTGCCGCAGATCGCTATTTTCAGGATGCAGGTGATGCCACGGAGAAGCTGGTGCCTGAGGGTGTCGAGGGTCGAGTGCCGTACAAGGGCAGCGTGGTTTCGGTGATCCATCAGCTCATGGGCGGCCTGCGTTCCTCGATGGGCTACCTCGGATGTTCGACGATCAAGGAGGTTCAGGATCGTGCCGAGTTCGTCGAGATCACCGCAGCCGGCATACGAGAATCGCACGTCCACGACGTCCAGATCGTCAAGGAAGCGCCGAACTACCACGTCGAATGATTCGCCGCCGGCAACTGAGGAAACCGGCCTCCGAGCACGGCAACAGCACGGGTCTTTCCGCCAGCATGCGCCTGACGCCGTCTTGCTCGGTGCACCACGACAAGATCCTCATCCTCGACTTTGGGGCACAGTACACCCAGCTCATTGCACGCCGGGTGCGTGAAACGCATGTCTACTGCGAGATACACCCCTGCGACATCGACGAACAGATGATCCGCGCGTTCGACCCGAGGGGGGTCATTCTCTCGGGAGGACCGGCTTCGGTATGGGAGAAGGGCACCCCGCGCGCGCCCCAGGTCGTATTCGAGCTCGGCGTGCCTGTGCTCGGCATCTGCTACGGGATGCAGACCATGGCGGCGCAGCTCGGCGGCACTGTCGAGATGGGCCAGGTGCGCGAGTTCGGCTATGCCGAGGTGCGCGCGCGCGGACACTCGGCACTGCTCAAGGACATTCAGGACAGAGTCACCCAGGAAGGCCACGGCCTGCTCGACGTGTGGATGAGTCACGGCGACAAGGTGACCCACCTTCCCCCGGGCTTCAAGGTCATCGCTTCCAATGCCGCCTGTGCCATCGCAGGAATGGCGGATGAGCAGCGCCGGTTCTATGGAGTACAGTTCCATCCCGAAGTGACTCATACCCTGCAGGGGAAAGTCATTCTCGAGCGCTTCGTTCACCAGATCTGCGGACTGGCCGGCGACTGGAGCATGCCGGACTACATAGACGAGGCGGTCGAGCGAATCCGCTCGGAAGTCGGCTCCGACGAGGTGGTGCTGGGTCTTTCGGGTGGAGTGGACTCGTCGGTTGCGGCGGCGCTGATCCATCGGGCAATCGGCAACCAGCTCACCTGCGTGTTCGTGGACCACGGCCTGCTGCGACTGAACGAGGCGGAGCAGGTAATGCGCACCTTCGCCAGCGGCCTCGGACTCAAGGTCATCCAGGTTGACGCCACCGAGCAGTTCCTGGAGCAATTGCGGGCCGTCACCGATCCGGAGGACAAACGCAGAGCCATCGGAAGGGAATTCGTCGAGGTGTTTCAGCGGGAAGCAGCAAAGCTGCCGCGGGTGAAATGGCTTGCCCAGGGCACTATCTACCCGGACGTGATCGAGTCGGCCGGCGCCGGGACCAGGAAAGCCCATACCATCAAATCGCACCACAACGTCGGCGGTCTTCCGGAGAGCCTACGCCTGAAACTCCTGGAGCCGCTCAAGGAGTTGTTCAAAGACGAAGTGCGCGAGCTGGGACTGGCCCTTGGTCTGCCGAAAGAGATGGTCTTTCGTCACCCGTTCCCGGGGCCGGGCCTCGGAGTCCGGATCCTCGGGGAGGTCAAGCGAGAGTACGCACAGCTTCTGAGGCATGCGGACTCGATTTTCATCGAGGAGTTGCGCGCTTCGGGCTGGTACGAAAAGACCGCGCAAGCTTTTGCGGTATTTCTGCCGGTAAAATCGGTTGGTGTGATGGGGGACGGCCGTACCTACGAGTTCGTAGTCGCGCTGCGTGCCGTCCAGACGCAGGATTTCATGACCGCACAATGGGCCGAATTGCCGCATGCCCTGCTGTCGAAAGTCGCCAACCGCATCATCAACGAGGTGCGCGGGATCAACCGAGTCGTCTACGACATCTCTGGCAAGCCGCCAGCGACCATCGAGTGGGAGTAACCCGAATTCGCACCATCGACCGCGAGCCAGCGCCTGATCCCATGTCAGCCTCAGTGGAAGAAGCTTGAAGGGTCCGAGCGCTATGCATGCAGGCCAATGCGCCGGGAAACGCATTCGATGAACGCTCTTGCCGGCACCGAAGCATTCATGCGGCGCGCCCTCGAGCTGGCGCGCCTGGGCGGCGAGAGCGGTGAGGTGCCGGTAGGTGCCGTCGTGGTCCTGAGCAATGAAATCGTCGGTGAGGGTTTCAACGCTCCGGTGTCCCTGCGCGACCCGTCTGCCCATGCCGAGATCCGTGCTTTGCGCGCCGCCGGAGAACGCGTCGGGAACTACCGGCTTGCCGGTTCGACAATCTTTGTCACGCTGGAGCCGTGCGCCATGTGCGCCGGGGCCATCATGCATGCTCGGGTCGGGCAGCTGGTGTTCGGTGCTGCCGATCCCAAGACTGGCGCTTGCGGCAGTGTCATCGATCTGTTTTCGGAGCGCAGGCTCAATCACCATACGACCGTCCAGGGCGGTTTTCTGGCCGAGGCGTGCGCCGGGCTTCTGCAGGAGTTCTTTCAGTCGCGACGATGAAGTCGATCCGCATCGATCTTGCCGATCAGACGCTGAATCTGCTGGACGAGTCCGGCAGACCGGTCAAGCGCTACCTGGTTTCGACATCGAAGAACGGCGCGGGCGAGGCCAACGGCAGCTACTGCACCCCGCGCGGCAGGCACGTTATCCGTGCGCGGATCGGGGCGGGCGTGGCTGAAAACACGGTGTTCGTCAAGCGCCGGCCCACCGGGGAGATCTACTCGGAGCAGCTGGCGCAGCGTCACCCGGAACGTGATTGGATCCTGACAAGGATCCTGTGGTTGTCGGGCTGCGAGCGCGGGTTCAACCGCCTGGGCGATGTCGATACCATGCGACGTTACATCTACATCCATGGCAGCCCGGATGGCGTGCAGATGGGAAGACCCGGATCGATCGGCTGCGTACGGATGCGCAACCGCGACATCGTCGAGCTCTTCGAGCTGGTCGCACCGGGTACGCCGGTGGACATCGCTGCGCCGCGGTAGCGCGAGGGCACGCTCTCTGAGTGAGATCAGGTTTTTCAACGGGAGGCTCCAGAAGAGGGATTGGATGAGACTAGAGAACAAGGTTGCGATCATTACCGGGTCGGCGCGAGGGATCGGTCAGGCGACTGCGCTCAAATTCGCGCGCGAGGGCGCACGAGTCGCGGTGTGCGACGTGGAGAGCGGCGGGGTGGGTGCAGTTGTGGACGAGATCAGATCGCGAGGCGGCGACGCCGTCGGGTTCGTGGTCGACGTGACGGACCGCGCGGCCATTGACCGCATGGTGCGGGCCGTGGTGGACCGCTACGGCCGGATAGATACGCTGGTGAACAACGCCGGAATCGTCGAGGACGCGCAATTCAAGAACATGAGCGAAACGCAGTTCGACCGGGTGATCGATATCAACCTCAAGGGCACGTTCAACTGTGCCAAAGCGGTGATCGGCATCATGCTGGAACAGAATGGCGGGGTGATCCTCAACGCCTCGTCGATCGTCGGACTGTACGGCAACTTCGGCCAGACCAACTATGCGGCAAGCAAATTCGGCGTCATCGGCATGGTCAAGACCTGGGCGCGTGAGCTGGGCCGCAAAGGCATACGTGCCAATGCAGTCTGCCCGGGCTTCGTCGAAACGACAATCATCAAGACGATCCCAGACAAGGTGATGAAGGCGCTGGTCGACCGGGTGCCTCTCGGCCGTCTGGCCCGCCCTGATGAGATCGCCAACACTTACGCCTTTCTCGCTTCAGACGAAGCCAGCTACATCAGCGGCGCGGTAATAGAAGTCAGCGGCGGAGCGACGCTCTAGGAAGCACAGCTGGTCGACATTGCCGCGCTCGGAGACCACTCTGATGTCGACTGGTTCGATCTTCACGATCCGCCGTGCATCCTGGCTCGGCGACCTGGAGGGGCTGCGGTCGGTGCGCGAAGCGGTGTTCGTTCGCGAGCAGCATGTCCCGGTAGGACTGGAGTGGGATGGGAAAGATCCGCAATGCGATCACGTCGTGGCAGAAGCTGGCGGAAGGGCGGTCGGCACGGGGCGGCTGCTGGCCGACGGCCACATCGGCAGAATGGCGGTACTGCCGGCGTGGCGAAGGAAAGGCGTAGGCAGCGCGATCCTGACCGAACTGGTGGTGATGGCCTCGCAACGCGGACTGCGAGCGGTCGTGCTTCACGCTCAGGTCCGGGCGAGGACGTTCTACGAGCGCCACGGATTTTGCGTCGAGGGCGAGGAATTTGTAGAGGCAGGGATCGCGCACCTCAAAATGGTCCGCGTCCTTGACTGAGCGCCCCTGTCTTCGCGTCCTCTCCACCCACCGGGTGGGATGGAAGATCGAAACTCCTCCTGCCCGTTTCAATCCCGCCCGGGCCGAAGCTGCGCTCCTCGAAGCGGATGCTCCCATCTGCGCGCACCAGGATCACGGTCGAGGCACGGGTGCCGTAGCCGTCGGCAACGATGAACGACGCCGACAATCGCCGCTCCCACTCCGGAGGCACTCCCGTCGAAGGCAGGTCTACCTCGGGGGCTTGCTCACGGTCCGAGAGCAAGGCGAACAGCCTTGCGACTATGGTCTGGTCGCCGCCGCCCAGCGATTCGGCCATCCGCGCTCTCCCGCTGCGCACCTTGGGCCAGGTCGCATCCAGAAGATGATTGCTCAGTCCGTGAATCCCCGGCTCCACGCATTGCACCAGCAGTGGCCGGTTGGTCACGTAGAACGCGGCGCGCTCATCGCCCACCAGCAGATTGAACCCGGGGAAGCGTTCGGCCCTTCCAACTAGGCTGGCAGCGTAGGCCCGGGCATCTGCGCGGCCCACCAGATAATCCCGGGTCAGCAGGCCGCGAGAAGGCGCAGTCTGATCAGGGCGCTCGCCTTCCCGAAAATTCGTGACCGCCGCCCAACGCCCGTCGACAGTCGTGCCCAGCCAGGTTCCGCCTTTCTCCAAGTCACGTCCGCCCAGCACCTTCGGCGCATCCGGCCAGAAAGAGGCCTCCGCGGTTGGTCGGTCCAGAAACTCATCGCGATTTGCTGCAAGGACCAGGCGGTAGCGCGGATCGGCGCGCTCGGCGATCAGGATCAGGCACATTCCAAGCTGAATACTTCGATATGGCGGCGCTCTCCCGCTGCAAGGCAGGCGTCAAGACCGTGACGATGCACCGAGGCATCGAGGATCTGCTCGAATTCGGCCCGATCGGGTACCTCTTCGTAGGCCTCCATCCACAGCAGTGGCTCATCGGTCTTCGTCAACAGCCTTGCCCGAGAACAGGGCCCCGACCGCATTTCGGCAAGAACGTTTTCCACTGCCCTTCGCGCCGGCTCCAGATGGGTGACATCGACCCGGTAATACACGTAGAGCCAGGCGCTCATCGGTGCCCGCCAGCGCCTTCCGGCGGGAGTGTGGGCGCCAGCTGAACCGGGGTTCCGTCGGCAAGGTGCAGGTTATCATCGGCCAGCGCCTCGCTCCGGACCACAGCGAGCATCTCCCAGCCTCCATCAGGGGAAGGGGCGGCGATCGCCACAGTGCCGGCGGGCTCATCTCCAGAGCAGAGAAGGCTATCCCCGGCGCGGGTCGCGCTGCGGGCGAAGGCGCGCGTAAGGTGGCGCTTCAGATTCCCCAGATAGTGCGTACGGGCGACGATCTCCTGGCCAGGGTAGCAACCCTTCTGCAAGCTCACCGCCCCGTAGGTGTCCATTCCCAGCATCTGTGGTAGGAAAGCCTCTTGCGTTGCGGGAAGGACGTTGGCCACGCCGGCGCGGATCTGGCGCCAGTTCCAGGCGGCTTCACCGGCGGGCCTGGCCAGGCGCGAAAGTCTGGCCCACAAATCCCCGGCCCGGGGTGGGTCGATCAGCAGCAGGAAGCAATCTCCCGGAAGCAGGGCTACCGAAGCCTCTCGGTGTTGAGCAGCCTCCAGCGGCAGTCTCGGGGGAGAGGGGAAGACCTGCGACAATGCGGCATGGGCTGAAGGCCCGCAAACCCCCAGCAGAGGGATATCGTCTGCGGCGATCGATACTTTCGAGCGCAGGACGTACTTGCGCAGCCTTGTTTCCAGGGGCACGGCGACGCTGCGCGGCAGGACCAAGCGGTAGCCGTCGCCATGAAGGACGAGCAGGAAAGTCGCCAGCAAGCGTCCTTTCGGCGTGCAATATCCCGAAAGCTGTGCTGCGGTGGGCGATACCTGTTCCAGGTCGCTGGTCAGCTGGCTCTGCAGAAACGCCCGGGCGTCCGGACCAGCCACTCTCAACACTCCCAGCTGAGTGAGCGGGACCACCGCAGCCCCATCGCGCGCGGCCGCCAACTCATCGCCCGGCGCACCGAAGTGCTGAACAGCATCGCCGTCAATCGATCCGCCGACTGCCGCGACGAGCGCTTTCCAGCTAGTCTCCGGATTCATCGTCCCTCGACCGGCCAGGCCTTGCCCCAACCCACTCGACTGTGCATCGAACTGCGGCCCTCGTTATGGCTTGCGGCACTGCTTGCAGCCGCGCATACGTTGGCGGCGGCTATCGTCCTTCTCCTGTCGGTCCCCCTGTGGGCGCGCAGCGCGCTGCTCGCCGCGATCGCCGCTAGCCTCATCTTCTCCCTCAGGCGGCACGCGCTGCGTGCATCCCCTGCCGCGTGCAGCGCGCTTGACGTGTATGGCGATGGCAGCGCGAAATGGCTGCTGCGCTCCGGAAGCACGCTCACCGGGCGCGTGCTCGGCGACAGCTTCGTCAGCCCGCTGATGACGGTCGTCAGACTGCGCCGTGACGATGACGGACAGCGCGAGAGCATCGTGCTGATGCCGGACAGTGCAGAGGCGGATGCGCTACGCGCTCTGCGGGTGTGGCTGAGATTCAAGATCGAGGTCAAGTGAAGGCCTTAGCACCGTGTCCCGCGCCTCGGCGAGCTGTCGCGGGTAGTCACGGCTGAAGTGCAGGCCACGGCTTTCCCTGCGGCGAGCTGCGCTGCTCACGATGAGATCCGCCGTGAGGACCAGGTTTCGCAGGTCCAGCAGGTCGCTGGTGACCCGGAAGTTCGAGTAGTACTCGTGTATCTCCCCGGAGAGCATGCGGATTCGGTGCATCGCGCGCTCCAGACGTTTGTTGGTCCGCACGATGCCCACATAGTCCCACATGAAGCGGCGCAGCTCGTCCCAGTTGTGCGAGATCACGATTTCTTCATCCGCGTCCGTCACCCGGCTCTCGTCCCACGACGGCAGCTGGGGCACTTCCCGGCGCGGCTGCTCGAGGATCTGACGCGCGGCGGCGCGGCCGAAGACAAGGCATTCGAGCAGTGAATTGCTCGCCAGCCGGTTGGCCCCGTGCAGCCCCGTGTGCGCGGTCTCGCCCACCGCGTACAGGCCGGGGAGGTCGGTGGCGCCATGCCTGTCGGTCTGGATACCGCCGCAGGTGTAGTGCGCTGCCGGCACTACCGGAATGGGCTGGCGGGCGACGTCTATCCCTAGCTCGAGGCAGCGCGCATGGATGGTGGGGAAGTGCTCCAGGAGAAAGGCCGGCGGTTTGTGGGTAATGTCCAGATAGACGCAGTCGAGCCCGCGTTTTTTCATCTCGAAGTCGATCGCCCTGGCGACTATGTCACGGGGTGCCAGTTCCGCACGCTCATCGTGTACCGGCATGAACCGCGTGCCGTCCGGAAGCCTGAGGACACCGCCTTCGCCGCGGACCGCCTCGCTGATCAGGAAGGACTTGGCGTGCGGGTGATACAGGCAGGTCGGGTGAAACTGTACGAACTCCATGTTGGCCACCCGGCAGCCGGCGCGCCATCCCATGGCTATACCGTCTCCGGTCGCGGTGTCCGGGTTGGTGGTGTACAGATAGACCTTGCCCGCTCCACCGGTGGCCAGAACCATCTGGCCTGCCCCGATCGTAACCACCCGGCCGGCTCGGCCATCGAGCGCGTACATGCCGTAACAGCGCCGTTCGCCGTGCACCAGCCTGGCACCGGTTATCAGGTCGATCGCGGTGTGGTGCTCAAGTACCGAGATATTCGGGTGCGCCTTCACCCTAGCCTCCAGAGTCGCCTGGACGGCGTGGCCAGTGGCGTCGGCGGCATGGATCACCCGCCGGTGGCTATGGCCACCCTCGCGCGTCAGGTGGTAGCCGAACTCGAAGGAGTCATCGCGGGTAAACGGGACTCCCTGCGTAATGAGCCATTCGATCGCTTCCCGGCCGTGCTCCACCACCAACCGCACGACCTCGTGGTCGCACAGGCCGGCGCCGGCGATCTCGGTATCCCGCACATGCGACTCGGGCGAGTCGTCGGTGGCCAGAACCGCGGCGATGCCGCCCTGTGCCCAGTTGCTGGCGCCATCGAGCAATTCGCGCTTGGTGACGATGCCCACCTTGCAGTGGTCGGCGAGGTTAAGCGCCACCGTCAGCCCGGCAAGGCCGCTGCCGACGACAGCCACATCGAAACGGATCATCGGGTTCCCGGATTGGTCTGGTCAGAAATTGTACCGGCCCAGGCCGCGCAATTGCGCCAAATCGATCCAGGCCATGAACTTATTGCGTCCCGGCGGGGTCTGTGCAAAGACGAAGCGCAGCGCGTTTCCTGGACAGGTGTCGGCGGGTATACTGGGGCGCCTTCTCCAACGGCGCCACTCGACTTAAGAACGACAATCCAGGAAATGCGGCTAGATGGGCGACCGTGAAGTTGACCAGCAACTGGTCGAGCGCGCGCAGCGCGGCGACAAGCAGGCCTTCGAGTTGCTGGTTACGAAGTATCAGCGCAAGCTGGCGCGCCTTCTTTCGAGATTCATCCGGGACCCGGCAGAAGTGGAAGATGTGGCGCAGGAAGCCTTCATCAAGGCGTATCGGGCGTTGCCCTCGTTCCGGGGCGACAGCGCCTTTTACACCTGGCTGTACCGGATCGGGATCAACACCGCGAAGAACTATCTGGTCGCCATGGGCCGCCGGGCGCCGACCACGACGGAGTTCGACAGCGAAGAGGCCGAGAACTTCGAGGACGGAGATCACCTTCGCGACGTGAATACCCCCGAAGCGGAGCTGATGAGCAAGCAGATTGCCGCGACAGTGAACCAGACGATGGAAGAGTTGCCTGATGAGTTACGTACCGCGATAACGCTGCGCGAGATTGAAGGTATGAGCTATGAGGATATCGCATCGGTCATGAACTGCCCGATCGGGACAGTACGCTCGCGCATCTTCCGGGCACGGGAAACGATTGCGGCCAGGCTTCGGCCGCTGTTGGGAACGGCGAAAGACAAGAGGTGGTGACAATGGAGCGCATTTCGGCATTAATGGACGGCGAACTGGACGACCACGAGGTCGCTGGCGAGCTGAAAAGACTCAAGGATGACTCTGAGCTTCTCTCAGCCTGGGAAACCTATCACGCCATTGGCGATACCCTGCGGGGCCACGGCGTGGTGTCGGCCCGGTTCGCAGCTGCGGTAACGGCCCGCCTGAGGGCCGAGCCCACGGTCCTGGCCCCTAGGCGCCTGCCACGGGGCGGGCGCTTTGCCCGGGTGGCCCTGCCGGTAGCGGCCTCGATATGCGGAGTCGCCGTGGTGGGCTGGCTGGCGTTGTACAACGACACTTTCCAGTTCGGCGGACCGACGTCCCTGGCGCGCGCGCCGCAGCAGCAGACCATCCAGGTGCCGACGGCCACCGGTGTCAACGAGTACCTCCTAGCCCATCAGCAGTTCTCTCCGCGCACCGACATCCAGGGGGTCGCCTCTTATGTGCGCACGGTATCCGCCCCGGTCACCGAGAACGAATAGGGATCCATGCGACGACAGCTGTTCTTCGGCGCCGCTCTCCTGGGATTGATCGCGGGCAGTGCCGCCGCGGACACGCTGGAGCAGGACCAGGCGCTGGCAATCCTGGAGCGCATCGCCAGCGCGGCGCGTGAGCTGAACTACGTCGGTACCTTCGTCTACCAGCACGCGGACCGGTTCGAGACCTCGCGCATCATTCACTACGCGGACTCCGGCGGAGAGTACGAAAAGCTGGAAACGCTGGACGGGCCAAGACGCGAAGTGATCCGCACCAACGACGAAGTGCTTTGCTACTACCCGGATGCCAAGGTGGTTCGCAGCGAGAAGCGGGTCGCCAGACGCACTTTTCCGGCACTGCTTCCCGAGCGCCTGCGCTCCCTGACCGAGTTCTACAGTATCCGAAAGGGCGAGCCCGAGCGCATCGCGGGCCACGACTCGCAGGCACTGCTGCTGGAACCCAAGGATGGGCTGCGCTACGGGCACAAGTTGTGGGCGGATAACGAGACCGGGCTGCTGCTCAAGGCACGGATGCTCAACGAGGGCAACCGAGTGGTCGAGCAGTTCACCTTCACTGAACTGAGGATCGGCTCGGGAGTGTCGCGGGACATGGTGGCACCGTCCTACAGCGTAAGCTTCCCGGAATGGCGGGTGGACCGCTTCGCCCACAACAAGCTAACCAGCGTTGACTCCGGCTGGACCGTGACACAGTTCCCGGCGGGCTTTCGCAAGATCATGGAAATGCGTCGCAGCAAGCTGGGCAGCACCGTACCGGTGACGCACCTCGTCTATTCCGACGGGCTGGCTGCGGTGTCGATATTCATCGAGCCGGCAGCCACCCGCAGCAAGTTCCACGAGGGCCTGTCACAGCAAGGGGCGATAAACATCTACATCAGAACGATCCAGGACCAGGTGGTGACGGTGCTCGGAGAAGCCCCTGCCTTGACCGTCACGCAGATCGCCAATTCCGTTTCCTTCCGGGGCAGGTGAACGCTTCGCTGCAAGCCGCGTCGCGCCTTTCGTTCAGGGGATAGACAGCAATGCTAAAGAAATTTGCACCGTTTCTGCTGCTGATCGTTTCGTACGCCGCACTGGCACAGGCACTCCCGGATTTCACCGAACTGGTAGACAAGCAGGGCGCCGCAGTGGTCAACGTGAGCACCTCCCAGACGGTGCGCAACCAACAGCAACTGCCGGTGCCGGAGGACGATCCTTTCTATGATTTCTTCCGCCGGTTCGGGCCGCCGCAGCCGCGCGAGTACCAGTCGCGCTCATTGGGTTCCGGCTTCATCATCACCCAGGACGGCTACATCCTGACCAATGCGCACGTGGTCGACGCCGCGGACGACGTCAGCGTCAAGCTCAACGACAAGCGCGAATTCAAAGCCAAGGTCATCGGTTCGGACCGTCGCACCGACGTCGCGGTGATCAAGATCGAAGCCACCGGACTGCCAGCAGTCAGAATCGGGGACCCCAACCACCTCAAAGTCGGTGAATGGGTGCTGGCGATCGGCTCTCCCTTCGGCTTCGAGAACACCGTGACCGCAGGCATTGTAAGTGCCAAGGGTCGCTCCCTTCCACAGGAAAACTACGTACCCTTCCTGCAGACTGACGTGGCGATCAATCCCGGAAACTCCGGCGGGCCCCTGTTCAATCTGAAGGGCGAGGTGGTGGGCATCAATTCGCAGATCTACAGCCGCACCGGCGGATTCATGGGCCTTTCGTTCGCCATCCCGATCGACGTCGCGATGGACATTGCCGATCAGTTGCGCAGCGCCGGGCGTGTCAGCCGCGGACGTATCGGAGTGGTGATCCAGGAAGTCACCAAGGAACTTGCAGAGTCCTTCGGCTTGTCCAAGCCGCAGGGCGCGCTGGTCAATTCGGTCGAAAAAGGCGGTCCCGCGGAAAAAGCCGGAATCGAGCCGTCCGATGTGATCCTGAAGTTCAACGGCAAAACCGTGAGCAACTCGGCTGACCTGCCGCGGATAGTTGCCCAAACCAAGCCTGGCTCCAAGGCATCGGTGCAGGTCTGGCGCAAGGGGTCTGCGCGCGACCTGACATTGACCGTGGGCGAACTGTCCGAGGAGCGCATCTCTGCCCGCTCGGGCCGTCCTGGCGGCGGCGACGGGAGGCAAGGCAATACGGTTGCCAAGCTCGGCCTGACTGTCTCCGAACTGAGTCCCGACCAGCGCCGCGAGCTGAATATCAGCGGCGGTCTGCTGGTGGAGGATGCCGAAGGCCCGGCGGCAAGAGCCGGCCTGCGCCGGGGCGACGTCGTGCTGGCGCTGAACAATCATGATATCAAGAGCGTCGAACAGCTAAACCAGCTGATGAGCCAGTACGAGCGCTCCCGGAGCGTGGCGGTCCTCGTCAAGCGGGGCGACGGCGCAATCTACGTGCCGATCCGGCTGGACGGCAATTAACCCCTGCGGGAACGGCAATCCGCTACAATTCGCGCCTTTAACAAGAAGCTCAAAGGGCACTTCGGTGCCCTTTTTTCTGATGCAGCGGATCCGCAACTTCTCGATCATCGCCCACATCGACCACGGCAAATCGACGCTGGCGGACCGCTTCATCCAGCTTTGTGGCGGGCTCTCGGATAGGGAGATGGGTGAGCAGGTGCTCGACTCGATGGACCTCGAGCGCGAGCGCGGCATCACCATAAAGGCGCAGACCGCTGCGCTGCAATACCAGACTCGCGGCGGTGAGACCTACCTGCTTAACCTGATCGATACGCCGGGCCACGTGGATTTCTCCTACGAGGTGTCGCGCTCGCTCGCCGCCTGCGAGGGCGCCTTGCTGGTGGTGGATGCCTCGCAAGGGGTGGAAGCGCAGACGGTGGCCAACTGCTACCACGCCATCGAGCAGCGGGTCGAGGTGGTACCGGTGCTGAACAAGATCGACCTGCCCTCGGCAGACCCAGCCCGGGTGATATCCGAGATCGAAGACATCATCGGCATACCGGCACAGGACGCACTGCGCGCCAGCGCCAAGACCGGCGAGGGCGTGCAGGATATCCTCGAAGCCGTGATCGCGCGCATTCCTCCGCCCAAGGGTGATCCAGAGGCGCCGCTGAAGGCGCTGATCATCGACTCCTGGTTCGACAACTACGTCGGGGTGGTGATGCTGGTCCGGGTTGTGGACGGGACACTCAATCCAAAAGACAAGATCCTGCTCATGTCCACGCAGGCAAGCTATCTCTGCGAGCAGGTAGGCGTGTTCACACCCAAGTCGCAGTCCCGCGACAGCCTGTCCGCCGGCGAGGTCGGTTTCATCACCGCCGGGATCAAGGAGCTTAAGGCTGCGCAGGTCGGGGATACCGTCACCCGCGCCGGGCGGCCCGCGACGGGCCCGCTGCCGGGTTTCAAGGAGATTAAACCCCAGGTCTTCGCCGGCCTGTATCCGGTCGAGTCCAACGAGTACGAGGGACTGCGCGATGCGCTGGAGAAGCTGCACCTGAACGACTCGTCGCTGCGCTACGAGCCGGAGACTTCGCAGGCCTTGGGATTCGGATTCCGCTGCGGTTTCCTCGGCCTGCTGCACATGGACATCGTCCAGGAGCGGCTGGAGCGCGAATACGGAATGAACCTCATCACCACCGCGCCGACGGTAGTGTACGAGCTGCTGATGCGTGACGGTACGATGCTCGAGATCGAGAACCCATCGAAACTGCCGGACACGGCGAAGATCGAGGAGATCCGGGAACCGGTGATCACTGCCACCATTCTCATGCCGCAGGATTATGTAGGCCCGGTCATGACCCTGTGCAACAACAAGCGCGGGCTCCAGCGCAACATGCAGTACATGGGTCGTCAGGTCATGCTGACCTACGAGCTGCCGCTGAACGAAGTGGTCATGGACTTCTTTGACAAGCTGAAATCGGTTTCGCGCGGCTATGCCTCTCTTGACTACGATTTCAAGGAGTTTCGTGCCGCAGACCTCGTCAGGCTCGACATCCTGATCAACGGAGAACGGGTCGATGCGCTCTCAACCATCGTCCATCGCTCGAATGCCCAGTGGCGCGGACGGGAGCTCGCCAGCAGGATGCGACAGCTCATCCCCCGGCAGATGTTCGACGTCGCCGTCCAGGCCGCGATCGGCTCCCAGATCATTGCACGCGAAAACGTCAAGGCACTGCGCAAGAACGTTCTGGCCAAGTGCTACGGTGGCGACATCACGCGCAAGAAGAAGCTGCTCGAGAAGCAGAAGGCCGGCAAGAAACGCATGAAGCAGGTCGGCACGGTCGAGATCCCCCAAGAGGCGTTTCTAGCCATACTGCAAGTCGAGAACAAGTGAGAACGAAGAGATGAACTTCGCGCTTCTGATGCTCATTCTGCTGCTGCTCACCGGAGGAATCTGGCTCGCGGATCGATTTTGGCTGGGTAAGGGCCGCGAGCCCGAGCGCAAGGAACCATGGTGGATCGAATACCCAAAGAGCTTCTTTCCGGTAATCCTGATCGTGTTCCTGCTTCGCTCGTTCCTGGTGGAACCCTTCAAGATCCCCTCTGGTTCGATGATCCCCACCCTTCTGATCGGCGACTTCATCCTGGTGAACAAGTTCACGTATGGGATCAGGTTGCCGGTGATCAACACGAAGATAGTCGAAGTGAACGATCCCCAGCGCGGCGAGGTCATGGTGTTCCGTTATCCGGAGAATCCGTCGCTCGACTACATCAAGCGTGTGGTGGGCGTGCCGGGAGACCGGGTCGAGTACCGTAACAAGCGATTGAGCATCAACGGCCACCTGGCGCCGGTCGACATGGAGGGCGACTTTCAATACATGGAACCGGGCCTGTCCTACATACACGCCTTGCGGTTCTGGGAGACGCTGGGCGAACGGCGTCATGCCGTCATCATCAATCCGGATGCGCCACCGCTGCAGCTTGCCAGCGTCCGCCAGTTCCCGCTGCGAGATCACTGCGAGTACAATGATTCGGGCTTCGTCTGCACTGTGCCGAGCGAGCATTACTTCATGATGGGCGACAATCGGGATTCCAGCTCCGACAGTCGCTACTGGGGGTTTGTGCCCGAGAGCAACATCGTCGGAAAGGCCTTCCTGGTATGGTGGAACTTCGGCGAGCTGAGCCGGATCGGATCCCGGATTCGTTGAATGGGAGCACACATGAGGCGTGAGCAGGGAGTGACGTTCGTCGGCATGATACTGATCGGCGCACTGATAATCGTGGTCGCGATCATCGGCATCCGGCTGGTGCCGGCTTACATCGAGTACGCCACCATCAGGTCGCACTTGCGGGAACTCGCCCGCTCCCCCGACGCGCGCGGCGCATCCCAGGCCGAGATCATGCAGCTTTTCAACCGCCGGGCGTTGATCGACAACATCCGGTCGGTCACCGGGCAGGATCTGGAGATCGCCAAGGACGGAGAGAACTTGTCGATCAGTGCCGCTTGGTCGAGCAGGGTAAAACTGATGGGTAACGTCAATGCCTGCATCGACTTCGCTGCCACGAGCGATTGACTTTCCCGCGTTACGGAATCGGACCGACTGAACGTCTCCCGCGGCGCGCATGCGCGGCTTTGAAGCCAGGCTCGGCCATCAATTTCGGGATCCTCGCCTGCTCAACCAGGCGTTGACCCATCGCTCCCACGGAGTCCAGCACAACGAACGCCTCGAGTTCCTCGGTGACTCCGTACTGAATTGCGTCGTGGCGCGAATGCTCTACGAGCGATTCGCTTCCCTTGCCGAGGGAGAGCTTTCCAGGGTACGAGCCAATCTCGTCAATCAGAATTCGCTCTTCGAGATCGCCAGCCGGCTGGGCATTGGCGAGCACGTGCTGCTTGGCGAGGGAGAGCTGAAGAGCGGCGGATTCCGGCGTCCCTCGATCCTGGCCGACGCCCTGGAAGCGGTATTGGGGGCGGTATTCGTGGACTCCGGTTTCGAGGCGGCCGAGGGTGTTATTCGCAGGTTGTTCGAACCGATTCTCGCCTCCACCGATCCGGCCTCTGTAGCGAAGGATCCCAAGACCCGATTGCAGGAGCTGCTGCAGGGCAGGCGCATGAGCCTGCCACAGTATTCGATCGTCGGCGTCAGCGGAGAGGCGCACGAGCAGCTGTTTCGCGTGGAGTGCGTCATCCCGGAACTGGACATTCGTTCGCTGGGCGAAGGAGCCAGCCGGCGCGCGGCCGAGCAGGCCGCAGCCAAGGCCGCGTACGATCTGGCCACGGTGCGCTGATCGATGAGAGAAGGGTCGCGGGCCGGTTTCGTGGCGATCGTAGGCCGGCCCAACGTCGGCAAGTCCACGCTGCTCAATCGCCTGGTGGGGATGAAGGTGAGCATCGCTTCGCGCCGACCGCAGACCACGCGCCACAGGATTCTCGGCATCCTCACGGAGCCGGACGCCCAGCTCGTTTTTGTCGACACGCCGGGATTCCAGACGGAACATTCGAACGCGCTCAACCGGCTGATGAATCGTACCGTTGCTCGCAGCCTGCTGGAAGTCAATGCCGCACTGGCGGTGATCGAAGCCGGCGGATTGACGAGGCGCGACGCCCGAGTCCTTGACCTGATTTCGCCGTCGCTGCCGACAGTTCTGGCGATAAACAAGATAGACCGCCTCCCCGGGCGGGATTCGCTGCTGCCGCTGATCGACCAGGCAAGCCGGCTTCGACCTTTCGCCGCAATCGTGCCGATCTCGGCGCGGAAGGGCATGCAGGTCCGCGACCTGGTAGAGATTCTGAAACCGCTCCTGCCCGAGGGCGAACCGTCGTTCGAGGCTGACGCGGTCACCGATCGTCCCGAGCGATTTCTTGCTGCAGAACTGGTGCGCGAGAAACTGTTCGATTCGCTGGGCGCGGAGTTGCCGTACAGTGCAACCGTGGCGGTGGACCGGTTTACCGAGGAAGAGGGGCTGCGGCGCATTTGCGCCTCCATCATCGTTGACAAGGAGAGTCAGAAGGCGATCGTCATCGGCGGCAAGGGCGAGAAACTGAAGGCGATTGCCACTCGCGCGCGCAGGGACATGGAGCAGCTGTTCGGCGGAAAGGTCTACCTCGAGGTCTGGGTGAGGGTCAAACGCGGCTGGGTCGATGACGTGCGGACGCTGAAGAGCCTAGGATACGAGTGAGGCCAGACAAGATCACGCGGGCTGATGAGCCCGGATTCGTGCTGCATACCTACCCGTTCCGCGAAACCAGTCTGGTGATCGAGGTCTTTACCCGCGGTAGCGGGCGATTGGCGCTGATCGCCAAGGGAGCAAGGCGGTCGAGCTCCGCTCTGCGGGGCGCTCTCATGGCCTTCCAGCCGCTGCTGCTGGCCTGGGGAGGCAGGGCCGAGCTGCACACTCTGTACCGGGCCGAGTGGCAGGGCGGGGTGCCGCAGCTCAAGGGGCTTGGATTGATCTGTGGCTTCTACCTTAACGAGTTGCTGCTGCGTTTCCTGGCGCGCGAGGATCCTCACGAAACCCTGTTCGACGTGTACGCCGAATCGCTCCTAGCCCTGACCGCCGAAACGGATTTCTCCGCCACGTTGCGCAGATTCGAGAAGCAGTTGCTCAAGGAGGCGGGGTACGCGCTGAACCTGGAGTTCGAGGTGAGCGGGCGGCCGATCGATCCGGCGCGCAGATACGCCTATGTGATCGAACGTGGCCCGGTTCCCGCGGAACAGGCGCGTGACTCGGTAATCGAGGTGCTGGGAAAGACGCTCCTCGATCTCGCGTGCGACAATTACGCCGATCCCCTGACGTTGCAGCAAAGCAAGACGCTGCTGCGCCAACTCGTGGGTCATTACCTCGGCAACCGCCCGCTGCACACCCGCCAGCTACTGCTCGATCTGAAGCAGCTGTGAACCCCAGTCGCAGATGACCCGGCTCAGCGTCAATCTCAACAAAGTGGCACTCCTGCGCAATTCGCGCACCATCGGTATCCCCGACGTGGCCCACGCGGCGCGCCTGGCGCTGGAGGCCGGGGCACATGGCATCACGGTGCACCCCCGGCCGGATGGGCGCCATGTGCGTCCAGAGGATGTTTACCGGCTGCGAGACGTCGTGCGACTGCATCCGGGAGTCGAGTACAACATCGAAGGCAATCCCTTCCACCAGGTAATGGAGCTGGTGCGCGCGGTACGCCCCGATCAATGTACGCTGGTGCCGGACGATCCCTCGGCGTTCACATCGGATCATGGCTGGGATCTTCGGCGGGACGGAGCGCGCCTGGCGCCGATCATTTCAGAACTGCGGGTGCTCGGCGTACGGGTCAGCCTGTTCATGGACCCGGAGGCCGATGCAATGAGACTCGCTCGAGCCGTCGGCGCGGACCGGGTGGAACTGTATACCGAGCCTTACGCCAGGCAGTTCGGCACAGCAAGTCAGCAGGCCGCGCTGGCGCGCTATACGGCGGCCGGGCGCGCAGCGCTCGAGGCCGGTCTGGCGATCAACGCCGGCCACGACCTGAATCGCGACAACCTGCCGCCGTTTCTGCAGGCGGTGCCCGGAGTCGCGGAAGTGTCGATCGGCCACGCGCTGGTCTCCGATGCCCTGGAGTTTGGAATGAGTGAAACCGTGAGACTTTATCTGGGCGCCATCCGCCTCGGCGAGGCGAACCGGTGATCGTCGGGATCGGCATCGATCTGGTCGAGGTGGAGCGAGTGGAGCGATTGCTCGCAGCCTACGGCGAGCGCTTCGCCGAGCGCATCCTGGCGCAATCGGAACGGCCGGAATACAAGGCCAGCGCGAGACAGGTCTGGTTCGTCGCCACCCGCTTTGCCGCCAAGGAGGCCGTGTCGAAAGCCCTGGGCACGGGCCTGCGGCGTCCGGTCACTCTGCACGCGATCAGCGTGGTCAACGACGCGATCGGCCGGCCAGAGCTGCGGTTTCACGGGGCGCTGCCCGACTTCCTGAAGCGGACCGGGGTCGGCCGAATTCACCTTTCGATCACGCACGAGCAGGGGTTGGCGTGTGCGATGGCAGTGGCTGAATCAGGGTCATGAAGCCGCTCGCGCTCGGGCCGGTGATGCTTGATATTCGCGGGCCGCGGCTCGAGCCGGAGGATGTGGAGCGTCTCGAACATCCGCTAACCGGGGCGGTCATCCTGTTCGCTCGTAACTACGAGAGCCCGGAACAGGTTTCGGAGCTGTGCCGCGATATCCGCCGGCTGCGCGAGCCGCAGATCCTGATCGCGGTGGACCATGAAGGCGGCCGGGTGCAGCGTTTTCGAGAAGGTTTGTCACCCATCCCGCCGATGCGGGCACTCGGAGTACTGTGGGACCGGAACCGCGCCGAGGCGCTGCGCGCAGCAAAGGAAACGGCGTTGCTAATAGCGCTCGAGCTGGGTGCCTGTGGAGTGGATTTCAGCTTTGCCCCCGTGCTCGACCTCGACTACGGCACCAGCAAGGTAATCGGCGATCGGGCATTTCATCGCAACCCTGAGGCCGTTTCGCAGCTCGCTGGCGCTTTCGTGGAAGGCCTGCGTGCCGGTGGCATGGCCTCTGTAGGAAAGCATTTCCCTGGGCACGGTTTCGTCGCTGCGGACTCGCACACGCAGATCCCGGTCGACGAGCGGCCGCTCGATGAAATCGAACGCGAGGACCTGGTACCGTTCGTCCAGCTCGCGCAGCGTCTGGATGGGGTAATGCCGGCTCACGTGATCTTTCCACGAGTGGACGCGCAGCCTGCGGGCTTCTCCCGGGTGTGGATGGGGGAGGTGCTCCGCAGGCGTCTCGACTTCCAAGGAGTGATCTTCAGCGACGACCTCACGATGGAAGGCGCCAGCGTCGCCGGTGGAATTGAACAAAGGGGCCGGATAGCGTTCGCAGCCGGCTGCGACATGGTGCTGGTGTGCAATCAGCCGCAAGCGGCCGCGGCGTTGCTGCAGGCGCTTGAGAGAGAACCGCCAGCGGCCGACCAGAGCCGGTTAGCGGCCTTGCGCGGCAAACCGCTCGCGACCTCCTTTACCGCACTGGGGACTTCTAGCCAGCGCCTGCGCGCTCTGGCCGCGCTGCAGCGAATCGGTACCGGCTGACATGGCAGCGCACGAGCACGCCGAGCACCATCACCCGCAGGGAGGGTTTGGCCTGCTTTACGCGGCTCTGGCGGTCACCGCGGGCTACGCACTGGTCGAACTGGTAGCCGGGTGGCTGTTCGGCTCGCTGGCGCTCCTCAGCGATGCCGGGCACATGTTCTCCGACGCCGCTGCTCTGGCGCTGGCCGGGCTGGCGGCGTGGATCGCGAGACGCCCCTCCGGGGCGCGTCACTCCTACGGCCTGGCTCGCGCCGAGATTGTGGCTGCGTTCGTCAACAGCCTGGTGTTGCTTGCGGTCGTGGTGCTGATCTTCGTCGAGGCGGTCGCACGGTTGCTCGAACCGACCCCGGTGCAGGGGCTTGGCGTGGCGCTGGTGGCCACGGCGGGACTGCTGGTGAACCTAGGGGTGATCTACCTCATCGGCAGGGGCGAGCAGGACCTCAATACCCGGGCGGCGACCCTGCACGTGTTTGGCGACCTGATCGGCTCGGTAGCCGCGCTCACCTCGGGTGCAGTGATCTATTTCACCGGCTGGCAGCCGGTCGACCCGCTGCTTTCCGTCGTTATCGCGCTCCTCATCCTGGTTTCCACACTGCGGCTGCTCCGGGAGGCGGTACACGTGCTGATGGAAGGGGTACCTGCGGGAATTCAGTTGCGGGAAGTCGGTGTCGTGCTGGCGCAGGTTGCCGGCGTTAGCTCGGTTCACGACCTGCACATCTGGACGATTGCCAGCGGCCAGGTCGCACTTTCCGCCCACCTCGACATCGAGGACATGGCAAAGTGGCCGCAGGTCCTGGAGGATGCGCGGCGCGTTATGCGTCAGCGCTTCGGCATCGAGCATGTGACGCTGCAGCCGGAACAACTGGGTGGGGTCAACCCGGGCCGGCGGGCGCGGGTGAGAATCGTTCCCCGGGAAGGCGGCGAGGAGAGCGGCTAGACGCCGCAGCGCTCAGGCGCGCTCCATGTAGTCGCCGGTGTCTGTGCTGACCTTGATCCGGTCGCCCTCGCCGATGAACTGCGGTACCTGAACAGTGATCCCGGTTTCAAGCCGGGCCGGTTTGAACGAGCCGGTGGCGGTGGCGTTGCGCATTGCCGGTTCGGTTTCTACTACCGCCAACACCACGGAAGAGGGCAGCTGAACGGCGATCGGGCGCTCGTTGTGGAAGTTCACCTGGACGTCAGTATTCGGCAGCAGATACCCCGCCTGGCCTTCGAGGAAATCTGCCGGCAGAGTGAGCTGCTCGTAGCTTTCCTTGTCCATGAACACGTAGCCGGTGCCGTCCTGATAAAGAAACTGCATGTCGCGCGGCTCGACATAGGCGCGCTCGACCTTGTCCTCGGTACGGATTCGCTCGTTGCGCTTGGTGCCCGACTCGACGTCCTTCATCTCGACCTGCATGAAGGCGCCGCCTCGGCCGCCGACATGCACGTGGTAGCTCTTGAGCACCCGCCACACGCGCTTGTCCACTTCCAGAAGATTACCGGCGCGGATTTCGGTCGCGAGAACTTTCGCCATTGGAACTGTCGCTCGATTGAAAAAGGTCCGCATTCTACACTACGCCTCAAGTGAACCAGACCCTGGATTCGTTCTCACCGAAGTGCCGGCGCTGTTCGCGCCTGGCCGCCTTTCTGCGCGATATTCGACGCGAGCAGCCCGGCTACTATGCGCGGCCGGTGCCCTCCTTCGGCGCACAGCTGCCCCGTCTGCTGGTGGTGGGATTGGCGCCCGGACTGCACGGCGCCAATCGCACCGGGCGACCGTTCACCGGCGATCACGCCGGGTTGCTCCTGTATCGGATGCTGCATCGGTTCGGATTTGCCTCGGACTCCGAGTCGCGTTCGGAACGAGACGGGCTTCGGCTGATCGACTGCCGGATCACCAACGCGGTCCGCTGCGTACCGCCGCAGAACAAGCCTACGTTGCAAGAGATCAGGACCTGCAACCGCTACCTTCGCGACGAACTTGCGCTGTTGCCGGCCGATGCGGCGATCCTGGCTCTGGGCACCGTCGCGCACGGCGCGGTGCTGGCGGCGTCTGGCCTTAGACCGTCCGCTTATCGCTTCAGACACGGCGTCCAGCACGCTCTGCCGTCGGGCGCCAGGCTGTTCGATAGCTACCACTGCTCCCGATACAAATCCCAGACGGGTCGTCTCACCGAGGCGATGTTCATCTCGGTGTTCTCCGATATCGCAGGCTTTCTCGACCGTTCCCGCGGCTAGCTTTTCTCGCGTCATGTCGCCGCCCACGCAGCCTTTCAGCAGCACCGAGGTCGTGGCCTCGCTGCCGCACCTGCCCGGGGTGTATCGCATGCTCAACGCAGCCGGGGAGGTGCTCTACGTCGGCAAGGCACGCGACCTGAGGAAGCGCGTGGCCTCGTACTTCCAGAAAACCGTCTCGCTGGGACCCCGGGTGCAGGTCATGGTCGCGCAGGTGGCAGCGGTGGAAACCACGGTCACCCGCTCGGAGGCTGAGGCGCTGCTGCTGGAAAATAATCTAATTAAAACATTAACTCCACGGTACAACATACTGTATCGTGACGATAAATCGTATCCGTACCTGATCTTGACCGGGCACCACTACCCGCGGCTTGGCTTCTATCGAGGCAGCCTGGACAAGACCCACCGCTATTTCGGGCCGTTCTCCAGCGCCAGCGGCGTGCGGGAGAGCATCCAGCTCATGCAGAAGGTGTTCGGGCTGCGCACCTGCGAAGACACGGTGTTCAGCAACCGTTCGCGCCCCTGCCTGCTGTACCAAATCAAGCGCTGCAGCGGCCCGTGCGTGGGTCTGATCACCGAAAAGGACTACACCGAGGACGTCAACGGCGCAGCGCTCTTCCTCCTGGGGCGCGAGGACGAAGCCCTGAAGCGTCTCGAGCAGCGGATGACCTGCGCTGCAGAGCGCCAGGACTACGAGCAGGCGGCGCTGCTGCGCGACCAGATCCGGGCGCTGGCGAAGGTCCGGGAGACCCAGTTCGTGTCCAGCAGCAGGGACGTCGACACCGACATCGTCGCCGCCGCCTCCGCAAGCGGGCTGGTGTGCGTGAACCTGGTGATGATCCGCGGCGGCATTCACCGCGGCGACAAGAGCTTTTTCCCGCAGAACGCGCGCGAGCAGGACGAGGAGGCGGCGCTCGAGGCTTTTCTCGGGCAGCATTACCTTAATCGCGACGTGCCGCCGTCGATCGTGGTCAACCGACCGATCGACACCGAAGCGCTCGAACTGCTCCTCTCGGAGCAGGCGGGAAAAAAGGTGCAGATCACGGTTCGCCCGGGCGGGGAGCGCAAGGTCTGGGCCCGCATGGCGGAGAAAAACGCGGAGCTGGCGATCGCGCAGCGCGTGAGCATGCAGGCCACGCAGGAAGCGCGGCTCGCAGCCCTGCAGGAGGCGCTGGCGCTGGCCGAGCCGGTGCAGCGCATCGAGTGCTTCGATATCAGCCACACCATGGGCGAAGCGACGGTCGCCTCCTGCGTGGTTTACGATCACGCTGCGATGCAGCCTGG
>Ga0187893_10001767_pt1 | contig 50001 bp, 42 predicted proteins | sample MA1701074metaG_FD_139574 | JGI IMG/M metagenome (GOLD analysis project Ga0187893, IMG submission 139574) | White microbial mat communities from a basaltic lava cave in the Kipuka Kanohina Cave System on the Island of Hawaii, USA - MA170107-4 metaG ... | reverse complement strand
CGAAGACCTCCGGCCCCAGTTCACCATCGCCGACAAGGCCTGGCTGATCCTTTATGCTCTCCGCTTTCCCCGCGCCGTCATCCAAGACCCCAAGCCGGATGATCCTGCCCTCGTGCTCTTCACGTCGGGCTCTGAAGGCAAACCTAAAGGTGTTGTTCTCTCCCACCGGAACATCCTGGCCAACATCGCCCAGGTCCGGTCCGTCATCGAGTTCTCCAATCAGGACAAGTTTCTCGCGGCGTTGCCGCTATTCCACTCGTTTGGGCTTACCGTCGGCGCGCTGGTTCCACTCACCACCGGTGCCAGGGTCTTTCTATACCCTTCGCCGCTCCATTACCGCATGATCCCCGAGATCGCCTACGATCAGGATTGCACTGTCATCTTCGGTACCGGCACCTTCCTCGCTAGGTACGCCAAGATGGCGCACGAATACGATTTCTACTCCGCCCACCATGTTCTCTCCGGAGCCGAAAAGCTCCCGGACGCCGTCCGCCAGGTGTGGCTGGAAAAATTCGGGATCCGCGTTCTGGAAGGCTACGGCATCACCGAAATGTCTCCTGCCGTCTCGGTGAATACGCCCTACTTTAACCGCCCCGGCACGGTCGGAAAAATTCTGCCCGGCATCGAATACGACGTTACGCCCGTCGAAGGCATCGATCACGGCGGCATGCTGCATCTCCGCGGACCGACCCGCATGCTCGGCTATCTCCTTCACGACAAGCCTGGCGTCATCCAGGAACCCCAGTCCCCCAAAGGCCCCGGCTGGTATGAAACCGGTGACATAGTGGAAATCGACGCCGATGGGTTCCTCAAAATCGCGGGCCGCGTCAAGCGATTCGCCAAGGTCGCGGGCGAAATGGTGTCGCTCGAAGTGGTCGAGCAGCTCGCTGCTCTACGCTCTCCATCCAGGGCGCATGCAGCGTCTACCTATGCGTCTTCCCGCCGTGGCGAAGTGATCGTGCTGTTCACCGAGGATCGCGAACTTCGCCGCGAACATCTCAGCGCCGCGGCGCGCGAACGGGGATCGCCCGAAATCGCGGTGCCGCGGCATATCCAATACATCGAGAAGATTCCGCGCCTGGGTAGCGGCAAATTTGATTACGTGAAGCTCAAGGAAATGGCCGGCGGCCTTTCCACAGAGGAGAAGCTCGCATCTCAGGACGCGAGGTCCTGATGGCCGCCACGGAAGCCCGGCCAGCGGCCGCCTACAGCCTCCGTGAACAACGCGCCTGGTATTGGTATGACTGGGCCAACTCCGCCTACTACACCACCGTTGTGGGCGTTCTTTTGGGTCCCTATCTCACCGCCCTCGCCCGCAATGCCGCCGATAGTGAGGGCTTCGTGTATCCGTTCGGCATCCCGGTCGCTGCCATTTCGGTCTGGGGTTACGCCATTTCGCTCTCGGTGCTGAGCCAGGTGATCGCGCTGCCCGTTGCCGGGGCGCTCGCCGACTACGGCCGTCGCAAACGGAGGATGCTCGGTGTGCTCGCCTTCACGGGTTCGGCGGCGACTCTCGGCATGTTCTTCCTGGATCAAAGCCGATACCAGCTCGGCGTCGCGCTCTTCCTGATCGCCAATCTATCCTTCGGTGCATCCATCGTCGTCTACAACTCCTTCTTGCCCGAGATCGCCGCGCCCGATGATCGCGACCGCGTCTCCTCCAAAGGCTGGGGCTTCGGCTACCTCGGCGGTGGACTTCTGCTCGCTCTGAATCTTGGTCTTTACTCGAACGCAGCTTCCTTCGGGATCTCCGAATCGTTCGCCGTGCGTATCTCACTGGCTTCCGCCGGCATATGGTGGGCCTCCTTCACGATCATCCCCTTGCTCGGACTGCGGGACCGGGGCCCCGGCAAGCATACGGATCCAGGTGTTTCTCCTCTCCGCGCGGCCCTCCGCCAGCTCCGCCGTACCTTGTCGGAAATCCGAAACTATCCTCAAACGCTCTTGTTTCTGGTGGCCTACCTGCTCTTTAACGACGCGGTCCAGACAGTCATTGCGATGGCTGTCCAGTTCGGCTCCGAAGATCTCAAGATGTCCATGGCAGATCTCACCAAAGCGATCCTGCTAGTTCAGTTCGTGGCCTTCATGGGCGCCTTGGCCTTTAACGTCATATCCGCCAGAATCGGCAACAAGCGCGCTCTCATGCTTGGGCTGGTCATTTGGACGGCAACACTCATCTACATCTACTTCGCAGTGCGGACCGTGACGGACTTTTTCTTCGTCGCGGGCGTGATCGGATTGGTGCTCGGCGGCACCCAGGCGCTCTCGCGATCGATCTTTTCTCTGATGATTCCAGAGGGAAGAGAAGCTGAGTACTTCAGCGTTTACGAGCTCAGCGACAAAGGCACGAGCTGGCTCGGTCCGCTGCTGTTCGGGTTGGCTTTGCAGTGGACGCACAGCTTCCGCATCGCCATCGTCTCACTGATTGTTTTCTTTGTGGCCGGCTTGGCTCTGCTGGTCCGGGTTGACGTTCGCCGTGCCACCATCGAGGCCGGCAACGTTCCCCCGCAACCCGTGAATCACTAGCGTCGCCAAGCCCAACCCGCCCTGCCGAGTCAACACCTGTGCCATTGCCTCCTCCGCCATTTCAACCATCGGCGCCGCCGAGTCGTCGCTGCCCTCGCCGAGCCAACCCGCGCCCCCGGACTCGCGCGCGTGCCGTAGCATCTGAGCCACTAGGAGCCCCTCGAACTGTTCCGCTGACTCCCGGATCTTCTCGGTTGTATCCTGTTGTGGCCCAAGCCTCCAGGCTTGCGATTCAACTAAACTCACCATCAAATCACCTCCAGTTCCGCATCCAAAGCGCCCGCCGCCTGCAAGCTCTGCAACACCGCGATCACATCGCGCGGGGTCGAGCCGATCGCCTGTAAGGCCTTCACCAAATCATCCACGGTTGTGCCTTCTTTCAAATTGATGTTCCGCACCTTGTCTTCTTTCACTCCGACACCGGTCCTGGGCACGACGGTCGTTTCTCCCGGTGAGAACGGCTCGGGCTGCGAAACATCGAAACTGGTCTCCACCTCCACGGTCAGGTTCCCATGCAGGATTGACACCGGCGCGATCCGTATGTCCTTCCCCATCGCGATCGTTCCCGTGCGCTCGTTGATCACGATCCGGCTCGGCCGGTCCGCCTCAATCCGAAGGTTCTCGAGTTGTGAGATAAATTCCACCGTCCGCGCCTTCCACAGTGGTGGCACATCCACCACCACCATCCCCGAATGCTCTGCCCGCGCGATCTGCGGCTCGCCTTTTGGGGCAAACTTCCGGTTCAAGGCCTCGGCGATCCGGCTCGCGTTTGTGAAATCGGCGCGGCGCAACTGGAGCCGCACATGATCCGATGCAAAACTCGAGGGAGGCGCCACCTCGACGATTGCACCTTGCGGAATCCGCCCGGCCGTCGGATGATTCACCGTCTGGCTGGTACCCCCGCGCCCCGCAACAAAACCCCCGGTCACCACCGGCCCTTGTGCCACTGCGTGCACTTGTCCCGACACACTCTTGAGCGGAGTCAGCACGAGGATGCCACCCTGCAGATTGGTAGCGTCGCCCATGGCAGCCGCCGTCACGTCGATCCTGATTCCAGGTTGCGCGAACGGCGGCAGTGTCGCTGTGAGCATCACCGCGGCCGTATTCTTAGCCTGGAGTGCGGTCGCCGGGACCGAGACGCCCATTCGCTCGAGCAGATTGCTGAGCGTCTGCGCCGGAAAGACGGTCTGGCGCTTGTCGCCCGTGCCATTCAGTCCCACCACCAATCCGTAACCAAGCAACTGGTTGTCCCGGACTCCCTCCAGACTCACGAGCTCCTTCAGCCGCGCACCCGGCGGTTCGTTGACGGCGGCGAATAGAGCCCAAAGAAGAGACGCCTTCATGGTCTAGAAAGGAAGCAGCCCCATCAGGATTCGATACACCAGATGCGGACGCTTGATCGCATCGTCCACTACGCCTTTCCCCGATACGCGAATCTCGAGGTTGGCCAGCCGGTCCGACCGCACCTGATTCCCGGGGCCAACATCATTCCATCGCGCTACGCCGCGCACCGTCACCTGCTGGCGCTCCGAGTTCACCAGGATGTCCTTCACTCCCTCGAGGACCAGGTAACCGTTCGGCAGCACATGCGTCACACGCGCGGAAAGAGTAGTGGTCAGCTCGTTTTCACGGCTGGTCACTCCTTGTCCCTGCAACTGGCGTTCGCTTTCGGCTTCCAGCAGATTCGCGAGCGGACCCGCGGCACGAACCGGTCCCAGAATTGATCCAATCCTGGCGCTCGCCGCCGACGTGCGGTTTGAAGTCGTCGTGCCGCGCGCCAACGCCGAGGCACGATCGGAAACGATGATCGTCACCAGATCGTCCACCTGCGACGACCGCAAGTCCCGCCCCAGATCGGCCAGCTTTGCCGAGGCTCCGAATAGCGACCCCGGAGTATGCGCTGCTTCAGCCGCCCGTTTCGTTGCGTCCTGGATGTACTGATCGAGTGGTGTGGACTTCTGCGCGCATAGTTCAGCGACCGGCAGTATGGCCAGTAGGATAGCCTTCATTTCACTTCCCTCCAATTCTCACAACCGCCTTGCCGGGGCCCACCACCTCGGCGCTGTACTTTCTCCCAGTCGACTGGTTCCGCATCAGGATCCGTTCCCCCGTCCGGCCGCCAGTCTCCGCTTGTGACGTCAGCCTCAGCTTGGCCAATCCCGCGCGGACCTCTACTTCCACCATCTCGCCGGATTGCACCGCGGGCGGTACTCCGAGGTTCCGCGCAGCGATTACCTGACCCGCCGCGATCCTTCTCCGAGCCGACCGTCCCACGATCTCTTGAGGTTTCGCCACCGCGCCCGTATTCGTTCGAGGCTCCCACGCGACATCGGATTCCGCCAGCACCGTTCCGGGAGCCAGCTCTCGCACCGCCACTGGAACCTGTTGTTCTGCTCGGATCTTCACCCGCACCCAGATGGGAAAACTTCGCCGCTCGCCGTAGCGAATCACTCCGCGCACCAGCCGCGACCCATCCGCACGGTCCGGCGTAAGTACGGCTGCGCTCAGACCGGGAAACTCGATTGCTCCCGGCGGCACACGGAACCGGCTTTGATCGATCACTTCCATCTTTACTTCGACCGCGATGCCTGCCAGTTCGCGGAGCCGTCCGTGAAGCGCCCTGGTCACTTGATCCACATCGAGTGCAGTGGTCTTCGATTCGAAGCACGCCTCCGCCCATTCCTTGCGAGGCTCGATACCCCAACGGCGCGCCGCCAGGGCCAGATCGCGCGTGGTGACGATGCGCCGGCTACCGGGCGAAGGTGCGAGCCCAAGGGTTTCCTGCTGGGGTGCAGCCGCGAAGTCCGCGTACACGCGCGACAGGTCCGAAGCTCGGAGGTGCGTCCCTTCGATGCTGTGGCAAGCTGCGCAAGCGGCGGCGACACCAAGGATCTGTATAGCAACAAGCTCAACGAGTAAGCTGATTGACCTGCTGATACATTTCATCAGACGCTCGTACGACCTTCGAATTCGCTTCGTAGGCACGCTGGCTTAGAATGAGGTTCACGAACTCTTCCACCACGCTGACATTAGAGGCTTCCACATATCCCTGTTGCAGCGAGCCTAGCCCCTCCGTCCCCCCCGGATTCCCGACCACCGGCTCCCCCGACGCGTCCGTGGGCATAAATAGGTTCCGGCCGATGCTGTTCAACCCCGCCGGATTGGTGAAATTCGCCAATTGAATCTGACCCGCCAGTTGAGCCGCTGCCTGCCCCGGCTGAATGAAGCTCACCGTGCCGTCCTGTGCGATTGAGACAGACTGCGCCTCAGGTGGAATTGTGATCTGAGGCTCGGTCGGATCGCCATCCGCGGTCACGACGTTTCCGTCGCGGTCGACGTGAAAATTGCCCGCTCGCGTGTATGTCAGCTCTCCGTTGGGCCGCCGGACCTGAAAGAACCCGCGCCCTTGTATTACCACATCGAGAGGATTACCAGTCATCTGGAAATTACCCTGTGTGAAGACGATCTCGTTGGAGCTCGGCCGCGTGCCCAGCCCAAGTTGCAATCCCGTGGGCACAACCGTCTGCGCTCCGGCCGACGCTCCCGGCTGCACGAAACTCTGATAGAGCAAGTCCTGAAACTGCGTGCGCCGCTGTTTGAAACCCACCGTGTTGGCGTTGGCCAGATTGTGGGCGATGTTGTCCACGTTCATCTGCTGCGCGCTCATCCCGCTACCCGCGCTGAATAAGGCTCGAATCATGAAGTGTCCTTTCTTGGATCTAGTTCCCAACCCGGGCCACGTCGTCCACGCGCCGGTTCATCTCGCCGCTGATTACAAGCGCCCTCTGTAACATTTCAAACTGGCGCATTACCGTAACCAGTCGTACGGCTGCTTCGGCTGGCGCCTGGTTGGATGCCTCGAGACGGCCTTGCAATACCTCCCCGCTGGTTTGCCTGCGCGCCGCATCCGGCACGGACATCTGAAAGTATGTTCCGGCGTGTTTGGAAAGGCGCTCGGGTTGCTCGAAATCTACCAGCCCCATTTGCGCTACCACATTACCGTTCTGCCGGATCTCGCCAGCCTGGGAAACCTCCACGCTCTGCGTCGGATTCAAATCGATCGGTGCACCGTCTGCCGAAAGCACGGCGAATCGCTCCTGCGTCTCAAGACGGCCCGCCGCTGAAAGACGAAAAGCTCCTGCCCGCGTATATAGGGGTCCCTGTGGCCCTGCGACCGTGAAAAAGCCCCGCCCGCTCATAGCAAGATGCAGCGGGTTGCCGGTTTCGGTCAGCGTTCCTTGTGTGAAGTCGGTCCAATGCCGTTCGATCACCGGCGCCGTCGTGGGCAACTGCACCAACGAAGCGTCGGCGGCTTCGAGGGCTTCCGGTGCAATGTAGAGGCTGTAGAATTCGCGATCCGCCTTGTATCCAGGACTGCCCTGATTGGCAATATTATTGGCCAGCATCTCCAGAGATTCAATCTTGGCCTTCATGCCGCTGGCGGCCGCCATGCTGAGTGCATCCATAGCTGCAAAACCTGGTGCAAGCAGGATGCCGGGAACAGAGAACGCTCAAGAAGCTGGAAATTAAGGCGATAAGGAAGAGGGGGAGGCGCGCCGATGCGACAAATTGTGGCCAGTGCCAGGAAATGGGCCGACTCGTTTCTCCCAAGTCCCTGATTTCGCGGCCCGGCTCCATGGCATTCTATCTGCATCGGATTCTCCCGTGCTCGATGCCGCCTTCTCATCAGCCGGTTTTCTTTTCGTGCCGGATCAGGCTCAGACCGAGTGCGATTTTATAGCGTGTATGGCCGGCAGCGCTGGGCCCGCTCTTGAGAATGGGGAGTTCAGTGGATTTCTATCCGTCCTGCAGGAAGAATCAGAAGTTTCTGGGACCGCAGAAGCGGACGAAGGTGCGGGCATCGATCTCTCTGCATGGAGTCTTCCACTATTAATGGCGGGGACCGTGCTGCCACGACTTTCAGTGGAGGAGAGGCGCGAGATTCCGGAACAGATCCTCTTGAAAGAAGTGACAGTCGAGAGCGAGGGGATCGAGCTTGATTCCGCTCATCCTGATGGATGTCCCGATCTCCCTGAGGCGCCCCTAGTCACTCCTACGCTTCTCCCCACTCGGATAAACCCACAAGAGCAGCCACAGCAGAAGGCCCCGGAAAAAAGCGCGTCGGAATCAATCGAGCTTGATTGTACGGCGCCTGAAAGGCGGAGCGATCTTTCATCGACTGATCCGTCGCGAACTGATCTTACAAATGATGAGCCAATGCCGATTGCTCGAACCGCACCGATGCCTTCGGCGTTCACCGTGGACATGGAGACACCACCGATCGAGGCTGAGTCTCAAGCTGAGCCAGACTCGAAGGCGGAACTCGAGATCACGCCGCAGTCCCGCGTTCCGGCTCCGGCTGGTGACGCTAAGCTTCGCGCCACGGAAAGGGAAACACACACTTATGTTCCAGCCCCCGGACAGTCGGAGCCTGGGCGGAGGGAACCCAAAGATGCAAACACGGCGACCGGACATGTTCTCCCGGCAATTCGGGACTCCCAGCCGGGCGAGCCTTCGACGCCAGGAAACGAAACCGCGAGGGCTTCTTCTACCTTCGTCGAGCATCGCGAAGAGCCCACCCGGGTTGCGCCCCGAGCACTTTCCGGATTGCAGGTTGAGATGGTGACGGCTGATGACCGGGTCCGCTTGCAGATACGGGAACGGCAAGGGGAGGTGCAACTGGAAGTGCGCGCCGCCGACCCGGAGTTGCGCTCGGCCCTCCGCTCGGAGTTGCCCGCATTAGTCGAAGGATTGGAAAGCAACGGAGTCCGGGTCACCGATTGGCGCGCGAGCATAGAGCGGATCGCCGAGGCAGCGGCGCCGGAGATTCGCAGGTTCGGCGAAGTTGAATTCCGGCGGGAAGACGCACACGCCAATTCGGATGCACAGGGTAACGGACGCCGGCGGGACCGGCAGGATCAACAGGATTCATCCCCAAAAAGGCGCCCGGAGACTTCCGAAGAATTTGGAAATGCTTTCGCCCAAGTTGATTCGGGCACAGCCCGGGAAAGGATGTGGCCATGAGCGCGATTGCGAGCGTGACCAACAACTCAGCCGCAAGTGGAACCGCGGCGCCAGCACAGACGATTTCGGATCCGCTCACCAGCAAGGATACCTTTCTAAAGCTGCTGGTGGCGCAACTGCAGAACCAGAATCCGCTAAACCCCAGCGACCCGATGCAGTTCATGGCGCAGCTTACACAATTCTCACAGCTCGAACAGACGCTCCAGATGCGTCAGGAGCTGGAGGCGATCCGGGCAGCGGTGGAAAAGATGGCTCCCGCGGCGGCGCCCGAAGAAAAGAAAAACTGAGAAGGAAGAGGAGAATAGCGACCGATGTTTACGTCATTTTCAACAGCACTATCCGCCTTGAGCGCCCACTCGACGGCGGTCGACATCGTGGGCAATAATCTCGCCAATATCAATACACCGGGATTCAAGGCGAACACCGTCGGCTTCTACGACCTGGTGACGCAGTCGCTAGGCGCCGGCTTCGGAGAAACACAAGTCGGCTTCGGCGTCGCACGTCCGCTGACGTTTCGCCATTTCACACAGGGCGCTGTCAAGGCGAGCTCGGGGGAACTCGATGTCGCCGTGCAAGGCGACGGGTTCCTGGTTTTGAAGGATGCGGCGGGTGCTGCTCTCTATTCCCGCGGAGGAATCCTGCAGGTGGACAGCGCCGGCACCCTTCTGACAGCCACGGGCCATCGTGTTCAAGGATGGATGGAAAGGAACGGCGCCCTAACCACGAACGGCCCGGTGGGAGACATTGTCGTGCCGGTGGGAAGCATTAAGAACCCGGTCGCGACAACTAGGTTTTCGTTCGACATGAACTTGAACGCCAACGCGACCGCGGGACCTCCCGCTGATACGTTCACGGCAAACATTGAAGTGTTCGACTCTCTCGGCTCTTCCCATCTTGTGACAGTGCAGTTCACCAAGGACACGACAGCTAACGTGTGGGACTATTCCCTGTCTTTCGACAACAACGATGTGACAACGCCCATCACGCCGGTTGCTGGTTCCATTACCTTCGATAGTTCGGGCCGAATGACAGCTCCTCCGGTAGCCGGACCGTTTCCCAACTTGCAGGTCACTGGTCTCATCAACGGCGCAGCCGACCTCGACCTCACCTGGAATCTGTACGACTCCACCACGCCGCGCCTCACTCAATTCAACCAACCCTCCGCTGTGGCGGCCAACCAGCAGGACGGGTCGGCGGCCGCGCAACTGCTGCGCGTGGGCATCGGGAACGGCGGCGCCGTTCTGGCGCAGTATTCGAACGGAACGCAGGCAATCGTGGGGCAGTTGGCGATGGCGTCGATTCGCAATGCCCAGAGCTTGATCGCCACCGGGAACAATAGCTATCAGGTGAGCGCCAAGACCGCCTTGCCCGCTGTAGGAGTTCCCAATACGGGCGGCCGAGGGAACATTCTCGGAGGCGCCATCGAAAGCTCCACCGTGGACATTGCGCGCGAGTTTACGAACCTGATCGTCTATCAGCGCGGTTTCCAGGCCAATTCCCGTGTGATCACTACGGTGGATGAAATGAGCCAGGAAGCCATCAACTTGAAGCGCTGATGCCATGAATCCAATGGAGTCGACCGTCCGCATATCCGATGTGCCTTTGGCGATCGACGTCGAGCTCGACCGCAAAGTCATGAACGTTCGACAAATCCTCGAGCTCGGTGTCGGCGCGGTTCTCAAGATGTCCCGCTCCGCCGGGGAGAACATCGACATACGCGTTGGAGGATCTCTGGTGGGCTTTGGAGAGATCGTAATTCTCGAAGAGAGCATGGGAGTCCGAATCACGGACTTCCATCAAGAGGACTGATGGGCGGAGACACTCGCGTCTGCCGCGTCGAGACTCGTCTCGACGCAAGTCCCAGCCTCGACACGAGTGTCGAGGCGGCACGCACGAGTGCGTGCGCCACGTCTGTGCCCGCAGGAGCAATTACATGGAGCCCGTAGCAGCAATTAGTCTCGTGTTCCTTCTGCTGGCCGCATTCGTGTGGCGGTTCAGAGTGAACCGGAGGACATCCGGTCAAGCGCGACGCCTCGAGTGTCTGGACACTCTCCGTCTGACCCCTCAGCACACCGTGGGCGCCGTACGGCTGGGCTCGCGCGTCTGGCTGGTTGCGCTCCACGGTGCGGGCGTGACTCTGATAGCGGAGATCGCCGCCGAGGACTGGCCTCCGCGATGAACGGTTCCCCTGAAACGATGGGAGTGCCGCTGCAGATCGTTCTGCTGCTGGCGGCTCTCACGCTGCTGCCGGCGGTGGTGATGTCTGTCACGCCGTTCCTTCGAATTACGCTAGTGCTGCATTTTCTCCGGCAGGCCCTCGGGACGCAAACCGCGCCATCCAACCAGGTCCTGATCGGTCTGGCGTTATTCCTGACCTTGCTGCTGATGCAACCGGTGACCGGCGAAATCTATGAAAAGGCCTGGGCTCCTTACCGGTCCGGCTCGATCTCACTCGAACAGGCTCTGGAAAAAAGCACGCCTCCGATGCGTACCTATCTGCTCCGGTTCGCACGCGAGAAAGATGTCGCCCTGATGCTCGAACTTGCCAAGACCCCGGCGCCCAAATCCGCTGCCGAGCTCGATCTCAAGGTACTCGTACCCGCCTATGTTCTTTCGGAGCTGAAGACAGGATTCCAGATCGGAGCTGTGCTGTTCTTCCCGTTCCTGGTGATCGATCTGGTCGTGGCTTCGGTCACGCTCGCGATAGGTATGGTGCAGTTGCCGCCTGTGATGATCTCGGCGCCCTTCAAGATCCTTCTGTTCGTACTCGTGGATGGTTGGAATCTGACGATTGGATCCCTCATGCGGAGTTTTCACTGACCTATGAATGCACAAACTGTTTCAGACGTGATTCGCGAGGCATTGATGGCGGCCTTCTGGATTGGCTTGCCCCTGCTCGCGATCGGCTTTGTGGCCGGTTTGATTATGAGTCTGGTTCAGGTAGTGACTTCGCTTCAGGATCCGGGCTTCGCCACGGCCCCGCGCCTGGCCGCCTTCCTCGCCGGCTTGATTTTTTTCCTTCCGTGGATGATTGCGAAGATGACTGCATACACGTTCGCTCTCTTCAACGACTTCAGCCGCTATGCCCGCTGAAGCTCTCACGATTCCAATCGCGCAGCCTACCCTCATAGGATTCATTTACACGTTGTCGCGCGTCGGTTCGGCGTTCTCCCTTGTTCCGATGCCAGGGTTCCGGGCGGGCTCCGCGGCGCCCCGCGTTGTCTTGATCCTCGCGATCACGTTGGCACTCGCTCCCCGGTGGCCTACCGGCGCCCGCGAGTTGTCTTTCTGGTGGCTGGCCGGCGAGGTGGCCTTCGGCGCCACGGTCGGCGCGACGATGGCTTGGCTCGTCGAGGCATTCACGATGGGGATGCAACTTCTTGGCCTGCAGGCAGGTTACTCCTATGCCTCGACGATCGATCCGTCCACTCAGGCCGATTCGGCTGTGCTGCAGTTGATGGCGCAATTGGGAGCCGGCCTGTTGCTGTTTGAGGTGGGACTGGACCGGGAAATCGTGCGCGTCTTCGCGGCGAGTCTCGACCGGTTTCCGCCCGGGGAGTGGAAGCTGACCGAAGCGATTGCGTCGAACTGGATCCGTTGGACGGCTTCCATGATTACGCTGTCATTGCGGCTGGCGCTTCCGGTCGTGGCCTGGCTTTTGATGCTGGATCTGGTGCTCGCATTGTTTGGGCGCTTGCAGGCGCAGTTGCAGTTGCTGTCGCTGGCGTTTCCGGCCAAGATGCTCTCGGCTCTATTGCTCATGGCCGGATCGATCTCCTGGTTTCCGGAGCTGTTTTCCCAGGCAGCCGGCAGCACGGTGACTCAGTTATGGACCCTGGTCGGCGGGCGTTAGTGAGGTGGGGAATTGCCTGATCATGAACAAAAGACGGAACAGCCGACGCAGCGCAAGCTCGACAAGGCGCGAAAGGAGGGGCAGTTCCCTACCAGCCGGGAGTTTGTTTCTGCGGCGCAGTTTGCGGCGTTCACGATGATGCTGCTGGTCTGGAGCATGGACTGGTGGATGGGAACCGCGGAAATGATGCGCCACCTAATGCGGGAAAGTTTCCGGCCGGAGATGAATACGGACCGCATGATCGCTCTGATGATGCACGTCTGGCGCGGGATCGGGTTACCGATGCTGGCCTGTGGCGGGTTGTTGACAGTAGTGATGCTCGCTTCGCAGGCGATGGTGACGCGGCTGGGTTGGGCGCCACTCAGGCTAGCGCATTGGGACCGCTTGAATCCATGGGAGCGCGTGCGCCGGATGCCGGAGCAGAATCTTCCGCACCTGGTGCAGTCGCTCATTCTTCTGCCTGTGCTCGCTTTTGTGCTGTGGTGGACCGCCGGATCTCAACTCACGGAATTCCTACGGCTCGCGGCGATGCCCTTGGGCTCTGCTGTGGGAGAGGTAGCCCGGTCCGTCGAAGATCTGTTGCGTGCCTCGGCCGTCGTGCTGGGAGTTGTGGGCGCAGTGGATTTATTCCGTCAACGGCGCAGGTGGATGGACCGCATGAAGATGTCCAAACAGGATATTCGCGACGAGATGAAAGAAGTCGAAGGAAACCCCGTCATTAAGGGTCGCATCCGGCGTCTGATGCGCGATCTGCTGCGCCGCCGCATGATGAAGGACGTAGAAACAGCGACCGCCGTCATTGTGAATCCCACGCACTACGCCGTGGCTCTACGCTACGTGCCACCTGAAATGCGCGCCCCTAAGGTCGTGGCAAAGGGCAAGAACTATCTCGCCCTGCGAATCCGCGATCGGGCTATCCGCAACCAGGTGCCGATTGTCGAAAATCCACCTCTTGCACACGCGCTTTACAAATCGGCGCAAGTGGGCCAGGAAATTCCGCCGCAGTTGTACCGGCTGGTGGCTGAAGTGCTCGCCTATATCTACCGATTGATGAATGGGCGGCTACCGGGGACGCCGCCTTAACCGCTCCCTCACGGTCGCGGCTCAGAACGGAGCAGCGGGGGTGAGCATGCGGTCTAGAAATGGCGACCAGTAATTCGCCGATCTCGAGCTTGCCGGCTCAGGCGCTGACCGGAGCCGCCGCGGAAAGAAAACCGCTCGGGAACGGAACAATATCCAAAAAAACAGGCTCAACGCAGTCCGCGATGCCGCGGCTCGACGAGATTCCGTGGGCGGATCTCGCGGCGCCCGCGGCGGTGATGTCGGCTGTGCTGGCCATGATCGTGCCGCTGCCGGCGTTTCTGCTCGATGGTCTGATTGCGGCCAACATCACGATTTCGGTGGTGGTGCTGGTGGTCGGGATCTATATCACGCGGCCGGTCGATTTCAGCGTCTTTCCGGCGACACTTCTGCTTCTCACCCTATTCCGGCTGGCTCTTAACATCAGCTCCTCACGTCTGATTCTACTCGAGGGCAACACCGGGACCGCGGCGGCCGGCCACGTCATCGAGGCCTTCGGCAGCTTCGTTGTTGGCGGCAACTACATCATCGGCTTTGTGATCTTCCTGGTGCTGATCGCGATCCAGTACGTCGTGATCAATCACGGCGCCGTGCGCATCTCCGAAGTCACAGCCCGCTTCACTTTGGACGCATTGCCAGGCAAGCAGATGTCGATCGACTCCGACCTCAACGCCGGCCTCATCGATGAGTCGGAAGCCCGCGGACGGCGCAAACAACTCGTCGCTGAAGCCGAGTTTTATGGCGCCATGGATGGCGCATCCCGGTTCACGCAACGCGATGCCGTGGCGAGCATCCTCATCACCGCGATCAACATCATTGCGGGATTTCTCATCGGCGTCTTTCAGCATGGCATGGATCTGAGACGCGCTTTGGAAACCTATACAGTCCTCACGATCGGCGATGGACTGGTCACGGTGATCCCAGCGTTGATGATCTCGATCTCGGGCGGATTGATCGTTACGCGCACGAGCTCGGAAGCACGGCTTGGGCAGGACTTCCGGCGGCAGGTCTTTTCAAACCCGCAACCCCTGTTCCTGGCATCGGGTGTCCTCTCGCTTCTAGCATTTTTCCCGGGCCTGCCGGTCTTGCCCTTCCTGATATCCGCTGCAATGACCGGCGCCATAGGATGGCGCTTGCGTCGAAAATCGGCGCCGGCAGCGATCGCAGCCGCCGCTCCCGCCCCTGCCCGGGAACGCGAGAACATCGAGTCGCTCCTGAAAGTGGAGCCTCTCGCTGTGGAAGTGGGACTCGGGTTGGTGAAGCTGGTGGAAGGTGGGCCGGAGTCGCCGTTGTTGCGCAGGATAGCGGGCATCCGGCGGCAGATGGCCGGTGAGCTCGGGTACTTGTTGCCGCCCGTGCGCCTGACCGACAACTTGACTCTGAAAGTGGGCGAGTATGTTGTGTCGCTCAAGGGGGTCGAGATCGCGCGCTTCGAAATCCCCTCCGGCTGCGATCTGGCGATAGACCCCGGCACCGGGAAAGCCATGCCCGCGGACGGGAAGCGCACCAAGGAGCCCGCTTTCGGCCTCCCGGCTTGGTGGATTCCCACCTCCCTCACCGAAAACGCTCGCGGGCAAGGTTATACCGTCGTAGACGCTGTAAACATTCTCGGCACGCATCTGGCGGAGCTGATTCGCCGCCACGCGCATGAGTTGTTTTCCCGTCAGGATGCAAAAAAGCTGCTCGACCGGGTTACGGAAGAAAACCCCAAAGTGGTCGAGGATCTAGTCCCGAAACTTGTGCCACTCGCCATGGTGCAGAAAGTAATGCAGAGTCTCCTGCGCGAGCGGGTATCCATCCGGGACGCAGTGTCCCTCCTGGAAGCCCTGAGCGAGGCGGCGCAAGTCACCAAGAACCCCGTGCTACTGACAGAGTATGTGCGCCAATCCGTGCGCCGCAGCATCGTCAAGCCGCACCTGGACGGCATCGGTAATCTTTCCGCTTGGTTTCTCGATCCCGGCGTCGAGCAGTTGCTCGAACAGTCGCTCGAACATTCAGAACACGCCTCACAGATTCATCTGCCGCCGCAAAGGATGCGCGACCTCGTGGATCGCTTTCTGCAAGTGGCTGGGCCCGATGCCACAGGCGTTGTGCTGGTGAGTTCGCCGGCGCGGTTCTTTCTGCGCCAAATGCTCGAGCCTTCGCTACGCAACCTGCACGTGCTCGGGCATGGAGAAATTCCCGCGGGGGTTAAAGTAATTTCGCTTGGAATAATCGCATGAACGAGGAGCTGATATGCGCGTGAAATCCTACTTTGCTTCGACGGTGGAGGCCGCCATCGCCATGGCTTCCCGGGAAATGGGCGACGAAGCCATGTTGGTCTATTCGCGGGAGGCCACTCCCGAGACGAAGTACTTGGGCCGGTACGAAGTCGTATTTGCGCTGGCTGGCGGCGATCCGGAAGAACCACCCGCACCGCCACCGTTGGCGGATGGATCGGTTGCTGACGCGCGGGGATCGGTAGCTGCCGCAACGTCAGCGATCACGGAACCGCGCCGCGACCGCAAGACAACGGTCTCAGTCGAAGGCCCAGCGGATATCCCCTCCGCGGCGATCCTCGCGCCACTGCGCGAGGATATCCGTGCCCTGAGACAATGCGTTGAGCGTCTGGCGACGACGGGAGCCGGGCCGCAGCCATGCCCGCCCCTTCTCGCTAACTCGGGCTTGAAGACCCCCTTGCCGGCGGCCTTGCTGGACGCGGCGTTGGCGGGGGAGTCGCAGTTGCTCGCCCACCTCATGGAGAGCATCAAGACCGATTCGCGATTGGGAAGATCCGCCGGTTCGGCGCGTGTTCTCGTGCTGGTGGGTCTCTCCGGTTCAGGAAAGACCTCTGCCCTGGTCAAATTGGCGGCTCACTACGCCAAACAGTCCCGGCGTTTGCCGCACCTCGTCAGTCTCGATTCGCAGCGGATTGGGTCGCGCGCCGAGTTACAAACGTATGCGGAGTTGTTGGGCACCACCTTCCAGCAGGCGGATGAACCCGAGCAGTTCGCAAGGGCAGTGGAGGTCTACCAAGAAAAGGACCTAGTCCTCGTCGACACGACGGCATACTCCCTAGTGAATGACTGTGCACTGGAGAGACTACGGGGATTTCTTATCGCCGTTTCCCGTTCCGAGCTGCTAATCACGCTATCGGCCTCGATGAAAGCCGCCGATGGAAGGCGTGCCGTGGAACGAATCCGGGATCTTGCTCCCAGCCGGCTACTATTCACGCATCTGGATGAAACAGGCTCATTCGGGCCGGCTTGGGCAGAGGCCTCGAGAACCGGTCTGGCAGTTTCGTACTTGAGCACAGGTCCCGCCATTCCTGAGGATCTACGGGAAGCCCGCGCCGAGACACTGGCGCAGCTCGTGGTGAATCCAGAACAGGGATGGACCCAACTCCTCGCGGGTGCGCCGCAAACGTCCGCGGCGGCTGCGAGCGCGGGTCTTATCCGAACCGCGGCGCGACTGCCGGCCGGAGACCGTTCCGGGGAGAAGGGGATCTAGAGATGCCGGTCTTGGAATCCGCAATGCAACCCTACGCAACACCCGCCCTGCCGGCCGCCGAAGAGCGGGAAAGGCAGATCCTGGAACACTTGCCCCAGGTGCGGCTGATAGCACGGCGGATTCACGAGCGGCTGCCGGAGAGTGTCATCCTGGAGGATCTCATTTCGACCGGGATTGTAGGACTGATCTCGGCGATCGATCATTTCGATCCACGACACAACGTAAAGCTGAAGACCTATGCGGAGTATAAGATCCGCGGAGCGATTCTGGATAGCCTGCGAGGGCTTGACTGGGCGCCGCGGCAACAGCGGAAAAAGTCGAAGCGGATTGAAGCAGCCATCGCGGCGGTCGAGCAGCGGATGCATCGGGCTCCGACCGAGGATGAAATTGCGCGCGAACTCAACTTGACGATGGACGAATACCACGACTGGCTTGTGGACGTGCGCGGGGTCAACCTGGGGAGACTGGAGGGCAATGCTCCGGACGAAGAGGGACGGGACTTACTCAAGTATATTTCCGATAACGAGGAGAATTGGCCCAGCGTGTTGCTGGAGAAGTCGGAGCTCGAAAAGCTTCTGATGAGCGCCATCGAAAAGATGTCGTACGTGGAAAAAACAATCCTCAGCCTGTACTACCAGGAGGAGATGACGTTGCGCGAGATCTCGAAGATCGTCAAGCTCCACGAGAGTCGTGTCTCGCAATTGAAGTCGCAAGCAATTCTGCGGCTGCGGACCTATATCGAGAAGAAATGGCCGCAGCGTCAGGCGCCAGCCCGAAAGGGACAGAGCGAAGTGGCGCATTAATTGCTATGCCGGATCAGGACCCAAGACGGATCGAACGATGGATTGCCGGGGAGTTCGCCCGAAATCTTGGGCTTTCCATCCAGGCGATGGCAGGCGAGGAAGCGGTCGTCGAGGCGGCGGATTCGCCCTCCGGAAGAACCTCTTCCAGGGATGATGACCACAGCTGGATTCAGCCGTTCGACGTAGCATTGGATGCGCCTGTCGAAGTGGCGTCGCCTGTCTCCGCCTGGACGCAGATCGGACAGCGAGTACTTTCGGCCGCTGGCGTTGAAGATGCTGCGGACGAGGACCGGCGGTCCACCTATCTCGAGATCCTGCAGCAGGCGATGGCGGGCGTCGCCAGTAGTTTGACGTCAACGGTTGGCCGCGAAATTCTGTGCGCCAAAGGTGAGGCGGGACCATCCCGGCAAGGGGGTGCTCGATACTCGGTGAAGGTGGTTCTGGCGGGCGGCGAGCCGATCGAGTTGCTGCTTCTGGTGCCCGCGGGACTCATCGGAGCGCTTGCGGCTTTGATCGAAGGGGCAACCGCGGCGGCGCCCGGAACTCCCGTAGAGTCCACGGCTACACCGGCTGGCATGGCGCCGGCAGCCCAAACTCAAGGGCCGTTCGAGGTGTTGTTCGATGTCGAGCTGCCGGTAAGTGTTTCGTTCGGGAGAGCGTACGTGGCTTTGAAGGACGTCCTGAAGCTGACCTCCGGGTCCATTGTAGAGCTGAATCGCGCGATCAATGAACCCGTGGAGATCATCGTGAACAACTGCGTCGTGGCGCGCGGCGAAGTTGTGGTCATTGAAGGCAACTACGGCGTGCGGATCCAGCAGATCGTGAGCCAGCGGGAGCGGGTTCGCACGCTACGATGAGGACGTTCCATGAACAATGAAACGATTTGGTTGCTAACATCATTGGCCCTAGCTGGCGCGGGGCTGACTGTTTCCCTGTTGTGGATTTTCCGGCGACAGCAGGCCGCTATGCGCGATTGGATTCAGGCGGATCGCGCCGGCGCTGCCGAAAACCGCAAAGTCTTGTTGGAGCTGGTGGAACAGTTGCGGCGGACGGCGGAGCGCAAACAGGAGGTTCCCACCGCCGGGCCCCCTCCGCCAGCGCCGAATCGCCGCTCGGAAGTGTTGCGCCTGGCTGATCTCGGCGCGCGAGCCGATCAGATCTCGGAAACTCTCCGGCTGCCGCTCAACGAGGTGAATCTCCTTCTGCGTCTTCGGGAATCGATGAACGGAAGGTAGCTCCTTTGTTCTTTAGTTGCGTCATCACGTCCACCACCAACTGTTTGGCGCCCTCCAGTTGCTGTTGGATGAGACGAACGTCCATCACAGGTTTACCTGGAGTCCGCGCGCTTTGGCAATACACTCCGTGCTGGCCCACCAGCACCAGGGCATCCGTTAACAGATCCATGGTTAGGGCAAGCCGCCCGCGTTCCACGCCCATCTGAAATTCGTAGCGCTCGAGATCGTCGCGGTAGTCGCGGTACACCACCGGTCCGCTCACTGGATCACTCCACGCTTGCTCAGAAAGTCGAATACATCCACGTAGATCTCCTTCATTTTCTCCGGCGGGAATCCATGTCCACCTCCCTTGACGGTCAGCAGCTCGGCATCGACTCCGGCTTCACGCAGCGCCTTCGTGATTTTCGTGCCGTGCTCGTATGGAACTGTTTTGTCCGCATCTCCGTGTACCGTCTTCACTGGCGGCAGCCCCCGCCGGACGTATGTCAACGGCGACAGTCGGCGTGCGAGCTCAAATCGCCCCTCCTGCTCGGGCAGCCATTCGACGGCGTAGGCGCGCATATTGGGTCCCGCGAGCTGATCCCCGACGTCTGTGATTCCGTAGAAGTTGACCACGGCGGCGACCTTGGCGGGTTTCCCCAGCTTCGCAGACTTCGGCGTCATTGCCACCATCAGCGCCAGATGCCCGCCGGCGCTTCCGCCCGTCACTACAACACGCTTCGTGTCCGCGTTGTACTTATTGGCGTTGCGGAAGAACCAGTCTGCGGCTTTGAGCGAATCCTGAACAGCCGCTGGCGCTTTGGCTGTTTTCGCCAAGCGATACTCGACGTTGGCGACCACGAATCCTTTCTCGAGGTACGGTATGCAAAACGTGGGTACAACTGCCTCTTTCGTGCCGCCACGCCAGCCGCCGCCGTGGATCACGATCACGGCCGGCCGCTTCTGTTTCGCGGCCTTGGGGCGGTAAATGTCGAGGCGTGTGTCGGGGTACTGATCGTAGGCGATGTCCCACTCGGCGTCGGCGTCCGGGGGAAGGTCGGGACGTTTCCTTTCCTGGGCCCATATCAGAGCGGAAGCCAGGGACAACAGGAGTAGAAGCATTTGCATGTCCTTATTATGCCCGGCAAACAGACCGCTGTCGGGTGAAGGCGCGTGTGATCTGGTTGACCGGCCGGCGGATGGCGCTAACCTAGGACCGTGGCCGCCAACCCCTTTCGGATCGTTGCAGCGAAGAACGTCATGGATCCAGTATGCGGTATGAACGTGGATCCAGCCAACGCTGCCGGCTCGCACACGCACAACAGGACCACCTATCACTTCTGCTCCACCCACTGCGTCGAGAAGTTCAAGGCGAATCCGGACAAGTATCTGCATCCCCAAGCGTCCCGCGAAGAGATGCCGGCGGGTCGATATACCTGCCCGATGCATCCGGAGATCCTGCAGGATGGATTCGGAACGTGCCCGATCTGCGGGATGGCGCTCGAGCCGGTGGAAGTGTCGTTGGAAGACCAACGAAACCCGGAGCTGGACGACATGTCGCGGCGGTTCTGGGTGAGTCTGCCGTTCACGATTCCGGTCGTGACACTCGGGATGCTACACCGCTATGAGCAGGCGCAGCTTTTGCTGTCGCTACCCGTGGTGCTGTGGTGCGGGAAGCCGATCTTTGAGCGCGGGTGGCAATCGCTGCGGACCCGCGCGCTGAATATGTTCACGCTCCTCGCCCTGGGCATCGGCGCTGCGTTCCTGCTGAGCACGATGTCCATTTTGTTCGCTCCTATGCTGCCGCACGAAATGCACGGAGCGGTGTACTTCGAAGCCGCCGCGGCAATCGTGTCGCTCGTGCTGTTGGGCCAGGTGCTCGAGCTTCGAGCTCGCGCACGCACGGGGGAGGCAATCCGGTCTCTGTTGCATCTTGCGCCCAAGACAGCGCGGCGGCTGGAAGGTGATCAGGAACACGATGTCCCTTTGGACCAGGTGAGCAAAGGCGACCGCCTGCGCGTTCGTCCCGGTGAGCGAGTTCCAGTGGACGGCATCGTCGAGGAGGGATCGAGTTCGATCGACGAATCCATGGTCACTGGCGAGGCGGCGCCGGTGGAAAAGCAACCTGCGTCGAGAGTCACTGGAGGAACGCTCAACGGAACGGGCGCATTCGTGATGCGCGCGGATCGAGTGGGTCGCGAGACACTCCTGGCACAGATCGTGAAGCTGGTGTCGGAGGCGCAACGCTCGCGCGCGCCGATACAGAAACTGGCCGATCGGGCCGCGGCCGTTTTTGTTCCAGCAGTCGTCGCCGTTTCCTTGTTGACCTTCTCCGTCTGGATGATCTGGGGACCCCAGCCTGCCCTTGCGTACGCAGTGTTGAATGCCATCGGGGTGCTGGTGATCGCTTGTCCCTGCGCGCTGGGCCTCGCCACGCCGATCTCGGTGATGGTCGGGACGGGCCGCGGCGCGCAGGCTGGAATCCTGGTGCGTGACGCAGGGGCGATCGAGACGCTGGCGCGCATAGATACCCTCGTGATCGACAAGACCGGCACCCTCACGGAAGGCAAGCCGAAACTCATTCGCATGGAGCCGGATGATCCCGCGCTGCTGCGGATCGCAGCGAGCCTGGAACAGTCGAGCGAGCATCCTCTGGCGTCCGCTGTTCTGGCGGCTGCCCGGGAACGCGGTTTGATGCCCGCTCCAGTCGAGCGTTTCGGCTATCTTCCGGGCAAGGGAGTGGTCGGAGTTGTGGAAGGCAGAGCAGCCGCATTGGGGAATCCCAAACTCATGGAGTCACTCGGACTGCCGATGCCCGAAGCCACCGCCTTGGCGGTGGACAATCAGGTTGTCGCGACCTTTACTTTTGACGATCCGCCCAAGGCGGATGCCGCGGAGTCCGTACAGGGATTGACCGGCGAAGGCGTCCACATCGCGATGGCTACCGGGGACCAGCGCGCAACCGCGGAGCGGATCGCACGAGCCGTTGGAATCTCTGAAGTGCACGCGGCTCTGCCGCCGGCCGACAAACACGCGCTGGTGGAGCGGCTCGCCAAAGAAGGAAAGACGGTTGCCATGGCGGGCGATGGAATCAACGATGCTCCGGCCCTCGCCGCGGCGCATGCAGGCATCGCCATGGGAAACGGCACCGACGTGGCGATTCAGTCGGCGGGAATCATACTTGTGAAGGGAGATCTGAAGGGAATCCTGCGCGCCCGGCGTTTGGCCAAAGCCGTGCTGCGGAACATCAAGCAGAACCTGTTCTTTGCGTTCTGCTACAACCTTCTGGGTGTGCCGGTGGCCGCGGGCATCTTCTACCCGTTCACGGGTTTGCTGTTGAGTCCGATGATCGCAGCCGCTGCAATGACGTTTTCTTCCGTGTCAGTGATTATCAATGCGCTTCGCCTTCGCCGGCTGGCTCTTTAGTGCCCGTAGGCGCTGCCACTGAGACCTCTGGCCTCAGACGTTTCTACCTGTTGCTCATACTGCGTACCTGTGGGCCTGGTTGGAAACCTGCCCCACATCCGGCACCGCCAGAGCCCCGCGACCGGAAGGAAGCGGCGCTTAAAGGAAAAACTCCTTGAACTTGTCCAGCAGCCCTTTCTCCTGCGGCTCGTTCTCCGCCGGGAGAGATTCCCGCAACTGCTCCAGCAGCCGCCGCTGCTCGCGCGAGAGCTTGCTGGGTGTGCGAACCTCGACATGCACGATCAGATCGCCGCGTCCGTGTCCGTTCAGGTGAGGAATTCCCAGACCCCGCAAGCGAATCTCGCCTCCGGATTGAATCGCTTCCGGTATCTTCACGGGCTGGAGTCCGTCGAACGTTAGAAGGTCAATCTGCGCTCCGAGCGCAGCTTGCGCGATGTTGACCGGAATCAAACAATGCAGGTCGTTTTCGAGGCGCCGGAAAACCGGGTGCTCCTTCACTCGGAGCACCACATACAGGTCGCCCGGTCTGGTGCCCGGAGGCCCCGGTTGGCCCTCGCCGGACAGCTTAAGCCGTATTCCCGTGTCGACTCCAGGTGGAACTACAACCTTCAACTTTCGTTCGCTGCGCTGAAACCCTTCTCCCTTGCATTCGATGCAGGGACGCCGGATAATCTGGCCACGGCCGCCGCATTGGCCGCACGTGCGGCGGATCTGGAGAAAGGCCTGCTGATAAATCACCTCCCCGCGCCCGCGGCACATGGGACAGGGCGTGAGACCGTCCTTCGGTTCGGCGCCGTTTCCATGACAGCGGCGGCAAGGATCGAGCCGGGGCACCTGAATCTCGATGTTGTTGCCGCGAATGGCGTCCTCGAAATCGATGGTGAGGTCGTAGCGTACATCGTCACCGCGCTGGGCGGGACCGCGTTTGCGCCCGGTTCCAAACAGATCCCCGAATCCGAAGAAGTCGCCGATGATGTCGCTGAAATCGGCGAAAGTGGATGGGTCAAACCCTTGTGCGGTGGCGGCGCTCACTCCCTGATGGCCGTAGCGATCATAAGCGGCGCGTTCCTGCGGATCGCTCAAAATGCTGTAAGCTTCGGCCGCTTCCTTGAATTTGTCCTCGGCCAACTTGTCGCTGGGATTGCGGTCGGGATGGTATTGGAGCGCTTTTTTCCGGTAGGCGCTCTTGATCGCCTGATCGTCGACGTTGCGCTCGACACCTAAAACCTCGTAGTAGTCCCGTTGCGTCACGGCTTGACGGCCACCTTGACCATGGCCGGCCGCAGAAGCCGCCCCTTGAAATTGTACCCGCGCTGGAATTCCTCGATCACGGTCTGATCGTCCACATCCTCCCTCTCTTCTTTTTGAATCGCATTATGCAAATTCGGGTCGAAGGGTCGTCCCTTAGCCTGGATCGGGTCCAGGCCAAGCTTGACCAACTCGTCCAGCAGCCGCTGGTAGATCAGCTCCATGCCCTTGGCATATTCGAGAGCCGCTCCTTCCCCATCAGGAACACCCTTGAGAGCCCGCTCGAAATCGTCGAGAATCGGTAGCAGCCTCTGCGTGGCTAGCATGCTGGCGTACTCGTTGGTTTCCAATCGCTCGCGTTCGGCGCGCTTACGGAAGTTTTCGTAGTCCGCCTGACGCCGCAGCAGGAGATCCTGCAGTTCAGCGTTCTCAGCCGCAAGCTTATCGCGTTGGGCGGCGAGCGCCTCCGTTTGCGCCGCCGGATCGGATACTGTTACCCGATCTTCCGGCTGGCCCAGGTCATTTGATTCGCCCTCTGACGAGCTTACCTCTGTGTTCACAGACCTCTTCCCATCATCCATAGATTTTCATGTTCCTCGTTTCACCCGGCAATCTGCTACGACGGCAGACTTCCGAATGCCCGGCCCACGTGCAGGACCGCCGACATCGCCTTCGGATAGTCCATTCGCAGGGGGCCCAGCACCGCAAACTTGGCGTCCATTCCACCGGTGGTTTTCACCACGATCCCGATCAGCGCGAGCTCGCCCATGTCCGGATGCTCGTCCGCAAGCCCGATTCTCACGCCAAGCTCGCCGCAGGGCTGCTCGAGAAAATGGTCCAGCAACTGGAGAATGCGCTTCTTTTCCTCGAGCGTGCGGAACAGCTCCTTCAGTTTCTCCTTTGTGAGATGAAGCTCGAAGGCTACGAGATTCGCCGCGCCTTCCAGGTGAACCTCGGGCGTCAGAGTCACCTGCAGTAGCCCCTTTTCGTAAAGAAGAATGAGCTTCTTGAGAACCAGGTCGTAGGCGGCGCTAGCCTGCTCGAGCCGGCGGCGCAGCTCCTGTTGCACTTGGTGGATCACCCACCCTCCGAAATGAAGATTCATGTAGTTTCGGATCGAGTCCAGTTCTTCCTGGCTAACAGATTCGTCCAGCGTGACCACCTGTTCCCGAACCATCTTGTCGCGCGTCACCACCATCATGAGCACGCGCCGGTCGCCGAGCGAAACCAATTGCACCTGGTCGAGAGTCTGGCTTGCGGTAGGGATGGTTGCGGTAATGCCAACCCCATCCGTCATCTGCATCAACAGCGCAGACGATCGTTCCATCCGCTGCTCGAATGATCCAGCCTCCCTAAGCGCTCCTCGGATCCTACCTAACTCCTCCTGCACGAGCCGGCGCCCGGGCAGAGACTCCACGAATACTTCGAACGCCCGGCTGGTCGGCACGCGACCGGCGGAAGTGTGCGGCTGTTGCAGATATCCTTCCGAGGCCAACTCCACCATCACGTTGCGGATCGTCGCGGGGCTCAACGGATGCCGCCGAAGACGTGAGATATCACCGGAGGCCACCGGTTGCCCGGTCTCGATATAAGCTTTGACGATCGAGCAAAGGATCTGCTCGGTTCGCGGTGATAAGCTCGTGGGTTTCATCCTCTCAGTGCAAATTGGGGCAACAGACCTAACTTTATTGTAAGAACCCGAAATTTCATGGTCAAGGAGCCGGTGGCGCGGTCCGCGCTCTTAACACGTCTTTACACCCCCTAACAAGTCTTTACGGCCCGTTGGAAACTTCGTTCCCGTCTCTGTTCATCTATACCACTATGAACACGAGATCCAGGATTTCAAGACGCAGCTTCCTGCGAGGCGCCGCTCTCGCGCCATTTTTTTGGCACACCAAAGGCGCTTTCGCGCAAGAGCTCACGCGGACGCCAGCCCTCACCATCGGTCCTTATTATCCGAACGTAATGCCGCTCGACCTGGACAACGACCTTGTCCTCATCAACGATTCCATTACGCCCAGCGTCGGCGAGATCATGTGGGTCTCCGGACGCGTGCTCGATTCGAGCGGCGGCCCGGTTCGGGGCGCCGTCGTCGAAATCTGGCAGGCCGACAACAATGGCGCTTACATCCACACCGGATCTCCTCTCACCAATCGCGAGCGAAACTTTCAGGGCTACGGCAAGTTTGAAACGGCCTCCGATGGCCGGTATCTTTTCCGGACAGTCAAGCCGGGCATCTATCCCGGGCGGACTCGTCACATCCACTATCAGATCAAAGTCCCGGGACAAGGCAATCTGATCACGCAATGCCATTTCGAAGGCGAAGCGCTCAACAACGGGGATATGGTCCTCAATGGCGTACGTGACGAGGCGCAGCGGCAATCGATCATTCGCCCCATCGAGAGTATCGAGACTTCCGCCATCGGCGAGAAGCGAGTTACCTTCGACATAGTTATGGGCTTCACGCCGGAAGAAGCACCTGCCGGTGACTTGCCGGTGATTTCGAGCCGTAGCGGCGTCGTCAATGCCGCCAGCTCCCAAGTAGGAGCGAGTCCCGGGGCTTGGGTGAGCATTCACGGATTCCGCCTCTCCGCCACCACCCGCGCCTGGACTGACGATGACATCCTTGACGGCAAGTTTCCCACAAGCCTCGATGGCGTCAGCGTCACGATCAATGGCAAGAACGCTTACGTCTCTTTTATCAGTCCTAATCGGATCGACGTCCAGGCGCCCACCGACGCGCTGAGCGGCGCCGTCGATGTGGTTGTAACCAACTCCGTTGGCGCCTCTAACACCACCAGCGTGCAGTTGCAGACCGCACTGCCCGGTTTGTTCCGCCTCGCGCAGGAGTACGTCGTCGCCTCTGATGTCAACGGCGGCTACATCGGTCCCGAGAATCTCGTGGATGGACTCGTCACGCTGCCCGCCAAACCGTTTGACACAATCACACTGTCGGGTACCGGTTTCGGTCCCACCGACCCTGAGATCGCGCCGGGCGAGGTCGTCAACAGCTCTAATCCGCTTCTCAATCCAGTCACCATTCGCATTGGTCAATCGAGAGCTGAGGTCGCCTATGCGGGCATGACGGGAGCAGGCCGCTACGAGTTTTATACGGTTGTACCAGACCTCCCGAATGGCGACTATCCGGTCGTCGCTGAAGTCGCCGGGGTTCGTACCTCGTCAGCTGCCCGCTTGCGCATCCAACGTTAATTTTCCACGCGAGACGAATCTCGACTCGGCAGGCAAGTGCCTGCGCCACGAGGCATCCCGTCCCTCTTCAGCCAACCACCCCGATGAGTCGGGACGTAGCGGACACGAGTGTCTGCGCCACGTCAGACGTCAGCCTAAGTTGACATCCGGCAGCACGCAGCGCCATACTTTTGTTAGCCAGGTCGCGACCATAGCGAAGAAGCCCGCTCCTGCTTCGATTGCAGGCCCCACCTTAGGAGAAAACTATGAAGCATATTCTCGTATTGATGCTGGCGCCCGCCATGCTGTGCCAGACCTATTACGGAACGATTCGCGGTACCGTCGCCGACTCGACGGGCGCGGCTGCGCCGAACGTCAACGTCACGGTGACCAACCTCGAGACCAATATCAGCCAGAAGCTTGTCAGCAATGAAGTGGGCAATTATGTAGCGCCGAATCTGATACCGGGGAAGTACCGTGTTACGGCGGAGCACTCCGGTTTCAAGAAGTTTATCGCGGACGACATCGAGCTCGTCGCGACAGCCGATCGTCGGGTGGATCTGCGGCTAGAAGTGGGAGCGATCGCGGAATCGGTGACGGTGACCGGCGGAGCGCAGTTGATCGAGACCGAGAGGGCGACGATCTCCGATGTCAAGAGCAACCAGGTCTTCACCTACATGCCGATCAACGCCAGCTTTCGCTCGATTTGGAGGATGCTCCAGTTGGCCCCCGGGCTGAACGGAAGCCTGTACGCGGGCAATGGTGCGGGGCGCAACGCCACATTCTCCATCGATGGTATGCCGGTGAAGGATGGCTGGACGGGGAACTCGTTCGGGCCGGCCTTTACCTACCTCGACTCTTATCGGGAAATCCGCGCGGATATGGTGAGTGTCAACGCCTCGGCCGGGACGACTGCGCAGATCGCGGTCGTGTCCGAGAGCGGCACCAACGACGTCCACGGAGAAGCCTGGCTGCACTACAACGCGATTGGTTTCACCGCCCGAAACTTCTTCGCCCCGGCGCGGCCGCACGGCCCGCCCGTCTTCCGGCCCAACCTCAAGATCGGTGGTCCTCTCTACTTGCCCAAGCTATATGACGGCCGTAATCGGACCTTTTTCCATTTCAGTTGGCAGGGCCTGCGCGGGAGCCAGTCGCCTTACACCACGAATCTGGTCGTCCCGAACGCCGCGTTCCGGGCTGGTGATTTCTCGGCGCTGTCGGCCAGATTGGTCGATCCTCTCAACGGCAACCCATTCGCCGGTAACTTGATTCCCGCCAGCCGCATCAGTCCCGTAGCGAAATATTACCAGGAGACGTTCTACCCGTTGCCCAACACTGCCGGTGACCGCTTCACCGCAGTCACGGTTTTCCCCAACTCGAGCAACCAGTATGCCGGCCGCCTGGACCACAAGTTGAGCGAGGCGAATTCGCTATTCCTGCGTGGGTTAAACCAGACTTATTCCTACACCAACTATGATGGCGGGACCAATCCGAAGATCGGAATCTACAGCCAGTGGCGTGACCAGCACCATGTAGTCCTCTCCGACACGCATGTGGTTTCTCCCCGGATGCTCAACGAGTTTCGTCTTGGCTACGCGCGGGATGAAAGTGAGTACGGCGGTTCGATTCCGGGCTTGGCAACCGTACAAGCCGCGGGCCTACAGTTGTCCGGCCTGCCCGACGTCGTAGGGCTTCCCCGGATGAACGTCACGGGGTTCGCATCCATCTACCAAAGCGGTCTGAACGGCTGGCTGTGGAGCAACTTCATGCTCCAGGAAACATTTCACTACATTCGGGGCAAGCATAACCTGCGATTCGGCGTCGAGATCGCCAAGTACAACGGCAGGCAGTACGCCACCTCGCCAAGTGAAATATACGGAGCTTACAATTTCATTGACCGATTCTCCGGCAATCCGTACGCCGATTTCCTGCTCGGCATCATGGACTCGAGCTCGCGCCGGACCTCCGTGGGGCCCGTCTATCCGCACCGCCTGAACAAGGAGTTCTTCGTCACCGATGACTGGAAGGTGTCGCCGAACCTCTCGTTCAACCTGGGCGTGCGTTACGCCTTGCTCGATCCAGGAACTATTGAGCAGAATCTGATTGCCAACTTTTACCCGAAGGCGAACGCTCTAGTTATTCCGGACGAAGCTGCAAAGAGCAGAATCCACCCCGGCTTTCCCGCAAATATTCCAATCGTCACTGCCGGCTCGGCGGGGTTGACGAACAAGCTGCTCAACATTGATAGAAACAACTTCGCGCCGCGTTTTGGCTTCGCTTGGAGGCCGAACCCGGCTAAGAATTTCGTCGTGCGCGGAGGCGCCGGCGTTTACTATGTCGCAATGCAGCCTTACGTCTCCGATGGCGGCGGCGCGCCGTTCGAATTGGCCGAGAGTTTCACCAACTCGGTGGTGAACGGTGTACCCGATTTCTCGTTCCCACGCCCATTCCCAACGCGCGGTTTCACCGCGGTTCCGGGTGGTCTCTCGGCAAACGGCATGGATCCAGACTTGCGCACGCCGTACACCTTGCAGTTCAACCTGACGGTCGAAAAGCAAGTCGGCGACATGGGCCTCTCGGCTTCCTATATCTCGACGCAGGGTCGCAAGAATACGTGGGGCTACGATCTGAACCAGGTCCCCGCCGACACCCAGCCCTATGCGCAAAAGTTCGCCCGCGTATCGTTCCCCTATCTATTGGGGATCAATTACACCATCGGCGGCGCCGGCCACAACTATCATGCCGGCTATATCAAGGCGGAGCGACGATTCAAGCGGGGGCTCTACTATCAGGCCCACCTCACACTGGCCAAGAGCATGGGCGACGACTGGACTGGGTCCGAAGACGCCTTTGACCGCAGGCGGGATCGTGGCCAAGGCGGCGCCATTCCCCGCTGGCGTGGGGTAGCCTTAGCACTCTATGACTTGCCTTTTGGTAAAGGCAAGCAATTTGGAAGCGGCCTGCCCAAAGGCGTGAACGCCGTGCTTGGCAATTGGAGTATTGGTGGAACCTATGTCGCGCAGACGGGTCAGTATTTCACGCCTGGCTTCTCCGGTGTGGATCCGTCTAACACCAACCGGCGCACCGGACGGCCGGACCGGATCGGCGACGGCAACCTTCCCACGGGCCAACGCACGTTGCAGAGATGGTTCGACACGAGTGCGTTTGTCGCGCCTCCCGCGGGCATCGGACGCTTCGGCAATAGCGGCGCCTATATCTTGGAAGGACCTGGACTCAATGTGTTTCACTTCGGCGCAAACAAGGAGATCGTGTTCCGCGAGCGCGCCAGATTGAAGCTCGAGATGGTTTCGACCAACTTCTTCAACCATCCCAATTTCAACTTTCCGGCAGCGACCATCGGCACCAGCACATATGGACAGATCTTGTCGACCAGCGGCGGATCCTCCAGCAGCTCCGGGGAAGGTCCGCGTGACTTTTCCCTCACCATGCGGTTCATCTTCTAGTTCGATCTTTGCGACTCCGCGAGACCTGTTGACACTCGACATATTAACCTGTAGACTGTCGGCATATGGCCGCCAAATCCGATCTGCTGCAGGGAACCCTTGATCTCATCGTGCTTCGCGTTCTATCGCTGGGTCCGAGGCACGGCTATGGCATTGCCCTGCGTATCCGGCAGATCTCGCAGGAAGTGTTACAGGTGAATCAGGGCTCGCTCTACCCCGCTCTTTTGCGCCTCGACCAACGCGGCTGGATCAAGTCCTACTGGGGAACTACGGACACGGGCCGCGAGGCCAAGTTCTTCGAGCTGACGCGAGCGGGCCGCAAGCAACTAGCGCTGGAGACGGAGAACTGGGAGCGAGTCAAAGGGGCCATCGGCCGCCTGATGGAAGCGGTGGAGTGAGAGCGTGCGAATTCTCTGGTCACGGTTGCGCGGGTTCCTGTTTGCCAGACAGCTCGATCGAGAGCTGGACCGGCAGGTCCAGGCCCACGTTGCTCTGATCGCCGAAGACCTGGAGCGCAAGGGTATGCCGCCCGAGGAGGCGCGGCGGGAAGCGATAAAAGACTTCGGAAATGTGTGCCGGGTGCAGGAAGAGTATCGCGAAAGGAGAGGATTGCCATTTATGGAGGTACTGTTCCAGGATCTTCGGTTCGCCGTCAGGACGTTGCTGCGCAAGCCGGCGTTCAGCATCACGACGCTGGTGATTCTGGCGCTCACTATTGGTCTGAACACGGTGGTTTTCGGCGTCGTACACGGCGTTGTGTTGCGCAGCCTACCTTACCGCGACCAAGACCGCTTGATGACGCTTTGGCAGACTGATCCCCGAAAAGGCCGCGCGCGCGACGAAGTCGCGGTTGCCAACTTCCTTGATTGGAAAGAGCGGCAACGCACCTTCGAGAATCTCGCGGTCATCGAGCCGTTCAGCCACGAGTTGATCGGCTACGGCGAGCCGGAGTCGATTCGTTCCTGGATCGTATCGGAAGGCTTTTTCGAAATCATGGGGACGCCTCCGCTGCTCGGCCGTTGGTTCACCTCCGAGGACTATCGGGCAACCCCACAGGAAGATTATGCGCCCGGCGGCGCCAGCGTGGTGATGATCAGCTATGGCTTGTGGCAGCGACGCTTCGGCGGTGACCCCGGTGTAGTCGGAAAAACGCTGCCGCTGCGAGGCCGGCCCATGACGGTGGCCGGCGTCATGCCGCCTGAATTTCAGTATCCGATGCAGCGCGAGCTGTGGTCGCCGCGGCTTTCGCAAAAGCAAGACCGGGACAACAGGGCATCATCCTACCTGCTGGTTGTCGGTCGCCTGAAGCACCGAGTGAACGTTGACCAGGCGCGCAACGATATGCGCCGCATCGCCGCTGAGCTGGAGCGTGAGTACCCGCGCACGAACCAGGGTTCCACAGTGCTCGTTGTCCCGATCGCCACGCATCTGACGGGCGAGGTCCGGCCAGCGCTGTGGATTTTGTTCGGAGCAGTGACGATTCTGCTGCTGGCGGGGTGTGCCAATGTGGGTGGGTTGGTGCTGGCTAGGGGTGTGGAGCGCGGGCACGAGCTGGCGGTCCGCAGCGCCATTGGAGCTTCATCGAAGCGCCTCATCCGTCAGTTGATGACTGAAACCGGGCTTCTCGCGATGTGTGGGGGAATCGCTGGTATTGTGGTGGCCTACTGGGGCATCCTGCTTGTGCGCAGCCTGCCGCCGTCGCAAATTCCGCGGATTGAATCCGTACACATCAGCGGGGCGGTCCTGATTTTCTCCTGCGTGCTCAGTGCGGTTACGGCACTAGGATGCGGTTTGTTGCCGGCGATCAAGATGGTGCGTGAAGAACGGACTGAGTCGCTCAAATCGAGCGGCCGGTCACTGCCGGCATCCCCGCGGCAGCGCGTGCGCCGGATACTGGTGGCGGCGCAAATTGCCATGGCGATGGTGCTGCTCACCGGTGCAAGCCTGTTGACGCGCAGCCTGGTGAGCCTGCTGATGGTCGACCCCGGCTTTCGGCCCGACCGGCTCATTTCGCTCGAAGCCCACGTCTATGCGCGCGCACGTACTCCTCAGGAACGGGTTGCCTACTTCCGTCAGACTATTGAGAGTCTGTCCAACACCCCCGGAGTCATCGCGGCGGCGGCCGTCTCCGCACTGCCGTTTCACGACAACGCGATCGACATTGAAACGCCGATCCAGCCCCTGGGTGAGGCCGAGGTAGCGGTGCACGAGCGGCCCACCGCCTACATGACCACAATCACTCCCGTCTATTTCAAACTCATGAGAATCCCGCTGCAGCAGGGGCGTTTCTTCTCCGATGCCGACGGCCCGGATGCCAGGCGGGTCGCCATTATCAATGAATCGATGGCGCGGCGCTTCTTTCCTGGCCGCGACCCAATCGGAAAACGGATTCTCATCGGTCGTGGAATGAATCACCAGCGGGAGATTGTAGGAGTTGTGGGAGACACGCTCCGCACGGGCCTTGATGATTCGCCGCGGCCCGAGTTCTTCCTGCCGCAGGCGCAGAGCGGAATGGGCTCGATGACGTTCATTGTGCGGACCACGACTGAGCCGTGGGTGACGCTGCCCGCCATCAAGGAAGCGATCTGGAGCGTGAAGAGCGGTCAGCCTTTCGCGAAGATCGCCGAAGTGGAGGAGCTGATGGCAGCGACGCACAGCGAACGGCGGTTTCATCTCTCCCTGATCGGCCTGTTTGCCGGCTTGGCACTGCTGCTCGCGGCAGTAGCTTTGTTCGGCCTCATCAGTTATACAGCCAGCCAGCGGCGCGGCGAAATCGGGCTCCGAATGGCGCTGGGTGCTTCGGCGAAGGATATTCTGCGGCTGATCGTAGGAGAAGGCGTGGGAATGGCGGCCTGGGGCGTCGTGATGGGCCTTGCCGGAGCTCTGATGGTGGGCCGCGTCCTCCGAACGATGCTTTTCGGCGTGACGCAGTACGACTCGTTTACCTTCGCTGTCATCCCCTTGGTGCTGTTCGCAGTAGCGGTCTCAGCCAGCGCGTTTCCGGCTTGGCGCGCTGCCAGAGTGGACGCATCGAGAGCGCTCCGCGCGGAATGACTACACTTTTGCTGACGGAAGAGGATGACGCTCCCGTGAATCCAAGCGATATCGGTGTCAGGCGACGATCTCTTTGATAACGTTGCCGCTGACGTCCGTAAGCCGCATATTGCGGCCTAAGTGGGAATACGTGAGCTTCTCGTGATCCAGTCCGAGCAGGTGGAGTACGGTCGCCTGCAAGTCATTCACGGATTTCTTGTTTTCCTCGGCGCGATAACCGAACTCGTCCGTCGAACCGATCACCGTGCCACCCTTCACTCCGCCACCAGCGAGAAATACCGTGAAGCCATACGGGTTGTGGTCGCGGCCGTCCATCCGCTGCGAAATTGGAAGCCGCCCAAACTCGCCATGCCATAGGATCAGCGTCGAATCGAACAGCCCGCGGCGCTTCAAATCCTGGATCATCGCGGCCATCGGCTTGTCCGTTTCCCCGCAATGCGTTTCATGGTTCCACTTGATGTCCCAGTGCGCATCCCACGACTCCTGAAAGTTCCCGCCGCCGGAGAAGATCTGTACGAACCGGACCCCGCGCTCCACCAGCCGCACCGCCATCAAGGCCTGCCGGCCGAAATATTGCGTGCGCTCCTCCTCTACCCCGTAGAGTTTGCGCGTCTCCTCGCTCTCCCTGGCCAGATCGATCGCTTCGGTGGCATGGACCTGCATGCGGTAAGCCAGCTCATAGGAAGCGATCCGCGCCGACAGCTCCGTGTCCCCCGGATTCTTGCGGCGATGATCCTCGTTCATCCGGGCGAGGTAGTGGAGCCACCGGCGCTGCCGATCGCGCGACACATCCTTGGGCGGATGCAGATCGACGATCGGCTCGCCCGCGGAACGAAACTGCGTTCCCTGATATGCTGCCGGCATGTAGCCGTTTCCCCAATTGGGAGCGCCGCCGATCGGTCCGCCGCGATGATCCGAAAATACGATGAACCCGGGAAGATTCTCATTCTCGCTGCCCAGCCCGTAAGTGATCCAGGTCCCCATGGACGGATGACCCTGCAGGACAAAGCCGGTATTCATCTGAAACAGCGCGGGACCGTGGTCGTTGGAGGAAGTGTACATCGAGCGGATGAAGGCGATGTCATCCACCTGCTTTGCCACGTGCGGAAACAGCTCGGAGACGTCCATGCCGCATCCGCCGTGCTTCCTGAACTCCCAAAACGAAGGCATCAGTCCTCCAGGATGCCCTTGCGATGCCACCACGTCGCCTTTCCCCGTGAGAGCTTCGCCCTGCCGCTGTTTGAGCAGTGGTTTGGGATCGAAAGTGTCCATGTGGCTAACACCGCCGTAGCAGAAAACGGAAATGACTGCCTTCGCCTTGGGCGTGAAGTGCGGCGCCCGAGGAGCCATCGGGTCCGTGCGCATGGCATGCGCCTGCTGGCGAGTCAGCATCTCCGCCAGAGCGAGGCTTCCGATGCCACCGCCCATGCGGTCTAACAGTTCCCGCCGCGACCAGAATCGCTGAGCATTGAAATGAGACATGGCCGTCCTAAAATCTCACTTTACACCGTCATGAGCGGAAAGTGTGGAGTCCAAAACCCGGAGTATTTTTCAAATCCCGGCCTCAATGTCCTTTCTCTCTAGCCCGTACACTCAAATTGCAGATCAAAACACGCGTTCATTTCGACGAAGCGTACCAAACGAGCCGATGTTGGCGACGGCAAACGCGATGCGAAACTGGTTCTCGTTGCGGGCCCCGACGCTCAAGCGCCGGTATTGGACGCTGAGCCCGCAGCAGTCGACGTTATAGGAAATCTGAGTCGTTGCGAAATGCATGATGGAGGTGCGGAAGTCATAGACGGCCTGGAATCCAGCGCTCCAGCCGCGAAGGTCCTGGCGGCCCCAGCCAAGCATACCGATGAACTGATTCGAGCTCGGGGTAAGCGCGCGGTCACTGCGCGCATGGTTGTGGCCGGCCGTGATCTGGTACTTGTCGAACCGAAACTGGCCAAGCAGACTCGAGTTCACCATGCGGTGCCGCTCGGGATCGTAGTCGGAGCGCCATTCGACGCCCAGGTTCGGGATGGGAGTCGCACGCAGGGCCGAAACGACGGGTGAAAACTTTCGCGGGCGGTCGAAGAACGCGTAGGCGGTCATATCGGTTTGGGTCAGAAAAACATTTCGCTGGCCATCTTGAATCGCCCCGCCGAGCGTTGGATCGAAGTAATGCTTCTGCCACAACTGCCAGCTCAGGACTTCCTCCACGGCTCCACCGCGCTTGGAAAGGAGGCGGTGCGTGAGCGAGTACTCCAGCTCTCGTGTGTTGGACACGAGCTCGATTTCGTCAAAGCGTACATATTGAGAAAAGTCCTGAACGCCTCCGGTGTAGCGGAATCCAACGCGCGGCTCGATGACGTGCTTCACCTGATCGCCCAGCCACTGTGGCGGCTTATGGAAGACGCGCGCGAGGGAAGGGGGAATGAGATCGACTGTGAAGTCGCGCGTGGTGCGCCGCACAGAATCGTCGGACACCGTAAACCCGGACACCGTACCCTTTAACTGACTGGCTCCGTAGTGGGTCTCGCGGAGAGAGGCGGAGGGAAGCAGGCGGAATCCCTTCCAGTCAAATGAGGTCATCACCCGCGGGGCGAAGTCGAGGCGTTCCACGATCTGGCGCGTTTGGAAGAGAGGCTGGCTACGGCGCACAAGTCCCGCGGAGGATTCAAGGGAAACCCAGACCGGCAAGCCTTTGCGAAACAGGAGACGGTCGCGGGAGGAGAAATCCAGCATGGGCAATTTGCGGATGACGATGCTGTCACCAGCTTCGGTGGATTGGAAATTCTGGCTGCGCTCGAAAACGAGGTTCAGGGCATAGGTCGACCAGTGTTTGGCCAGGTAGCCGCGGGAGTGTGATTCGGCGAAAACCGCCTCGTTGAAAGACTCCGTGAAGGCCTGGCGAAAGACAAACGAGCTCAGGTAGTTGAACTCGCCCTGACCTCGAAATCCGAATGGCAATGACTCGGCCTTGGCGGAGACGGTCATCAAATAGCCCCCCTGCTTGATGCGGCTACCGTCGTCGTGCTTAAAGCCACGATCATTCACGCCGTAGAAGACGGTGTCGAAATCGACGCCTTGGGCCGGCTTCCCGCGGAAGTCGACGTGATGCGCGAATCCGCGCTGCGTGAACCACTGACTGCGGTAAGTGGCATCGTAGGAGCGGTTTATGGCCCAGTAGTAGCCGACGCCCACCATCTTGCCGCGGCGGGAGCTGTTGCCGATGTTGGGGATGAGAAATCCGCTCTTGCGGGGCTCTTCCTTGAGCGATTTGTAGAAGGCGGGTGTATAGAAGAGCGGGATCTTTTTCAGACGGAAAATGGAGTTGTAGGCGATGGCGCGGTCGCCAGGGATGATGTCAAACTTCGGCCCGTGCAATTTCCACCAGGGGCGTGGGAGGCGGCAGTTGGTGATGAACCCGTCATACAGCACGTATTTCTGTCCCAAGCGCTCAGCCCATCGTCCTTGAAAGACAAAGGGCGATTTCGAGACGAGAAGTCCCGGCCGGACATCGATTTTGCCCTTGGCCGAACCCCGTGGATTGTAGTATTTTCCCCGCTCTTCCCTCATCCAATACTCGACGCGGTCGGCCTCGATTTCCTCGCCGCGCTCGAAGACATTGAAGTGGACGTTCCCGCGAGCTTCGGCATACCCGGAGTCGGAATCGTAGTCCAGCTCGTCGCAGGTAATCAGGTAATCAGTGGTTTCCAGAGACACCGCTCCCCGGAAGTAATACAGTTTCCCTTCCACGCGAGAGCGGAGCGCCCGGACCAGGATCTCCGAAGGATCCAGGGTGCTGATGCGGGGAATCCGGACAAGTGTATAATTGTCGGTTGGCTGTGGGGCCTGGTACCCCAAGAGGGTTACAGTACTGTAAGCAGAGCCCCTTAGAATGAGAAGGACGAACGGTACTATTTGGCGATGACAAAAGTACCGAAGTATGATAGAGAAGATTATCTGGAGCTCGTGAGAGAGATGAAGAAAGTCCAGCCTCAACCGAAAACGCTAGCACGCGCTCCGGACAGGTAGCAAGCGCCCATGAATTGCCTATACTGCGGAACCGATAACGACCCGGCCGATCATCGCTGCCACCGTTGTGGGCGGCGGTTGAGCCATTCTCCGGCGCGGCCGGCCCCGGACGTCTACCCCACAGCCGGAGCTCGCGCCCTGGCTGCCGAAGCGGTCACGCAGGTGGCCAATTCCTCTGACCGGCATCCCGAACCAGTCCCCGAACGGCCGACGCGCCGGCGGTCGCCTTACCAGCCGGCTTTGTTCACGACGCGAGACTTAGGTCGCGTGGTGCCGATCGAAGCGTATCAGGTACGCCCAGAGGCTCTTCCCGGTTCGCGCCGCGGTAAGAGGCCGGGGCGAGAGCCCCAGTCACCGGATGGTTCGGTTTCGCTACAGCAGCAGACGTTCCAGTTCGCTGCCGCCACGGCTAGAGCGAAAGCTGTGGCCGAACCGTTGCGGTACACCAAGGCGCCGGTGGCAACGGCCACACATCGGGTGCTCGCGGCAGTGCTGGACCAGAGTCTGGTGATGGTCGCCGTAGGGATCACCGCTTCGGTGATCCACACGTTGATCCAGATGTTCCTCGACGCCGAGTTTTTGAGCGGCAACACGTTGCCGTTTTTCGGGGGGCTGGCGGTGTTTTTCACGGTCGGCTATAAGCTGATGTGGGCGATGTCGGGGATGGAGTCGCCCGGAGTGAAATGGGCGCAACTCAGACTACTGAACTTTGACGGCCTGCCAGCCACGCGGCAGGAACGGTGGAAACGTCTGGCGTGGTCCTGCTTGAGCGTCCTTCCAGCCGGCTTCGGACTGCTATGGGCGCTGGTAGATGAAGAAGCGCTGAGCCTCCACGATCATTGTTCGAAGACATTCTATACCTCTCGTCCGGAAGACCCGCGCGGCCGATAACCGGCGCGGGCACACGGAGCACCACCTCCAATGGCTATATACTTTGATTCTCGAAATCTGTCCGCGGATCGCGTGGGCAGCGAGCACGGGCTGACGCCGGGAGAGATTCAGGCCGAAGCCCGGACCGCCTCACAGGCGCTGGACCAGTTTCATCGACTCGTCGACGAGGGCCGATATGGGTTTCCACACCTGCCATTCGATCGAAAGACGCATCGCGAAATCCAAAAATGGGCTGACTCGATGCGGGGAATTTACGACTGCGTTTGCGTTGTGGGGATTGGGGGAAGCGCCTTGGGAGCCTGGGCGCTCGACTGCGCGTTGCGGGGACCACATCCGGTCCAACCCGCGTTTTCCACGAAGAACCCCCGGCTGGTGGTTTTGGACAACGTCGACCCGGCGTTCGTGATCGGGGCGCTGGAGTCGATGAATCCGCGCAAGACGCTCGTGGCGGTGATTGCCAAGAGCGGCGCCACGGCGGAGACGGTATCGGCTTTCCTGATTGTCCGAGCCTGGCTCGAGAAGGCGCTCGGTGGCAAGGCCAAGCAAAGGATTGTCGCGGTGACGTCCAACGGCAAGGGCGATCTCTACACTTGGGCGGCCAGGGAAGGGTGGCCGATGTTCTATTTGCCGGACAACGTCGGCGGACGGTTTAGCGTGTTGTCAGCGGTTGGACTGGTCCCAGCCGCACTCTGCGGGATGAACATCGCGCAACTGTGTCAGGGCGCGGCGGAGGTGACCAGCGCGTGTTGGAAGCCCGATCTCGCGGTCAACACGGCACTCAATGCGGCGCTGCATCACTGGCTGGTCTGGAAGCTGCGCGGCAAGACGGTTCAGGTTGCGTTTCCCTATTCGAACCGGTTGTGGGGGACCGCGTTCTGGTTCCGTCAGTTATGGGCCGAGTCGCTAGGGAAGGCGAAGAACCGGAAGGGTGAGACGGTGAACGTTGGCCAGACTCCGATTGCGGCGCTCGGTACGACCGATCAGCATTCCCAGGTGCAGTTATATCGCGAAGGTCCCAACGACAAGCTGTATACGTTCTGGACGGTGAAGAAGTTCGCTGACGCGGGCCGGATTCCGAAAGTGAAGACGGGGTTCGCGGCGGTGGATTATTTGTCCGGGCAGACGCTCGAAAAGTTACTCCATGCGGAGCAGCTTGCCACCGCGGCTGCACTGCGAGAAGCAGGCCGCCCGAGTTGCGCGTTTACGCTCGACCGCATGGACGCGAAGCACCTGGGGGCGTTCCTGCAACTGCTCGAATTCGAAACGGCTTTTTTGGGCGAGATGCTGGATGTGGATGCCTTCGATCAGCCTGGCGTAGAGTTAGGGAAGGTATTCACTTTAGCGCTGATGGGGCGGAAGGGGTATGAGGAGTATTTGGAGCGGTTGCAGTAGCCTGATGTCGCAAGGTTTCTCATTTCGGAATCCGTGCCAGCGTCATGACTCCCAGATGCCGTCAGCGGACCGCTACTGCGGCCACGAGTCAGATCTGCCGAGTAAATTGTCTAATGGCCACGGGCATAGCCCTACTAGACTGTCGGCGAAGCCGTCTGTTGCGCCCGGAAGCAAAAGCTTTGGCGACCATCGAGTCCTTGTTCTTGGCAACATCCGAGCCGCCGGATGCGCCCAAATCGAACACGGCTGCCGGGTTGGCCGTTGCTTTAGAGCTACCGAGATCGCGCACTACGAAGCGGCGAACATATTCAGCGAGGGATACGCCCAAATCGCTGGCGCGCTGCCGCACCCGGCGCTCAATCTCTCGTGTCAGAGAGATCTGGGTGCGTGACATAATGATGGCGCCATCATACCATCACTGAATTTTGGCATGGCTCTATCGCGCCGGCGGGAGTACCTTCATGTTGGCAGGGAGCGTGAACAGTTGATCGGCGAGATCGCGGTTAATGGAGACGGAATCCGAAAAGATCTCGAAGATCTTCTCGCCGTTGCGCAAGCGCGACATCGCGAAAGGCCATTGCACGCCATCTCCAACATCACGGAACTTGGAGAAGTAGGTGATCTCTTCATTCCTTTCGCGCGTCGCCGGGTCGCGACGGAAGAACATCTGGCGGACGGGGAGTTTGGTGGACTTATGGATCAAAACGGTGATGGGAACGTTGTCGGTATCGGTGATTTCGACAACATCCACCGGCTGATTCTCGAACACCTCGGCGCCCTTGCTTTCAAACAGGAGTCCTTTCTCGTGCATCCGCTGGCGTAGGATGTAGAGGAAGTTGCGCCGGGTGGATTCGTGAAACCGATCGATGGTGGCCTGCGGGATGGGGCGCGCGCCGCGGAAAGTGATCTGCCAGCCTTTCTCCTCGTCGAAGAGCACGGCGTAATCTTCGTCCTTTCCGAAAGCCTGGCGCTCGCGCAGGTAGACACGGTTCGAAGAAGACGACTCCGGCGCCGTGACATACCGGGTATAGATCGTGGCGCGCGCGAGGCCCGCCAATTGTTCGCGGTAGAAGGAATATACACGGCCGGTTTCGACCCGGTCCCGCATCTTGAGGTAGCGATCCCCACCGAGCTTATCGAGACACTCTCTCAGGATCTGCTTGCCCTGCTCCTGCCGGGACTGAGCCGCTAGGTGCGGCGTCACGGCCAGAGCAAGGCACTCGCGGCGGGTCATGGCTTGCGTTCCACGTCCTCCAGTTTCATCTTCGAGTTAAATGCGGCTTCGACCAGCTTATGCTCCATGATCCTTCTTCCGTTTTGCTTGATCGTGACCTTGCCAGGCATGCGGAAGCCACTAGTGTCGCGCCAATCCTCGAAGGTTTCTTCGCGGGAAACAGACGTACCGCGCTCCACTACTGTGTAGGACATACGCTGCGGAAGTCCAGTTTCGTTATCAATGTAAATTCTGACCCCCTGGCCGTTGGGGCCCGTAATCTGAAGTATGTTCGCGCCGAGATGGGCGACGGTCCTGGTGGGATCACGGTCGCTCAGGGCGAGTAGGAAAGGCATACGGAATATCTCCCCGAGAACCTGTTGATGGAGCTCGGGAGGGAGCCGGCCGATCTGCTTGCCGGAAGCAATCCAGCCGATCTTTCCGTTGTAGAAGACGCTGAGGCTTTGCGTAGGGGTCTCAACGTCCTGGCGAAATGTTTCGGCCGAGATCCAACGGTCCGTGTGCTTGATCTTCACCTCCTGAGCGCCGAACGTGACGCCTTCCCAGACGGCGCGGTAGTCGCGCACCGATGCGAGTTTGTCGGCTCCGCCCATCTCTTTCTGCAACCGTTGCAGCCACTGTTTCCCGCTCTCGATACTGGCGGGGTCGGTATTTGCCACCAGTGGCTTGGGTTTCGGGATGGTGAGGTCGATTACGCCGACCGATTTGGCGAGAACCGTTAAGGGACGGTCGAAAGTGCTTTCCCGGCCCACTACGACCCGGACGAGGGATTCCGGCTTGAGGTATTGACTCGCGGCTCGAGCCACGTCGGCTTTTGCGACCCCACCAACCAGCTTGCCGATTTGGGTGAAATGGCTGGGAGAGAACCCAAATAAGGGTTCGGTCAAGGCAAGATCGAGGCGAGAGGGCGCCCGGGAGAGGGCATTGGAGACCGAAGCGATCGCGCGGGAGCGAGCCCATTGGAAGTCGGAGTCGGTCCAGGCCTGACTTGCAGCCGAACCGAGCAAGTTGCTGATGGCGCCCAGAGCGTCGGTAGCGTATTGCGAAGCCACCTGTCCCCGGACGATCAGATTCAGAGGAAGATCAAACCCGCCATCCATGGCGGTGGCGGCTGCGAGATTCCACTTTGCGTGCGACTTGTTGAGGTTCTGCAGGGACCGGGTCAATAACTGCTCGAGCACAAGTAACGCCGGAAATTCTCCATCGGTTCGCTTGCACGCGGGCGCGCCGAAAACGAAGGCTGCCAATGGGGACGGGCCGATCTCCGCGAAAAACCATCCGGGGGCCGGTTGGGCGGCTGTGGCCGGTCTGTCCGCGACAGGCTGTCCGCCTGTTGGATTCCAGGAGCCGAAAACCTGCGCGGCGAAAGATTCAAGCTCGGCCGCGGGGAGGTCCCCTTCCATTACGAGCATTGTGCGGGAGGGCAGGTAGTGGTCACGGTGGAATTGGACCAAGTCCTCTCTACCGATGTTGTCGAGATGCTCGTATTCGACCATGCGGCCTATGCGGGAATCGGATCCGCGGCTCTTGCGCTGGAATTCGCGATTGGCCACTGCGGCGTGGTTTTGATTGCGGGACCCGATCAGGTCGCGAAACCGGCCGATGGATTGGTCGAACTGCTCCGGATGAAAGGAGGGAGAAGCCAGCGCATCCTTTAGTAATGGGAGCATCTGTCGAAACTGGGAACTGGGAGCGCGAAAATCGAACCGGGTCCAACCAGTTTGCACCTGCGCGTTCACCACGACGCCGAGCGACTCGATGCGGTCGCGGAACTCCTCGCCGCCCACTCCCACCGGGCCAGCGGTGACAAGAAGATTTTGAACGAGTTCCGAAAGTCCCAGCTTCTCGGCTGGGTCATGGAGCCGTCCGGCGCGTACGACAAGGGAACCATACACCACGGGCAGGTCAGTTCCATCGAGCACGCCAATCCGCATGCCATTTGGAATCGTGGACCACTTGACCGGCCGCATCGCCGCCGGTTGAATGGGAGCCAGCTTCAGTCCCAGAGTGGAGTCTATGGGGCGCTCGGCTGGAGCGGGCTTGGGAGTGCTCTCGGGAGCGGGAGTTACAGGCTGTGGCGTGGAAGCAGACTGAGGCTTTGGAAGCGGAGCCTGCTTTTGGCGGGGAGGTAATTCTCTCCGCGCTTGCCAGGCGCTGGCAGAGGCGGCGAGCGCAAGAAGAAGGAATAGCTTCTTCGTCATGGACCGCCTCCGGAACCGCTGCGGCTCAAACGAATCAGGATCCGCTTCGAAGGGGAGAAGTACCGTTGCATCACCTGATGGAGATCCTCGGCGCTTACGGCCTCGACTCTGGAAAGCTGTTTCCGCCAGGCATCCATCGATCCGAATTCAACTTCCGCGCGCGCTAGAAGCGCGGCCGAAGACGGGGGCGCTTCAAACAGACCCGCCACCGCGGCATCGAAGAATCTCCGGGCGCGAAGGATCGTTTTGGCGGGCAAGGGATCCTTCGTCATTTTTTCGAGATAGGCTTGGATCGACTTGTCGGCCTCCTCGAACCGCCCATTCTCGCGCAGAAACAACTCGAGAGAGAACAGGGATTGATAGCGTTCGCCGGGGAAGTCCGGACGGATGCGCAGGCGTGCGGCCGGGGATTTGGGGCCTGTCAACGATCTTTGTGCGGCGAGGTCCGGGTCCCGCAACATTACGGCGTGCAGCATCTCAAAAGCCGCGGAGTCAGGGTGAGTGAGTGGCGGCCTGACCCATGCCGCGACCAGCATTCTCGGACCCTCGAAGCGAATATCAACGGGAGGTTTTGCCTCGATGGAAATTTTCTCTTCCGATTTTTCCTCGATGGATGCTCCTTTCGGCAGCTTTCCGAAATATGCCTCAGCCAGCCGCCGGGCTTCCGCGACAGTCACGTCTCCCACGATGGCCGTGACAATGTTCGAGGGCCGGTAGTGTGTGTTCCGCCATGTCTGGGCGTCGGAGGATTTCATTCGGACGATCTCGCCGGGACTAGCGGCGAGTCTCTCGTATGGGTGTCCGGTGAAGGCAGAGGCCAGGAGAGCGTGATCCAATTGCGATTCGGGTGTGGCATCGTCACTTTCGCGCAGCTTAAACAGGGCATAGCGTTCAATCTGGAACCTGCGCCAGGCAGGCTGCCGCAGCCAATCTCCAAACATCTTGAACCAGATCTCCGCGCGGGAGGCGGGCAAAGTGACCGCAAAAGAGGTGTCATCAGCGGTGGTTTGGTAAGAAATGTCGGCCGCCAGATTCTCTTCGAGCACGCGGTCAAAGAAATTCACGTGTCCGTAGCCAGCCATGCGCTCCAGGGCAATCTTAGCTTCCACTTCCTGCTTAAATGATTCCCGCGAGCCACGCTCCGCCCGAGCAGCATCCCAAGCGCCGGTGATTTCATCGATCTCCTGAATCGCCTTCTTTTCCAGAGAAGGATTCCGGCCTCCGAGCGATTCGCTCCCGTGTGGAAACATTCTTTGGAGGATGGTGGCAATGCCAGCCATTCCTTGCGGATCATCGGCCCTTCCGGCACGGATCCGCATATGGAAAGACACCAATGGAGCCTGGTGGCGCTCCCACACGACGAAACGCATTCCATTGGCGAGTTGAAACTCGGTGATACTCTTTGGAGTAATTGCCGAGCCTGCCACGCTAAGGGCCAGGAGTAGATGAGCCGCTCGACACAAAAAGGTCACACTATCAGTTTACGCTCTCTTGTGACGCACGCTTCAGCTTGCTGCGGTGAGTCTCAGCTCGCCGTCGGGACCGTGCGCCCATAACGGCGCCCTGAAGCGTGCGCCACTTCAAATTGAACCATGGTATCCTCCCCGGTTTGAATCCCGGCAAAGACCTCGTACGTGGCCTCGGCTTGTTGCAGGCCACCGCGCTCAACATGAGCAATATGGTGGGCGTCGGCCCATTCCTCACCATTCCGATGATCATTGCCTCGATCGGTGGACCGCAGTGTATGCTCGGGTGGGCACTCGGAACGGTTCTGGCCCTATGCGACGGCTTGGTGTGGAGTGAGCTGGCCGCGGCCATGCCTTCGAGCGGTGGGAGCTTCGTCTACCTGAAAGAGAGCTTCCGTAGCACGCGATTCGGCCGGTTGATTCCCTTCCTGTTCATCTGGCAGTTTCTTTTCAGCGGGCCGCTCGAGATTGCGACTGGCTTCATCGGCTTTGTGCAGTACGTAGGATATTTCTGGCATGGGATGGGAGCGTGGCAGTCGCGAATTCTGACGGCGGCGCTGGGTATCGGCGTTATCGCTCTACTCTTCCGGAACATCCGCGACGTGGGACGCCTGACTGTGGTTTTGTGGGGCGGCATGCTCGTTACCGTGACCTGGATGGTGGCAACGGGCCTATGGAACTTCGATCCCCGAAAAGCGTTCGATTTTCCACCAGACGCTTTCTCGTTTACGCGCGGGTTCGCGATGGGCTTGGGTGGCGCAATGCTGATCGCGATGTATGACTTTCTCGGGTATTACGATATCTGCTACGTGGCAGGCGAGGTTCGGCAACCGGCCCAGGTGATTCCCCGAGCAATTCTGATCTCGGTAGTTTGCGTCGCGTTGATCTATTCCGTAATGAATCTAACCATCATGGGTGTGGTGCCGTGGCGTGAGGCGATGCAATCCCGGCACATCGCGTCGGACTTTATGGAGAGAATATACGGCGAGTGGGGCGGGTCGGCGATAACCTTAATGATTCTATGGACTTGCCTCGCGTCGGTGTTCGCGCTCATGCTCGGTTATTCCCGGATCCCCTATGCCGCCGCGCTCGACGGCTACTTCTTCCCGGCGTTTGCGCGGCTACATCCAAGGGGCGGGTTTCCGCACGTATCAGTGGTCGTGATCGGAGTACTTTCGATTCTGGCCGCGATGTTCACCCTCGACTGGGTGCTGCCTGCATTGATTACCGCGCGGATTCTGGTGCAGTTCGTGGGGCAAATCGCCGCGGTTCACTTGCTGCGAAGCCGGCGGCCGGACATCCGGCGCCCATTCCGGATGTGGTTCTATCCTGCCCCCGCCTTGATAGCGCTCGCGGGTTGGCTCTATATATTCTCGACCTCGGGATGGACCTTCATCCTGTATGGACTGATCACTCTCGCTGGTGGAATCGCGGCTTTCGGGGTCTGGAAAAGGTTCGCTCCAACAGCCTCTCTATAATTGAAGAAGTGGTCTACGCGATCTGGCTGGCGGGACTCGCCCTTCTCTTTGTAGTGCTGGAGCGGCTCTGGCCGCGGCGTCCCACACCCTTGCTTCGCCGCGGTATTTTCTCGGATCTCGCCTATATCGTCCTAAACAGCGAATATATCGCCATCCTGATTGGAGTGGCCGCCCCAACCATCATCAACTGGCTGGGGCTCCGCCGCTTCGAGCTCAGTCTTATCAGTACGCAAAGTTTTTGGACGCAGTTCGTCCTCCTGCTGTTGGTGATGGATTTCGCCAAATGGTGCGTGCATAACCTGCTGCATCGTGTGCCATGGCTGTGGGAGTTCCACAAGGTCCACCACTCGATCGTCGACCTCGACTGGATCGGGAATTGGCGATTCCATTGGATGGAGACGATCGTTTACCGCTCTCTCCTCTACTTTCCGGCGGCGCTGTGCGGATTCCGCAGTGAGGTCTTCTTCTGGGTGGGCGTACTCGACACGCTGGTGGGCCATTTCGCGCACGCGAATCTGAAATGGAGAATCGGCGGGCTGAAGTACGTGGTCAACAGTCCGGAGATGCACATCTGGCACCACAACCACCCTGACAGCGGCCCTGTCAACCGCAACTTCGCGCTCACACTCAGCATTTGGGACTGGCTGTTTGGAACCGCGCATGTGCCGGTACGCGATCCGAAACGTCTGGGATTCACGGGAATTGAAAACTACCCGGCGCATCTGCCCGGTCAATGGTTGGCGCCTTTCAACGCGCTGGCGCGAGGCAAGGTAGGCGAGGCGGGTAGGTGACCGGGCCGCAGCCGTCAGGGGGCGATGGCCGTCACCGGACGGTAGTAAAGAAGTATGCCTTTTCCCACGCGCTCGGTCGGCTTGGTGTAGTCCGTCCAGATTTTCCGGTTAGGATCTTTCTTACGCGTGGCCATGCGTGTGTATTTGAGCAGGGTAAGACTCACTGCATTCCATCCAGGCCTCGGGGCGTTTGGATCGAGTGGGACGAATTTCGGAAACCCGTGGAATTCCTGCCAAAATCCGTAAAGCGCCGGGTTGAACGCCACTTCCTTCACTCCAAGCTCGCTGAGTCGTTTACCGAGACGCTTCATGTCCTGACCCCAATCGAGGTCGGAGTCCACCAGAATCTCCTCGGGCCGGTCACCGGCGAAGAGGTTGAAATAGGCGAGATAGTCCGGATGGCTAAACGCCGAAGTGGCCAACTGCCAGGCAAGTAGGGCCAGCAACAATCTGTGTGTCCAGTTGTGCCGGCCTTCCAGCAGGAGATAGTGGACCGCCCCGGCGGCCATGATAGCGGCGAACACATAGACAGGCAGCACGTGACGGATTCCGATGTTAATGCGGCTTGCGAGGGCAACGCCGAGGACCGCGACCAGACAGGCAATCGGTATGCGATGACTTGTCTTACCGCTTCGCCATAGAACCCATCCGCCTATCACCATCAGAATCAGGAATGGAACCGGAGTCTTAAAGAACAGCGCCACGGGGTAGTAATACCAGAAGCCGGCAGTTTCGCTGTATTTTCCGAGAACGTATGCGTCGTGGCCTTCGGCGTTATGCTTGCGCACCTCTTGGATCCCATTGAAAAACTCAGGGAAGGGGACGCTAACGGTCAGCAGTTCCGTGCGGCCCCACGAGAACCGATAGGCCGCCCATAGGATCCCGGCGCAAAGCAGAAGTCCAACCAGGCCCGGCACGAGGGCCCTGCCGATACAATTAGCCATCACCCGATAGCCAGGCCAGGCGAACATGGCCGCTGCCAGCAAACAAGCAGGCAGAAACACAATGCTCGAGAACTTGGACAGCAGGGCGAGCGACAGAGCGGCGCCAAAAAGAATTCCGTTGCTCCAGCCAGGTTCCTCGACAAGCCGCAATGCCGCGCACAAGACGGCGCAAAAAGCGGCCGTGAACATCATATCCGTCGTTGCCAATCCGCTGTGAGCAAGCACCGCCGGGAGCGTGGTAATCAACAGCACCGCAGCCAGGGCTATCAGCCTGTTGAACCACCGCGCGCAAGCGGCCCAAACCACCCAATTGAGCAGCCAGAATGCGGGCAGCACGCCGGCCCGCGCCCACATCAATCGGGTGTCGTAATCGGCGTCTCCACCGTAAAAAACGGAAAGAGCTTGGTCGAACATGGTGACTTGAGAGTCGATTAACTTCGCGCCCAGCAACCATGGTCCGATCGCCGTCAACACGCGCGCCAGTGGCGGATGCTGAGACTCGATTTGATATGTCCCCCGTGTAATCCATTCCAGCCCACAGGCGATGTGGAAGCCTTCATCCACCGTATGGCCGAATACAGGGTAAGTAGCCACGATCCTGACCGTGGCGATGGTTACCAGGATGAGCGCAATCCATGGAGCTTTCGCTGGCAGCCGGTCCGGCCAAAGCTCCGCCTGTTTGGCAGCGGGCGTATCCAAGCCAGAGGTCGAGGTGCGTTTCGACGAACGCTTGGCCATGAGTCTTATCCCAAAGCCTCCAACTTACCATGGGGGCAATTAACAACCCCACTCTGTCCATTTCTAACCTGTGACTCCTTGTGTTATGATCGATTGTGCCCGTCCGAGTTCTGGGCGTAATTCCCGCCCGGTTCCAGTCGTCCCGATTCCCAGGAAAAGCTCTCGCCACTGTTGCCGGAAAACCCATCCTGCAGCACGTCTTTGAACGCGCATCGCGATCACGCTATCTCACTTCCGTTGTGATTGCCACCGATGACGAGAGAATTTACACTTGCGCCCGTTCTTTCGGCGCCGCCGTCCGGATGACCCGTGCCGATCACCCGTCTGGAACGGACCGCGCCGCCGAAGTCTCCTCAGCCGATTCGGCCCAGATTATCGTCAACATTCAAGGAGACGAACCCCTCATCGATCCCGCCGCCATCGACGCGGCCACCCTCGCGATGCTCGACGATCCTCAGTTACCCATGGGCACGTTGAAGAAACGCATCGAGCTTCTAGACGAAATCACGAATCCGAATGTCGTGAAAGTTGTCACTGACCGCCACCAGAACGCCATCTGCTTTTCCCGCAATCCAATTCCGTACAATCGAGCCGGCGGCGCCGTCTACTACAAGCACATCGGTCTGTACGTCTACCGCCGCGATTTCCTGCTCGAATACTCCCACCTCCCCGTTGGACCGCTGGAAAAAGTAGAATGCCTCGAACAAATGAGAGCGCTCGAAAATGGCTATCCCATCCGCGTGGTGGAAACCGAGTATGAATCGATCGGCGTCGATACGCCGGAAGATCTGGAGATCGTGTCGCGGCTCTTTGAGCCGGCGGCCGTGAGAACCATTGGGGAGTAGTTGCTATGGCGAAGTACATCTTTGTGACCGGCGGAGTGGTCAGTTCCCTTGGCAAGGGAATTGCCGCCGCGTCTATCGGGTGCCTGCTCGAGTCGCGCGGACTGAAAGTCACGCTTCAGAAGTTTGATCCTTACTTGAATGTCGATCCCGGGACCATGAGTCCCTTCCAGCACGGCGAGGTCTTCGTCACCGACGATGGCGCGGAAACGGATCTCGACCTGGGCCACTACGAGCGCTTCACCCACGCCAATCTCACGCAGGCGAACAATCTCACCTCCGGCCGCCTCTACGAGCAGATTATCGCCCGCGAGCGCCGCGGCGACTATCTCGGCAAGACGGTCCAAGTGATTCCGCACGTCACCAATGAGATCAAGGCAGCCGTCCGTAAGGTTTCCACCGACGCCAACATCGTCATCGTCGAAATCGGCGGTACGGTGGGCGACATCGAATCGCTTCCCTTCCTCGAAGCCATTCGCCAGCTCCGCCACGAGTTCGGCCGGGACAACACCTACTTCGTCCACGTCACGCTGGTCCCCTGGATTGCCGCGGCGCAGGAGCTGAAGACCAAGCCGACGCAACACTCCGTCAAGGAGTTGCGAGCCATCGGTATCCAGCCCGATATGCTCGT
>Ga0187893_10001766_pt1 | contig 50002 bp, 48 predicted proteins | sample MA1701074metaG_FD_139574 | JGI IMG/M metagenome (GOLD analysis project Ga0187893, IMG submission 139574) | White microbial mat communities from a basaltic lava cave in the Kipuka Kanohina Cave System on the Island of Hawaii, USA - MA170107-4 metaG ... | reverse complement strand
TTTGCGTCGGTCGACGAACGGCGGGGGAGGTTTGCCGGCCGCTGACGGCACTGACAGCATTGCAAAGGCACCGCCATGAGCCGATGAGTCCTATGGGTCATGGTAAAATCTGTTCACGCTGCATCGGGAGGCCTGCTGTGGCGCTCAGCCTTAAGCTGCCCGCTCCACCAAGCGACGACGAGATCGTCGAGATCTCCAGGCGCAACCCTGGGTTCAAGTTCGAACGCAGCGCCGCCGGCGAGCTGCTCGTGACGCCGGCCGGCGGCGAGGCGGGATGGCAAGAACTCGAGCTCTGCAGGCAGCTCGGCGATTGGGCCAGGCTGCACGGCGGGAAAGCGTTCAGTCCCTCGACAGGCTTCCGGATGCCGGATGGGGCGTTGTTCCTGCCTGACGCGTCCTGGATGCGGCAGGAGCGCTGGGACGCGCTCACCGCGCAAGAGCGACGAGGGCTTCTCCAATTGTGCCCCGATGCGGTATTCGAGGTGCGTTCGTGGACCGATGGGCTGGCGGATCTGCGCGCGAAGATGCGGTCCTATCTTGCCAACGGTGCCCGGCTCGCGGTGCTCATCGACCCTGAGCGCCGCGCGGTCGAGATCTATGCGCCCGATCGGGATCCGCAGGTACTGGAGTCCGCCGGGTCGGTTTCGTGTGATCCTGTCCTCCTCGGTTTCGTCCTCGACCTGGAACCCATTTTCTCGTAAGGGTTCGTCAGAACACCTCCGAGGGAAACGCGATCAGCAATCGGACCACTGTGCCGTTGTCAACGAGCCATTCGATGAGCTCGAGACCAGAGCCCCAAGTCGAGTTCCCGCACATGCTAATCCGTGCTTCGCGGTGGACCCCCTGAAATTGCGGCCAGTTGCGAATTGGCTTTGGAGATGCTGTCTCGTTAGGTTGACCCAGAGGGGGTGCTGTGCCGATCGGTCTAGTCATGAGTTAGGCGCACCAGGGGGAGAATCGTGCAGACGCCGATGAGATTCGAGTGGGTTCCTGAGAAGGCGAGACGCAACCTCGCGAAGCACGGCTGAGTGCTAGACTTGCTAGAGACGGGAGCGGAGGGCGTATGAGAATGACTGAGAAAAGGATTCCGCACGATGACGGGATGCCAGGAGAGTACGACTTCAGCGGCGGCGTCCGCGGCAAATATGCAAAGCGGTTCTCCAGGGGGTCGAACGTTGTCGTACTCGCGCCGGATGTCGCTCGGGAGTTTCGGACCGCGAAGGCTGTGAACGACGCCCTTCGAGACTATCTTGGGAGAACACCGACGCGGACGGCCCGACGGCGCCTAACAGGCCGTTGAATCGGGCGGGCGTCGACGCTCCCGCAGTTTAACGGCCGACGGTTAGATTTGCGGCATGGCCGGCCCAGGTGTCCGCTCATATGGATCATGAGATTCACCGGGTTACAGGCTTTCAGAAGACCGGACCTTTTACCCTCAGGGTCGAATTGGGAAGACTAACAGGGCACAGGGGCGGAAAGCCCTCTCGTTCCTTGCGTGTGAGCGCGCCCCAGCGTTCCTCAAGCAACCAGGATGCGTCCGGTGACAGCAAGGAGCCGTCGGCCAAGTGAAATCCTGTCGAGGGGGACCCTGAGCGCCGCGCGGTTGAGATCTATGCGCCCGACCGGGATCCCGAAGTTCTAGAGTCGACCCGGTCGGTCTCGTGTGACCCGGTTCTGCCGGGTTTCACCCTCGACCTGGAGCCACTCTTTTCGTAACAGGCGCGGCGGGCTGGTTCCTACGGCACGGTAGTGAACGGCCGGTTGCGGCCCAGCCTGTAAATCCGGAAGTCCTTGTCCAGAGTGAAGATTTGATGGAAACCGTCGCGCTCGGCGGCCCGGACAAGCGTTGCGTCTGCCAGATCCATGGGCCGTGATCCGTACTTCCGCATCAGCGATCGAATGCGCGGTACGTCGCCCGCGTCTAATGGCAGGATTCTCAGGGCGCTCCTCTCGATCATGTCGAGCACGGCGTCCTGTTCTCGCAAAGTCCCCAGGACGTGAACGGCCTCGGTGATGACAGGCCACGTGGTGGCGAGCGGACTCCGCAGTGACGCCGCCTGCTTTACGCAGACCGCATGATCACGGTCGGTCTTTCGTACCAGCGCGATCAGCGGTCCGGCGTCGACAAGCCAGTCGGGCGTCAGCGTATCCGCCACCGGCTGGCCAGAAGACGCTCTCTGAAGATCTCCTCGGAGCGCCGGGCCAGATCAGGTGCCCCCCCCGATCCGATGCCCACGAGATCGCTGATCCTGGCCAGGAATGATCCTCCCGGCTCGAGGTCCTCGCGTCTGGCCATACGCAGGATCGCATCTCGAAGTACATCAGACTTCGTCCGGCCTGTCCGTCTGGCGACCCGACGGAGTACCGCTTCGGTCTTCGCATCGAGCCGCACGCTCGTTGGCATTCTCGGCACACCTCGCCAGGTCTGTAATACACACTATGTAGTACATGGAGTGCGCTGTCAATGCGGGCCTTCGACTCTTCAATTCTTCAATCGGCCGGTTCCTCAGGTCTTAACCTGGATTTCCGATTTGAGCGTCTACCGGAAACCGTAGCAATGCGTCGAACGTCTTTATCGGTGCGGGTTTGAGCGCGATGACGACGCTGTGGAATCGCACAGCACTTGACCGACCCGCGGGGCACGAACGCCCAGTTCCCGCTCGCCGATCTGGTCCGGCAATCGGTCTATCGACAGCACCGAGATCGCGGTCTATGGTCAGCAGGAGCAAAGCGCCTACAACGGCCACTTCGAGTCGACCTGCTATCATTCGCTGCTGCTGTTCAATCGAGAGGGCGACTGTCTGGCGGCGAAGCTGCGGCCGGGCAACGTCCACAGCGCCGAGCAGTGGGAGGAGGTGCTCCTGCCCGAGATCGAGCGGCAGCAGAAGCAGGGCAAGGACGTGGTCGTTCGTGCCGACGCCGCCTTCGCCAAGCCGGAGCTCTACGAGACCCTGGAGAAGCGGGGCGTGAGGTACGCCCTCCGCATCCCCTCCAACGACATCCTGGAGCGGGAGGTCGCGGAGCTACTGACACGGTCCGTCGGACGACCCAGTCACAAACCGGTGGTCCGGTACAAGAGCTTTCGGTACCAAGCCGCCAGTTGGACGACGGCGCGGCGGGTGGTGGCGAAGGTGGAGTGGCACTGTGGGGAACTATTCCCCCGCGTGGGCTTCATCGTGACGACTCTGGAGGTGGACGGCCGGGCGGTGGTGCGATTCTACAACAAGCGCGGGACGGCCGAGCAGTGGATTAGGGAAGGCAAGCAAGCGGTCAAGATGACGCGGCTGAGTTGTCACCGGTTCCGGGCGAACGAGGTGCGACTGTGGCTGAGCGTCATCGCCTACAACCTGGGGAATCTGTGGCGGCGGCTCGCGCTGCCGAAGCGGATCGACACGTGGTCGCTGACGAGCTTGCAGCAACGCCTGGTGAAGACGGGTGGTCGTTTGATCAAACACGCCCGATACTACTGGTTACTCCTGGCCGAAGGGCACCTGACGCGGCGGCTGTTCGGATCGATCGTACAGCGGCTGGCGACGCTGTCGGTGCCGGCGGGATAGCAGCGCCTTCGTTGCTGCCAACGGTGCGACAAGTGCCAGAGGTGGGAGTCGTGTCCGAGAAATCGGCTGCCAGTCTGGTCGTGCCGAGTCTGGAGGGCCCCAGGAGGGCACAAACGGGCTTTCGGGGGGGGCCGCCGGGAAGGGCTCCGGCGGCAAAGAACGAACCGAGTTCCACCGAGGAAGGAATGCAGGCGCCAAACTGGAAATCCCAGATCAAAAGCCAATCTCAGACAAGATAGGAAGTGCGCGCGGGCAAGGGACTGGAACTGAAACTTCGGTTCCTTTCCGGTTTCGAGAGAGCCCGGCGTTTACCACCTCCCCAGAATGCGATCTATCTGGGGGTTGCTACATTCCGGAAGGGGGATGAGCATGGCAGGCGTGCGGCAGGTCGTGGTTGTCGTGGGAGTGATTGCGCTCGTGCTGTCGATCGCCCGAAACGGAGGTGCTCAGGTGGGGGGGGCTGGGGTCACTACGACGACCCTCGTCCAGTCCAACACGGCGGTCAACGGTGTCCCGATCGAGTTCCCGCTGTTCCGCAACCAGTTCACGGTCCTGCAGGTGGAGGTCGCCCCAGGGGGGCAGATCGGCCGGCACATGCACCCCGCTTTCCACGCTGTCTACACTCTGGAGGGGGAATGGGTTGACATACAAGACGGCCAGCAGCCGCGCACCTACCGGGCCGGCCAGACCGTGATCCACTCGGCCAACACCTGGGAGGATGTCGCCAACCGCACGGCGGCGCCGGTGAAATTGCTCGTGGTCTTCGCGAACGAAGCGGGGAAGCCCCTTACCGTCCGGCCGTAACTTTCCGCCCACTCTCGTCGCGCTCCCTCGGTGATTCGGACCGTCGGTCGGAAGCGGAGGAGGGATTCCCGGTAAATGATGAAACGTCGGAGGATTCCCGCACCGCCGTGAGTCCGGCGGCACGGGCGATGGCCGCCAGATTGACCCCTGCGGCCGTGTGGGTCGGCTGCCCGCCGGTGGTCTCGTACATTCTGTTGTCGAAGACGATGTGCACCAGATTGACCGGGCGCTGCGCGCTGATCGTGGCCAGTGATCCCAGATTCATCAGCAGTGAGCCGTCGCCGTCCAGCACGACGACCCGCAGGTCAGGCCGCGCGAGCGCCAGCCCCAGGCCGATCGAGGAAACGGAGCCCATGGCACCCCACATGTAGAAGTTCTCCTGACGATCGGCGGCGGCGTAGATCGTACGTGTTGGCACCCAGGTTCGACAGCACCGGCTCTCCATCCAGCATCTGGAGAAGCGCGCGAACCGCATCGATCCGCCTCATCGCCAGTCTTTCCCTCCCGTGAGGGCAGGGGTGAGCAGCACGGCCACCGGGAGCGTCGTGGAGAACGCGAGCCAGGCCGCGCTGTCCACCACGTCCGGCACGTCTTCTTGGGCGGAAATCCAAAAGGCCTGAATTCCCAGGGATTCCAGGATCTGTGGGGTCGCGCGGCCCAGCGGCACCTGCACCGGATTGATTTCCCCCAGGCGCCCGCGCTCGCTGATGACGAGCAGGACCGGAATCTGCGCGGCGATCACGAGCGAGCCAAGAGCGTTGAGGGCGTTCCCCAGACCGCTCCCCTGGAAGATCAGCCTTAAGGGATATCGGAGAGATTTGCGCGGGCGATGGGTTCAAAGTCAGAGCTGTCGCGAGAGTTCCCACCTCAATAAAGAGCCCAGTGAGCAGATAAGAGTCATGCGACATGCTAGAATTTGGCCACACGGGATCGGGAGGCGTGCAGTGGCGATCAGCCTCATGCGTGGAGTGGCGTTCGGACCGTCCACGGGGTTCCACATGCCCGACGGCGCGCTTCTCGCGCCGGACGCGTCCTGGGTGCGCCGCGATCGCTGGGAAGCGCTCACCGCCACCCAGCGACAGGAGTATGCGCCTTTGTGCCCCGATGCGGTCTTTGAGGTTGCTTCTCCGAGCGACTCGCTGCCGAACCTGCGTGAGAAGATGCGGTCCTACCTGGCCAATGGTGCCGGGCTCGCGGTGCTGGTCGACCCGCGTCGCCGCGCGGTTGAGATCTTCAAGCCTGACCGAGCTCCGGAGGTTGTGGAGTCCGCACGCCTGGTGTCGTGCGGTCCGGTTCTGCCCGGTCTCACCCTCGAACTAGAATCTATCCTTTCGTAACGTTTCCTAAGCGCCTCTGTCGCCGTCGGCGAACGCGTCGCGAAGGAGCTTGCTTTGCCGTTCAAACGCCTGCCGGGGGCTCCGCGGGTCTTTCATCATGCTGATCTCCTGTGCGAGCAGGCGAGCCACATGCAGCGCGTGCGTCTCGCGCCGCCGGCCGTTGCGCACATAGAGCGGGTGGTCGCGGTTGATGTAAATGCTCGTACCCTCGGAAAACGCCTCCGGGCCGTCTGGGCCGAAGTGGTCCAGGCAGCACGTGACGCCCGCCTCTCCCAGCCTCACGCGCCTCACGACCGCATCCGGCGTGAGCCTCCGGATCTTCGGCCTGCGGCGTCGCTTTGGTTGAGGAGGCGGCTGGACGGGTGCCGCGAGTTCGGCCTCGACGCTGGAGAGTTCCGCCTCGGCCGGTCCTGTAAGTCCGGCCGCCGCTTCCGGTTCGGGTGCCGCTCCCCTTTCCGCCGTTCCTCGGCCCGGTGCGTTCGCCGTCTGCTCGGGGATCACACCGGCCCCGCCGGCCGCTCTCGTGGGCGAGGCGTACGGCACGGGGCCAAAGGGCGAGAGGTCAGGGTTCTTGGCCAGAGCGTTCTGAATCCGCCTGAACGCCTCTCGCACTGCCTGCCGCGCCTTTGAACGTTCCTTGCGGTCGGCCAGGCTCCCCAAGGCCTGCCGGACCTCCGCCATTATTCGCTCCATCGATTGCAGAAACGCTCTATATTCCTCGGCATCAATAACGAATCCCGAGCGATCCGCGGTAACGGGCAGAAAGTCCGCGTGCACCTCGCCCTGCACCCGCGCGGCCTCCTTGCCCCACGCATCCATGCCGAAAAGCTCGCGGCGAATGGTCACCTGCCGAACCTTGACCTCGACACCGAGCGTGAGGGTCGATGCCTGATGCGCGGGAACAATGACGATCTCGCCGTGGATCGGGCCGAAGGGCGTGCCCTCCATGACCGGGATCCGGTGCCCGGCCAGCATCACGGGCATCACGCGGCGGCCGTTGAGAAAGACTCGGAATTCCGGAGCCCGCAGCGGGACACTCTCCATGAGGCGCCGCTCAACTTCGTCCGGCTGGAACACGCGAACGAGTCGGGTCAGCGTCACCGTCGTCCCGTCGCCGCGGGTTTGATCATGCGGTATCAGCCTCAGCGGTAGATCCCAGCGGTCGCCGGCCCGATCCCACTCTTGCTTATCAAAGACAACCTCGGCAGCGAACGCGTCCTGTTGAGTGTAAACTGCGAACCGCTCGCAGGCAGACAGTGTGGCGAACTTCCCGATACCGAACTGACCGATGCGCGGCCGTCCGAAGCGCGGCGAGCGCGGGTGCAGGCGCTTGTCCGGCGTGCCGATGGTGAAATACTCGCGCAGCCCTTCCAGATCCATCCCAAGGCCGTCATCGGCGACTCGCACCATCTCGCCGGTGACGGTCACGTAGACCTCCGTGGCGTCGGCGTCGTACGCATTGTTCACCAACTCGCGGATCAACTCGACACTCTCGGCGTAGAGGCGCTCGCCGATGGTGATCAGATGACTCTTGTCGACCCGAATGGGAAGCGTGGTCACGTCCATGGGTACAAGAGGTTTCGAGTCCCTGAGCCCATCATCCTGGGCCGTCTGCTCGCCCGCGGAGCGGACCGCTAGCTTGTGCCCAGTTGACACAGATGAAGCATCCCTGTACGGGGCAACCTATTAGCCGATGAGATTTATAGGACATGGTAGAATCTGGGCACGCCGGATCAGGAGGCGTAGCGTGGCGATCAGCCTCAAACTGGCCGCTCCTCCAAGCGACCAGGAGATCCTGGAACTGTCGGAGCGGAACCCGGGCTATCAATTCGAGCGGACTGCTGCCGGGGAGCTTGTCGTGACGCCTACCGGCAGCGCCGGGGGGCGGCGCGACCTGGCCTTGAACACGCAGCTCGACACGTGGGCTGAAGCGGATGGCCGAGGGGTCGCGTTCGGCTCGTCTGCTGGATTCCATCTACCCGACGGCTCCTTGGTGTCACCAGACGCCGCCTGGGTGCGCCGCGAGCGCTGGGAGGCGCTGACGGTCGAGCAGCAGGAAGACTTCGCGCCACTATGTCCCGATGCGGTCTTTGAGGTGCTTTCACGGAGCGACGCACCGTCGGATCTTCGAAAGAAAGTGCGGGCGTATCTCACGAACGGTGCCCGGCTCGCCGTGCTGATCGACCCCCAGCGCCGCGCGGTAGAGATTTACGCGCCTGATCGGGAACCGCAGGTTCTGGGTTCGCCCCAGTCGATTTCGTTTGACCCTATTCTCCCTGGTTTCACACTCGATCTCAGACGCATCTTCTCATAACGATCTGGAGCATTGTCGAACCAGTCGCGCATCCTCAGGTCTTCGTCTAACCGTCACCGAATCTGGCCTCGGAAGCGAGGGTCGAGCAGGTCCCGCAACGCATCGCCAATGATGTTCAGCGTCAGCACCGTCGCCCCGATGGCGAGCCCGGGGAAGGCGGGGATCCACCACTGCGAGCGTAGATATGCTCGTCCCTCGCTGATCAACGTACCCCACTCGGCAATCGGCGGCTGGGCGCCCAGCCCGAGAAACCCCAGTGAGGCGCCGATGATAATGGCGACGGCGAATCCGACGCTGGAGATCACAATGACCGGTGCCATGATGTTCGGCGCGATGTATCGCACGAGGATGCGTGCGTCGCTCGCGCCGATCGCGCGTGCGGCTTCCACATAGGTCAGCCCGCGAACTGACAGCACGGCCGACCGGACGACGCGCGTGTACGCGGGAATTTGGCCGATGCTGACCGCAATCATCGCGTTCAGGAGTCCCCGGCCGAGAACCCCGATTACCACCAGGGCAAGAAGGATCCCAGGAAACGACATCATGACATCGAGCACCCGCATCACGACGGCTTCCAGCGTGCCGCGATAGAAGCCGACCACGATGCCGAGCGGCAGGCTGACCGCGACGGTAATCGAGACGGACACGAGTCCAAGACTCATTGAGGTTCGCGTCCCATAGATCACCCGGCTCAACAGGTCGCGCCCGTACTGGTCGGTCCCGAGCAAATGCGCACGGCTCGGTGGCTGAAAGATCTCGGCTGGCGAGATCTGCGCGGGGTCGTAGGGAGCCAGGGCTGCCGGCGCAAGCAACGGCACCCACAACAGCCCGAATATCACAAAACTGATCTTTGCTCCTGGTCCAAGCCGTCGAATTGTCCGGATCGCCGACGGGCTCCGCAACGACCGCGGCCAGAGGGGTCCGCTCGTGCGGCTTCGCTCATCCATACTGCACTCGCGGGTCGAGCGCTGCGTAGGAGAGATCGGCGAGGAGGTTGGTCAGACTGTACGCGATCGCCACCACCAGCACCGAGCCTTGAACCACGGGGAAGTCCTTCTGCAAGATGCCGTTGACGAGCATCCGGCCGATGCCGTCCCGTGCGAACACCGTCTCGACGACAACCGCGCCTCCCAGCAGCGTCCCGAACTGGATGCCGAGGACCGTGATCACGGGTATGAGGGTGTTCTTCAGGCAGTGCTTAACGATCAGGAGCCATTCCGGAAGACCTTTCGCGCGAGCCGTTGTCACATAGTCCTGACGCAGGACTTCCAGCATGCCGCTCCGGACCAGCCTGGTGACCACCGCGCCCGCGTACCACCCCAGCGTGACGGCAGGCAGAATCAAGTGCTTGAGACTCCCGTACCCGGTGATCGGAAACCACTCGAGCTGAACGGCAAAGAGCCAGACGAAGAGCAGACCGGTCCAGAAGCTTGGAAACGAGATGCCCAGCAGGGCGACGACGGTCACGCCGTTGTCGATCCAGGTATTCCTGTTGAGGGCAGACACGATGCCGAACAGGATGCCGCCCGCGGCCGCGAGGAGCATCGACGCGAGGGCCAGTTGCGCTGTGTGAGGCACGACCCTGACCAGATCGCCTGCCACGGGGCGGTTGCTCACCAGCGACCGGCCGAGATCCCCTCGCAGCGTGCGCGCGAAGAACCGCGCGAATTGCACACCGATGGGGAGGTCCAGTCCTAGCTGGCGCCGGAGCGCTTCAACCTGTTCTTTGGGCACCGGGGCGTCGCCGAACAATGTCGCGACCGGATCGCCGGGGGTGGCGTGGAGCATGAGGAACACCACGACCAAAACGCCGCCCACGACCAGCACGGTTTGCCCCACTCGGACAAGCAGGTAGCGGAGCACTCCTTACCCGTGCAGCGCGGACGACGTCCCGTCGAGCTCCCGAAGCGCCTCCTCTGTGGTGGCCACCCGACCAAACAGGTCGAGGGTAAAGCGCGGCAGGGGTAGCGGCCACTCCGCGACCAGCGTTCGCCAGTCGGCCCCCTCCGCTGTGGCGGCGTCGCCGAGACGCGCGGCGGCGGCGTCTCTAGAACGCGTGCTCATCGGCGGGCGTGTTACTGGCGCAGCCACGCGTCGTACAGCCACGGGAAAAAGCCGATGTGGTCGAACTCGAGATCATTGACTCTCGCTGATCTCAGCGACACGTTGTCCCAGTTGTAGACGGCGAGCATGTACGCTTTCGCCATGACCAGCCGCTGCGCTCTCCCAAGGATCTCCGCGCGCTTCTTGGGATCGATCTCCACCGCCTGGGCGTCGAGGAGTTGATCGAGCTCGGGATCCTTGACGAACGAGAAGTTGAAGCCGCCGCCGCCCACGTTGCGCGAGTGCAGCAGCGCGCTGATAATGTCGGGGTCGCTGCGCGGCGCCGCCAGGAACGACATGTGAGAAATTCCCTTGCGCTGGTTCTCGTTGGCCGCCGGACCGGCCCGAACACCCTCGGTCACCAGGATCTCGAGCTCGAGCCCGATCTGCCGGAACTGCGCGTGCATCAGCTCGGGAACGCCGTGCTGCCACGAGGCGAGGGCGACGGTCAGGCGCTTGCCGGCTTTTCGGCGGATGCCGTCGGGGCCCATTTCCCATCCGGCGCGATCCAGCAACTGCCGCGCCTTGGCCTGGTCGAAGCCGTAAATGCCCGCTTCTTTGTCGTAGCCGTACGTCCAGGGCGTCAGCAGACCATACGCCGCCTGAAACGCCTTGTACTTCTGAAAAGGACCAAACGCGGTCTTGACGATGGTCGGGCGATCGAGCGCCCAGCTCATCGCCTGTCTCACCGCCAGCTCATCCGTGGGGGATTTGGTAGTGTTCATGGCGAAGTTGAACGGCACGCCCGGCACGAGGCCGACCAGAGGTTTGATACGCGTATCGGCCTTGATCAGTCGATCGAAGTCCTGGGCCGGAGCGTTGTCAATCACCTGGACCTCCCCGTTCTCCAACGCGGCCACGCGTGTGCCGGGCTCGGGGAGAATGCGGACGATGACGCGGTCGAGGTAGGCGGGCCCCTGGTGTTTCAAGGTTGTCGGCGCCCAGTTGTAGTCGTTGAAGCGCTCGAGCGTGATGTGGTCGCTGGGCACCCACTCGACAAACTTGAACGGGCCGGTGCCGACCGGGTTCCGCCTAAAGTCCAGATCGCCGTGCTTCTGCACCCCGGCCGGGGACACCATTCTATAGAAGAGACTCATCGCGTCCAGAAAAGGCGCCCACCGGCTCTTGAGTCGAATCCTGACGGTCAGCGGGTCAATGACGTCGGTCCCCTCGTAGAACCCGACGGCGCATCCGCCGCATCGCGTCGCGAGCGCCGGGTTGTGCGTTCGATCCATGTTGAACTTCACGGCGGCGGCGTCGAATCGCGTGCCGTCATGAAACTTCACCCCATCCCGAAGCTTGAAGGTGTGCGACCGTCGGCCGACACGGTCCAGCTCGTGGCGAGCCAGGGCTTGAAGCTGTTGTCGCGCCTGTCGCGGACGATCAGGGGATCAAAGATCTGGAAGAAGACGATCTGCGCGGGGCGCGCGCCGGTGAGGTTGGGGTCGAGCCCGTCGGGCTCGCCGGCCAGCGCGTAGACGAGCGTTCCGCCCCGCTGGGGAGCCGGAGCCCCCCCCCTGCCGCGAACGCAGAAACAACGAGGACCAACAGCAACGCAGACACCAGTGTTCTGACCACAGATGCGCCTCCGGTTTCAAGGGTCTCGGGTCGTCGATGTGAATTAGTCCGCTCTCTCTACCACCTACCACGCTGATGCGATCTTTCCTTCCGTCGTCAGACGAACGAGCGCGGCACTGGTTGCTAGGCGCCGCTATCCACCGCCGTCTCTGAAGATACTCAGCGGAAGATATGCGGACACAATCCAGTTGGGCCGATCGACGACCTCGCTGATTTTCAGATCGACGGCGGCGCTGGCCAGGACGTACGCCTCTTCGCGCGACAGGCCGTACGTCTCGACGCAGTGGGCGATCATCGATCTAACGGTCTCTTTGGCGGCGTCCATCAGATCCGGGGCGATCCCGGTCGTCGCATAGTACCCTTTGCGGTCGTATTTCTGGGTTAGCGGGCCTGGAGTCATGAGCTGTGGGCCGCGAAGTTGTTTCCCCTTCACGAGGTCAAATTGCAGCGTGAACGTCATCGGGCACTCGATGCCGGACACGCACACCTCTCCGTCGCCCTGCGCGGCGTGGCAGTCTCCCGCGGAGAAGAGCCCTCCATCGACCCACACCGGAAGCAGCAGCGTCGCGCCGGCCGTCAGGTGCCGGATATCCATGTTGCCGCCGAACGGCCCTGGTGGCAGCACCCGGAACTCCCCCGGCTCGTCCCGCGCGACGCCCATCACACCGCAGAAAGGGTCCAGCGGGATCACGATATCCGAGCGCAGCGCCGTGTCGCGGCCGTTGGAGAGGTCCCAGTACTTGATGAACGGCTCGTGGAAGTCTTCTGGGAGCAGTCCCGCATTGGGGATGATGGCGGTCCATCCCCAGTCCCCCGGCGTCAGGCTCAGGATACGCACGCGAAGCGCATCACCCGGCCGGGCACCTTTGATGAACACCGGCCCACCCAACGGATAGATCCGTTCGGGGTCGAGGGGAAAGATCTCGGCCACCGACCGGCCCGGGCGCATCTGCCCGCCGGACACTTCCTCGGTGTTGAAGACCACCACGTCCCCCGGTTCGATTTCGATCGCGGGCGGCTGGTCACGATTCCACTTGTGATGGATTTGACTGCGAGTCAGGACATGCTCACCCATGCGATCCCCACGTTCCAGCGCGACATGAGGTTATTCTACAGAAAACTGGCGTTTGGAGCCGATGAAGTACGTCGCTTTTGCGTCCATACGATACAATAGGAGAAGAGGTGGCTGACTATGGGAAACGTAGGCCCGATGGAGTTGCTCGTCATTGTTCTCATTCTGCTGCTGCTTTTCGGTGCCCAGCGGCTGGCAGGGTTGGGCGCGGCGGCCGGCAAGACGGTCAGGGAATTCCGCAAGGCGATCGGGGATGTCGAAGAGGGAATCAAGGAGGCCCAGAAGCCAACGGACCCCACTTCTTCTTCACATTCTTGATCTGAGCGTGTTGCTTCTCGCTGGGCCCGGCATCCCTTTAAGCCCGTAGCCCAAGGACCGCCGCAAACAGTCTCCTCTGCAAGAGCGTGACCCATGAGCCGATGAGACTCATGGGTCATGCTAGAATTTGGTCACGCTGGATCAGGAGGCGTACCGTGGCGATCAGCCTCAAACTGTCCGCTCCCCCGAGCGACGAGGAGATCCTCGAACTCTCGCAGCGCAATCCCGGGTATGAGTTCGAGCGCACCGTCGCCGGGGAGCTTGTTGTGACGCCTACCGGCAGCGCCGGGGGACGGCGTGACGCATCGTTAGTCGCGCAGCTCTACACGTGGGCAGAGGCGGATAGCACAGGAGTGGCTTTCGGTTCATCCACGGGCTTCCACTTGCCAGACGGCTCCTTGCTGGTACCGGACGCGTCCTGGTTGCGCCGCGAGAGCTGGGAAGCCCTCAGCCCGGATGAGCGGGAAGAGTTCTCACGACTGTGTCCCGACGCCGTATTTGAGATTCTTTCGCGAACCGATTCGCTGGCGAACCTGCAAAGAAAGATGCGGGCTTATCTTGCAAACGGCGCCCACCTTGCCGTACTGATCGATCCGCAGCGCCGCACGGTGGAGATCTATGCGCCATCTCGGGGACCGCAGATTCTGAGTTCGCCCGAGTCGGCTTCGTTTGACCCTGTTCTCCCCGGTTTCACCCTTAACCTAGGACGCATCTTCTCGTAAGATCCTAGCGGCTAGTGGGCTACAGCAGTCTGTTCGAGCGCGAATGCCACAATGTCGCGCACGGACATGCGTTGACCTTCTGACCACGCCGCGGTAAACGCTTCTTCTCCCAGCGCATCCTTGAGCGCGGCGAGTTGGCGCGCGTGCGAGGCCCGATCGGCCACCGGGAGGGGGAAGCCGATGGTCTCGCGGAGCGCGGTGGCAGCGCCAAGCAGACAGGCTGCACGCCGGTGCGCACCGTCATCGATCTCCACGTCGGCAAAGCTTTCGAGACACTCGGCGACGCCCCACTGCTCGCCTTGGTCCCACCGAAGCGTGAGCGACTCTCGGATCAACGATCTGGCGCGGATCGGATCGCCGTGCCGGCGCACGATGCGGCTCAGGATGAACAGCGACCACGCCATCATGGGCCTGTTCTGCATCTCCCGAGACAGCGCGATGCTCCGCTCGGTGAGCTCGGCGGCCCGACGATCATCACCCTGGCCGCTGATGGCTTCGCCGAGGTGCGTGAGCGCAAGCGCGATGCCCCATCGGTCGCCGACGCGGGTGAACAGCGCCAGCGACTCCTCGCAGAGCTGCGATGCCCGTTGGAAATCGCCCATGGAGTATGCGGTCTGGCCCAGAAAGGCGAGTGCCGTGGCCTGTTCCCACGGCTGTCCACGCTGCCGCCACACGCTGAGGGCCTGTTCGAGCATCACCGCGGCTTGTTCGTACTCGCCACCCAGCAACGGTACGAGAGCGAGGATGCTCAGACAATAGGCGATGCCTCCTTCGTCGCCCAGCGCGCGGGAGAGCGTCAGGGCTTCCTCACCGAGTGCGACCGCACGTTCGAGCTCACCCCGGTTCCAGGCGAGGGCGGCGGCACCGTAGAGCGCCTTCGCACGCGCAAGGGTGCCCGCGGGATCGGCATCCAGCGCCGCACCCAGCCATTCCAGCCCTTCGTTCAGCGACCCCCGCATCGCGTAGAACCACCACAGCGCACCGGCGATCCGGAGCCACGCCTGTCCTTCATCCGCCTTTCTACACCAGTCCATCGCGGCGCGGACGTTGTCGAGTTCTGATTCCAGCCGCGCCAGCCACACGATCTGGTCGGCTCCGTGCAATCGTGGTTCGGCGTTCTCGGCGACGGCCAAGAAGTGGTCGCGGTGGCGGCGATGCCACTCTGTGACCGCGCCCTCTTCGCGCAGCTTCTGCGCCGCGTACTGCCGGATCGTCTCCAGTAACCAGTAACGCGACTCTTCGGCGGCGGCGCCGTCCTGAGGCGACCCGGCGGTCGCTTCCTGCGCGGCCGACGCCACCCACGACTTGTCCACCAGACGCCTCAGGAGATCAAAGACCTCGGCCTTCTCGACCGTGTCTCCTGCGCAGACGTCCTCAACAGACTCCAGAGCGAACCCGCCCGCAAAGACCGACAACCGACCCAGCAGCGCCCGCTCTGCGGCACCCAGCAGGTTGTAGCTCCAGTCCATCGTCGCGCGCAGCGTCTGCTGTCTGGGAAGTGTGCCGCGGCCGGCACCCTTGAGCAGGCGAAAGGCATCATTGAGGCGCGCGAGTATCTGGTCGAGGGTGAGCACCCTGACCAGCGCCGCCGCCAGCTCGATCGCCAGGGGAATGCCATCGAGCCGCTGGCAGATCCTGGCCACGGTCTGCGCGGTATGGGTCGTGATCGCAAACGTCCGCTCGACGGCCCGCGCGCGGTCCACGAACAGCCGTGCCGCTTCGGACGAAAGAAGCGCCTCGGGCGGCGCACGGTCGGGATCGCGCAGCGCCAGCGAAGGGACGCGCCAGGTAGTCTCGCCTGGCACGGCCAGAGGTTCCCGGCTCGTTGCAAGGATGCGGACCTGCGGGCAGGCCTGGAGCAGCGTCCCGGCCAGATGCGCGCATGCATCGACGAGATGCTCGCAGTTGTCCAGGATCAGCAGCAGCTCCCTCGGCTGCAGGAAGTCCACGAGGGTATCGAGCATCGGCCGCCCGTACTGTTCGCGGACGTCCAGGGCCGCCGACGCCGTCTGGGCCAGCAGCGATGGCTCAGAGAGTGAAGCCAGCTCGACCTGCCAGACGCCGTCGGGGAACGTCTCAATCATCTCGGCGGCCACCTGCAGTGCCAGCCGCGTCTTACCGGATCCCCCTCCGCCGGTGAGCGTCAGCAGACCGGTGGTGGAGAGCCGTTTGTTCACCTCGGCCAGCTCTACCTCTCGACCAATGAAACTCGTCAGTTGCCGGGGAAGATTGTGCGGGCGGTAGTCGAGCGTGCGCAGTCGAGGGAACTCCTGCGGGAGGTCGGGATGCACCAACTGGAAAAGCCGCTCGGGCTGCTGCAGGTCTTTGAGCCGGTATTCACCCAGATACTTCAGGGTCACCCCTTCGGGGAAGTCGTTCTCCAGCACCGCGCCCGTCGTTTGAGAAAGGAGTACCTGCCCGCCCGACGCGGCCGCGCAGATGCGCGCCGCTTTGTGGATGCCGAGCCCGACGTATTCACCCTCCACGGCGCTGACTTCCGCGGTGTGCAACCCCATCCTCACGCGCAGCGCCGCGTCCTCCGGCCACGGGTGTCTGTTGGCCGCGCGCTGCACTTCTAGGGCCGTGAGGACCGCGTCACGCGCGCTCTGAAACGCTACTAGGAAGCTTTCGCTTTGATCCTGATACGTGTATCCGCCTCCAGTCGCGACGCCGGCCAGGATCAGCCGCCGATGCTCGGAGAGTAATTGAGAGCTGCGCGCGTCCCCGATTTGCTGCAGCAGACGCGTGGATCCTTCGATATCGGTAAACAGGAAGGTGACGGTGCCGGTTGGCCGAGAGGGCATGGTCCGGTCGATCACGCCGCTGCGAGAACAGGGTTCACGGCTGTAAGCCTTCCACCTAGAACCCACGTGCTCCTAGGGAGCGCTCGCCTGTAAGGAGCTCTTTGTGGAGCCGATGCGCAAGATGGGGCATGCTACAATTGGTCACCCGAAACGAGGAGGCAAGCCGTGGCTCTCAGCCTGAGGATGCCTGCACCCCCAAGCGACGAGGAGATTTTCTCCTAAAGGTCCACGCCATCATCCCGCCTGACCGCATCAGAGGCGAGCTGACCTTTGACTTCATTCGCGCGCCTGATCGCCGCTTCTCCTTTCGTTCGCTCCTTCTCAATGTAACGGACGACATCATTGTGACGGCGCACGAGCTCTCCCCGTCGAAGCCCGTGGAGTACCTCGGTGACGTGGTGCTGGACGTCGGCTACTGGGCGGTGTGGTTTCTCTTCAAGGGTCGGCCCTTCGACATCGGCCGCGTCCACCGGCCGGATGGAACCTGGACGGGATATTACGCCGATATTCTCGAGCCCGTGCGATGGGAGGGCTCCGATCCGACCACGCTCCAGCCAATTGTCGATCTCTTCATCGATCTCTGGGTAGCACCTGACGGACGGTACGTGGTCCTTGACGAGGACGAGTTCGAGGAGGCCATTAGTCTGGGCAGACTCAAGAGCGGGCAGATCGACCACGCGCGGGGGGTCCTCCGGGAGCTGATCCAGGCGACAGGGCGAGGAGAATTTCCGCCCGCGATGGTGAAGGAATTCCGGCTGTAGAAGTTCTCATCGCCGACCCGCGGGCGCCGCTGCACCGCGACGGGGAACGTTCGCCCCTAACAGGAGGATTCCAATTCGTCCGGTCGTGGGATCGACCGCGTGCCGTGGCCATTGTATGAAATTATTGGGCGGATCGTCAGATCCTACTGCGCTGACTGGGGTTTCCCCGAGCGTCCGAAGCTTTGTTCTTGGTCTGGCGATCTGCCCGCCATCTCTCTAGGCCCCCACCGGTCGCTGCACCTCATGAGAACTTCGGTAGAGTGTTGAGGCATTAGGCAAGGAAAATCTTCGCCGATATCTTCGCGATCATGCCTCTGCACCTTCGAGGGTCCCACCGGGAAGCCGTAGGTCCATCTCGCGCGCCATGGCGAGCGCTGTTGTGAGGCATTCCTGAGCCCTCTGCTGATTCCCGGTCCGCCGGTGCAGACGGCTGAGCCCCAGGTCGCAGTGGACCATGAGCGGCCGCATGCCGAGCTCCTCCGCGATCGCGCGGGCCCCCCCGTAGCGAGCAATGGCGTTGTCGGTCTCCGACGGGTTGGCCTGTGATCTGATTTCACCGAGCAAGCGCAGAGCATACGCCTCGTGTCCGCGCTCTTTGTGCTCGCGCGCGAGCTGAAGAGATCGTTCGGCAAGCGGCAGCGCGTTCTCGGACCGGCCGGCCAGCAAATGCGCTTCACTGAGCCGGGCGATTCGCAGCGAATGGTTGGCCATGAGCTTCATCGCAACGGCTTCGTCGATCGCTTGCTCCAGAAGCGGCACGCCATCGGTGTCGCGACCGGAAAGGGCGTATGTGTAGCCCAAGGGCGAGGCGACAAAGGGGAGGAGGACCGGGAAGTTCTCCACCCGCGCGAGTACCAGGCCACGTTCAAGCACGGGAATCGCGTTGTCGAGATCACCTTTGAGCAGGTACACAATGCCTAGTCCGAAACACGCGAGGCTGAGCGTGTAGAGATCGTTGGCGTCATCCGCGATTCGGATTCCCTCTTGCCCCAGGGTGATAGCCTGTACGAACTCTCCGCGCTCGGCGAGGCACCAGGCTAACCAGACTCGCGAGAATACTGACGGGAAACCGGCCATGCCGCAGCGCTCGCAGAGCAGGTCGCCTCGAGGGTGGCCACATTTCGCCACAAAAACTCCATCGCCCGAGGATAGTCACCCAGTGAGTGGTACGTTTGGCTGAGGCGAAAGTGTGCCACTACCGCGAACGCGAAAACGCCGAACTCTGACGCGGCGGCCAGGTCGCGCTGTCCTACACTCATAGCTCGCTCGTAATCGCCGGTCCACCAAAGGCGACCTGGACTTTCGGGACCGATTCCCAGGACCGCATCCAGGCTTGGGGGAGAGGTGCTCTCGACGTGACGGGAATACTTAAGCGCCTTCCCCCAAACCTCACCGCGGAACGCATGGTGGGCAAGCCAGTTAACACGGTCGGCCACGCGTTCTGGATAGAGCTTCTCGAAGGCCTCGATGATCCGGGCGTGAAGCATGCGTCGTCGCTCGTGCAGCAGGCTGTTGTAGGCGACCTCGAGCGTCAGCGCGTGCTTGAGCGTGTACTCAGCCTCGGGATACAACGCGGTCTCATAGAGGAATTCGGCGATCTGCAGCCGGCCGAGACTCGCCTGCACTGCCTCCTCGGATGAGTCCGCGACGGTCTGCAGCAGCGCGAGGGGGAAGTCTTTGCCGATCACGGCCGCGGTCTGGAGGATCGTCTTATCCTCCGGCGCCAGTCGGTCGATCCGCGCCGCGAGGACCGCCTGAATCGTGGCCGGCACCTGCATCGTGTCGAGAGGTTTGGTGAGCCGGTAGGCGCCCCGTTCCCCCGCAAGAACACCGATTTCCACCAATGTCCTTACGCACTCTTCGAGAAAGAACGGATTTCCTTCGGTCCGGTCAATGAGGAGCCGTTTCGAGCGCTGCAGACCCGGGTCATCTCCCATTAGGGAACCCAGCAGCTCCTGGGCGCTCTCGACGGGCAGGGGATCGAGCCGGATCTGCGTGTAGTAGGTTTTGCTCCCCCAGCCATGCTGGTACTCGTGGCGGTAATTCACAAGCAGCAGAATCTGCGCCGTCGGGAGACTCTCGATCACGGCGTCGAGGACCATCTGTGTGTCGGCGTCGATCCAATGAAGATCCTCGAAAACCATGCAGAGCGGTTGAACCTGACTTTCCCTGAACAGCAGGCGCTTTACAGCATCGACCGTCCTCTGGCGACGCTGCTGTGGGTCGAGATCCTGCCACGCCGCATCCTTGACCGGCACCTCCATGAGGGCAAGAAAAGCGGGCAATGTTGGCCGCAGCGCTTCATCAAGCGTGAGCAATTTGCCCGTGATCTTCTCTCGAATCCTTCGTGCGTCGTCGTCGGCCTCGATGCGGAAATAGGTTTTGAGGAGATCGATGACGGGGAGGTACGCTGTGGCTTTGCCATACGAGACCGAGCTGCTCTCGAGCACCAGCCAGTTCTGGAGCCGCCGCGAATGAATGAACTCCCAGAAGAGGCGCGATTTGCCGACACCGGGCTCGCCGAGAACTGCAACGACATGGCCGTGGCCGCCCGCGGCCTTCTCCAACGCCTGCCGGAGCTGATCGAGCTGGGCATCGCGCCCGACAAAGCGAGTGAATCCTCTGGCGGCGGCGGCCTGAAGGCGCGTGCGCGTTTGTGTGGTGCCGGTCAGCTCGAACACTTCTACCGGATCGGCGATGCCCTTGACTGGTACCATCCCCAGCGATGTGACCTGGACGAAGCCTTCGACGAGCCTGAGCGTGTCAGGAGTCAGCCGGACGGTTCCAGGCGTTGCGAGCTGCTCCATTCGGGCGGCGAGATGCGTGGTCTTGCCGACGGCTGAATAGTCCATGTGGAGATCATTGCCGATGCTTCGCACCACAACCCCGCCCGAGTTGAGACCGACCCTGATCTGTACCTCCACCCCATGGGTCCGGCGAACGTCTGCCGCGTATCGACGGACCGTCTGCTGCATGGCGAGCGCTGCATAACACGCCCGCACGGCATGATCTTCGTGGGCGAGCGGCGCGCCAAAAATGGCCTTGATTCCGTCGCCCATGACGTTGGCGACAGTGCCCTCGTATCGGTGGACGGCCTCCATCATGCGTTCGAGGACTGGGTCGAGGAGTTTCCGCGCGTCTTCCGGATCGAGGTCTTCCAGCAGTTCGGTCGAGCCTTTCACGTCGGCGAAGAGGACAGTAACCTGCTTGCGTTCCCCTTCGAGCGTCTGCCGGGAAGTCAGAATTCTTTCAGCCAGATGTTTAGGAGTATAGGCCTGCGGCGAAGCAAAGCGCGATACTGCCACGCGGGCGACGCCGTCTGCGAGCGACGCTCCGCATTCATTGCAGAAGCGGCTCCCCGGAGCGTTCGCGCGACCACAGGTCGGACAGACGGCTTCAAGCCGCGCTCCGCACCCGCTGCAAAACTTGGCGCCCGGGGGATTGTCTTGCTGACATTGTGCGCAGCGTCGCCCGGCCCCCTCCTCGAGGCCGGGGGCCTTACGAACCTTCCTTGACTTCGACGATCTCATCCGCAACGAGACCGTGCGCCTCCCGGTGTACCGCCGTGGCCGCTTCTTTGCTCGGCGCCTCGACCAGACAGAAGACTTTGCCGGTCCCTTCATCGTACCAGTATCTGATATAGTTTACGCCGTGTTTGTGTTGAACTTCGAGGTCCTTACGGTGGGCGTCCGCGACACCATCGCGGGTCAACCCATCAATCCTGTTATGAATATCTAGATAGAGCGGCATCTTGACCTCATTCCCCCTCCGGCTGAAAATCACTCGGGTTTCGATCTCGCGTCGACAGCGGACTTAGTTCCACGGCCACCATAAACATCCTTCCGCAAGAATCCCCCGGCCCAAGACAACTCGAGGCTGAACTGGTAGTCTGCATTCAGAGCCCCTGATCACAGCCGAATCCGGTTGACCGAGGAGGATTCACCATGCCCGCAAAGCCCATTCCCGAGGGTTACCACACCGTCACGCCCTACATGATCGTGAAGGGTGTAGACAGGTTAATGGAGTTTCTGAAGCAGGCGTTCGATGCGCAAGAGAAGGAGCGCTTGATGCGGCCTGACGGTACCGTCATGCATGCCGAGGTGCGCATCGGCGATTCGGTCATCATGATTGGGGAGGCGGGGGGGGCCCTTCAACCCGATGCCCGCATCGATCCATCTGTACGTCAACGATGCCGACGCGACGTACAAGCGCGCGCTGCAGGCCGGCGGCACCTCGCTGATGGAACCGTCAGATCAGTTCTATGGGGACCGCAACGGCGGCGTGAAGGACGCCTTTGGCAACCACTGGTGGATCTCCACGCACAAAGAGGATCTGTCGAGCGGGGAGCTCAAGAAGCGTACGGAAGACTTCTTTGCAAAGCAAAAGCAGCGAGCCTCGGCGGATGGAGCGCCGCGGTAGCCAAACCTGCTGCCCGCTGGCGTGATGCCGGCTAACTTATCTGCTGGCGCGCCCGGTCGATGTCGCGGCGGAGCGCCTCGTTGCCGGGATCCAGGGTGAGCGCGCGCTCCCAGATGGGTAGTGCCGCGCGCACATTGCCCATACGGTAATGGGCCCAGCCCATGTTCACTAAGATCGAAGCGTCGTTCGGCGTCTGCCGATCGGCCTGCTGAAGGACCTCAAGTGCCTGCCGGTACCGCTTGGCGGCCAAGTGTAGGAATCCCTGGACCTTCAGCAGCGGCGCGACAGGGCCATAGCGGCGGATGCCGTCCTGGACGATGAACTCCGCGTCCCCTTGCCTTTCGCGGTCGTTGAACATGTTCGCCACCCAGACGAAGGCCTGAGGACCCGAGCGCACGGATCCTAAGATCTGCCCGGTCAGCCACTCGCGGCGCGGGTGGTCTCGGTGGCGCAGCAGAAAATCGACCATCGCCACCGTTGATTCCTCGAGTTTGGGATCGACCTGCTTGAGTCGCTGATAGGCGACCAGCGCATCGCGGGTGCGTCCCAGCATGCGATTCGTCACCGCGAGGAAGCCGTGAACCACCGGATCCTTGGGACGCTCCTCGAGCGCGGTCTGGAAGCGGCCGAGCGCCCGCTCCGGATCGCCGTCCAGCAGCATGACCGCGCCTTCCTCCAAGGGCCCGAAGAGCCGGCGGGCGACCAGGCGCGGTGCGAGCGTCGCAATGACGATCGTGGCAATCATGGCTACGGCTGTGACCCTGGCCATCTTGGCAGCCCCCAATCCCAAGGACACCGAGGAAATCGTGCCCCGTTTATCGTGGCGCTGCGCTTCTTCTACGCTCAGACTCCGCGTGTGCGCCGTCTTCACCCAGCGTCTGTTGCGAAACTGCAGCAGGCCCATGAACCCTAGCAGCGGCCAGCAGATGGCGAGCAGCAATGTGGCGACAAACGTCGACGGCTGCGAAAATGGCCGCATGGCCTCACCCTCGAGGCTGAGCGCAAAGTACGGGTAGACGAGTGACAGCACGATCAAGACGATAGGCAGCCACGGCGGAAAAAGGTGCGTATAGAACATGAGGGCGTGGTTCACCAAATATCCGACAGACAAAAGGAACGCCAGGCTCAGCCACAGCGGAGCCGCGAGATAAATGACCGCGTCAAACGCGACGGGATCCCGGGTCGTCACCGCGCGGTAGATGAGCGCGCCGAGGTAGCGGAGCGCGACGTTGGCATGTCCCTGCATCCAGCGCCGCCGCTGCGCCCATGCCGTGCGGAACGTGAGCGGCTTCTCGTCGTAGACGATAGCCTCCCATCCCCAGGCGGGGCGCACGCCTTCCAGAATGGCCCGAATCTGAAACTCCAGGTCTTCGGTCAGCGCATCGCAGCGCCATCCCAGGCGTTTGAGGAGCGGCACTCCGATGCACAGCCCCGTCCCACCGAGGGCGCTGCTCAGGCGAATGCTCTGCTTGGAGAGCTGGAAAAAGCGATTCGTGTATGCATAGCTGATGTAGATGGCTCGGGTGATCCAGGAGTCGTGCGGATTCTTGACCCCGAGGTAGCCCTGGATCACCTGCTCGCCTCGCTGTAGGTAGGCGTCCATCTTGCTCAGAAACGTGGATGCCACGACGTTGTCGCCATCGAAGATGACGACGGCGTCGAAATGTCTATCCAGCTCGAACACCCGGGCCAGCAACCAGTCGATTGCGGGCCCTTTGCCGCGGTCTCCTCCAGATCGCTCGAACACCTGCGCCCCGGTGCTCCTCGCGACCTCGGCGGTTCGATCCGTACAGTGATCCGCGACGACGAAGATCTCAATCAGATCGGCGGGATACTTCTGGCCCGTGAGGCTCTCAATGAGCTGGGAGACGACGGGTTCTTCGTTGTGCGCGGCGACCAGGATGGCAAAGCGCGACCGCGGAGGTCCGAGCGGCGTGATGCCCTGTCGTCTGACGCCGACGGCGACGAGCGTCAGGTGATAGAGGAAGAGCCCGATAAAGAACGCTTGCAGCGGAATCATTACAACATCGAGCGGCCGCTCCCGCGGCAGGAAGAGCGAGAACACCAAGATGAGTGGAATGACCGCGGCCACGAGCGACCGCACCGGTGGCAGGGCGGGGCGGTATTGTATTCCAAGACGAATCTTCATCATCCAAAAACCTCGGGGGGAACGCCCCTCGCATCGCAGCACTCGGAACAATAAAGTGACCGGAGGACCGCGGGGCCAGAGGCGATCGGGTTAACGCTATTTTCCCAGTAAACCCTCTATGAAACATAACGTCAGGGGGCGCATAATTGTTTCGATTTTCGGGGCCACGGGATGGGCCTCTTCGGCGGGCTCGTCGCCGGGATGTTCCTAGGACTTGCGTTTGCGAAGTCGAAGACGTAGGCTAACGCGTCGGTTCACTTCGGACCGCAGTTATTGGGCTTTGGGCTCTGGGGTCATACCCAGAGCCCTTTCGTTTCAGCGGCTCAAACTAACGGGAGCCGAGGATTTGTTCGATTCGGCTACCGCGAGCGCCGCGGCCAGCACCTGACGGCCGTCGCGTCCTGAGGGCTCCGCGGGCCCGGTCCCGCCAATCGCGTTCAAGAAAGCGTCGAGTTGCTCATGAAACCGGCGGTCCTGACCGGCCGCCTCGCGCCGCGCCCCCTCGCGCGTGATGACCTCGAGACTCTGGCCGGTATGCATGCGGATCATGCCGTCAGTCCCGTGGATCTCGGTCTCCCACATGGGGATGGCGTCAACCGTATGCTGCTGGTTGGTGAGCACGGCGCGGCCGATCCCGTCGAACGCCAGCATCGCCGCATAGGAAGAATCCACGTCGCTGTCCGGCAGCAGCGCAGCGGTCGAGCCATACACGCTGGTAATGTCGCGGCCGAGCAGCCAGCGCGCCCGGTCGATGCGGTGCACCCCGGAATACAGGAGCAGACCGCCGCCCGCGTTCGCTTGCTGCACCCAGCGCGGCCACCCCGCCAGGCCGCCGGCGCTGCTGCGATCTGTGACAAGGTGGGGCTGTCCTATCGCGCCCGAAGCGATGATTTCGAACGCGCGCTTCGCCTCAGGCCTGAAGCGGTGCACGAATCCCACCATAAGCGTGATGCCCGCCTTCTGCGCCGCGCTGAGAACGCGGTCGGCGTCGGCCAGCGTGACGGCCATCGGCTTTTCGAGCAGCACGTGCACGCCGGCCTGAGCAGCCGCGATGGCGCTTTCGGCCAGCTGAGCATGCGGCACGCAAATGCTCACCGCATCAACGTCCGCGAGCCCCTGACGGTAGTCGGCCAGGTAGCGTGCGGAGGACTGTGCCGCCAGCGCCTCCCCGCGCCGCGCGTCGGGGTCGGCGATCCACGCGAGCGTTGCGCGCGGGCTCTCCATGACGGCGGGGGCGTGCAGAATGCCGGCCTTTCCTGCACCGATGATGCCGTAGCGCACGGACATGAGCGGTTTGTCCTCCCGTAGTTGTCTTCTCGGGGAAAGGTTCGGCGTGCATTCGCCTTTACCCGCGCCCCGGCGTTGCCCCGGCAGGGAGGCGCGCGCAGCGATTCGAAACCAAACCCCAATGCCCCAGGTATTGCATGAGGTCGACCTGCTGCTGCGCGGCGGGTGCGTCCTCACAATGGACGCCGAGGATCGGATCTACCGGCCCGGAGCCGTGGCAATCCGCGGCGACCGCATTGCCGCGGTAGGCGACGTCACCGAGATCACCACGAGGTATCGCGCCCGCGAGGTGATCGACAGCCCCAACTGTGCGATCCTGCCCGGCCTCATCGACGCCTACTCGCACGCCGGCCACGGGATGGTCAAGGGCATCCACCATCCACATCTGGGGTGGCCCACCAACAAGATCTACTTTCATGCGACGACGCCGGATTGGTGGGAGGCTGAGGCGCAGCTCAGCGCGCTCGAGCGCGTCCGGTTCGGGACAACGACAGGCCTGACGGTGTTGGGTGCCACCCCAGCGCGGGCCGACGACGCGGCGTATGCTGAGGCGCACCTGAAGGGCGTGCTCAACCTGGGCATTCGGGAAGTCCTTTCGATCGGCCCACCCGATCCATTCATCGACCACGTGCCGCGGCCCTGGACCGCGACGGACTGGCGCGGCGGGCGCGCGGCGGTCCGGCCCTTTACGCATGAGCAGTGCATGGACGTGACCGCGGACGTGATCAAGCGTTGGCATCATTCCCACAACGACCGGCTACGCGTGTGCCTGCACCCGCCGTACCTGCTCGGCCGGTTCGCGATTCATCCAAAGCTTCCATACGCCTACCGGCCTGAAGACACCGCCGGCATGGTCCGGAATGCCGAGGAGATGCGGGCGTTCGCCGACCGCTGGCGGGTGGTGATCCACACGCACGCCTTTCAGGGATCGCTGGCGTGGGGAGAGCGGACGCTCGGTGACCGCCTGTACGACATCCTGAAAGATGACGTGCTTCTGGCCCACGCCAACGGCCTCGACGCTCAGGAGGTGGCGGTGGCGGCGCGATCTGGGTGCGCCGTCGCGTGGGTGCCGACGACGCACGAGAACATTCTGTATGGCGTGGCGCCGGTGATTGACCTAGTCGCCGCGGGTGTCCCGGTGGCTATCGCCACCGATGGCAGCGCCCCGTACATGAGCCTGGACCTGTGGAAGGAGCTGCCGCGCGCGATGATGATGCAGCGGATGGACAAAAAGAATCCCGCTGCGCTGCCGGTGGGGTTGGCGCTCCGCATGGTAACGATCGATGCCGCCAAGGCGATCGGATGGGACGCTGAGATCGGATCGCTCGAGCCCGGAAAGAGGGCCGACATCATCACCGTTGACCTCGATCAGCCGCATCTCACCCCTCGCACGAGCGTCCCGCAGCTGCTCGGGTACTATGCGCAGGGCGCGGATGTGGCCGACGTGATCGTCGATGGGCGGCTCTTGATGCGCGACCGGCGCGTGCTCACCGTGGATGCCAGTGAAATCCTGGCGCGGGCCCAGGCCGAAGCGGAGACCGCGTTCGGCCGCGTGGACATCAGCGAGTATCTGACGACTCCCCGCGAGTTCTGGCGCGCGCCGGTGCTACCCTGAGCGCGAAGCGGTGAAGCCCGCTCCGCGCGACGAGGCGCTGCGAGGCAGCACGGCCATCATCACGGGCGCCGGGCGGGGTATCGGCCGCGGCGGCGCGCTGGGACTGGCTCGACGGGGGGCACGTGTCGCCATCCTTGACGTCGTTCCCGAGGAATTGGAAACCACGCTGGGCCTCGTGCGAAGGGAGGGGGCAGAAAGCATGGGCATCCTCGCCGACCTCGGGCGCCGCGACGAGATCGTCAGCGTGCTGGAGAGGGTGACCCGCGCCTGGGGCCCGCCGGATGTCCTGATCAACAATGCCGCCGTTCTACACCTCACGACATTCGAAGAGACCGATCCTGCCGTCTGGGACGAAACGATGAACGTCAATCTCAACGCCGTGTACTATCTTACGTGGCGCGTGTATCGTGGCATGGTGGACAAAGGCCGCGGAAACATTGTCACGATGTCGTCGACGGCAGGGGTCAAGCCCTTCGCGCGCGAGACCGCCTACTGCGCGACCAAGTACGCGCTAGAAGGGCTCATGCGGTCGCTGGCGATCGAGGCCCCGCGCGGGCTGATCGTCACCCTCGGTACGCCGGGCAAGACGACCAAACCGACATCGATGAGCGACGCCGAGTTCGCGGCGCTCCCACCGGAGCGCCAGGCGCAGTATGCGAACCCGCTCGTCTTCGCCGAAGCGTTCGGGTACCTCGCCGCGACGGCGGATGCGGCCCTGTCCGGCCGCCGTTTCGACCTCTTCGCCCTGGCGGAGCTCGTCCGGGAAGAGGGATGGAATGTCCCCGCGAGCCGGGCGTTGCAGAGGGCAGAGCGCGACGCCCTATAGAATACTGATCCTAGAGGAGCCGCGTGGGAGCCTATATCGCCAGGCGAGTTTTGGGCAGCATCCCGGTATTGCTCTTGGTCGTCACCGGGGTGTTCTTCGCCTTTCAGCTGATCCCCAGCGATCCGGCACGCGCGTACCTCGGTCCGGAGGCCACGCTCGAGACCGTTGAGGCTCTGCGCAAAGAGCTTGGGCTCGACAAGCCCATGATCGTGCAGTACTTCAATTACCTGCGCCGGCTGACTCGCGGCGATCTCGGGAAATCAATCTCGACCCGGCGACTCGTGGTCACAGAGCTGGGCTCGCCCTTCGTCAACACCATCAAGCTCTCGATCGCCAGCATCGTCCTGGCCACGGTCCTGGGGGTGCTGCTGGGAACGATTGCGGCGGTGCGGCAGGGCACGTTGTGGGATCACGTGGCGAGCGTCATCGCACTACTTGGCATATCGATCCCGGTGTTCTGGCTCGGCCTGTTGATGATGTATTTCTTCAGCGTGCAGTTGCACGTGCTGCCGAGCGCGGGGGACTACACCTGGAAGCACTACTTCATGCCGACGGTGGCGCTGGCGGTGTTCTCGCTCGCCTTCATCGCGCGAATGACCCGCTCGTCGCTGCTCGAGGTCATCCGCCAGGACTACGTACGCACCGCGCGTGCGAAGGGGCTGCCCGAGTGGGCCGTCGTCGCGTATCATGCGCTGCGCAACGCGCTGCTGCCCGTGGTGATCGTGGTAGGCCTGCGGTTTGGGTACATGTTGGGTGGGGCGGTCGTGACCGAGCAGGTCTTTGCCTGGCCGGGGCTCGGCCGGCTCCTGGTGGGCGCGGTGGGGGCGAGAGACATTCCGCTCGTGCAGGGAATCTTGCTCGTCTTCGCGGCCTCGTTCGTTCTCGTGAACATGACGGTCGACCTCTTATATGGCTTCCTCGACCCCCAGATCCGGTACCGCTAGAGGCGCGGTCGCCGTACCGGCGATCCGCCCCAGGACGGCTCCGAATGCCCTTCAGGTTTTTGTGCGGCTGCATCGGATGGCGGCTATCGGCGCGGTGCTGGTCGCCCTGTTCGTTTTGACCGGACTGCTGGCGCCGCTGCTCGCGCCGTATGACCCAAGCCTGATCAATGTGCAGAAGACGCTGCAGCAGCCCAACCGCACACATCTGCTCGGCACCGACAATCAGGGGCGCGACCTGTTGAGCCGGATCATCTACGGCGCGCGCATGTCGCTGCTCGTCTCACTGGCCAGCGTCGGATTCGGGGCGATTGTCGGGATCGCCTACGGCACGATCGCGGGATACTATCCGCGCCTCGATGGGCCGCTCATGCGCCTGAATGAAGTGCTGCTCGCCTTCCCGGGGATCATCGTGGCGCTCACGATTGTCTCGATCCTGGGACGCGGAACGGAAAACGTGATCGTGGCGATCGCGATCGTGCAGGTGCCGCAGTACGTGCGGCTGGCCCACGGGCTGACGCTCTCGGTCAAAGAGCGGGTCTTCGTCGAGGCGGCCGTGGCCATCGGCGCCGCGGATCGCGCGATCCTGTCCCGGCACATCTTACCGAATCTGCTCGCGCCGCTCATCGTCCAGACCAGCCTGTTGATTCCCGGCGCCATCATGACCGCGGCGACGCTCTCGTTCCTGGGACTTGGGGTGCAGCCGCCGACGCCAGAATGGGGAGCCATGCTGCAGAACAGCCTGCAGTGGGCGCGCCTGGCGCCGCACGTCATGATCATCCCGGGGTTCGCTTTGATGCTGGTGGTGTTCGGCTTCAACGTGCTGGGAGACGGGCTGCGCGACGCGCTGGACCCGCGGCTGCGGCGCATGAGCGGTCCGGGCGCCTCTGGACCGGGTGGATAGCCAGCACGTAGCCGCGCAGAACCCGCGCTAACGCCTGAAGAAGCTATTCGTGATATGAGGTCAGACTGTGCGCGCTGCCAGCGTGTCCAGTACCGCCGTGGCAACCTCATCGGCGTGTTCTGCGGGCAGGCCGGGATACATGGGCAAACCCAGAAGTTCATCGGCCGCGCGCTCAGCCACCGGAAAGCTGCCTCGTCCGAGGCCGAGGGATCGGTGCACGGGCTGGAGATGAACCGGTGGGAAATAACGGAGATGGGTGGCGATGCCCCGTTCGCGCAGCGCGGCCCGGACGTGATCGCGATTTGGCAGGCGCACGATGTAGTCGCGCCACGTGTGCGTACACCCCGGACGAACGGTCGGTGCCTTGACAGGCGTGCCGGCAAAATGGCTGGCGTAGCGCTCGGCGAGCGCCTGACGTTCGGCCTGCCAGGCCGCGAGGTGCGGCAGCTTCAATCGAACGATCGCGGCCTGAATCGCACTCATCTGCAAGAAATAGCCTTCACGTTCGTTCTGCTGCCCGTGCATGCGCAGACGCTGCTCCGGCGACGCGTCCGTGGTCCCAGGATATAGACCCACGCCGCGCAGGAGGCGCACTTCGTGAGGTATCGAGGCGCTGCGGGTGATCACCATGCCGCCGTCACCCCCGCCACTGATGACCTTCCCGATGCCGAAACTGAAGCACCCCACATCGCCGATTAGGCCTGTCTGTTGACCGTGGTAGGTCGCTCCCAGCGACAGGCAGGCGTCCTCGATAACCTTAAGGTTGTGTCGCCGGGCGATGTCCACGATGGGCTGCATGTCGGCGGGATGTCCAGCCAAATGGACGGGCAGGATCGCCTTCGTTCGCGGCGTGATGAGCCGCTCCACCAGCGCGGGGTCCAGGTTCATGGTGTCTGGCTCGACGTCGCACAGGACGAATCGCGCGCCCACGTGGCTGACGCACGAGGTCGTCACCAAATCTGAGTTGGGCACGGTGATGACCTCATCCCCGGGCCCGACCCCGAGCGCCTTGAGGCCCAGGAAAATCGCGGCCGTCCCTGACTGCACAGCCATCGCGTGGCATCCGCCTAAATGATCACTGATATCGCGCTCGAGCGCCGGGATCTGCACAGATCCGGCCGCAGAGATGTCGAGCAGGACCTCGCGCAGCGTTGTCTCGATGCTTGGCAACAGGCGGCGATGCTGTACGCTGTCGTCGGAGAAGGGAATTCGCATCACGGGCTCGCCTACCTCAGAGGATCAGGGCTCAGACGATGGGGGCCCGACCCCGCGAGTCGGGCCCCGGGTGCGGATGTAACGGTGCTTGCTATCTCGATTTCCAGGCGTACTTCACCGGCCACATGTTGTAGGCGGGATCGAGGTAGACGCCCTGCACATTCTGCTTCATCGGCACCTGCATTTGAATGTCGAAGAGCAGAATGCCCGGGGCATCCCGGACGACCTGCTTGATAATCTGCGAGTAGTAGATCGAGTTGCGGCCTGAGAGGTTGCGCGCCCGCAGCGAGTCCTCGATGAGGCGCTCGACCTGGGGATTCGAGTAGTGAGAGTAATTGAAGCCGTTGGGCGGAAAGTCGGCGTTCCGGTAGAAGCCGAGCATGATGTACTCGGCATCGCCGGTGAACGTGTTGTTGCCCAGGTTCAGCAGATCGTACTCAACCTGCACGCCTCCCGGTGCATTGAGCCGCGCGAGCAGCGTGGCGCTGTCGGCCACGACCAGGTTGACGTCGACGCCGACGGCGCGCAGCATACCCTGAACCTGCTCGGCGATCTCGAAGTCGCCCGGCGAGCCGCCCTTGCGCGTCACGTAGGTGAGGCGCAGCGGCTGGCCGTCGCGGGCCCGCATGCCTCCGGCGCCCGCCCGCCACCCGGCTTCCTCGAGCAGGGCCTTCGCCCGATCGGGGTTGTAGGGGTAGCCTTCCGTCGGCGTGTAGCCTGACACGTTCGGGCCAAACAGCCAGACATTGGCCGTCTTGCCGTTGCCGAGCAAGACGGTGCGAATGATCGCCTCCTTGTCGACGGCATAGTTCAACGCCTGCCGCACACGAACGTCGCTCACTAGCGGCCGGCGCGTGTTGATATAGATGACGTACTGCCGCGAGCCGACGCGCTCGAGCACCTTGAACCCCTGCCGGCTCTTGAATTGCTGGGCGTCGGGGAACGAGACCTCCCGTGCGATGTCCACATCGCCCGCCGCGAGCATCGTCGCCCGGGTGTTGATGTCGTCGGCGACGCGGTAGACGATCTCGTCCAGGTACGGCAGGCCCTGCTTCCAGTAATTAGGGTTGCGCTTCACCCGCAGGATCTGCTGGGGGCGGAACTCCGCCACGGTGTAGGGGCCGGTGCCGGATGCCTGCAGCTTAATCCCATCCTCGCCCACCTGTTGGGTGAATGCCGGGCTGTACATGGCCATGTTGCCCATCGTCAAAATTGCATGGAGGTTTGGCGCCGTGCGGGTCAGTGACACCCGCAGCGTCATAGGGTCGACGACGTCCATGGATTTGAACGGCAGCAGGCCGAACTGAATCTGGCGCCGCCCAATCTTGCGTTCGAAGTTCCACTTCACCGCCTCGGCATTGAACGGTGAGCCGTCGTGGAACTTGATGCCCGACCTGAGCTTCCAGGTCACCGTGAGACCATCGGGCGAGACCTGCTCCGACTCGACCAGATGCGGCTGGACCTTGCCGGTGCTGTCCCGCTCGTAGAGGCGCTCGTAGAAGTTGCCGATGACCTCCACGATCAATGTCTGCGAGACCGAGTTGGTATCAACGTGCGGGATCCCCGGCGGGTACGATAGGGTCAGTGTCCCTCCTCGCACGGGCGTGCCGGGCGCGGCCGGGGCGGGCGCGGCGGACCCGCCGGTAAATCCGGTCAGGACCAGCAGGCCCACGACGCTCAGTGCCGCGATAATACGCAAGCCGTAGAGGCGTTCCCTGAACATGGTTCCCCATTCCCCCTCGTGACTGGAATCTTCGCGCTGGTCGCTTAACACTTGGCCGATGGCCCGCGCACCTCCTCCACCAGCGGTTCGCGCCACGCCGTCACGCACTCAGCTGGCGGTAGGGTCGGCCGAGCGTGGAGAGCACCCGGCCGCCCTTCGGCGTGACCTGATAATTGTCGGAGATCAGAAATGCCAGATCTCCCTCCAGCCAGGTGGAGGGGTGGAAGGACAGCACCATGTTCTCTTTGAGGAGCTCATCGGGGGGCGGGGGTGTGATGCCGTCGGCCTCATCGGTGCCGATCGTATGGCAGTTCGGCGTATGGTGTCCGACGATTTTGTAGCCCGCATCTGTAAACATCTTGTCGGCCGTTTCGGCGATGAGACCGAAGCGATTCCCCGGCCTGGCCACGTCGGCCGCGGCCTGCACCGCCTTCCACCAGGTGTCGAAGCGCTTCGCGGCGGGTTCGGGCAGGGGGCCAAACGAGTACAGACACGTGATCTCATGCCAGTAACCGAGCGGCCCCGTGTAGACGAGCTCGAAGAGGATGACGTCCTCACGCTTCAGCGGCCGGTCAAGCAGCGTGGGGATCGTATAAGGTCGCTGGTCGAGCGAATACTTCGAGCGGCCCCAGAAGCAGCCGCGTTCCTTGGCGTAGCGTTCGGACTCCGACGCCGCCGCCCACGCCAGCACCCCGGGCCGCGCTACCTCGCCGAAACGCTCGAGCGCGCCGGCGAGGATCCGTCCGGTCTCTTCCATGGCCTTGATCTCGAAGGGGGATTTGATCTGGCGCACGGCGTTGGCCGCGGTGTCGATCGACTCAAACGTGGCCCCGGGCAGGCCCTGGGCAAGCGCGGCATGCTCGCTGAGCGAGAGCACCGACTGCATGTTCAGCGTGCCGATCTTTTTACCCGCATGATTGCCGGCGGCGGCCTTCAGCTCTTTGATGACCCGCACGATCGGGGGCTGGTTGTCCAGAATCGTGCTGACGATGCGCGAGGTGGTGCCGATGAGCTTGCCCCACTCCGCGCCGTAGTTCGACCACATGACGACGAGCGGGTCGGGTTCGTCCGGCGTGACGATAAAGAATGCGCGTCCGGCCCACAGCTCGACATTGGTGAAATATCGTAGGAACCCATTCTGCCCCGGGGCCCCTCCGGCGATGCCGAGCACGGCGCGGAGGTCGCGCTCGGCCATGATCTTCTTCAGTGCCCCGAGCCGGCGCTCCACATCGGCACGGTGCTCAGCGGTCGGAGTCTGCATCCATAAGCCTCCTAATGTGATGGCGCTGTCTCTCGCACATCCGTACTCGGTCGGGGCCGAGTTCTATAGCGGAAAGGGTACCCCGACGTCATCGGCGATGGGCTTTAGTTTTTCCACCGTCTCGACATCAACGGGGATACCCCGCGCCAATCGTTCCTGCATGCGCCGCTGCTCTGCTTCACCCGGTAGCAGAATCTCTTCGCCCGCGGTGATGGGCGGCGACGACTTCACCTCGGTGATCAGCTCCTCGAGTCGCTCATAGAACTGCTCGGGAGGCGAAAACGCCTCGATATTGACCGCGGTCATGACGTGCGACACGTCGAAGTGCGTGTCGTCCTGGAAGACCGACATTCCGAACTTGGCCCCCATCAGCACGCCCGTCAGGATATCTGTCATGAAACTCAGCCCGTACCCCTTGGCCCTGCCGATCGGCATCTGCGTGCTGCCGTCGAGCAACTCAGCGGGGTTGGTCGTGCGGCGCCCATCTTTCGTGAGCGCGAGGTCATCGGGGACCTTGCGGCCTTCGCGGTGCGCCCATGCAATCATGCCAATCCCCGACATCGTAAGCGCCATATCGAGAATGATGGGATTGGCGTTGCGCCGGGGCACGGCCCAGCCCCAGGGGTTGGTCCCCAGCACCGCGGACTTGCCGCCCCAGGGCGCCATCTCGGCCCTGGCATTGGTCATGGCCACGCCGATGAAGCCCGCTTCAGCCGCGGTCTTTGCGTGATAGCCTGCGATCCCGAAGTGGTTGCTGTTGCGGACGCCCACCATGCCGATGCCTGAGGCACGCGCCAGCGCGATGGCCTTGCGCATCGCCGTGTTGCCGGCGTGATAGCCAAAGGCCTTGTTCGCTTCCAGCAGCGCGTAGGCCGGGCCCTCCGTCACCCAGGTGAGCTGGGCGCGCGGGACATAGCCGCCATTGCGCACACGACGGTGATAGCGAAAGAACTTCTCCAATCCCTGACCCTGGCCGGGATGCCACCACAGGCTCGCGGTGGTGATCCCGTCGCTGATCACGTCGGCTTCCTGCTCGCTGCCGCCCAGACCGAGGATGAGGTCGCGCGCGAACTTACGGACCACGGGCTCGGGGTAGCGCTTGATCAGCGACTCTTTCAGCGGAGCGTGGATCTCCTTCATGCGTGCCTCCCTGTATCAAACTCGGACGTGCGCTCTAGATCACGATCGGATGGCCCATCGGCGCGCCGTCGAGTACGCGCGCCACCTCGCGCAGCGCCTCGGCCAGCTCCCCTTCGCGCGAGCTGCCGGTGCCGCCGCCGATGTGCGGGGTGAGGATCACGTTGTCGAGCGTGCACAACGGGCTGTCGGCCGGCAGGGGCTCATAGGCGAACACGTCGAGCCCCGCGCCGGCGATGACCCCTCCGCGCAGCGCCTCGACGAGTGCCTGCTCGTCCACGACCCCACCGCGCGCCACATTCACCAGAAAGCCGTCCGGCCCGAGACGCCGCAGTTGCTCCGCGCCAATCAGGTGGTGTGTCTGGTCGGTGTAGGGGACGGCGACGCTGACGTAGTCGCTTTCCTCCATGAGCTCGTCCAGCGGACGGTACGTCACGGCGTGAGATGCTTCCAGCCGCGCGGGCAGCGGGCGGCGCCTAGTGTAGAGCACGCGCATACCCAGCGGCTGCGCGCGCATGCTCAACTCGCACCCGATTTCGCCGAAGCCGACGCAGCCCAAGGTTTTTCCGCTCACCTCGTGGAGGCGCGTGGGCTTCATCCACCGGAAGGCGATCACGCGCTGGCTCGTCTTGGCCGGCTCCAGCCCGAGGCGCCGGTACGCGCCCCGGGCAACGTCGCGATGCGCCGCGAGCAGGTTCTTGCTGAGGGCCAGGATGAGCGTGAGCGCAAGCTCGGCCACCTTGCCAGCGCCGAGGCGCGGAACCAACCCCAATGGCACACCGCATGCCCGCACCGCGTCAAGATCGATGTTGTCATATACGCGCCCGAGCTTCAGGATCAGCCGCAGCGCTCGGACGTGCGCCAGCACGTTCGCATCAACCTGTGCCCCATACGCCACGATGGCGTCGGCGCGCGCCGCCATATCGGACGCCGGCTCGTGATCCCCAGGCGCCATGACCTCGAGGTTGGGGAATCCGCGGCCCGCTACCTGCGCCGCCTCCGCCAGTTCTCGATCAACCACTAGCACCCGCACGCCGGACATCAGCCGAGCCGGGTAACCACATCGGCGATGCGGCGCATGGCCTCGGCGAGCGTGGGCTCCGGCTGCAAGAACGTCATCCGGATGAATCCTTTCCACGCCTCCCCATAGGAGATGCCCGGCGAGACCAGGACGTGCGCCTGCTCGAGGAAGCGGCGCGCCAGATCGAGCGAGCTCAATCCGGTCGGGCCGATATCCACCAGGATGAACTGGCCGCCCTGGGGCACGCCGTATCGGAGCCCCATCGCGTCCAGGGCATCCATGACGATGCGACGCCGGCGACCGTACGCGGCCTGCATCTCATAGAGTCCGTCCTGCGGTCCGGTCAGGGCGGCGACGCCCGCGCGCATCGCCAGCAGCGAGAGACCGCCGCTCGCGGCTTCCTTGATGCGGCCGACCTGCTCTATCAACGGCGCCGGGCCAGCCACCCAGCCGGTCCGCCACCCCGTCATCGCATACATTTTCGAGAGCGCGTTGAGGGTCAGCGTGCGCGGCTTCATGCCGTCCAGCGACGCGGGGGAGGTGTGCACGTGATCGTCGTACAGAAAGCGGTCGTAAATGTCGTCGGCGAGGATGAGCAAGTCGTGCTCCTCGGCGATCGCGGTCAACGCGTTCACCCGGTCCGGCGAGAGTACTGCCGCGGTGGGGTTGTTGGGTGAGACCATGACGAGCGCCCGCGTGCGCGGCGTGATCGCGGCCCGTACGCGATCCGGGTCGAGCACAAAGTTCTCGTCGATGCGGGTTCTGACCGCGACCTGGACGGCGCCGGCGAACGCGATCGCATCGGCATACGAACTGTAGTTGGGCTCGGGCACGACGATTTCGTCGCCCGGTGCCAGGACGGTTTGAATCATCAGGAAGAGCGCTTCCTGCCCGCCCTGCGTGAGGACGATCTCGGTTGAGGGGTCGACATCGATCCCGTTGACCTCACGGAGACGCGTGGCGATCGCCCGCAGCACCTCATCGCGCATCCGCCCCGGCGCGCGCAGGTCGGCATCCGGCGCCTCCAGCCAGCGGCGCACCGCCTCGAGAATGTGCGCAGGTGTCGTGAAGTCGGGATCGCCGCGTCCCAGGTTGATCGCGTCGGGATACTTTTTTAGCTCGGACATCAACGAGTAGAACAGCGACGTGCCGGTAGGCGGAGCCTGGACCTTCGCCGGTTGTTTGGCCGAGCGGCGACTCATGAACGTCCCTCCGCGAGGCTGCGCAGCGCTTCCACGACCTCGCCGCCAGGCGTGACGGTGAAACGAACAATCCCCGGCGCTCCGAAGGCCTCGCCGCTCATCGGCCGGCCGGGCAACCCGGACAGCTCGACACGCCGGGGCAGCCGCACCGCCAGCACGGATGCGGTCTCACCGGGCAGGACGGCGGCGGGCAGGTGCGCGGCGGCGTTCCTCCTAACCTCTAGCAGAGCGTTCCGGCGCTCGCGCTGCCCGGCGTCACCGGCCCTGACCGCGCCCAAGGCGGCCCACTGCACCGGAGTGGTGGTGCAGATCGCAATGATCTGTTTCAGGCTCCGCCCCTGTTCCAGCAGGGAGGTGGGCCCGGCCAGATACGCGGCGAGCCATCCTTCAACGCCCGTACCGGACCAGAGGCTTCCTATGGTCACGGTGCGATCGTGCATTCCGTGGAGCGTGGCGATCATCGTGTAGTCCACGCCGTCGGCGATCCACGGCGCAAGCGTGGCATCCCAGATGACAAGTCCGTCTGTCCGTGTAACTTCTTCAGCGATCGCTTCGATAAACGCGCGTTCCATCACCTTACCCGTGAGGCGATGTGGAGACTCGAGATACAAGGCCGCCCGCCCGCCGGCGAGCCCGCGCCGTACGTGCTCGAGATCGAGCATCAGTGTCGAGGGGTCGACGGGAACACGTTCGGCCTCTATCCGGCCGAGGGCCGCAGTCTTTCGCGCGCCTGGATGCACCACTTCCGGAAGGAGCACACGGTACCCGGCGTGCCCGAGCATGTGGATCGCGAGGAACCGAGCCTCTTGCTCGCCTGCCGTGATGATCAGGCCATCCACGCTGTCGACGTTCAAGCCCCATGCGTGTAAGGCCCGGGAGACCTCCTCTCGCAGCGCGGCGAGGCCCGGCACGTCGGCGTAGTGCGTCTCGCCGCGGTCCAACGCCTCGAGCGTGCCGGCCCGCACTGCTGGCGCGAGGTCGAACACCGGGTGGTCACCCGAGAGATCCTTTCCAGCCGCCGTTGGCGCGGGCATCTCCAGCTGGAGGGCGTCCTTCGCCTGTAGCCGTCGAACTGTCTGCTCAGCGCGTGCGGAAGCCGGCCGGCGTGAATCAGCCTTCATACGGTACGCGGGCCCGCATCGGGGCCCTCGCCTGGCTTATACACCTGCATGAACTCGGTCTCCATGCCGGCAAGTTTGTCCTCTAGAAAAGCGACCCAGCCTTCAGAATGCTTGTGAGGTCCGGTGACCTTGCAGGCCGCGCACGGTTTCAGCGTGGCGCCTTTGGTGGTGGCCTCCGCGAGGGCGCGCTCGATATTGTCGACGGTATAGCAGACGTGATGCACGCCTTCATCGCCATGCTCGGCAATGTACCGGGCGAAGCGGCCGTCGGCATCCCACGACTGGCACAGTTGGATGTCCACGCCGCTCAAAGTGAAGTGCGCCTCGTGCGTGCGCGCCTTCTCGAAACTGTGCCGGCGGACATCACCCACGTTGAGCACGGCCTCGTAGCGTTTCAAGGCGTCCTCCACGTTTCGCACGGCGATGGCGAGGTGCTTGATACCCGTGATCATGCGGGCCCCCTCAATTTGGAAAGTGCGCGTCCACCTTCAAGAGCGTATCGAGCAACATCTGCGCGCCTGCGGCCAGGTGCGCCGGATCGGTGTCCTCGTCCGGAGCATGGCTGATGCCGCCTTTGCTCGGGACAAACAGCAAGCCGCTCGGAACGTGCGGGGCCAGGATCTTGGCGTCGTGGCCGGCCCAGCTAGGCATGCTGATTGCGCGCAGGCCGCGCTCGCCGGCCGCCTCCATAGCCAGCGCGCGGATGCGTTCGTCCAGGGGTTCGGCTCCCATGTGATCCCATATATCAAACCTCACGTTGAGGCCGAACTCGCGGGCAAGCGCGTGCGCCGCCGCTTCGACATCGTCTCGCAACCCGCTCAACCGCGACTCGCTGCCGCTACGAATCTCTACGCGAACCCGCGCCGCGCCCGGAATGATGTTGGTGCTCCCCGGTTCTACCTCGAGCCGGCCGACGGTCGCCACAGCCTCCCCGGATGAGGCAAGCGCAAGCCGCCGGACTTCCAGAACCAGGGCGCTCGCCCCCCACAGCGCGTCGCGCCGCATAGACATGGGTGTCGTGCCCGCGTGATTGGCGCGCCCCTCGAACGTAATGGTCGTGCGGCTGATGCCGGCGATCGTGGTGGCCGCTGCCGCGTCGAGGCCCTCGGCCTCCAGTCGCGGTCCCTGCTCGATGTGGAGCTCGAGATATGCGGCAAGCGGTGGAGCGGCGCGTCGGGGGAGGGGACATTCCCACGAAGCGATCCGCTGCGCCATCGCCGTGCCGTTCCGATCGCGAATCTCCTGCAACCGCTCATCCGGCAGTTCCCCGATCAGCGCTCTCGACGTGAGGCATCCGATCCCGAAAGAATTGCCTTCCTCATCGGCAAACGCCAGCGCCGCCAGCCGATGCCGGAGCACCGCGCCCGCATCGCGCAGTGTCTGTGCGCACTCGACCGCGGCGACGACCCCGAGGGCTCCATCGAGCCGGCCGCCCATCGGCACGGTGTCGAGATGCGATCCCGCGGACACAGCCGGCGCGGCGGCGGTGGAATCTCGCTGTCCGCCAACCCCGATGAGATTTCCAACCCGATCCAGTGAGGGCTCCAGCCCGGCGTCACTCATCCACCCCGCGACGAGGACGCACGCTTCAGCATGCGCCGGGGTGTAGGAAAAGCGTGCCATCCCGCCGCGCGGATCGCGCCCGATCGAGGCCAATAGGTCAAGACGCTCGATCAATCGCGGCCCATTGATCTTGGGCGATGCGGATCTCACCGAGGTGTGACCCATTGCCCCCAGCCGGCCTCGCCAACCACCTTGCCCGCTCGCATGACCGCGCGACCCCGCACGAACGTCGCAACCGGCAGCCCCTGCATCCGCACGCCGTCGTACATCAGCGCCGTGCCGCGCGATTTGGTGTACAGCGTGCTGTGGTCGTGGATGCGCTCCTCGCGCATGTCCACCAGGACCACATCGGCGTCGGAGCCGACCGCGAGCGTTCCCTTTCGCGGCCACAGCCCAAAGAGCCGGGCGGGGTTCTCGCACATCAGCCGCGTGACCTCGGCAAGCGACAGCCGCCCGCGGTGTACCGCGGTCAACATGAGTGGGAGAAACTCTTCGAGGCCGGGCATGCCGGGGGGCGCGCCCCAGATATTGTCGGCGAACGGTGCCTTCTCCTCCACGAGGAAAGGAGAATGATCGGTGCCGATCACATCGATCACGCCTGAGCGCACCGCTTCCCACAGCCGGTCCTGCGTTTCTTTGGTGCGCAGCGGAGGGTTGCACTTGGCGTACGGTCCCCACTGCGCCAGGGCGTCTTCGGTAAACATGAGATAGTGCGGGCAGGTCTCGGCCGTCACCTTGATTCCCGCGTCTTTCGCCCTGGCAACGATCCCAATGGCCGCGGAGGAGCTCATGTGCGCGATCTGCAGGCGGGCGCCCGTGGCGCGCGCCAGGGCAACACTCTGCGCCACAGATGCGGTTTCCGCGATCTCGGGACGGGCGAGGGCGTGCACCCGCCCATCATGGCGGCCCGTGCGGCGCGCGCGCTCTTCGGTCACGTCGAGGATTTGCTGGTCTTCGGCGTGGATGACGTGCAGCAGGCCGGTGCGGGCCGTGCACTCCATAACCTCCAGCATGCGGCCGGCGCTGGGGCAGCAGATGCCGGTGAACTCGGCTTCACGTCCCTTCACGGGATTGGTTCGGAATGTCTTGAAGGCCACGGCGCCGCCGGCAGCCATCGGCTCGATCTCGTCGAGGTTGTCTCCGCTCGCCCCGGCGTAGAGCGCGAAGTCGACGATCGATCTCGGCTGCACGTGCGCAACCCGATCGCGCAGGATCGCGGCGGTATACACCGGGGGAATCGCAATCGGCATCTCGAGGATCGTTGTCACGCCCGCGGCGGCGGCCGCCTGCGTGCCGGTGAACCAGTCTTCCCGTTCGATCTTGCCGGGATCACGCAGGTGCACGTGCGTGTCGATGACCCCCGGCAGGACGTAGAGTCCGGTGGCGTCTACGACCTCGCGCGCCTCCGGCATGGCGTCGTCCCGATCCACCGCGACAATGCGGCCGTCGCGCAGGGCGACGGCGCCCGGCCGCTCGCCGGAGCCGGAGACCAGGGTGCCGCCCCGAATGACGATGTCCGAGATCATGTCGGGTCGAAACGCGTCCCGAATCCCTCAGGCCGCGAGCTCTTCTTCGATAACTCCATAGAACACGCACCAGTCGCCGAGTTGCACGGTCGGATTCGTTCGCATCCCGAAGGGGATGCCGTCGTACGGCGCGCGGATCTCGGCAGCCACCTTTCCATACATCGTGAGGATCTTTGCGATAAGCGTGTCCTTGGTGATGCGCTGGCGCAGCACCTCGGGTTCCGGAAGCCAGAAGCCGGAGGCTGGGGCCAGCAGCACCGTCTTCTGCTGCCCGACCATCCACCGTTTAGCGTATTGGGCCGCGCCGTCGATCATCCCATAGTGTTTCATGATGTTGAGAATGCCGCGTTCCAGCGCCTCGCCGTTCGCGCGAAAGCGCGTGGGAAATGTATCGCACATGCCGCCCAACTCGACGGTGATCGCCGCCTTGCCGTGCTGCTTCATCGCGGCCATCGGGCTGCCGCGGTCGCTGAAAGATTTGAGCAGTAGATCCCACTCGGGCCCCATCGCCTTGGCCAGTTCGAGCCCTTCGGGCGTCGGATTGTAGAACTGCGCAAAGGCCAGATAGGAATGCGCGCCGCCGGAGTGGATCGACACCTCGAGGCCGGCGTGCTCAACCATTGCCGTGTAGTGCGCGTGCGCAATCCGCTCGGTGAGGTGCCCGTCGGGGCGCCCGGGGTAGATCCGGTTCAGGTCATACGTGAACAGGTCGGCGGGATTGCCGCGCTGGTTGGCTTCGAATGCTCCCACGTTCACTACAGGGATGCCGACGACCGCGCCCCGCACCGCGGCAGGATCGAGGTGCTCCATCAAGCGGAAGACGGTAAGAGGTCCTTCCGGCTCGTCGCCATGAATGCCGCCGTCGATCCATAGCACGCGCCCGTCGCCGGCGCCGTTGAGGACAATCAGCGGGATCTCGATCGGGTGACCGCCGGCCCTTGTTCCCACCGGGATGGCGCCGGTCGCCACGGTCCCCCGGCGCGCGCGGGCGGTCCCGATGCTGAGGTCTTGCTGCATCCATCACCTCCGAACGCGTGGCTGCGTTACGAGAGATCGAGCAGTTTCGCGATGTTTATCGGCGGTCGCACGACCGGACGAATGGCGCCTTCACGCGAGGTCATCAGCAGCGTCACGCCCGGGCCGAAGCCCGCGCGGTGGCTGTCACCCTGCGAGACGACGCCGACGCTGACCGCCCCTTTGTGGTATCCGCTGTTGAACGTGGCATCACAGTCCTGGAAGGCGACGATGTCTCCCAGGCGTAGCGCCGCCAGCCCCGCGCTTTCGAGCAGCGCGGCGTCGCCGGTCTGGATGTCGAGGACCCCGCTGTCGCTCGAGAGGCCGCTGCCGGCGCCCATCAGTTCCGGAGGCACAATGCCGGCCACCGGCACCTCCAGGACGCCGTTGCGCGCTGTGATCCCCCACGCCGCCGCCAGCCGAGGCGACAGGTTTTTCGTGGTCACGTACTCCGTGCCGGCAAACTGCAGCCCCACGCCGTGGGCTTTGATGCGGATACGGTCGCCGATGGCCAGCTTCTCCAGCGCACTCCTCGGGAAGTGAATGATGACGTGCTCCGACCAGCGTCCGCTCTTCCCGGTGACCGTGCCCTGCGCGCCTCGGGCGTCGCCGGTCATGACCGCCGCTTCGTTGCCCACACAGGCCAGCGTGTGCAGCGCGACGTGCGCGCCTTCCTCTCGATTTTTGATCGAGACCCCCGGGTTGACGTTCTCCGCGACCCACCCCAACGCCGCGTCGCCGACCTTCACGTTGTACACAATCCCACCCAACGCCGGCACGATCACCGGCTGGCCATCTCGGGCGATGATGTGCGGCATCGCCGGGAGCGCCGGCATGCGGGGGGCCACGACCTCTCCGGCGACGGAGATTGCGACGAGGCGGTCCTCGTTGATCGCGACGGTCGCCACGCTATGCGCGTCCCGCGGCGGCGAAGGCGCCGCAGCCCATGTAGCGCGCGATGTTCGCGCCCGCATCGATCACGGGCTCCAGGCGCGGCTCGGGACAGGAGAGCAAGGTCATGCATCCCGGTCCGTGGCCCAGCTGCCACGAGTTGCCGTGGTTGATCAGCCCGATGAAGACCGCGCCCTTGCGGTATGTCCGACCGGTTGTATGGTCGGCATCGGTCACCGCGATGACGTCGCCGGTCCTCAGCCTGTCGAGTCCAAACTCTTCGACGGTCGCCGCATCGTTGGAGCAAATATCCTGATCCACGTACTCCGGATTGAGCTCCCACCCCGAGCCCATGATCCGTGAGGGGAGACGGTGGGTCACGGGTACCCTGAGCACACCGTTGCCTGCCTCTTCGAGGCCGAGCAGATCCAGCAGACGGGGATCGAGCTTGCGCACCGTGATGTGGGGGTAGTCGAGCAGCCGGAGCCCCGTGCCCCAGGCGGTGATCTGGACGCGGTCGCCTGGGCACATGCGTTCCATGTCGCCCTCGTCGAAGTCGACGATGAACCGGGCGTGCTCGCCCATGACGACGCCGCGCGCGCGCTTCGCTTCGCCCGAGACGACCACCGCGTCGTTACCGGGGTTGGCGAGGTAGTGCATCGCGTAGTCTTCCTGGGGGTCGGCGGCATTCACGCAGACGGCCGGTTCGAGGTGGTCCGCCGCCCAGCCGAACGCGGGGCAGCCCGGCCGCGCGTTATAGATCACGCCCGCCATGCCGATTGGCACGAAGGGCTCGCCGTTGGCCTTGACCCTGTGGGGGCCCCGAGCCATCGTCGGGGCGGCGATCACGCCGGCCACAGCCATCTTGACCAGGTGATCCCGATTCGTTCGCAGCACGGTACCCTCTACTTTCCTTGCGCCGGCGTCGCTATCCTCCGCTATCACGTACTTGCCACCGTTGGGTGGGCCCGTGTGACGGTTGCCTCCATGGTTCGCACGGAGGACTCGGCCGGGAATGGGCGAACGGGGAGCGCGCACCCCACTCAGGCCATCCGGAGGATGTCGATGAAGGGATCAGTTGTGGGCGTCGTGATTGTGATCGCAGCGTTTCTCGCACTGGCTGTGAGCGCCGCGCCGACGATGGGTTCGAAGCACACGGCCATGACCGTCTCCGGGTTCCAGACCCCGGAGTCCGTCCTCTACGATCCGCGCGCTGACGTCTATCTCGTCGCCAACATCAACGGCAACCCGACCGGCACCGACGGCAACGGGTTCATCTCGCGCGTCTCACCCTCCGGCCGGGTTTTGGCCCTGAAGTGGATCGATGGCACAAGGCAAGGGGTCACCCTCAACGCGCCCAAGGGCATGGCCCTGAGTGGCACGACCCTTTACGTCGCCGACATCACCGCGGTGCGGATGTTCGACCGCTCGACCGGCCGGTTCAAGGGTTCGGTTGACGTTCCCGGCGCGACCTTCATCAACGATGTGGCGGCGGGCCGGGACGGCAGGGTGTACGTCACCGACAGCGGATGGAAGCCGGATTTCAGTGCATCGGGCACCGATGCCGTTTATCGTATTGACGCGGGCGGCAAAGTGACTGAGCTCGCCAAGGGGACCGACCTCAACAACCCCAATGGTATCACCGTGCTGCCCGACGGAAGTATCCTCGTCGTTGCCGGCAACGCTAAAGCCGAAGGTTACATCCTGAGCCCGGACGGACAGCGGAAGGGCGTCCGGAAGATGCCGGCCGCGCAGCTCGATGGAGTAGAACCCTTGCCGGGCGGAGGCTATCTCGTGTCGAGCTGGGCGACTCAGACCGTCTACCGCGTATCGCGGGACGGCATGGCCAAGGCGGTGGTCCAGAACATGAAGGCGCCGGCGGACATTGGCTACGATTCCAGGCGCAATCGGGTGCTGGTGCCCATGTTCATGGACAACAAGCTCGTCATCCACCCACTGCGGTAGCGCTCGCAGGGACGTTTAGCGTTTTCTCGCGGGGTCAGTGTTTATCCGCCTCGCCCAATGGAAATACTAGAGCGAAATCAAAAATGGGCGAGGGGGGAACCGGCAATGCCTCGAACGCGTAAGACCAAATCCCAGTCAGGGCGGCAGGGAGGCCGTCAGGGGGCCCGGCAGGGCGCCGGACGAGGGACCCGCCGCGGCGGGTCGCAGAAAGGCATGACGTCGCTGCAAGACCTATTCAAGCACGAGCTCAAGGACATCTATTCCGGCGAGCATCTCTTGCTGGATGCCCTCGAGGAACTCGAGAGCGAATCGACCGATCCCAAGCTGGCCGAAGCATTTGCCGAGCACCGGCAGGAGACCGAAGGCCATATTGCGCGCCTCGAGCAGGTCGCGCAGACGCTGAACGGCGAGGATGGGGAGCTGGAAGCAGAGCAGTGCCCGGGCATCGAGGGGCTCATCGAAGAGATGAAGTTGTTCGCCAAGGAGCGTCCCAGCCCGGAGATCTTGGACGTCTTCAACGTCGGCGCCGGACAGAAGACCGAGCGCTATGAGATCACGGCCTACGAGAGCCTGATCGAGATGGCCGGGAAGCTCGGTCTGCGTGACGCGATGGGCGAGCTTCGAGCGAACCTCCAGGAGGAGGAAGCGGCGCTCGAGAAGCTCAAGACCCTGGGCGAGCAGATAGAGGTGGCCTAGCGAATGTAGCTCGTATTTGAGTCGAGCGGCAGGGATTCGTGGTGGCCGGGTGTATGCCCGGCCACCGCAGCTTTGGTCAGCGCGCGCGCCTCAAGGCCCGACGCTTGGCCGCTGGAAGTGTCGGCTGCCGCTTCTCGTTCAGGCCCATCGTGGCGTCGCGAATCTCTTCGAGGGGCAGCTTCGGCGTCCGATCGGCCTGCAGCAGCCCATTGGTCTCCTGATAGGTGTCGGCAAACTGCGTGTAGCAGTAGCCCGCCAGCGCTTCCGCATCTTTGACCGCATCAACCAATCCGGCAAACACCCGACTAAACTCCTCAGCGCTCGCACAGCGGGAGTAGCCCCACGTGGCGGGATCGCCCGAGAGGGCCATCCCACCGAACTCGGTGAGCATGACGGGCTTGGCCCCCAGATCCTTCCCATTCAGCGATACAATGCGTCCCGACGGTCGCTCAGAGAGGATCTGGGACAGCACCTCGGCCGTTTGGTAGCGGCGCGTGAGCCGGGCCGGGTCCTGACAGTAGTCGTGGATGCCGACGATATCGGTCTCAATACTCTCCCAGCCATCGTTTCCTACCACAGGCCGGGTCGGGTCGAGAGCCTTGGTCAGGTGGTAGACACTCCGCGCATAGTGCCGCTGCTCGCCGACGTCCGCCAGATTGGGGGTCCCCCAGGATTCATTGAACGGCACCCAGGCGATAACGCACGGATGGTTGAAGTCGCGGGCGATCGCCTCGGTCCACTCCCGCATGAACCGCTGGATGGCGGTCTGGGTAAACTGATGGGCCGTCGGCATCTCCTCCCATACCAGCAGCCCGAGTTGATCCGCCCAGTACAGGTAGCGGGGATCTTCAATCTTCTGATGCTTTCTGACGCCGTTGAACCCCATGGCCTTGGCCAGCAGGACATCCTGACGCAGGGCCTCGTCTCCGGGCGCGGTCAGCCCGCTGTCCGGCCAGTAGCCCTGATCTAGGACAAAGCGCAGCGGATAGGGGCGCCCGTTGAGGAGGATGCGGTTTTCATCCACGCTCACCGATCGCAACGCGCAATAGCTCGTTACCGCGTCGATCGTCTGGCCGTCCTCGGAGATCAGTGAGACCTCCGCGTGGATCAGGTTTGGATACTCCGGACTCCACAAAAGCGCCTGACGCCCATCATCCACTCCGGCATCGTGCAGGGCGATGCCGCGGTGGACCTGGCCCGCCACGACGCGGTAGCTGTCGTCGGCCAGCGTCTTCCCCCCGGCGGCCAGGTGCACGCTAAGGCGCAGGTCGTCTCGAAGGCTGCCGTCGAGCCAGGCGGTGAATATCCAAGGGCGGAGGGAGATCCGTACTATCCTATTCCGCGCCCGCAGAACGCCGAGATCTACAGGCGGTACCAGGCCCTCGCGGACGCGACGCCCGGTGTGCATTTCGTCGGCCGGCTCGCCACGTACCGGTACTACAACATGGATCAGGTGGTGGCGCAGGCCCTGGCACTGTACGCGAAGATCTGCGGAAGCAGGCGGGCCGAAGCCGTGCGCAGCGGTTGGGAGACGCAGGCGATCGCGAGGGCTTCTCAGGTACCGGCGTCATGATCATCCGCGGTTTGAGAGCATGCGCGCTTGGGAAAAGCCCGCATGAACATCACCAGAAGGGAGGGATGAAGCGATGCCTCGATCAGGGGGCCGCAGTGGAAGTAGTGGCGGTCGCAAGAGTGGCGGCGGAAGCCGCGGCGGAAACAGCGGCGGCCGCAAAGGTGGCAGCCGGAGTGGCAGCAGTGGCGGCGGAATGCGCGGCCACGGAGGCAGCCACCGGTAGCACAATCGTGCGGGGCCCTGGGAGGCGCGTGCTGCGTGCTTCCCAGGACCTCAGTACAGCATAGCCCCAGAATAGCCCGCGTATATCTCCTTCTCGAAGTTCTGCATCGCATCCGCCGGGATTAACGCCACAATACATCCGCCAAATCCGGCGCCTGTGAGACGGGCGCCCAGGGCGCCGTGCTCGCCCGCGAGCGCAACAAGCCGATCGAGCGCTGGAAGCGACACCTCGTAATCGTCCCGCAGGGAGCGGTGCGACTCGTCCATCAGCCGTCCAAAGGCCGCCATCTCGCGCCGGCGCAGCGCGCCGGCGCCCGCCACGGTGCGGGCGTTCTCGCGAATCACATGACGGGCCCTTCGATTCAAGGGCTCCGGCAGCGAGTCCACCTTCGGCAAATCATCGACCGATAGATCGCGCAGCGCGGGCACGCCTACTGCCGCGGCGGCCTGCTCACATTCAGATCGGCGCTGATTGTAGCCCGCATCGGCGAGCCTGCGGGGAATACCCGAATGAACCACCGCGAAGCGATATGCATCAGGAATCGCCACCGGTTCGTATCGCAGCGATCGCGTGTCCAGCAGGAGCGCCTCGCCCACGGTGCCTACCGACACCACCGTCTGATCCATCACGCCGCAGCGGACGCCCACGTACTCGCTCTCGGTGCGATGGGCGGCCATAGCGATCTCCAGATCGGTCATTCCAAGCTCGTACAGGGCGTTGAGCGCGCGGAGCACCGCCACCTCGAGGGCGGCCGAGCTCGCCAACCCCGCTCCCGGGGGAATCGTGCTCTCGATGTAGACCCTGGCGCCCGGCGCCTCCCTGCCCGCCTGCCGCAGCGTCTCGACGCAGCCGGCGACGTAGTCCATCCAGGTGCCCTCACGGCGGCCACCGGCATGGCGCACGTGCCGCTCTCGGAAACTTTCGGCGTAGGCCTCGACGATGCCGTCGGCCGGTGCGGCATCCACGGAGGTGTAGTACGGCAGCGGCATGGGGAGGACAAACCCGTCATTGTAGTCGGTGTGCTCGCCGAGGAGATTGATGCGCGCCGGAGCTTCCGCTCGCAGCACAGGGCGCGAACCGAAGATGCGTTCGAACGCCCCGCGATCCTTGGAGCCCGGCGCTGCCGGCGGGCGTCTCATGAACGTGTATCGCGAAGCGCGCGGGCGGCATCCTCGGGGAGGACGTCCACGGTGAAGGTTCCTGCCCCCAGCTCAGTCCCCGCCAGGTACTTCAACCGATCGGCGCTCCGCTGAGGCGAGTAGAACTCCGCGTGAAAATGAAACGATGATTCCTCACCTCTGGGCGCCGCGTGCAGAACCATGACGTACGGAAATGGCCGCCCGAAGAGGGCGTCGTATCGACTGACGACATCGCCCCAGATCCGGGCGAACGCGGTCACCTCTCCCGTCTCAAACGTCCACGGACCGGGCTGCACCCGCTTCGGGATGATCCACACCTCGTAAGGAAAGCGCGCAAAGGGCGGGACAATCGCGATTGAGGCCTCGTTCTCGGTGACCACATACGTTGGGTCAAGATCCCTTAGGAGATCTCGAAGGACTGGCGCCTTTCGGAAGGCTTCGGACTCGCGTTGCAACACTGGGGGGACGAATGGGTACGCGTAGATCTGGCCATGAGGGTGGTGGAGGGTGACGCCGACGATTTCGCCGCGGTTCTCAAACGGCATGACGAACTGCACCCGCTCCAGCCGGTAGAGTTCGCGATACCGCTCGCTCCATACCCGGACCAGCAGCTCACGACGGTCCTGAGAGAGACTGGCTGCGCTGCCCTCGTGCCGTGAAGTATAAACCACGACCTCACAGACCCCCACCGCGGGCTGGATAGGCGCCGCCGTGTCCGGCGCCTCGAGTGGATCGCGCACGAACGCCGGAAACCGGTTTTCGAAGACCGCGACTTCGAAATCCGAAAAGGGGATCTCGGTCGGGGCTCGTTGGGGCCGTGTCGGGCAAAGCGGGCAGAACTCGGTGGGCGGTAGGAACGTGCGGTCCTGACGGTGCGGTGCATACGCCGTCCATTCACCCCTGAGCGGATGCCATCGCAGGTGAGGCCGGCCGCCCCCCGCGCCTGACCCCTCTTGAAGAGCGGGCAGGGTATGACCGGCTCTGCCATAGAGGAGGAGGCGACGGCCGTCCAGCTTCCTGTGCGTCCGGAGATGCACGTCAACCCCTCGCTAAATGTAGCCGGGACGGCGATATCGCCGCCCCGGTTCTACATTCTAACTAGTTCCCCCTGAAGAATGCGGAATGGTATGGCTTTGGGCAATCGATGCGCGTATGTGAAATCCCGAGTGAGTTCTGCGCGTTCATCACCTACGCTTTTGCGGCTCCCAGCACGACCAGTCG
>Ga0187893_10001764_pt1 | contig 50029 bp, 35 predicted proteins | sample MA1701074metaG_FD_139574 | JGI IMG/M metagenome (GOLD analysis project Ga0187893, IMG submission 139574) | White microbial mat communities from a basaltic lava cave in the Kipuka Kanohina Cave System on the Island of Hawaii, USA - MA170107-4 metaG ... | reverse complement strand
TTGTGATTGAAAACCGTTGAAACGGTTGAAGAAACTCAAGCCTCGCTCGTCACCCAGCTAAAGCAGGGTGTTAATGAGATAGGAAAGGCGATTTCTTTTTTCCGCCCATAACTGAGGCATTACCTGACATCGATATGATTCTTATTTCGAAGTGTGAAAAATAATAGTGCGTTTGCATGATAACAAACGACCTTCGATCCTCTCGATCTATCTCAAGACATTTTTTTACAAGTTTTAACAATCGCTTGAGGACTCGCGCCCCTCTGCCCGCGTATGATGCCGACCTCGACAAACAGTTCGAGAGGATAATGGCGAATGAGCATACAGAGATTCGGGGCGCTATTGATTTTGGTTGCTCTCACCCTTAGCGGTCAGGGGCAGGATCGGTCATCGTTTCACTCCCCCATTGCTTTTCAATCGCAGCGCAAGCCAACCGATTTGCTGCCATCAGGAAAGTACCCGGTCGGTTTCCGTTGCCTCGTTCGTGAAGACTCAACGCGCAGTTTCACATCGAAATCCGGCGTCACTCGCTCGCGCCCCGTGCGTATGTTCGTCTGGTATCCGGCGCGGGCCGCGCGAGGCAAACAACCGATAACCTTCCGAGGTTACGTCGAAGCAGAAGGGCACGGCTTGGCCGATGCCGCCCCGCGCTTCGGCAATATGACGGGAGGCATCGCGCTCTCGGTCGCGCAGGTGCAAGCGATTCTTGATTCTCCGACCCGCGCCATCGGTGACGCTGCTGCTGCGCCGGGACGCTTTCCGCTGGTGCTGCTGAGCGGCGGTCTCAACGGCGCTGCATATGATCACACTTTGCTTGCTGAATATCTGGCCAGCCATGGCTATGTCGTCGCCACGCTTTCACCGCTGCCGGAGCGTGAGGGGGAGCGGCTTGCCTTCGACAAGACGGGGCTTGGCGTGCTGGTCGGCGATCTTAGGTTTGCGCTCGGCGAGTTGGCAAAGGATTCACACGTTGATATCAATCGGCTGGGGCTTGCGGGCTGGAGCGTAGGCGGCGTGGCTTTGGCGGCAATCGAAGCCGAGGACGGACGGGTTGATGCGTTTGTCTCGATAGATTCCGGTCTCAGTTACAACTACGGCTTGCCCTTGCTCAACGAATACGTTCCTGCACGACAACCGAGTCCGACTCCCCTGCTCGACCTGCGCGGCCTTGCGCCCAATCGCTTCGCCGTCGCGCGAGACGCCAGATATTTCGACTCCGCGTCAGGCGAGGTGTTGCACGTGAACATCGCTTCGCTCAATCACGCGCAATGTACATCGCTGGCGCTACTGGTTTCTACCGTTACCGGAGTAGGAGATAAAGCCAATCTCGGCGATGGCTATCGCGCACTGGCCGCTTACACGAAGGCATTTCTTGATCGCTACGTTCGCGGCGACCGGCGAGCCGTCGTGTTTCTCAACCGTGATCCATCCGGCAACGGCTTTCGTGATGATATAGTCACAGTCAACCCCAGGAGGAGTTCATAAGAGATGATGCTTATCATTCGCGAATACAGAGAGAACGACCTGAAGGATGTTCTGTCCTGCTGGGAAAACGCATCGAAGCTGGCTCATCCGTTTTTGACAAGTGAGTTTCTCGATCAGGAGCGATACAACATCCCGAATGTTCATTTGCCGAGCGCCGATACATGGGTGGCTGAGCTTGACCGAAGAGTTATAGGCTTCATATCTCTGCTCGGCAACGAAGTCGGGGCGATATTCGTCGAGCCTGAGTTTCATGGGGTTGGAGCAGGCAGAGCTTTGATGAACAAAGCTCAGGAACTGCATGGCGACCTTGAGGTCGAAGTATTTCAAGCAAACTCTATCGGTCGGAGGTTTTATTCGAACTATGGCTTCGAACCGATGAGTGAAAAAGTTCATGAGGAAACGGGCAATAAAGTGTTGCGCCTGAAGTTCACCGCCCATAAACACTGGCAGAAGGACTGAGCGATCACCGCAGCCTCTCCACTTTTTTGAAGACATCTTTTTACAAGTTTTAACAACGATGTGAGGACTCACGCCTGCCAGTCGGGATATTATCTCGACCTCGACAAGCGGATGCGCGCCCGCGCATTAGAGCAGAGGTTCCGGGGAGGGTGTATGAAATCATCATTGATAAAACGATTCGTCATCGCCACGCTTTGCACTGCGTTCGCCGGGGCGATCATTCTGGCCGAACGCCTTGCGTGGAGCTTCGAATACGACGGGCGGGAGCGCCGCCAGAAACCCGAAGAAGTAATCAAAGCTCTCGACCTCAAAGCGGGCCAGACCGTTGTCGATCTGGGCGCAGGAAGCGGCTACTTCACGTGGCGGCTGGCAAAAGCAGTCGGACCTGAGGGCAAGGCCATCGCGCTGGAAATCGAGGACCGTCTGGTCGAGAAGTTGAAATCGGATGCCAGCCGAAAAGGGCTTGCCAACTATGAAGCGCGGCTCGTTCCAACCGACGACCCGCAGCTTGCGCCCCACTCGGTCGATGTGATTTTTCTGTGCGACACTTATCACCATATCAATAACCGGGTGGCCTATTTCAACAAAGTCCGGCAGTCATTGCGTCAGGGCGGCAGGCTGGTGATTTTGGATATGGTCAGGACCGAGAAGAACAAGGATCACAGCATCGTGCGCGAGGAAGTGATCGAGGAACTTCAGCAAGCCGGATTTCGACTGACGAAGGAATTCGATTTTCTTCTGCCCCATCAGCACTTCCTCACCTTCGAGCCTGTTGCAGTATCGACCGACAAGCGACAAGCGACGCGCGACTTTCTGCACCTGCGCTCGACTATGGCTTGATCGCGTATCAAAGAGTTTTGCGGAGCAGTCGTCAAGATTACGCAACTTGAAAATGCGAGGTTTGAAATCGCGCAAGCTCGTCTTGCGCTACAATACGGGGAGGAAAGCATGAACCTGAAAAGATCGCTCATCGCGTCTCTGGCAGCCGTCGCGCTAAGCGGCAGCATCATCGCGTGGTCTCGCTCGACCGCAGACGAGACCCGCGCTGCGGTCGGCGAAGAACCAGCATCTGTGGCGGGAATGACCTACGGCTCGCCTGATTTGAAATCGGCGAACACGCTGGCGTTCGGCCCTGACAGCGTGCTTTTCATCGGCGATTCTCAAGGCGGCGCGGTCTTCGCAATCGATGTGAAAGACACGGTGAAAGATACTTCAGCGACGCCTCTTGAAATAAAAGAGATCGATAAAAAAATCGCCTCTTTGCTTGGAACCGCGCCTGACCAGATTGCCATAAACGATATGGCTACGCACAGGGCTTCGCAGAATATCTATCTGGCCGTCGCGCGCGGGCGCGGAGCGGACGCCGTGCCTGTGCTGCTCAGAATAGCCAAGAACGGCGCGATTGAAGAAGTGAAACTCTCGAACGTTTTATTTTCCAAAGTCACGCTGGCGAATCTTCCCGGCCACGCAGACAAAACGCGCTGGGGCGCGAACAAACGCGCGATGAGCATAACCGACATGGCTTTCGCAGACGAACAGCTTTTCGTTTCGGGTCTCTCGAATGAAGAGTTCGCTTCATCCGTTCGACGCATTCCCTATCCGTTCGGCTCTGAAATCGCAGCGACCAATCTCGAAGTTTTTCACGCCGCGCACAATCGCTTCGAAACCGAAGCGCCGGTAGAAACCTTCCTGCCGTTTCGCGTGAAGGGCCAGCCCGTTCTGCTTGCCAGCTACACCTGTACGCCCCTTGCCATGTTTCCGCTCTCCGATCTCAAGGAGAAAAAACTCGTGCGTGGGACGACCATCGCGGAGCTTGGCAGCCACAATCGCCCGCTCGATATGATCGCCTTTCAGAAGGAGGGCAAGGACTACATTCTGATTTCAAACAGCGACCGCACTCTGATGAGCATACGCGGCGAAGACATAGACCGGGCGCAGCCTCTGACGATAAACGTAGGGGTGGGTTATGGGACCGCCGGAGTGAAATACCTCTCAGTGGCCGAGGTCGGCGTACTTCAACTCGACGACCTCAATGCCAGTCACGCCGTCATCATTCAGCGCGATATAGCAGACGGCTCGCTCAATCTGCGCTCGTTTCCGAAACGATGGCTGTAAGCGTATGTCGAATCGCGTTCGCATAATTGCGCTCGCAGTCGGATTCATCGCGCTGGCCGTGTGGAGTCAGACTGCGCTCTCTCATGTTGCGCTACGCTGGATGGCCGGTTTCTTCGAACCCGCTTCGGAGCGACCGGCCATCCTATTTCATCCGTCCGGCGAAATCGCTATTGAAGGACTCGCGCGCACGGGCCTCACGCGATTGAAAGATAAAAATCTTTCGAGAGAAGAACTCGCACGGCTGTTTTCAATCTATCCCGGCCACGAGATTCCCGCAGACGCGCCATCGATGCTTGGCGAGTATCAGATAGACACAGATGCGATTCGCTTCCACCCGCGATTCCCGCTCGTCGCAGGACTTCAGTACGCGGCGCAGTTCGATCTTTCTCTTTTCGCTTCCCTGACCGGATCGCGCGATTCGGAGCAATCGCCCATTCGCGCCTCGTTCACCGTGCCTAAGCCCGAAGCGACGCCTGCGAAAATCGCGGCTGTTTATCCGAGCGCAAACGAATTGCCCGTCAATCAACTGAAAATCTACGTCGAATTTTCCGCGCCGATGAGCCGCGGCCTCGCCTACGATCACATTCATCTTTTCGATGATCGGGGCAGGGAATTATCGAAAGCCTTTCTTCGCTTGCAGGAGGAACTTTGGGACGAAAGCCACAGGCGGCTGACTGTGTGGTTTGATCCGGGAAGAATAAAACGGGGGCTGCGCCCGAATGTCGAAATGGGCGCGCCGCTTGAGGAAGGCCGCAGCTACAGACTCGTGATTGACCATTCGTTGCTCGATGCCGAAGGCAACGCGATGGCCGAATCGTTCGAGAAGAAATTCACCGTCACACGGGCAGACCGCGAGGCTCCTGATCCCGGAAAATGGCAGATTGTAGCTCCCCGCGCCGGAACCACGGAGCCTGTGCGTCTCGTTTTCTCCGAGCCTCTCGACCGCGCGCTCCTTGAGAGTAAGCTTGATCTGCTTGACGATCACCGGAATCGATTGGAGGGCGCGGTCGAGATAATCAATGGCGAAAAAGAATGGCGTTTCACGCCCGCCGCAGCGTGGAAGGAAGGCCGATATTCGATCATCATCGACACCGCGCTTGAAGACCGCGCGGGCAACAATCTTCGCCGCACGTTCGACATCGATTTGAAAAAGTCTTCGCCCGTTTCGACGGAAGCGGCAGAGGTCGTTTCGTTGCGATTCGAGACGATTGCAGACAAGGAAAAGAAATGAATAAAGCGATTCGTTCAGGGTCGGGCGTCAGCCTGAGCGAATTGACTGCCTCATCATCGGCTCTTTTCTCAAAGCGATAATTTCAAGCGACGCGGCGACCCCAAGCAAGGAGAACCGAATGGAAAAGCTATGGCAGGACATGCGCTTCGGGGCGCGAATGTTGTTGAAGAGACCCGCCTTCACTTTGATAGCCGTCTTCACGCTCGGACTGGCGATAGGGGCGAACACGGCTATATTCAGCGCCGTCAATGCTCTATTGTTGCGACCCTTGCCAATCGCAGACGTTGACCGCGTGGTTCACGGCTCGTCCCTGCGCGAAGGCTTCGATCCATTCGGCGTCTCGCTGCTGGAATTCAACGCGCTGCGGGAGCGCAGCAAAACACTGGCCAGCGCGGGACTCGGTACTTTTCGCCAATACAACCTGATCGAAGATGGCGAGCCGGAGCAGGTGCAGGGCGCAGCGGTGATGGCGGATTATTTGACGACGCTGGGAGTGACGCCCATGCGAGGGCGTCTCTTTACTACTGATGAGGATCAACCCAATGGCGCAAGTGTCGCCCTGATCGGTTACGGCTTGTGGCAGCGGCGTTTTGGCGGCGATGAAAATGTGATCGGTCAACTGTTGCGCCTCGGCGACCGCAGCCATTCCATCATAGGCGTCATGCCGCCGGGCTTCGATCTGCCCTTCGGGGCAGAGGTCTGGTTGCCCTTGCAGACCAGCACTGAGGGGCTGTCGCTCGCGCAGATGGCGACGCGCAATCATGATTTCGTCGCGCGGTTGAAGGCCGGAGTCAGCGTCGAGCAGGCAGACGCGGAAGCGAAAAGCATCGCGCGGGAGCTTGAGCAGGAACATCCACAAACCAGTCGAGGCTGGAGCTTCACGCTGATCGCGTTGCGGAGGCAGTTGCTCGGCGATCTTGATGGTCGCGTCCACAAATCGATCTTCGCCCTTATAGGCGCGGTCGGGTTTCTGCTGCTCATCTGTTGCGTGAACGTCGCAAGCCTGTTGCTGGCGCAGGGCGCGGCGCGCGAGCGCGAGATTGCGATTCGACAATCGCTCGGCGCGGGACGTTGGCGCGTGGTGCGGCAGTTGTTGACCGAAAGCCTGTTGCTGGCGCTGTGCGGCGGAGCGATGGGATGGCTGATCGCCTATTTGGTGGCTCCGCTGCTCGACTCTCTGAATCCGATTCAGACCCTTACCCTCTCCGCTTTTCTCAGAGACATTCGATTGGACGGGCGCGTGCTGGGTTTTACGACTCTGATATCGCTGCTGACGGCAGTGATGGCCGGATTGCTGCCTGCGCTCAAGGCGTCGCGGGCTGCTGATTTAATGACAGTGATAAAACAGCGCGAACAGCGCAGCGGCGGCAGCGCGACGGGGCGACGTATGCTCGGCGCGCTGGTCGTAGCTGAACTGGCGCTTGCGGTGTCGCTCGTGACAGGCGGCGGTTTGTTGATACAGAGCTTTCAACGCCTGCAACAGGTTGATCTGGGATTTCAGCCCGACAATCTGCTGACGATGCAGATGGCGTTATCTTCGAGCGTCTATCCGAATCCCCGCCAACGCTCCGCCCTCATCGACCAGATAGTGGAACGTGTGCGCGCATTGCCCGGCGTCGTTTCCGTCGGCGCTACGACCAATCTGCCGCTCGACACCGGCTCGTGGGATTCGTTGTTCATCGTCGAAGGCCGCGCGCCCCTAAGTCCCGCCGAAGTGCCTATTGCGGCGCATCGTCTGGTTACGGGCGAGTATCTGGATACTATCGGAGTAAAGCTGTTGAGCGGTCGCCTGCTCGATGCTGGCGATAATCGCCCCGACGCGCAGCCTGTCGTCGTCATCAGCGAAGAGTTGGCGCGTCAGGCGTGGCCGGACGAAGACCCGATAGGCAAACGCCTGCGACGCGGAAGGCCCGATCAGACAGACCGCCCATGGATGACGGTCGTCGGAGTCATTAAAGACATCAAGGAAGACCGCTTCAATTTCCGCGTCAATCGTCCGGCGTGGTATCTGCCTTACGCGCAACATGACATCAATGCGGCAATCAGCCTTGTGGTCAAAACTGATAGTGATCCGGCTCAATCGTCGGCAGCCGTGCGCAGTGCGATTCGCAGTCTCGCACCCGCGCAGCCGGTCGCCAGAGTCACGACGATGAAAGAACATCTCGCCGATGTGCTGGCGACGGAACGCTTCAGCGCGGTGTTGATGGGATCGCTGGCGGCTATGGGGCTGGGGCTGGCATCGCTGGGACTGTATGGCGTGCTGGCCTGGTCGGTCAGTCAGCGCACAGGCGAGGTCGGTTTGCGAATGGCGCTGGGCGCAACCCCCCTCGATGTTCTGAGGCTGGTTTTGAAAGAAGCTTCCAGGTTGATCGCTCTCGGTCTGGGGCTTGGACTGGCAGGCGCAGTCAGCGTATCGCAACTCCTGGCCAGTTCCCTTTATGGCGTCAGCGCGAGTGATCCGTTGTTTTTCATCCTCGTCGGACTGCTTCTCGTCGTTGTCGCTGCGGCGGCCTGTTTCATCCCCGTGCGGCGCGCGATGAAGACTGATCCGATGATCGCCTTGCGAACCGAATAAGAGTCGCCTCCGTTTTCGCAAGCTGAATCGCGCGTCGCCGAATGGCTCCGCCCTTTATCTGGGCAAAACTTTATCCAAAGTGGCGAGCAATTCCTTTCCCCTGAGCGGCATGCCGCTCGCGCCGAGGCTGAGAATTTTACCCTGCGGGTCCAGGAGTATCGTCGTCGGATAAGCGACGATGCGAAATCGTTTTTCGATCAGTTCTTTTATGCTCTCGGTCGTCGCCTGAGTCCAGGTGACTTTCTTATCGGCGAGAAACTTTTTGACCTCCTCGACGCTCTCGTCCTGATCCATTCCGAGAATTTCGAATCCGCGCGAGCGATATTTGGCATAAGCTTCCTTGAGATGAGGAATCTCGCCGACGCACGGGCCGCACCACGTTCCCCAGAAATCCATCAAAACATGTTTGCCTCGAAACTCGGACAATCGTCGAGTCTTCCCATCGAAATCGGTGAAGGTGAAATCCGGCACTTCAGCGCCGACTCGCATTTCGATGCGAATGTAATCCGCCGCCGGATGATCCTGCAAAATTATTTTGCCCGTCGCAGAGATGGATTTGGTCGAAACAAATCGATCACCCGCGCGAAACACGACTGTTTCGTTTCTGGCGAAAGCGAACTCAGGAGACACCATTCCGGTATCTACTTTGCCATCGCCGTCGCCATCGATTCCCATCTGTCCCGATTTCGTATTGACCTGACCCGTCACGGGATCGATTGAATACTGAACCACAGTCTTCCTTCCGCCTATCTCGACCTTGCCTCGCGCGTAGGTGGCAACCGATTGCACAAGCACGCGCTCTTTTCTGCCTGCTCCCGTGATGTACTTTATGCGCACGGGATAATGTTTGAACGGGCCGCCCGCGAGCGAAAAGCGAATCACGGCTTCCTGAGATTTTCCCCTTGCGTCGGCAACTTCTGAGAAGAAGAATTTCTCATCCGCAGTTATTTTCCCATCCATATTCGCATCCGTATAGACACAGGGAGTCGGCCTGTCGCCGGGGATTTCTACGAGGAAAACTGTCACCGTCTTTTTTTGCTTCGAACTGAATCGCATCTCTCCGACGCTTATGGTTTCATCGCCTGCGAGAGACGGAAGCTTGCTTTTGTCTTCAGGCTTCGCGTCTTTCAACGCGAATGCAGCCACGGGGCGATCCGCCGTAAGCTCAGTTTCAAGATTGCCTGTGTATTCGACTTCGCTTTGATATGCGGATAAAGCGACGGGCAAGGCGAGCGCGCACAGCGCGCAAAGGAGAAATCGCTTCATAAATAATCTCCTCGTTTTTATATTCAGACTGAGAGCGCCACGCCCGGTCAGAATATAGATTTCGTCGACGAGATTCAAGCCGTCACACGGAGGTTTTGATTCCTTTTCTCAAACTGAATCGAGTCCCCTCCGTCTCCGCCCCTTCAGCTTGAGCTTCGATCAGGCTTGCGCGCGAAATAATATTTGCTGAGTCCTGAGAGACGGCGCGCACGTGATCCGAATGGCAATCCGTGAAAGAGCGTGACCGCGCCCCACTGATGGAGGTTTGGAGAGGGAACATTATTTTGAGTTTTTGCCGGATGGTTGCTGAGAAGAGTCAAGTTGAGAGCGAGTATGAAAGTGATTGAGCGTTTGAGGGTGTAACTCATCCGATCCATCACCTAGAACGTATTGTTGAGAAGCAAAAACAAAATAGGCTCATTTGAAAGATTCGACGGAGAAAGAAAATTCACCGCAGAGGCGCAGAGAACGCAGAGACAACGCAGAGAAATCATTGCCGCGAGATTTCTGTATTTTCATCAAGGTTGAGAGCCAGACGTTGAATGCCCCCGTCTTTGAGTACTTCGACATTGAAGTTGATGAGCAAGCCGACCTTCCAGCCGCCGAGTCGCATGTAGGTCAATGTCTGCGCTTTGTATATCGGATGCAATGCATCGACTGACTTGATCTCTACCACACAAAAGTCTTCCACCACGAGATCAAGCTGATAACCTTTGTCTAGCTTCACACCCTTGTACTCGAGCGGGACAGGCCATTGCCGTTTGTAGCGGATGCCTCTGATGTCGAGTTCGCGGCATAGGCATTCTTCGTAAGCCGACTCCAGAAGCCCCGGCCCGAGCGCGCGATGAACCTCTATTGCCGCACCAATGATCGCTCTGGTCAGTTCATTAACTCTCATGTTTTTTCTCTGCGCTACCTCAGCGACCTCTGCGCCTCTGCGGTGAATGAGACTTTCATAAACAGAGCATTGATTCTCGACAGACCCATCCCTGTTTAGCGAGGCTATTTCAGGCCCAATCCTAGAATCCCGATCCGATGTTCCAAGTCCCCAATGCGCCAGCGGTTTCAGTTATTACTCCATAAGACTCAAGCCCTTGCCGTGCATTAAAGAAACACTTATAGCTTAGTGTTGCTGTATCTTCATTGATTTGCAATGCGACTGTTAATTCAGTTGCTTTCAGTGGTCCCTCGGAACAAGAAGGTATGGTTGCTATCTTGCAATAACGAGAAAATGTGCTGATCAAGTATCTCTCCATCTACTTTGAAAGAAACTTTTACTCCTGCATCAGTTCCGGTTTCCCATTCGAGAGAAATATTTATACCAGCATCTGGCCAAGACCAATTACGCACTCCTGAAGAAAACATATTCACCTCATTAATTCACATCTCTAAAATTAATCCTCGCAAGCGTCTGACAATCATTTCACGAACGGGCGCAGTTGTTCTATGCGCTGGCTCAACTCCGCAGGCGAAAGATTGCGATACACCTCAGGCACCATATCACGCGAAGTCGCTTCACGGGCCGCGACCAGCATCTGATACTCGACCGCCATCTCATCGCGCGCAGGGCTGAATTCCGCCGCCACTTTTTCAACGTCTTCCTGAGCCGCTGCCTTGCGCCCTGCAAGTCGAGCGATGCGCCGCATCCTTATCAACATCGATTCTATATCCGCGCCCGAAAGCGTCAGCTTGTTCTTCGTTATCGGCGACCAGTCCTTCACTTCCTGCTCGATCTTGTTTTTGCGCAGCATCACATCGACTATCGCCTGCCGGTCTTCTTCCGTGTCCGGGTAAAACAACGAAATGTGTTCTTCAGCGCGGCCCTGTCGTTTCAAATCTATCGGCAGCAGATCAGGTCGAGAGGTCATCAGTATCCACAAAATGCGCCCGCGATTTCGCGTGTCTCCCATCGCCGCAGCGAGCTTGGAAAATATTCTTGCGTCAACTCCCGAATCCCCGCCCGAATCGCGCGACCCCAAAGTCGCGTCAGCCTCATCGACTATCACCACTATCGGCGCAAGCGTCTGAAGCAGATTCAATATCTTTTCCAAATTCGCTTCGCTCGATCCCACCCATCGCTCACGGAAATTTTTGAACGCGACTACGTTCAAACCGCAATCGTGCGCGAAGCACTCCGCAAGAAAAGTCTTGCCCGTGCCGACCGGCCCTGAAATCAAGATACCCATCGGAGCTTCTTCGACGTCGCCTGCGCGGAAAGTTTCGGCGATGACTTTCATGTACTCTTTCGCCTTCGTCATCCCTCCTACGGAATCAAGCCCGAAGCGCGGCTGAACGAATTCGACGAGACCCACGCATTCGGCTTCGATCAACTCTTTTTTCTTCTGGCGGACGCGGTCTCTCGTCAGTCCTTCCGCATCTACAGACGCGCTGCGAATGAGCGAATTGAGATGCACGCGATTCAATCCACTTGTCATCACCGCGATCTGATCTTCTGTGACTTCCAGTTTGAGTTGCGGAAACTGCGCGCGAAGATAACGAATGAATTCCAATCTTTCTTTTTCGTCGGGGTAGGGAATCTCTATCGAAGCGAGGCGCGAATTCTGACGAATGCGCGGATTGACTTCGGCCACGCTTTCGGCGATGAGAATGACTATGTTGTCTTTTTTCAGAAGCCGCGAGCTTGTTATCCACCTTTGAAGCGAGACGACGTTCGTGCGATCCTCGCCCGACATATAACTGACTTCGCCCGCAGGGATTATGGTGTCTAGGAAACTGATTATGACTGCTACCTGATCGCCGTAAAGCAGAAAATGCTCGATGAGTGGGATTGCGCGCGAAGGGTCTTTGGGCAACTGCTTGAGCGCGTCTCGTCCGAGCAAGGGATCGGCCACGCGCAGATGAGCCATGAAAGACCGCTCGGCTTCAGACGATCCGAAGCGAATGCCCTCGCTGCGATTGTATGTGACGAGGTGTTTGGAGCCGACGAGTTCCTGCTGAAGATAATTCGGCAGGCTCACATATTCGCCGTTCGACCGCACGAGGTCATAGATATTGTTGTAGAGAAGAAAATGGCTCGCTTCGCCCGCGTAATACTTGCGGGCCATGCGCGCGGCCCACGCGGGAAGCTGATCGATTTCGTCAAGCATCAGTCTTGTTCGTGACATATCTTTATGGGTGATGGGTTATAGGTGATGGGTTATGGGTATCAGGTGACAGGTATAAACGAGTGAAGTGATGGTTTCGCCATCACCCATCACCCATCACCCATCACCCATCACTGTCGTTGCGCTACAGGCGGGCGAAAATTCGATTCCGCCGAACGCTCCGCGTAATCGAGTTGAGAAAGCACGGGGGCGGTCTCTTCGAGAATCTCTTTCGTAATCTCGATTGATGAGATGAGAGAATCGAAATCGAGCGCAGAGAGCGCGTCGGGAGTCGGCATCGTCACCACCTGATCGTTGACCAGCCCGAAGAAACTTTCTATCGATTGCAACTGCGCCTCGACTCGCTTGATCGAACGCTCTATATCTTCATAAGCCTTCAATCGCTTCTGAAGTATTTCGAGATTCTTTTCATAAAGCCGCCGGGTTCCTTCATCAGGCGCGGTGTTGACGGCTCGCTCGGCCTGCTGAATCTGATTCATTATGGTCTGGCGATTGGCCGTGCGCAGGTGATTTTTGCAACGGCGATATATATCGAGAAAATCGACATACTTGTCCCACATATGATCGAGTTTTAGTATGTGATCGGGCAGGTTGGAAGAGTGGGTGAATTTCTGATAATTCTGGTAAATCTGGTTTTTCATCCACTTGAGATACTCGACCGCCTCGCGTTCGCGCGGATCGAAGCGCCTGATCATCTCTTCGCGCTTGTGTCCGCGCTCGATCATCTCGCGCCGTCGCGCCCGGCTGTCTACAAGTCTGCGATAGGCGCTCATAGCTGGCACGGTCATCAGGTACATGGTTTCCATCGCCGCGCCCGCAGCCAGCGGCATCCAGTAGGTGATGAGCGGTATGGCGTCCTGTGTGGCGACGAAAACGGACGCGGCCACACAGGCCACCATGCCCCAGATGTTGAGAGGCTCTTTGATCGCCTCTTTCAGGTAGTTGGGTTTTTCAGCCATAACGGTCTCAAGCTGGTCGGAGACATCCTCGCCCCGCAAGCATCAGAGAGCCATACGCGACTTTTGCCCGTCGCGTTCGACCGGGAATTTTTATTCGAGCGCCTTCGATCTCTCACTAGGCCCAAGCGTCTTTTCTCCGCCCGCATCTCCTCCTACTGACAGGGGAGAATCAGGCACAAGCCCCATCTGCCGCTTGTAGGCGAGGAGCGAATCTTCTATCTGAAGGTTGAGCGATTCGCGCTCGATGTCCATGATCTGGGCTTCGGTTCCGCTCGTCGCAAGGTCCATCTTCGCTTCGGCTGAGGCAGCGCGTCGCTGAATGCGCTCGCGCATCTCGTCGAAAGTGCCTGCGTCATCGCCCACCTGAAAAGAGGCCATCGTCTGAGATAACTGCTCCTGCATTTTGGCGGCGCGAGCTTCGTTGACGAGTTGCTGGGCCTCGGATGTGCGTTTCTTGACCTGAAGTATGTAATTCTGAAGAAACTTCTTGGCCTGTTCGGTCGCCCGCGTAGATGTTTCAAGCTGGGCTTTGGCCCGTTCGAGCGCGATCTGTTTTTCCTGCAACGCAGTGATGTAGGTGCGGGCGATATCATCGCGGCCCTGCTTGACGGCGGCCTTCACTTTGGCGTCGTAATCGACGATCTCGCGTTCAAGCGTGACGACTTCTTTTTCGAGCAGCTTCTGAGTGGCCATCACCTGCGCGACATTGTTCTGCATCTGAGGAACTTTTTCTCGCATGTCGCGGATGGTCTGCTGAAGTATAAGCTCTGGGTCTTCGGCCTTCTCTATTATTCCGCCGAAGATGGCGCGGAACAGCCGCTTAAGTCTTTGCCACATTTCTCCTCCTGAATCAGTCGGCCTCTTGCCCGCGGGGGCAAGGCGCGGATTTCGCCTCTAGTCTAACACAAGAGCGGATTATCGAAAATTAAACTGTGCCGACTCGCTCAGACTGCTTTCCTCCCGCGCTCTCGACAACTATTGCTCGCTCTGGCGAGGCTGGTTATAACAGAGAAGGCGCGGTTGATGATGCCGGATGCGGTTTGTTATGATGACCGACGCCGAGAGCGCCGATGCCGAGAGCGTCAAGTCATGGATGATCCCAATAGAACCGGAGCCAATGAGTCGTGAGCGGTGTAGAAACTCAAACGCCATACTCGCCTGTCACGGCGGAGCGGATTTTTTCGCTCGTGCGCGCTGACCTCGCTCGCGTCGAAGAAGAAATAGACCGCTATCTCTCGGACGCTTCGGGAGACGTTTCAGCAATCGCCCGATATCTGCGCGAAGCAGGCGGAAAGAGAGTCCGTCCCGCATTGCTGCTGATATGCGCGCGAATGGCGAGCGGAGAAGCTTCCGTCTCAGCCGTCCGCATGGCTTCGGTCGTCGAGATGCTTCACACCGCGACCCTCGTTCACGACGACATAATAGATGAAGCGGGCGTGCGACGGGGACGAGCCTCGGCCAATGCCCGTTGGGGAAATAATGTCACTGTCCTTATGGGCGACTGGCTCTACATGACCGCCTACGACATGACTTTGCGCGAGCGCAACTTCGCAGTACTCGATTCGCTCACGCGCATGACGCGACTGATGGTCGAAGGCGAAATCATTCAACTCTCGCTCATCGGCGACAGCCGCATAACAGAAGAGCAGCACCTCGATATAGTTCGTCGCAAGACGGCTTATATGTTCAGTTCGTGCGCAGAAGTGGGAGGACTCATCAGCAACGCAGACCTCGAACGGTGCGCCGCGCTTGCTCGCTACGGGCTGTCGGTCGGAATAGCTTTTCAGTTGATCGATGACGTTCTGGATTTCACTTCGACCGAAGAAAAGCTGGGCAAGCCGGTGCTTTCCGACCTGCGCGAAGGAAAACTCACGCTGCCATTGATATACCTTCTCGAAGAAGGCGTCCCCGCGCATAGAGAGATGGTCGAATCAGTCATGCGCGAGCGCGGTTTCGATACCTTTTCGCGCGAGCAGGTCTTGGGAGCCATCCGAGAGCATAAAACTATAGAGAGAGCCGTCGGGGAAGCGCGTCGCTATGCTGACGAAGCTATCGAGTCTCTCGCCCTGTTTCCTCATTCGGAATATCGACAGGCTCTCCTCGACGTGCCGCGATTCATCGTCGAGCGCGAGATGTGAATCAGTTTTCAGCCCTCAGTTTTCAGTTTTCAGTTTCAGTTTTTCATCCAAGAGCGAGTTAGCCAGACTCGTGAAAGCCCCCTTTCAAAACAACGAAGCTATAGACTAGATGGCTGTGTGGTCGTATAGTTATCTCACTCGGACTGGTATGGGACACTGATATGTATTGCGAAAGATGCAATGTCGAATTTCCTGAGAACCTGCGCTACTGCAAGTGGTGCGGCGAAGCTTTGATAGAGCGCGTCCGCGCGACGGGCGATCTTCCCTCCTGTCCGCACTGCGGCGAGGGCGTCAAGGTGGGCTGGGCCTTTTGCCGCTCGTGCGGAGCGCGGCTTACGGCTTCCGTTCAGGCGATCCCCGTATGCCAGCACTGCGGCGCGGTCGTAGATCCTGCGGCGGGCGTATGCAATCAGTGCGGCAAAAACGTCGCCGGAGCCATCATTTATAAACAGGAAACCGCCGCCCCGCATCAGGCGGAGCATTGCCCGACGTGCGGCGAGCGGATAGATGCGGGCCTGCTTTATTGCAAGGCCTGCGGCTCGCCCATTTATTCCGGCACCGCTCCTTTCGGCGCAGTGGCCGTGACCTGTCGCGTTTGCGACGCATACAATCCGGCAGGCTCGACCGCGTGCCGGGTGTGCGGCGAATCTCTGGTCGAGTCTACGACCAAAGAATACGACCGCCCCGTAAAGCCCGCGCCTCCCACGCTCGTCGATTCGACTGATCTGCCCGACGCTTTGCCTTTCATCGAAGACAGAAATATACAAGGCGCGGCTGATGCCGGGTCGCCCGCAGCGAGCGCCTCAGAGCAACCTGTGCTTGTGATCATTCCACCGACCTCGCGCGAAAAATCCTCTTCGATGGAAACTCAGATAATGGTCGAGGTCGAGGCTGAAGAAAAAACTTCCGGCATCCCGCCCGCGCTGGAAACCGGACAGGTCGGCTCTGGAACCATCGAGTTTGCATCCGACACTCTCGAAATGCAGTCCGAAACTGTTCCGATCAGTGCCCGACCGAAAGGCGGCGCGAAGACCAGCATTCTCAGCGAGCCTGTAGTGAGCGAAGAAGAACCTCCCCTGCGGAGAGACAAACCGACTACTCGCATCGATGGCGCTCCCTTTGAATTCGAACTCGAATCCGTCGAAGCGGCGCTTACTCCCGAAGGCTATCCGTCGAGGCTCGATGAGCCGCTCAAGGATGTCATCGCCCGGACTGAAAAAAAGCCTGATGCGACGATTCAATTCGGCGCTCTACCTGCTGCGGAAGAACCTGAAAGGCCCGCGAGAAGCAGCGACACGATCATAGTCGGATCACCGGAAGAGCCTGTCTTCGTCATCAGAGAGCAGGAATCTGCCGCGATCGAATCTCCGCAGGAACCTGTCTTCGTCATCGAAGAGCAGGAACCCACCGTGATCGAATCCCCGCAGGAGACGGTATTTATCATCGAACAGCGGCAGGAGATGCCTTTCGTATTCGAATCAGCCGAGCCTCCCCCGAACGTTCAGCCGCAGACTGAGCCTCCGGCGACGATCGATCTCAATCAGGCGGCTCTTCAAGGTCAGCCTACTATCCCTATTCGGCAGGATGATATTACGACGATGTCTCTCGCAGGCGAAGCGACGCAACCTACACGCCCGCCTGACAACGTGAAGTTGAACGAGGCCGCGCTTCAGGCTTTCGGAATGGGCGCGCACAAAGAGCCGCCTCCTCCGCTGCCTCCTCCGACGGCTTCCATACCGACCAGAGCGCCTGATTTTCATATCCCTGTCACGCTGCCGCCCGCGCCTGTGAGATCGAGAAGCATCGTTCCGATGGTTTCAGCTTTGGTGGCGCTAGGGGTGATCGCGGCAACCGCGCTCGCCTTGTGGTGGTACATTTCAGGCGGATTGAAAAAATCAGAGAAGCCTGAAATTTCGCTTCCTCCTCCTCCCACAAACACTTCAGCGCCGCCGCCCGAAAACACTGCGCCGACCGCGCCTGCCGGGATGGCGATGGTTCAGGCAGGCTCTTACACCATCGGGCGCGATCTGGGAGATGAACTCGAAAAGCCCGCTCACAAGGTCGATCTTCGAGCCTTCTACATAGACGTGACCGAAGTGACCAATGCCGCATACAAACAGTTCACCGATGCGACAAGTCATCGTCAGCCCGACGGGTGGAAGAATGGGACTTACCCCGAAGGACGGGCCAACTGGCCAGTCACGGGAGTCTCCTGGCAGGATGCCGTGGATTATGCGGAGTGGGCAGGCAAACGATTGCCGACGGAATCGGAATGGGAAGCCGCAGCGCGAGGACTTGAAGGGCGCATCTATCCGTGGGGCAACGCCTGGGGCGAAGGCATGGCCAACATTCGCGCAAGCTCTATCTCGGAAGTCGGCCAGTTCAAACTGGGAGCAAGCCCCGTCGGCGCGCTCGACATGATAGGCAATGTATGGGAGTGGACGGCAGACCCGTTCAGGGTTTATCCCGGAAGCGCGGCCTCGCTCGAAGGAGTGCTTGAAGCGGGCATTAACTACAAGGTGATACGCGGCGGCGCTTTCGACCGCAAGGAAAATATCGAAGCCACATATCGCGGCTTCCTCGACGCGAGCAAGGGCTATGACAAAACGGGATTCCGTTGCGTGAAGGACATCAAGTAGTGGGCGGTGAGCCGTAGGCGGTTGGCCGACAGTTTCGAAGGGTTATCATTATGGCAAATCGTTCGATTATGATGTCAGCCCATAGCAAATATAGACCGTCCTCCGCTGCCCACTGCCCACTGCTTACTGCCCACTTATGAAACTATGCGATTGAGCGAAAAGCTTGGGGCGCTGTGCGCATCTGTCGTCCTCCTTCCTATGATAGTGGCTTCTGTCTTGGTGGTGATGAAAGTATCTTCGCTATGGCAGGATCAGGCATCAGTCCGACTTCAAAGCAATGCGCGGACGGCGGCGAGCCTCTATGAAAAACGACTCGCCGAACTTCGATCAGTCGCGCAAAAACTCGCGCTCGATCTTGCTACGAAACTCATCATCAGCAGCGATGACCCGGAAAGCAATCGTGTAGCCGCACGCGCGCAGATACAGGACGCTCTGCCCGCGGCGCAAAGAGAATTCAGCCTCGACTTCATCATCATCGCAGACTCTGGGGGCCGCGTGATAGTTCGACATAACGATCAGCCTGCGCCGAATGAAACACTTCTCGGCAGCGAGAAAAATCCTGTAGCCGAACGAATAATCAATGAGGCGAAAAGCCAGCGCGCCGCAGCCGTCGCTTCTTCTGTGATAGAAAAAGGCGAACGGCTCAAGAGATTGAACCTCGACCTCAGAGCGAAGATCGATCGAGCGGACGGAACTCTGCTCGAAGATGCGATGTTGCTCGAAGCTGCCGCGCCTATATTTCGCGAAGGCAAATTCTTCGGCCTCGTCCTTGTAGGGCAGTTGATAAATAATTCCTTCTCGCCTCGCGTGGGAGAAAGCTCGCTTCAAATCCCCCTTCAGGCCGAAGCGCGACAGACCATCTATGGCTCGGAAGATGCCGGAACAATCATAGCTCTCGGAGACACGATCATCGCTTCCAGCATGTCGGACGCGGCGAGAGATTCTAGCGATGCGCCGCTCGTCGGGCTGAGGCGCGACCCGGCGAGAGAAGATCAGATATTCGAGAACGCGGGCCAGAGCTATGCTGTTCGATGGCAAGGGTTGAAAGCGATAGACGGCACGGATACAGGCGCGATAGGCGTGGCAATACCGACTGTCAGGCTCGAAGAATCAGTCGCCTCGGTAAGGACGACGATGATCATCATCGCCGTCGCAGCCTCGCTCGCTGCCGGACTCATAGGTTATTTGTTCGGTCGCCGCCTTGCGCACAGAGTGGAATCTCTTTCGGAAGCGGCCTCGCGCATGAGCGTCGGAGAGTTGAGCCGCGGAGTCGAAGACCCAGTGGGCGCGAATTCCTCGCGGCTGTCGCGCGATGAGGTGACACGTCTGGCCGAGAGAATGGACGAGATGCGCGAGAGTTTCCGTCAGGCCATAGAACGCATGCGCAAGCGATGATATTTTTGGAAAGCATGAGAGCGTATTTAGAGGCTGTTTGAAAATTCGGTATTCTGCGCCGAAGGCGCAAGGAGAAGGTAGCCAGACGTGCAACGTCTGGAGAGTCAAGCAAATTATTCCGCGCTCTGGAAGAGCGCCAGAATCTGTCCGCGTCTTCAACGCGGGATCGTTCCTTTGACAATTCCAGAGGTTTCACCTCTGGCTACCCTCTTTGAGCCGCTTCGCGGCAAGAGACTATTTCTAAACACGCTCTAAGAAAACTTCTCTCGTGCTTTCGCTCGTAATGCCTTTCCGATCCGTCCGGCATAAGCGTCGCTCTCGGTGTGAAAAGGATGCACTTTGTCTGATACACTCTTCGCCCGGCGAAAAGGAAGGAAACAGTTATGACCCGATTGACCCGTTGCGTTCTCGCCCTGATTCTGATTGCAAACTCCGCTGCTTTTGCTCAGCAGAATGATTCGAAGCCCGCCGAAAAATTTAAGAAGGGCCACTCGATGCACGGCGCAGCCTTCGATACCGGCCCGCGCCAGAAACCGTGGGCTATGGAAGGCATTGGCAAAGTGCATTTCCCCATAACCACGTCGAACACGGAAGCGCAGAAATGGTTCGATCAGGGATTGGCTCTCCTGCATTCATTCTGGTTTTATGAAGCGGAACGCGCTTTTCGCTGGACGCTCAAACTAGACCCCGAATGCGCCATGGCTTACTGGGGGCTTGCGCTCTCCGTCGATGGCGATGACCGTGTGAGAGCGTTCCTCAAGGAAGCCGCAAAACGCAAACAGAAAGTCAGCGAGCGCGAGCGCATGTATATCGAAGCGTGGGAAGCCAGACAGCCGACCGATCTGCCGAAAGAAGCGGGCGGCAACGAGACGACGTATCAACAAAGAGAAAACCGATTCCATTACCTGCTCGAACAGATCGTGCTCAAATACCCCGAAGACATAGAAGCGAAATCGTTTCTCGGACTTCAATTCATGGGCCAGGAGAACCGCTACGGCACCGAGTTGATTCTCAAGCAGGTGATCGCACGCGACGCGATTCATCCCGGCGCGCATCATTACCGCATTCATAACTGGGACGGCAAGGACGGAAAGTATGCGCTCGACAGTTGCGCGATGTACGGAAAAATCGCGCCGCAGATAGGCCACGCTCAACACATGCCCGGTCACATCTACAGCGGCATAGGCATGTGGCACGAAGGGGCTATCTCTATGGACGCCGCAACGAGAGTCGAACGCCAGTACATGCGGCAGCGGCTCACTCTGCCTTTCAACACATGGAACTATGCTCATAATCAGAACTACCTTTGTTATATTCAGGAGCAACTCGGCATGGCGGAGTCGGCCATCAACGGAGCCAGACAGATTCTCGCCGCGCCCCTCGACCCGCAGCACAACAACCCGGATCAGTACAGCGCGCACTGGCAGGGCGTGATCGCGATGATGCGCGCGCTCATCAAATTCGAGCGATGGAAAGAACTGCTCGACCCCAGTACTTTTTACTGGCGCGATTCAACGCGAGACAAAATGCACAGAGCCTATTGCGAAACACAGGCTCATCTGGGGCTGGGCGATATCGAAAAAGCCGCGAAAAGTTTTGCCTCGCACGCCAAGCTCAAAGGCGAAATAGAAAAGCCCGAAAATAAATGGCTCGAACAGACCTATACCATTCAGGCGCTTGAGATCAAAGCTCTGCTTGCGCTGGCCCGTGGCGAAACGCTCACGGGGATGACTCTATTGGGCGATGCCGCCAAACGAGAGTTCGAACAGCGCGAACGTCAAAACGATCCGCCAAGTTATCCGGTCGCTATTTACAATACTTTGGGCCGCACTTACCTCGCGCAGAAAAGCGCGGCTCTCGCCGCAGAAGCTTTCGAGCGAACTCTCGAACTGGTGCGAAATGACGGATTCGCTCTTTCGGGTCTGGTCGAAGCTTATTCGGCGCTGGGCGAAAAAGAAAAAGCGCGCGAAGCTTATGCGAGGCTGCTTTACGTCTGGTCGGATGCCGACGCGGGATTGAAATGGATGCAGAAGGCGAAATCTATAGGGTTGAATGCCGAGCCGAAAGATGTGTCACCCGGCCCGCAGCGCAATTATAAAAAGACTGTGCTTGATCATCTTGGGCCGAGCGTGTGGGAGCCTTACGACGCGCCTGAGCTTTCAGCCATAGACTCAGAGAGCCGAAAAGTCACGCTTGCGGATTTCAAAGGCAAGAACGTTCTGCTGATTTTTTATCTCGGCGAAGAATGCCCGCATTGCCTTTTGCAACTCCGCGAAGTCGCGAAGCGGTACAAAGAGCTTGCCGGGATGGATACGGAAGTGCTGGCCGTGAGTTCCGACAAGCCTGAAGAGAACGCTGAGTCTTTGAAGAAAGGCGACATCCCATTCAAACTGCTCTCGGATGTGAATCTGGAAAACGCGAAGCGATATAAATCCTTCGACGACTTCGAAGAGATAGCTCTGCATTCGACTATTCTCATAGACCGGCGCGGGCGGGTTCACTGGGCGAGGACGGGCGGCGATCCTTTCATGGAATTCGATTTCCTCGCCAGAGAGATTCAGCGATTGAATCAGATCGCTCCGGCGAAAGCGACTCCCTCGCCTGCGCCCGCTGCGAATTCAGCGAACAGGTGATCGGGTTGGTATGACTTTGAATGAAGAGCGAAAGTAGCGTTCCCTGAGAGCGCAGGCGATTGGTTTCAAAACATCTATTCGCTTGCGGCCCTCGGCGGCGCAGCCGCGTGAAAGAGAGAGGCAGTCGTCGGAGCGTCCGAGACGCTCCGCACATCTGCGCGGCAAAGCCGCAGGAAAACGGCCAAAGAGTTTGTGTCAAAACCGATGATCTGCGCTCTCGTGTCTTTGCAACGCCCGTCGTAACAACCCGCACATCTTTGACTCAATGTGCTTCATTGTTATAGCATCTCGTCGCCAGTGGAATGATCTTTATCTCAAAACATTTTCAATGGAGGTTCTCGATGAAAAGAGCGTTCGTTTTGATTGCTCTGCTGGTGTTTCCCGTCTGCGCGCAAGACCCGACCAAAGAGCGACTGGAAAAATCTCCACGCCATCACGAATGGGTCTCAGTCAAATATGGCAACCGGACTGTGCAGGCTTTCCTCGCTTTCCCCGAAGTCAAAGGCAAAGCGACGGCGGTCATAGTCATTCATGAAAATCGCGGGCTTAGTGATTGGGTTCGATCCGTAGCCGACCAGTTGGCCGAAGCGGGCTATATCGCAATCGCTCCCGATATGCTTTCCGGCATGGCTCCCAACGGCGGCAAGACGAGCGACTTTCCCGACGGCGATTCCATCCGTCAGGCTTACTCGAAGCTGACTCCCGATCAAATAACCGCCGACCTCAACGCCGTGGCTGATCACGTTGCGAAACTTCCGGCCTGCAACGGAAAAGTCGCGGTCGCGGGATTCTGCTGGGGTGGCAGGCAGTCTTTTATGTTCGCAGCCAACCGTCCGACTCTCGCGGCAGCATTCGTGTTCTATGGCAATGGCCCGGACAAGGATGCGATAGCGAAGATCAAATGTCCGGTCTATGGTTTTTATGGCGGTAATGATGCTCGCGTGACTGAAACCGTGGCTCCGACCTCGGAGTTGATGAAGCAGGCGGGCAAGACCTTCGATCCGGTCGTCTATGAAGGAGCCGGTCACGGTTTTATGCGAAGCGGCGAAGAAGGCACGCCGACAGAAGCGAACAAGAAAGCCCGCGACGCAGGCTGGATGCGCTGGAAGGCGCTGCTGAAAAAAATCTGACTTGTTGCAAATTTGTGTCGGATATCGAGCCGTCTTGTAGGGGCGGCCCTCTGTGGCCGCCCCGGCTTGGTATTACTTCGAATCCTGATAATGAACAAATACTCTCGCGCAAATTTTCCCATCGGCTGAGTAAAACGACGCAAAAATCAAATTGCACTTTGATTGACCGCGACTCCACAAGCTTTTCTCTCTCCGCAAATCACTCGCTTTATTCGATGACTCTTCGGGTGAGGTGACTCGCGACACATACGGCTCGGCATTTGCACTGTTCTTAATCTGCGCGACTGCGCGAGTGAGGACGGGCGCTGATGAAACGAGAGCAGGTGACAATCGACGGCAATGAAGCCGCTGCCTTTGTGTCTTACAAAACCAACGAAGTGGTTGCCATTTATCCGATCACTCCTTCATCGCCGATGGGCGAATACGCCGACGAGCGGGCGTCGCTTGGCGAAAAAAATATCTGGGGCATGACTCCGCTCGTCCGCGAGATGCAGTCCGAAGGCGGAGCCGCCGGAACCGTCCACGGCGCGTTGCAGACCGGCGCGCTCACCGCCACGTTCACTGCAAGTCAGGGACTCCTTTTGATGATCCCCAACATGTTCAAAATCGCGGGAGAATTGACAAGCACAGTCTTTCACATAGCCGCGCGAAGTGTGGCGACGCACGCGCTCTCGATCTTCGGCGATCACTCGGATGTGATGGCTGCTCGCTCCGCAGGATGGGCGATGCTGTTCGCCAATTCAGTTCAGGAGGTGATCGATTTCGCGCTCATATCTCAGGCCGCGACTCTCAAATCACGTGTCCCTTTCCTTCACATATTCGATGGCTTCCGCACCTCGCACGAGGTGATGAAAATAGAAAAGCTCACGGATGATGACCTCCGCTCCCTGATCGAGACGGAAACCGTGCGCGCGCATCGCCAGCGCGCGCTCACGCCTGATCGCCCGGTGATGCGGGGGACGGCTCAAAACCCGGATGTATTCTTTCAATCCCGCGAGCGCGCAAATTCGTTTTATCTCGATACTCCCGAAATAGTTCAGCAGGCGATGAACAAATTCGCGCTCAGGGTAGACCGCCAGTATCACCTGTTCGATTACATAGGCGCAGCAGACGCAGACCGCGTGATAGTGATGATGGGATCGGGCTGTGAGACTGCCGAAGAAACTGTCCGCCATCTCAACTCTCAGGATGAAAAGACGGGGCTTGTCAAGGTGCGTCTCTATCGCCCGTTTTCAGCCGCCGCTCTGCTCGCGGCCATCCCTCGGTCAGCGCGAGTCATCGCCGCGCTTGATCGCACCAAAGAGCCGGGAAGCGCGGGCGAGCCGCTCTACCAGGATGTCATCACCGCCGTGAGCGAGTCAGTGATGAACGGCGACTCTCGATTCACAGCGATGCCGCGCGTCACGGGCGGGCGTTACGGGCTGGCTTCAAAGGAATTCACTCCGGCGATGATCAAGGGCATCTTCGATGAGATGAAACGCCATGCGCCGAAAAATCATTTCACCGTCGGCATACGGGATGATGTCACTCACACGAGCATCGATTACGATTCGGATTTCATACTTGAACCTTCTGACACCGTGCGCGCGGTCTTTTGGGGCCTGGGCGCGGACGGAACTGTGAGCGCGAACAAAAACTCGATCAAGATCATCGGCGAGAAGACCGACAATTACGCGCAGGGCTACTTCGTTTATGATTCGAAGAAAGCGGGCGCGGTCACGGTTTCGCATCTGCGCTTCGGCCCGCGACCTATCCGCAGCGCGTACCTGATTCAACGGGCGAATTTCGTAGCCGTCCATCAGTTCGATTTTCTTGAGAAGTACAACACGCTCGAACTGGCCGAAGAGGGCGCGACTTTTCTTTTGAACTGTCCTTACCCGGTCGAAGAGGCGTGGGATCGTTTGCCGCGATTGGTTCAGGAACAGATCATAGCGAAGCGGTTGAAGTTTTATGCGATAAACGCTTATGCGGTCGCCAGAGAAAACGGTATGGGCGCGCGCATCAACACGATTATGCAGACATGCTTTTTCGCCATCAGCGGCGTAATCGAGCGCGAAGAAGCGATAGCGAAGATCAAAGAGTCGATTGAAAAAACTTATGGCAAGCGCGGGGCGGCTGTCGTGCGTCAGAATTTTCAGGCCGTCGATGCGGCCATCTCTCATCTTTACGAAATCCCCGTGCCTGCGAAAGTCACGAGCAGATTCGATATTGCTTCGAGCGTTCCCGATGACGCGCCTGACTTCGTTAAAAATATCACCTGCTCGATTCTTTCGGGGCGCGGAGATCAGCTTCCCGTAAGCGCGATGCCAGTCGACGGGACTTACCCGACCGACACCGCTCGATGGGAGAAGCGCAACATCGCTCAGGAAGTTCCCGTCTGGGAAAGCGACCTTTGCATTCAATGCGGCAAGTGCGTTTATGTCTGCCCGCACTCGACCATCCGCGCAAAAATTTATGACAAGAGCGCGCTTACCGATGCGCCCGCGAATTTCAAGCACATGCCCGCGAAATGGCGCGAGCTTGCCGGTCATCTCTACACGATTCAGGTCGCCGTCGAAGACTGCACCGGATGCAGGCTTTGCGTCGAAGTGTGTCCCGCGAAAGATAAGAGTCAGGTGTCGCGCAAGGCTCTCAACATGCGCGAGCAGCGGCCAATTCGCGAACAGGAGCGAGAGAACTGGGATTATTTTCTCCGATTGCCTGAGATTTCAAAATCGGGGCCGCTCAAATTCAACACCGTAAAAAATGTTCAGTTCCTCCAACCGCTGTTCGAGTTTTCAGGCGCGTGCGCGGGCTGCGGCGAGACGCCTTACATTCGTCTGCTCACTCAGCTATTCGGCGACCGCGCCGTGATAGCCAATGCCACGGGGTGTTCGAGCATCTACGGCGGCAATCTCCCGACCACGCCTTACACCGTCAACCGTGAAGGGCGCGGCCCTGCGTGGAGCAATTCCCTTTTCGAAGACAATGCCGAATTCGGACTCGGCATGAGATTGGCGCTCGATCATCAGCGTGATTACGCGCGTGATCTCGTCCGTCGCCATCGCGATCAGATAGGGCGCGTGCTTGCCGACCAACTCCTCAGCGCAGATCAAACGACGGAACAGGCCGTTGTCGCCATGCGCGCCTGCGTCGAAGCTCTCAGAGCCAAACTCGACGGCGGCCATGACGCGGACACGCGCGACCTGCTGGCCGTGTGCGACGCGCTGGTCGAGCGGAGTGTGTGGATAGTCGGCGGAGACGGATGGGCTTACGACATAGGCTATGGCGGACTGGATCACGTTTTGGCGAGCGGGCAGAACGTCAACGTGCTGGTTCTCGACACCGAAGTTTATTCGAACACGGGCGGGCAGGCATCGAAGGCCACTCCGCTCGGCGCAGTGGCGAAGTTTGCTGCGGGCGGAAAATCGAACCGAAAAAAAGACCTCGGCATGACGGCCATGCGCTACGGCGATGTCTACATCGCTCAGGTGGCGATGGGCGCGAACGAATCGCAGACGATAAAAGCGTTCATCGAGGCTGAAGCGCATCGCGGCCCTTCGATCATAATCGCTTACAGTCAATGCATAGCTCACGGCATCGATATGTCGAAGGGCATGCATCATCAAAAGCTGGCGGTCGATTCGGGTTACTGGCCGCTTTATCGCTACAACCCCTCGATGGCAAAGGAAGGACGCAATCCCTTTCAACTCGATTCCAACGATCCTGTGATCGCGCTCAAGGATTACATTTATACCGAGGGGCGTTATCGAATTCTGCTGCACAGCGACCCGGCGGCGGCGAAACTTCTGCTCGAACATGCGGACGAGGCCGTCGGCGAGCGCTGGCAGGCTTATAAGCGACTGGCCTCGTCGAATGCGGAATGCGGAATGCGGAATGCGGATTAAGGGAGTGAGAGTATGAGTGATGTGAAGAATGAGCGAGCGAGGAGAGTCGAGCAGGATAGACAAGGGCAGGCTTTGAAAGCCTCTCCGCGGGCTTTTTCTCTACGTTTCGAATTCCGCACTCCGCATTCCGCATTCCGCATTCTTCAACAGCGGGGGTGAGAAGATGGACTTACGAACTCGCTACATGGGGCTTGATTTGAAAAATCCGTTGGTGCCTTCCGCGTCGCCGCTTTCGCACACGGTCGAGAGCATTCGACGGCTCGAAGACGCGGGCGCATCGGCGGTCGTGATGTACTCGCTCTTTGAAGAGCAGATAACGCTTGAGAGTTTTTATATCGATTATTATCTCAATCACGGCACGGACAGCTATGCCGAATCGCTCAACTATTTTCCCGATATGGCGAGCTATAACATCGGGCCTGATGATTACCTGAAATTGATAAGCTGCGCCAAAGAGTCGGTAGATATTCCAATCATAGGGAGCCTCAACGGAATCTCGACCGGAGGGTGGATCGATTACGCGGGGCTGATCGAAGAAGCCGGAGCCGATGCGCTGGAACTGAATGTCTATTACATTCCGACGAACACTTTTCTTTCGGGCGAAGAAGTCGAGTTCATCTACACGGATATTCTGAAAGAGGTGAAGAAGACCGTCTCGATTCCGGTTGCGATGAAGCTCAGTCCGTATTTCAGTTCCATGCCCAACATGGCCCGGAAGCTGGCCGACGCGGGCGCGGATGCGCTCGTTTTGTTCAATCGTTTTTATCAGCCCGATCTCGATCTGGAAACGCTCGAAGTCGTCCCGCGACTCGTCTTGAGCAATTCGCATGAACTCAGATTGCCGCTCTCGTGGGTGGCGATACTTTACGGCAGGGTGGGAACGGATCTGGCGATAACGAGCGGAGTGCATAGTTTCGAGGATGCGCTCAAGGGGCTGATGGCCGGGGCGAACGTCGTGATGATGGCAAGCGAATTGCTCAAAAACGGATTGGGGCGCATAGGCGAGATCAAGTCAGATATGGAGCGATGGATGGAGGAACACGAATACGCGGCTGTGGCGCAGATGATAGGAAGTATGAGCCAGATAAACGTCGCCGAGCCTGCCGCCTTCGAGCGAGCGAATTATATGAAGATGCTCGCCTCCTATAGCCAGCATCATTGACAGCAAGGTGTGAGGTCAGTCTGTAGTCGAATCATGCGGCGGGTTCGGCGAAGCGACCCTCACTCGTCGGAAGTAAACGCCGCCGGGAGGAAAGAGCCATGTCGAAAGATGATCGCGACATTCTGGAAATCCTGAAAGAAGAACTCGACTTCGTTGAGAAGGGCGGATACGGGCGTTCGGTGAGGACGCCATGGCAGACTACGTCGGTCTTTCAGGATTCTCCGACCTGCCTCTGTTACCCGACTCATCAGCACGAAGACGAATGCGTTTTGATGAAATGCGTGCCGTCGGATCAGAGGCAAGCGCGCGTACCGTGCCATCTCATCCCGCTCAACGAGCGAGGGGAGACCATAGAGATGCTTGACCAGTTGGGCGATCAGGAGCGATTGGAAGAGACGGTCAAAGCGTGGCTTCGACAGCGAATCGAAGAGATCGAAGCAGAACGGACGGGGCAGACGGCTCAGATCGTACCTTAGCCGAATGGATCGAATTCAGGCGTTTGCCTATCTGAGGCCAGCGCAATTGATAACCCAGGCGGGGTGACTCCCTTTCATCAGGAGGGTCACTCATACTACCAGCGAGAAAATGGAAAGGTGGAGCGAGTCATGATAAAGCAGGTGAAAACAATCGTAGTTGCGGCGGCGGCAGTACTGGCGCTCGCGTTCATATTATCGACATCAGGAACGACCGAGGCGGCTCCCTTTGCGGATGCCGCGGCAGTATACAAAGCCAAATGCGCAAGCTGTCACGGAGCCAACGGCACAGCTACCGCGGTTGGAAAAAAGGTCGGAACGCGCGACTTCCACGCAGCCGAAGTCAAAGGTCAATCCGATGCCGCGCTTTTGAATATTACGCTCAAGGGCAAAAACAAAATGCCCGCTTATGAAAAGAGCCTCGGCGCGGATCAATGCAAAGCTCTGGTCTCATACATACGCGCTACATTCATGAAATGATGCGATGACGGCTCTTCTAATCCGGGGGCGCAGCAGGGTTTCAGGGATGGCTTCACGCGCGAATGCGCGAGGCTGGCAGTCGGCCTGCGCTCCCAGGATTGCGGCGACGGTTCTTCAACCCAGCCCCCGTTGATTTATACCTCCTGCGGGAGAAACCGCCCGACTCCGAGTGAAAGGAGGGTGAGCCTGTGAAGCGCTATGTTCTACTTGGAGTGATCGCTCTTTTTCTGTTCGTGTGCCTGAAGTGGCAGTCGACTGGCGAAGCGCAGGCTCGAAGCGAGCCGTCTCAAACGATGTCGGTCTCGGATTGCATGGCGTGTCATTCGGATTCGAAGCTGGCCAAAGAAGTCGACGGCAAACTCGTAAGCCTTCACGTCGAAGAGAAGGGATTTAACGACTCAGTTCACGGTTCGCTCGCGTGCGCGAGTTGCCACGCGGATATTAAAAACTTTCCGCACGATCCCGCGCCCGTCAAAGTCGATTGCTCCGGCTGTCACTCGGAAGCTGGGGAGGCTTATGCGCGAAGCCTCCACGCGAAGGCCGCTCAAAACGGCAACTCCAAAGCGGCAAGCTGCCTCGATTGTCACGGCAACGCTCACAAAATAGTTCATTCGACCGAAGCCGTTTCGATGGTCAATCACGCCAGCATCGCTGCGACCTGCGGCAAGTGTCACGGCGAGAAGTTCGTGATGGAATCGAGCGGCATCTCTACCCAGCCGTTCATCTCTTATCAATCCAGCGTGCATGGTCGCGCGGTCGCGAGCGGCAACGCACGCGCTGCCGTTTGCACGGACTGTCACAACCATCACGACGTTCTCCCGCCGGGAGACGCGGCTTCGACCATCTTCAAATTCAACGTCCCTCGTACCTGCGGCAAGTGCCACGAGTCGGTCTCTTCGGAGTTCGGCCAGAGCATACACGGCCAGGCGATAGCGCGCGGAACGTGGCAGGCGCCCGTCTGCACGGATTGTCATGGTATTCACTCCATCAAATCGCACATCGATCCCAGTTCGTCGGTCGCCTCGCAGGCGCTCGCGCGCACGACCTGCGCGCAGTGTCACGAAGGGGTGAGGCTCTCGGACGAATTCGGAGTCGCGGGCAAACGGGCCACCTCTTATCTCGACAGCTATCACGGCATGGCGTCGAAGTTGGGATCGAGCGTAGTGGCCAATTGCGCAAGCTGCCACGGGGTTCATAACATCCTGCCGTCTGCTGATCCTCACTCGATGATCAATACGGCCAACCTTGCGCAGACCTGCGGCAAGTGTCATCCCGGCGCGAACGACCAGTTCACTTTGGGCAAGGTACACCTGGACGTGCCGCTCTCTCTCGATATCGCAAGCCGCGGTACGAGATGGGTGCGATGGATTTACCTCGCGCTCATTGCCGTGACGATAGGTTTCATGCTCGTTCACAACGGACTCATCTGGCGAAAGAAAATGGCAGAGAGGCGACGCCTTGAGTCACGCCCCGTAGTTCGATTGACCAAAAGCCAGCGCATTCAGCACGCGCTTCTGCTTACGAGTTTCACTATTCTGGTGCTGACTGGATTCGCGTTGAGTTATCCCGAATCGTGGCTCGCCACGCTTTTGGGATCGAACGAAGCGACGAGGAGAGCGGGCCATCGCATCGCCGCAGTCGTGATGCTCGCCGTCGGCCTTTATCATCTGCTCTACATCGCGCTGACGCGAGAGGGACGCAGTTGGGTGCGCGACATCTTTCCTCGATGGAAAGACGCGGTCGACCTCAAGCAGAACCTCAGTTACTATCTCGGTCGCCGCAAGGAGAGACCGCAGATAGCCCGATTCGGGTACGGCGAAAAGATAGAGTACTGGGCCGTCGTGTGGGGGACGATCATCATGGGGCTGACGGGGCTTATGGTCTGGTTCAAGCTCGAATGGTTCGGCTTCCTGCCGAGGTGGGCCATAGACATCGCGCTTGCGATTCATTTTTATGAAGCGGTGCTTGCCACCTTGTCGATAGTCGTGTGGCACTTCTATCACGTCATCTTCGACCCGGATGTTTATCCGATGAACTGGGCGTGGTTGGACGGGCGGGTGTCGAAGGAGTTTTACAGGGAAGAACACGCGCTGGCTTACCGGGAGATGAACAAGGAACAGGGTACAGGTGACAGGGAACAGGGTACAGGTGACAGGGAACAGGGGGATGAGTGACGAGTAGGAAAATTTCTTCACTTCTTCCCTGTCACCTGTCACCTGTCACCTAATGGGAGGACTATGACTGAGACGACTTCAAAAAAAGAGCGCGCTCCGCGCCTGACACGCAACTTCATCAGCATGTCAGGGATGGCGATTGTGGTTGCCAGCCTTGCAAGCATCATCTTTTTGTTTCTGGCCGAGATGCTTGCGACAAGGAGCAACCCTTATCTGGGCATCTTCACTTACATAATCTTTCCGGCCTTTCTGATGATGGGACTGGTCATCGTCGTGCTGGGGATGTTGATCGAGAGGCGAAGGCGGCGCAAATTGTCGCCGGAGGAGGTGGCGGCTTATCCAAAGATCGATCTCAACGATCCGCGCCGCCGTCGCTCATTGATGACATTTCTCGGGCTTACTTTTCTGTTCATATTCGTGAGCGCGTTCGGGAGCTATCGCGCTTATGAATACACAGACTCGGTGGCCTTCTGCGGGCAGCTTTGCCATTCGGTGATGAATCCTGAGTTCGTGGCCTATCAGTCATCGCCGCACGCGCGCGTGCGCTGCGTGGATTGTCACGTCGGGCCGGGCGCGGACTGGTATGTCCGCTCGAAACTGTCAGGTCTGTATCAGGTCTACTCGGTGAACTTCAATAAATTCCCCCGCCCCATCCCGACTCCGGTTCACAATCTGCGGCCCGCGCAGGAGACGTGCGAGCAATGTCACTGGCCCGAAAAATTCTTCGGCGCGCAGTTGAAAGTGTTCAATCGCTACGGCTATGACGAAGCGAACACTTTGAGGCAGATTCGCATGCTCATCAACACCGGAGGCGGAAGCCCGACGACGGGACTCGTCACAGGCATTCACTGGCACATGAACATCGCCAACGAGATCACATACATTTCCTCGGACGATCAGCGACAGGTCATTCCGTGGGTGAGGATGAAAGACCGTGAAGGCAATATAACGGACTTTATGGCCGAGGGCGTCGAGATAACGGCGGAAGAAATAGAGCGCGCATCGAAGCGACGGATGGATTGCGTCGATTGCCACAATCGCCCGTCCCACATCTATCAACCGCCTGACCGAGCCGTGAATGAAGGTTTCATCTCAGGCAGGCTCGACACGTCGCTGCCTTACCTGAAAGCGCAGGCGGTCGAAGTGCTGACTCGCGAATACGCTTCGACTGATGAAGCGAGGAACACAATCGCTTCGAGCATCGATGAGTATTACCGCACGAATTATCCGGCGATCTACGAACAGAAGCAGCAATCGATCAAAGGCGCGATAGCCGAGATTCAGCGAATCTTCAGCACGTACTTTTTCCCTGAGATGAAAGTCGACTGGCAGACTCATCCCGATAATGTTGGGCATTATTATTTTCAAGGATGTTTCCGCTGTCACGACGATCAGCACAAGAGCTCGACGGGGAAAGTGATTCGGGCTGATTGCAACATCTGCCATACGGTGCTCGATCAGATGGAGGGCGGTCAGATGGTGAAAGTCGAAAACGGCTCATTCGCGCATCCCGTGGATATGGGCGATATGAAGGGGATGAAATGCACCGACTGCCACACGGGGAAGGGCATGAAGCCGTAATCGTTTTCGGAATCAGGACACGCCTGAATACGGACGCGACATCGCTTTGAGGCAATACCTCTTCAAACGATCTGCTTTTATCCGGCGTAGCGCGCGACCCTGAGAAATGTTATGGCGATGTGTGCTGTGAATCACGCTTGACACGGACAGAGAAAAGGGATAATCTCATTCCCGCTTTGAAGCATCTGCCTCGCAGTTCGGACAGGCCGATGAAGCGCGCACAAGCCTGATCCTGATTTGAAAAACAGCCCGGTTCGGAAGTTTACACGCTCACAAACCTTCAGAGTTGTAAACCTGCAAACAGGCTTCTAATGTCGGAAACATATTTCCGGCGTCGCAAACGTTTTGCTCACCCAATCCCATTCAAACGGTGACAACGGGCAACGATAGGCCCAATCCTTCAAGCTATAAAGGGCGGGATAGCCTGTCAAGCGATCCCAGCCCAGCCGTCAATCACCCATCGATTGGCCGCTTTTTTTACCCAACACCAGGAGAATAAAACATGAAAACCATTTACAGTCGCGACATGAAAGCTCATATAACTTTCGATGAGAAACGAAAAATCCGGCACATCCGGCACAGTCAGCAATACTGGCTCAGCGAACAAAACATTCCGCGTTTCACGGCCAGAGATTATCTCAACGAGATGGCGGAAACCGTGCAAATCCCGAAAGAGGAACTCAAAAACCTGCACCGGCAGGTGTCGTTTCTCGATCCGCGCGAACAGGGTATCGAATATCACCTGAGGGAAGAGAAACATCTTTTCGATTCGATCACCATAGGCTATTGCCAGACCTACCTCAACACTCCGGTCTGGCGTCGCGGGCTTTCCGTCAAGATCAAACAAAACCCGAATCGCGTCGTGGGATTTACCAATAACAGCGAAGAGGGCATCAAGGGAACACTGCCCGATGCGAAAATAATCGACCGATATAAAGCCTTATTCCGGCAGGCGGCGGCCCGCAAAGCTATGATCGATGCCGGACTGCGCGAAGATGCGGGCGAGGACAAAACTGCGCCTTTCGTCCGCAGCGCGATCAACGTAAAGGCTCCCTCCGCCGGGGCAAAACCCAAAGCAGGCGCAACCGCTCAAAGAGACGACGAAACATCGCTCCTCAGCGGAAAGTTTTTCATCTACAAGTACGACCCGAAAAAGCGATATGCGGGCAAACCCTCGCCGCCTGATTCGAGAAGCGACAGGATAGTATCGGAAGAGCAACAGGAAATTCCTATTCCAAAACTTCCCGACGTTTCGGGCAAGATAAAGGCTGGTCAGTCTTATCTCGTTGCCGAACTCATCTTCACGTCCAATCTCGGAGGATTCGGCGGATATGTGTGGCTGATTCTTCAGGAGGTCGAAACGGAATCGATACTCTATATCGAGTGCATGACGTGCGGGGTCAACGGGCTTGTTTTCCGACGCGACCCGCAGGTTAAAACCGGCGACCTCACGATCACCGCTGATGACGATGGCCCCACGGTCCTCGATCTTCAACGCGATGACGTGACGCTTACAGACCTCGATCCGCCCGTCGGGGGAATCCAGCACCTCGTCGGCACTTATGTCGATGTCGAGGAGCTAACGATTGGTCACGCCGATCCCGATATCGATCCTCCGACCGAACCGACCGGCACCGACTTCGACTATGCTGCCCGCACCAATAATTTCGGGGCCGTAAACGCTTACTATCACCAGACAGAGTTGTTCAAGACAATCGAAAGCCTCGGCTTTTCGAGAGCGACCTATTTCGATGGAACTACCTTTCCGATACCCGTCGATCACCGCGCGCTTGGAGATACGATAAACGCTCACTGGTCGCCGAACGGGGCAGACGGAACCGCGCATATGTGTTATGCGCTTTGCGATTTGACGAACACGACCGACCCGCTTTTAAGGGCCGTCGATCCGTGGGTTCACTGGCATGAAATGGGAGGACACGGCACGCTGGGCGATCACGTCGGAAGCGGACTCTTCGGATTCGCTCACAGCGCGGGAGATGGACTGGCGGCCATTCAAATGGATCCTGACTCGGCATTAAGGACACTGCCTGAACGATTCCGCTACGCGCCGTTTCGACCTTTCGGCGCTTTTCCTCTCCCACCCGAACGTCGTTTCGACCGTGATGTAGCGGCGTGGGCATGGGGAGGAGCTAATGACGATAACAACTACGGCAGCGAAGAGATTCTCGCCACCTGCCATTTCAGGATTTACCGCTCAATAGGCGGCGACCATAACAATCTGGGCCGAAGGCAGTTCGCCTCAAGAATGATGACCTACCTGATACTTCGCACGATAGGCAACCTCACGGCGATGACCAACCCCAACGACGCGGAAATCTGGTGCGAAGAAATGCAGGACACCGATCTTGAAAACTGGACATCCGAAGGGCTGTCAGGCGGCGCATACAACAAGGTGATTCGCTGGGCCTTCGAGAAGCAGGGGAGCTATCAGCCCGCAGGATCGCTCCCGCCTTTCACAACCGAAGGAGCGCCGCCCGAAATCGATGTCTACATAGACGACGGCAGAGCAGGCGAATACCAGTTTCAGGCCGTCCACTGGCACAACACTTCGATGTGGAATCGCAACAATCCCGACGGACTGACGGGCCACGAGAACGCCATCGAAGGCGCGACGAATTACATGTACTGCAAGGTGAAAAATCGCGGCACTATGGCGGCGACCGATGTGACCGTTAGAGCTTATCATTCGCTTCCGGGAGCGGGACTCACATGGCCCACCGATTTTACGGAGATGAATCCGGTCGGAGGTCTTCCGATTGCCTCCATCGATCCTGACAACACGGAAGAAGTCACTGTCGGCCCGTTCGAGTGGGTTCCCAACTTCAATGTCTACGGCCACGACTGTGTGTTGATGATCGCATCGACCGATGGCGATCCGAGCAACGTCGATAACTTCACCGGAGCAGAGACAGTTGCCGAATGGCGGCTCGTGCCGAACGATAACAACGTCGGACAGCGCAACGTCAATATAGTTCCGGGCGAAAGCGGCGAAGCATTGATAGCCGCGCTCGACGGCGCAGTCTTTTTCGCGGGCAATTCCTTCAACAGACCCGCCACGATGCAACTTCAAGTTGACGTGCCGAGATTGCTCCTCTCGAAAGGCTGGCGAGTCCAGTTCGTCGGACTCGGCGACAACAGATTCACACTCAAGGCCGGAGAGAAGCGACGCATCGAGTTGAAGCTCTCGAAAGGCGCGCAGTTCACAGCCGATGAAATCAGAAAGCTCGCAGACAGAAACATCAACGTCTATCTCTATGGCAACGGCATACTGCTGGGCGGCATGACTTATCAGATCGATCCCGATCTGGCGAAGACATCCGGCGGTGTGCAATTGCAGGGCGTCGAGGAGTGCAGCGACGCGGCGCAGAAACTTCTCAACTGCCTCAATGTCGCCGGAGATAAGAAGGTCAAGAAAGTCTGCGTGAAAAAAGTCTCGCTCGACATAGAACTTGACTCTGATTGCGGCTGCGACTAAACGCACTTTGCTTGAAGTCGCCCGACCCGCCGCCAACAGGCGCGCAGGTCGGGCGACACTTTTGGAGGAATGATTATGCCGACAAATTTTCATCTCGCACCTCTGCCCAAGACCGTCGACGGACTGCTTGCAGTCCCAATCGACATCGAGTCAATCGAGGCGGTCTTCACCTTCGACGGCGGCGCTGAAACAGCTTCAGCCGACGCAACCATCACCTACACAGTCGGGCCGACGGCGGGCAATCCGATCTTCGACCTCAGACAAAACATCACTCAGGCATGGCTCGATGGCCTGCTCTTTTCGACCGCCCAACTCGCTCATCATGATTTCGGGGGAGTTCCTTTCACAGACCTGCGCGTGATCGAATCCGTTCAGGCGGCTGGCTCCGTGCATACGCTGAGAGTGCAATACGATCTGGCTCTGCCGAACTCGCAGCTTGGAGGAAGCTACCTGCCCGCGCTCGAATGGTCAGCAGGGCCTAAGCTGAGATTCGTGTTCGGACTTTCGGACCTCAACCGGGCGCGTTACGCCGAGGCGTGGCTTCCGGCCAATCTCATATTCGATCAATACAGCATCGATCTGGAAATCGTCGTCAACGGCACCCTGGCCGCGCATTCGATAATCACCAACGGCACAGCTACGGGAATGGGCTTGAACCACTGGCAGATCAGTTTCCCCTCTCGCTTCACGGCTGTCTCGCCAATGCTGGAAGTGAGAGCTTCCGATACTGTGACTCAGCAAACCGATACGGTGCTTTTGCCCGTGTCGGGAAAAACCGTCACTATCGAAGCATGGAAACCGACCGCGAGCGCGGTGAACCTGACGACGCAGATCAACAACATCAAAACGCTGCTCGCTGATAATGAAAACGACTATGGCGCTTATCTTCATGATGAACGATTCGTCGCCTTCTTCAACGGCACGGGCGGCATGGAGTACGAGGGAGGGACGACTACCTCGACCGGCGCGCTGCTACATGAAACTTTTCATAGCTGGTATGCCAGAGGGATCAAGCCTGCGTCTCAGGCCGACGGATGGTGGGACGAAGGGTTCACGAGTTTTCATGATGATGGAGCTAATGATGCCATCCCCTTTGATTTTTCCGACCCGCCCATACTTCTATGCTCGCGCGATCCGTGGCAGCGACACACGCCATCGAATGCTTACACCGACGGATCGGATTTCTGGAAAGGCATGGCGTCGCTCTTGGGCGTGGCCAGTTTCAACTCCCTTATGGGAGACCTCTACGACATCAACAAAGGCAATCCCGTTTCGACCGCGATGATCGAAGAATTTTTGTTGAGCCGCAGCGGTGATGCGCGCATCGTAGATGCCTTTCACTTATTCGTGTACGGACTGACGGATCCGACAACCGCGCCCGACCTGTGGATGAAGGATGATCCGGCGGATAGCGGCGCTGATCTTTGGGAAGGAGCGTTCTGGGATTCTCCTGATTTGTGGATTCGCAACGCGGACGATGACGGACTCACGCACCAGTCGCCGGAATTCGGGCAGGACAACTGGTTTTATGCGAGAGTGAGAAATAAGGCCAGTGTGGGAGAATCGGATCACTTCGTCGTAACATTTAACTCGAAAGGTTTCGCCGGGACTCAATTCGTCTATCCCGGAGATTTTCTTCCGTGCATCAATGCCAGAGCCGACTTCGATCTGGCTCCCGGCGCGACCCGCGTAGTAAAAGCCAGATGGCCGCGCGCACTCGTGCCGCCAGCGGGTACGCACACCTGTTTGCTTGCGTCCGTAATCACGCGAGGCGATCACCCCGCGGCGAGTCGGCATGTTTGGGAGCACAACAATCTGGCTCAGAAGAATCTGACGGTCGTCGATTTGCTGCCGAACACTTTCATGATCCTTCCCATCGTGGTCGGCAACTGGCGGCAGGATTTCGGCTCGCGTTTCGACCTCGAAGTGTGGAAGCCGAAAGAGGCGGCTGACATAAGCATAAGTTTGATTCACCAGTCGAAGGATTTCTTTCGACTGACGAAGGCTGAAGTTAAAAGATTCAAACCTGAGTTTGCGAAGAGCGTATTGACGCCTCCGCAGGTCAGGCTCGAATGCGGCGCCGAGATACCGGGTCAGCGCATCGTGAACAAAGGGCGGATAATGACATCTGATACGCCTGACCTTGTGATGCGTCGCTTTCCCGATAGCTGGGAAGTTCGTTTTCCCGAACGCCCGAAAGCCAAACTCGCAGTGGAGATACCGCCGTTCACGCAAAAGACGGTCGGGTTGAGGATAGACATTCCGGCGCGACCGAGTGCGAATCAATTCAAACTGCATTTCGTGCAGCGACACTCAGCCACTCGACAGATAGTCGGAGGCGTCGCGGTGGAGGTGAATGTGGGAAGGAAAAAATGAAAATGGGTAACCCCTGATCCGCGTCACCGGCCCGATGAGTGTAGCCGTGCGCTTCAGAATTGACGCAAGCGCTTGTTGGTCTCGCGCGAGCGACTATTGAATCCTGCATCGGAATAGATCAATAATCGCTCGCGCGACTCTGAAAGTTTTCACATCGCTGTGTGCGATGAGCCATGCTTGACACCGAAAGGGAAAAGTAATAATTTGAGACCGGCCTGAAAAATCTACGGTTGAGATGGTAGATAGAAGAAGCGAATGGGAAGATGTTCAGCGACGAGATGCGCGCACGAACCTGAGACTGATTTGAAAGAAGCAGCTTGGTTTAGAAGTTTATGGATTTATGAACCTTCGAGTTTGTAAACCCATAAGCAAGTTTCTAATGCTGGAAACTTATTCCCAATATTGCAAACATTCTTCATTCGCCCACTTCAGGTTAGGCTAGAATCCAAATAACAGAGGATGAAGAAATGATTCGAAATGCAACAGAAAACGATTTTGATGAAATTTATAATAAACCTGTTGCGCAATAAGGACTGACAAGGCAAAGTTTGATGACGAGGAATCGCATGAACTTTTACAACAAACTCGCCCGCCGCCCCAAGCTCTTTTTATCAGTCACCGGTATGCACTTGCACACCTTTGAAACATTGATGCCACAGTTTGAGCAAGCTTTTCTCAAGCTTCAATCCCAACGCAAAGGTAAAACCATCCGCACCGGCGCTGACCGCCAACGTGCGGCTGGTGCTGGCCGCGCCTTCAACAATGACTTGGCCAATCGCACGCTGATGCTGCTCGTCTACTACCGCCTTTATCTCACTCAGGAGTTCATGACGTTTCTCTTCAAAGCCGCCAATAAGAGCGTCATCTGTCGTAACATTCAACAAATGCGTCCGGTCGTTGAAGCCGTCCTGCCAACTCCTGAGCGTGCTCGCAGGCGCATCTTTTCATTAGCCAAGGCCGAATCCGAGCGCCGTCAAAAGCGCATCGGCTCGATTGACGAATTCCGTCAAGCCTATCCCGAATTAACCTTCATCCTTGATGGAGTTGAACAACCCAAGCGCAAGCCTAAAGACAAGCTCAAGCGCAAAAGCGACTATTCGGGCAAGAAGAAACGTCATACCCGCAAGCAACTCATTACTGCAACCCCGAATGGCATCATCGTTGATCAAAGCCCAAGTGTCGGCGGACGGACTCACGATTTTCATGCCTTCAAAAATGACCATGCGCAAGGCGGCGTGTTTAAGGAGTTTGCTGACGTGCGCGCCAGTCTGTACGCTGATAGCGGCTTTCAAGGAATGGCCGAGATGGGCTTACCTCTGGAGGTGCGCCTAATTGAACGAGCGCGGCGAAATCATCCGTTGAGCCGCGAGCAAAAGAAGATCAACCAACTGAGATCGAGTAAGCGAGTCAAGATTGAGCATACGATCTCACGGCGCAAGAAGTATCGGGTCGCAGGCGAAGCATATCGCAATCGAGATGAAGATTATGACCAGACGATGAACATAGTCGGTGGTCTGGTGAATCTTCGAGCCTATGAAAGGGTCTTTCAAAGAACCGGCGTTCGCCTGTAGAAGCGAACGCTTGAGAGCCGAGCCGCGATTTTTACTTTCACGGCTTATTGCGCAACAGGTCTATTGGAAATTAAGTTTTAAAATTTTTCTGCGATTTGAGATTTCCAATTTCATATCGCAGAAAAGCTGCTTCAACCGTGCTGGCTTATTGAATAATAGTCGAGTTTTTTAGTTTCCAATGTATTAGTCTTATTACGATCAAGATTAGCGCTAAAGAAACCAGACCGCGCAGATGCCAGCGCGACCCTGCGTAAATCCACGCCGAGGGTTGCGAAAATCTGCCCAACTCAACCTCATCAATCTTCATTTACGCCCGCTTGTCAGCGGAACACGCATTGCACTCACTCTCACCGTTGCTTTGACGATAATTTGTGAGGGGTGCTTATGATCGCCAGTTCATCTGTTGGTGTTTTAATCGACGGCTCAAACCTGACCGTCTCAAACGAACTCTTGGAAAAATACAATCAACCCGGCCCGCGCTACACCAGCTATCCGACCGCGCCTGAATGGGACGACTCATTCAATGAAACCGACCTGCGTGAGGTCTTCAAAGAAGCTGACTCGAAACCCGACCCCGCGCCCGTATCGCTATATTTCCATCTGCCGTTTTGCGAGTCGCTCTGCCTATATTGCGGATGCAACGTCGTCATCAGCAAAAATCACGAAGTCTCCAATCTTTATCTCGATTACCTCAAACGCGAAATCGATTGGACGAGCGGCGAAGTCTCCTCTTCACGCCAAGTCGAACAACTTCACTGGGGCGGTGGCACTCCGACTTTTCTTTCGCCCCGTCAAATCGAAGACCTTTACTCTCATATCGCCGCTCGATTCTCTTTCGCCGTCCGGCCTGAAGTCAGCATCGAAATCGACCCGCGAGTGACGACTGACGAGCATATGCGCGCGCTTCGTCGCGCGGGGTTCAATCGCGTCAGTCTCGGCATTCAGGATTTCAACCCGCTCGTCCAGAAAACCATTCATCGCATTCAATCATTCGCGGACACTCGAAAACTTTTCGACACTTGCCGCGCACTCGGCTTTGAGAGCATCAACGTCGATCTGATTTACGGCCTGCCTCATCAGAGCGCCTAGAGCTTCACCGACACCGTAGATAAAATCATCGAGATCGCTCCCGACCGCATAGCCCTGTTCAGCTATGCGCATGTTCCGTGGATGAAAAAACAGCAGGGAAGCTTCGCGCGATTCCTGCCCGAAGGGATGGAGAAGTTTCGAATATTTACTCGCGCAATCGACCGGCTCACCCGTGCAGGCTATCGCTACATCGGGCTTGATCACTTCGCGCGACCGGAAGACGAAATCTGTCAGGCTCAAGACGAGCGAACGCTGCACAGAAATTTTCAGGGCTATACGACTAAATCCAGATGCGATCTTTATGCGATGGGAGTGAGTTCTATCAGCGGACTTGAAGACGCTTATGCTCAGAACTGGCGCGATCTTCCGAATTATTATCGAGCCATCGATGAAGGCCGATGGCCTGTGATGCGCGGCGCACAAGTGACATGTGAAGACAAACTCCGTCGCTCAGTCATCAATCGCGTGCTGTGCCATTGCTCGGTCGTCAAACGCGAGGTCGAACGCGATTTCAACATCACGTTCGATGATCACTTCGCCCGTGAGCTTGATCGCTTGAAGATGCTCGAAGCGGACGGACTCGTTCGACTCTCTGAAGACCGCATCGATGTCGCGCCGCTCGGTCGAATATTCATTCGCAACATCGCGATGATATTCGACGCATACCTGAGCGCGGAAAAGCAGCGAGTATTTTCAAAAACGCTTTGAGCAGAAATTAGAAGTCAGAAGCCAGGAGTCAGAAGTCAGAAGCCAGGAGTCAGAAGTCAGAAGCCAGGAGTCAGAAGTCAGAAGCCAGGAGTCAGAAGTCAGAAGCCAGAAGTCAGAAGTCAGAAGTCAGAAGGTGTAGATGCCTTCCGTTTCCCATCACTACCTCACCTCTTCACTCCCATACTCATCTTCACCCCATCCTCTATCACCTATCTCCCATTACCTACTCCTCAGCCATGCTTCGCGCACTTTTAATTGATCCGCCGTCGGGCTTTGCGCTTCGACCACGCGATAGCCTTCGTTGGATTTCTCCGCGCGATAGCCTGCAAATCCCAGAATCTCATCGTAAGGCGGAACCTCTACGCCCCACACGAAGCGGCGATAGAAATCCCGGTAATCACGTTTGGTCAGCCGTTTGATCACGGCGAGCGTATCCTCGGTCGAAAACCCTTTGCCTCGGAGATAAAAATCTTTGTACAGCGCGCGCATCACATCGTCGAGACGCGCCGCGCATGCCGTGTCGTGAAGTATGGAAAGATCGAGCAGCGCGCCGAGGTTTTGTCCCTGCGTGTAATAAGAAATTTCAAATGGCTGGCGCGTGTCGTAGCCGAGCCACGTCGAGGTCGAGGCGTCGGCGGGCGAGATGTAAGCGCGCGCCGGATTGCTCTCCACCCCGCTCATCGCGCCGCCGACCGTCACAAGAAACCGCTCTCGATTGATGAGTCCCGCGCGCAGCAGCGAAAGGTTGGTGTAATAGTTGGTGAAGCCTTCCGATACCCAGAGAAGCGGCGTCTCCATCTCGCGCGAGTAATCGTAGGGCCACATCTCTGTGGGCCTGAGTCGCTTGACGTTCCACGTGTGAAAGAACTCGTGCGCAGAAACGTTCATCATCATTTCCGGTTGCACCGTTTCGGTCGGAGGCCCGAAGGCGACGAAAGAATTATTATGCTCAAGCGCGCCTGCGGCGTTGGATTCCGCGCGAGCGAAGAAATAAAAATAGACGTACTTTTCATAAGGCATGTCGTCGAAGATGGCGATCTGAGCTTCGGCTATTCGAGTCAGTATCGAAGAAAGCTTTTCCGTTTTTTCTTTCGAGAAGAGTCCCGCAGGCGTCGTGACTATCCAGTGCGGCTTGCCTCTTATCTCGAATCGAGTCAAGTCGAAGTGGCCCATCTCGGTCGGCGAATCAAGCAGGTTGTCATAATCCGTAGCAGTGAAAGTCATCGGGTCGTTCGTCTCTTTGAGCGCGGAAACTACTTTCCATCCGTCAGGCACTTTGAATCGCACTGTGCTTGGAGACGAGCTATGGCCCACAGCGCCCAGAAACAACTGCGTGCCTGTGAAGAAGGCGAAATCTTTCGTGATCTTCGCCTGATTGAGCGCAAGCACGTTTGCGAGATAATCGAATTCGACTTTGATTCGATCCAGCCCACGTGTTTCTATTCGCCATGTCTGTTTGCGAGTCATAATCTGCGGGAGCCGTTTGCCATCAGCGTCCATCACCTGAAAGCGAAGAATATTTTTCGCGTAGTTTTCCACCGTGTACCATCCAGGAGTCCAGGTGGGAAGCGAAAGCAGGAGCGAAGGCTGGCGGATGTTTTGAATGTCGGCAGTGACATGAAATAACTGCCGCTCGACGCTTGCCACTTCGACCGTGTAATCGATGCGGAAGTCTTTGCTTTGAGCCGTCGCCTCAGTCGCGCTCACAAGCAGGAGCAGAACGAGGGCCGAGAAAAAAGTTGAGAGTCGTCTTGTCATATCAATCCTCTGAAACAGATTTTGAATCAGCCGACGAAAGGCACGCCTGCGCGGTCGGCATGTTCGCGGATTTTTTCAGTGATGTTTAAGGCTAGTCGAAGCGCGCGGCGGCCCTCTCGGCCTGTCACGCGGACACGAGCGCCTCGGACAGCCGCAAGAAATGATTCGATCTCAAGTTTGAGCGGCTCGCCTCGCTCCACCTCAAGACCGCGAAAATCGAAACTGAGCCTGCCGCGCTCGTCGGTCTTCACGCTTACCACAGCGGCTTCCTGCCGCGTGTAATCAATCGAGACGTACTCGTGCGGCTGAAAGAATCTGAGCTTTCGCACGCGCTCGGCAGAGACGCGGCTCGCCGTAAGATTTGCAACGCAGCCGTTTTCAAACTCGATGCGGGCATTGGCTATGTCGATCTTGGGCGTGAGTATCGGCACGCCCGCCGCGCGGATGTCGATGACTTCGCCGGGTAGGAACGAAAGTATCACGTCGAGATCGTGGATCATCAAATCCATCACCACATCGATATCGAGGCTGCGCGGAGTGAAGAGGCTCAAGCGATGAGCTTCAAAGAAAAGCGGTTTGGTCAAAATCTGGCTTGCGGCGACTACTGCCGGATTGAATCGCTCAAGATGTCCGACCTGAAGCGCCGTATTATTTTGCTCGGCTGTTTGGATTATTTCATCGGCTTCTTCAATCGTGCGGGCTATGGGTTTTTCGATCAGCACGGCTATGCCTGATTGAAGCAGGTCGACTGCTATGGGGTGATGATCTACGGTCGGCACGGCGAGGCTTGCGGCATCTATGTGGCCGATCAGTTCGCGATAATCGGCAATCCATGTGGATTTGAATTCATCGGCTGCGCGCTGGCCCGTCGAAGGATTGATGTCGCAGACGGCGACGAGCGAGGCTTGTTCGAGAGTCGAGTAGATGCGCGCGTGTTCGCGTCCGAAGTGGCCCGCGCCTATGACAGCAACTTTAATCATTCGCTTCTGCTTTGATCCCGTCGCCGGAGATAGTACACTGAGTCCTTATTTTTTCTCAGGACTTATTCGATGATTCAGACCGACGAAGTAAAGATATTAGAGGACACAGCCCCGCCTGCCAAGCTGCGCGCTTACACACTTGCCTGCTTGATCGCTCTGGGGGGCGTCGCGTTTTTCTTCGGACTCGGAAGGCTTGCGCTCACTGGCCCGGACGAGCCGCGGTACGCCGAAGTCGCCCGCGAGATGTTCGTCACCGGTGATTTCATCTCGCCGCGACTCGCTGGCTGTTTGTGGTTTGAAAAGCCCGTGCTGCTTTACTGGATGGCGGCTTCCGCGTATCACCTGTTCGGAGTCAATGAATTCGCCGCGCGATTCCCTTCGGCCCTCGCCGCGCTCGCCGCTGTGCTATTCGTCTATTACACTGTGAGCCGCGCGGTGTCGCACTCTCTCGGTCTGGTTTCGTCGCTTGTGCTTGCCACGTGTGGATTGTTCATAGGCTATGCCCGGTCTGCGACGACCGACATGGTGATGGCTGCGACGATGACCATAGCCTTTCTTTCAGCTTATCTCTTTATAGCAACAGAAAAGTCGCGCCGCCTGCACTGGATTTTATGCTGGGCGGCGGTGGGCGCGGCTGTGCTTGCTAAGGGGCTTGTCGCCATCGTCTTCGCAATAGCGATAATAGTCATTTATTTTTTTATCGCGGGCCGGTTGAAATTCATCAACTGGCGTTACTGGCTCGTGGGACTCTTTGTAATGACGGCGGTCGCTTTGCTGTGGTACGGGCCGGTGACGATGAGGCACGGCTGGGCGTTCATCGACAAATTCATCATCGAGCATCACTTCCAGAGATATCTCACTGAAAGGCACAGCCATCCGCAGCCGATTTATTATTACCTGCTCGTCGCGCCTGCCGGTCTTGTGCCGTGGACGTTTTTTCTCCTGCCTGCCTTACAGAGAATTCGGAGACTCCGCCCGCGCGAAGACGCTCGCGACCTGCTAACGGCGTTTGCGTGGGTGTGGGCGGGCGTGATGATTCTCTTCTTTTCTTTTTCAGGATCGAAACTTCCGGGCTACATACTGCCCGCTATTCCTGCGCTCGTGATCATCGTCGGAATTGAAATCGAGCGAATGTGGCGAGGTGAGCAATCGCGTTCGCTTGACGCGGCAGCCTGGATGACGGCTCTCTTGCTCATCGCCATCGGTCTGGCGTTGGCAATTTATATCAGGCGCGAGTCGATAAGCCTCACAGGATTGCAATGGCTGTTTTACTCGATGCCGCTCGCCTTTGGCGCGATTGCCGCAGGCTTGCTCGTGTTTCGCAGGAGGCGCGAGTTTATAATCGGTGCCGCTGCGACTGTGCTTGCTGCTGTGACGGGAGCGGCGATGCTGCTCCTGCCCGTCCTGAGCGACAGGCTGACTTTGAAGACTCTTTCTTTGAAAGCCGCCGCGCAACTGAGAGAGGGCGAGCGAATATGCTTTTTCGTGATGAAAGAATTTGCGCCCCTATTTTATGCCGAGGGAAGGGTCGTGTGCCGACCGAGGAAAGGCTCTGCGCTCAACGCGCTGAATGCAGAATCGCTCACCCAGGCGCTCGAAGAGGAATCGAGCATAATCGTTTTTACTACCCGCAACTGGGTCGATGAACTCGAATCGGTAAAGAGGTTCGCAGTCGAGCCGCTTGACTCTCAGGGTGAGGCTGTTGCGATGAGAGTGACTCTGAAGCGATAGACGACGGATGCCGAACCGCGGCATCCGTCGTCTATGTTCATTTCTTTTTGAACTTATCTTTGATCTTATCGTTGGGCGCGGTCGGCAGGGCTTCTTTGAAGAACTCCACCACGCGAGCATCATAAGCCTGAGACTTTTCATTATAGAGGCGATCAAGTCGGGTCTGTTCGACCTCGGCGAAATCCTTCTGGCATTTCGTCTGGTTGAACATCTCGCGAGTCGTCGCCTGAAGCGATCCGGCGTCCGGGCCTGTGATGAAAAGTATCCGCTTGCCTGAAGACGCGGTGATCGCCTGAAGCGCAGACTCGGAGTCTTCCCGCCTCAGCAGGTACACCTGCATCACCACTTCGGTCAGGCGAATAGTCCAGGGAGAGTCGGCGAGCTTGACGGCCCAGTCGCTGTTTTCGCCGACATAAGTTTTGAAGCGATGATTGATGAAATGATTGACATCCTTGTAAGGCGAATCGGCGACGACGGCTTTCACGCTCGGATCCATCCCCGAAGCCGCGAGCGAAGCGTATCCACCAAGCCCCGCGCCGAAAAGCCCCACGCGCCCGTCGAGCAGTTCCTGACCCGATTCGCTCTTGAGCGATTTGACGTGCTTTATGGCCGAGAGTATGTCGTCTTTTTCATACATCCCCAGCCCGCACCATTTGACCTCGCTTTCGCCATGTCCGCGTAGATCGTAGAGAAGAATGTTATAACCCGTCTTCCACAACTCGAAGCCCAGCGTAAGAAGCTCCGAGCGATTCGAGCCGTAGGAGTGAGAGAGGATGATGACGGGCGCGGGGCGGCCCTGACTGAGGAACCAGCCGGAAGATTCGGCGGCATCGGAATTTTTCCATTTCTCTTCCGTCCACATAGGCTTTTCGAATATCACCTGAAAATCTCTCGGCGTTCCATAATGTTGAGTTCGCGACGGATGCGCGAGACGATATAGCATATAGAAATCCAGCATCACGACTCCGAGACCGAGTACGAGAGTGGCCGGGACGAAAACCCAGAAAATGCGCTTGAGCAGTACGCGCGTTTTTTTTGAGATCATAGCTTTAGACCATCAGGGGCGGGGTTTTGCGGACAGGGGCAAAACGCGACTCGGACAGATTTCACGCCGAGTATACAGCAAGGCTGAGGGATTGCAATAGTTCTTATCTTGCTGGAACGATTAGCGCCGCCCGACCTTTAGAAACGTTTTAACAATTTTTTATAAACTTTCAAAGATTTTTCCCCGCGCGCGACGTAGTATGGCAATGTGGTGAGTCAGGCAATCTCAAAAATCCCGATCCGGGGCCGATTCACCCGTCTGTTTCGCATTTACTGAAGACATTATTCAAGGAGACTCGACATGCAAGCCATCAAGAAAACCGTTCTCGTAGCGATGCTCGTGACCGTAGCGGCAGCCCAATCAATGGAGCCGCCGCTTATGGACACTCGACTCAGTATTCATACGCTCGTCCGCGAGGATATATTCGCCGGATTCCTGAGCGATGATATGGATCGTTTCACGAGAGGAGAAAAAAACATCGATCTGCTGATGGAAAAGCGACCGGCTGCAAAAGCCGAGTTGCTGGCGTGGAAGGGCGGGGCGACTCTTTACCGCGCTGTGCGGGCATATGAAAACAATCGCAAGGATGAATTTCAGAAGCATTACCAACACGCGCTCGATCTGTTTTCCGAGGCTCGCCAACTCGACAAGCATGAAGGCGGAGTCGATGCCGTTATGGGAGGCAGCTATATAGTGTTTGCAGACCGGCTGCCGAAAGAAAATCGCGCCGCGGCGTGGGCGCAGGCTTATGCCTCATACAAAGAACTATGGAAACTACAGTCCGCCTTCGTCGACAAATTGCCCGTTCACCTGCGGGGCGAGCTTTTGGGCGGGCTGGCTCAGTCGGCCCAACGCACGGGACGCTCGGAAGAGGCGGGACAATACCTCGACAAAATTCTCGAAGTGCTGCGCGGCACGCCATACGAGCCAGCGGCAAAGGAATTGAAAAAGAATCCTGCGGCTGATACGAGCATCACCTGCATGACGTGTCACGATGGAGGACGCCTCAACGCTCGGCTCTCCGCGCTCAACGCTAAATGAACGAGACGGCCAATTCCGAATCGCCCGGAATTGGCCGCCAGAGCCAGTTTGGACGGTATGAGGGAACTGCGCCTTTGTTGTCGGGCTGTTTTACAACAGCCCTGATTTGACTTTATTTCAACTGAGGGAGATGTTCTTTCAACTGCCTGCGAAACTCGCGCATATCGCCGCGCAGGTCGTGCGCTACGGCTTTGACTTTATCGAGGTCTATCTCGACATTCTCCAGTCGAGGTTCCATATTCTCGACTCTTTTTTCTGTGTTCTCGACTCTCGGTTCCATGTTCTCGATTCTAGGCTCGATATTGTCAAGTCGAGCGTTGACGCTCTCCCATATGGGGCGCGTCTCCTTGAGGCGCTTATCGACCGTCATTTCTATCGAGTCGAGTCGTCCTTCGAGCCTGTCGAATCGGGCGAGAATTATAGTCAAAGCATCCTGGGGCAGATTCAATGTCGGATTTTCATCGCTCATGTTTCTCCTGTGTGTGGCATGAAAAAATTATGCCTGATACTAGCACGCTCGCGCACCTCGATCAACGAGCTTCATTGACACTCGCCGCGAGGCTTGAGTAAACTCAACGCCTCACTGCGAGGGCAATTTGATAGCGCATCTTACCGGCAAACTCATTCACAAACAGCCCAACACTGTCATAATCGATGTGGCGGGCGTCGGTTATGAAGTCGCCATCCCGCTTTCGACCTTTTATGAACTGGGCGAAATCGGAGACACAGTTTCAATAAACATTCACACCAGCGTCCGCGAAGACGCCATACAGCTTTTCGGTTTCGCTCAAACGGGAGAGAAAGAACTCTTTTTGAAACTCACGAGTGTAAGCGGCATCGGCCCTAAGCTCGGCATCGCGATGCTGTCAGGAATGGCCGTCGCGGATCTGATCGTCGCCATAAGGAACAACGATCTCGGAAGGCTCACGCGTATACCGGGCATCGGACGCAAGACGGCTGAAAGAATTCTGCTCGAACTTCGCGACAAACTCGACTCTATTTCAATCGAAGCGACTGAAATCACATCGCACACAGTCCCCCAACCCGGAGTCAGAGAAGACACCATTGATGCTCTCATCGCGCTCGGCTATCAGCGACCTCTGGCCGAAAGAGCCGTCGACGCGGCTCTGCGCGAAGAAGGCGACGTGACGATCGAAGCCGTCATCAAACGCTCGCTCAAAAAACTTTCACGTTGAACAAATTCCAGTTTCCAGTTGTAACTACTCAGCCCGTTGGAGACGGGGCTGAGAGGAATTAGACCAGTATTGGTAATATCTCAACAAACGATGAACCGTGACGAAATAAAAGCTGTATATGATCGTGGCCC
>Ga0187893_10001763_pt1 | contig 50040 bp, 43 predicted proteins | sample MA1701074metaG_FD_139574 | JGI IMG/M metagenome (GOLD analysis project Ga0187893, IMG submission 139574) | White microbial mat communities from a basaltic lava cave in the Kipuka Kanohina Cave System on the Island of Hawaii, USA - MA170107-4 metaG ... | reverse complement strand
GTTTCCAGTTACCAGTTCCCAGAAGTCGAACGCGCGCGCTCTGCTGGAAACTGGAAACTGGGAACCGGGAACTGTGCCGCAATGCAGAAAAGCTATACGAACTTCTGAAATCCGGCACTTAGGCCGAGGCGCGGCCGACCAGGAGGGGCAGGTCCGCCCTCCGGAGGACCTCCTCCGCCACCGACCCGAGGAAGAGGCGATCGTGCCGCGTCCTCCCCGCCACGGAAAAGGCCACGACGTCCGCCTTCTCCTCTTCGGCCGCGGAAAGGATGGCCGCCGCGGGCTCGCCCGCCAGGAGACGTAGGCGGCAGGCGATCTTCCGGCGCTTCGCCAGGGCCCGCGCCCGCTCCACGGTCATCGGGAACTTCCTCCCCGCATGGGTCAGGACCAGTTCCGCCCCCACGGCCTCCGCGAGGTCGGCGGCCGCCGGGACGACTCCCAGCGTCTTTTCCGTATCGTCGAGGGCCAGAAGGACGCGCCGGATGCTCCCATTGGAGGAGGCGCGGCCGCGCTGGACGAGCACCGGCCGGGGAGAGATCCTGAGCGTCCGTTCGGCCACGCTTCCGAACGCCCACTCGCGCGAGCCGCTCCGTCCGTGGCTGGACATCGCGATGAGGTCGACCCCCTCCCGGGCGGCGGCCGCGACGATGGCCCGCGACGGCTCCCCGGTGACCACGCGTTCCTGGATGCCGATGCCCCGGACGCCCAGCCGTTCCGCCAGCCGCGCCAGATGCTCGGCGGAATGGCGCCGCTCCCGGGCCACGAAGGCGCTGCCGGACATCGAGAACCAGCCGGCCGGGGAGACGGCATGGAGGAGAACCAGGCCTCCCCGGACGCCTTCGGCGATCCGGGCGGCCGGGGCGAGCGCCCGTTCGGCCAGTGGAGAGCCGTCCAGGGGAACCAGGACCTTCCGGATCATGGGATTCGGGGCGCAATTTCCGGGCCAGCCGGGGAAACTCGCGGGCGCGGCCCGAGGAGGGGACCGCCGCGGAGTCCTCCGCGGCGCCGCGGAGTATCCCGGCCCCGGCGCGCGGAAGACGCGCCCTATCTCCGCGCCGGCTGGGCCTTCCGAATGGCGTTCCAGTCCCGGTAGCGCCCCTCCATCCAGCGCAAGACGTCCATCGTCGTGATCACGCCCTCGATCTCGCCTCCCTCGGTGATGACGAAGACGCGGTGGATCCCCCGCCCGGTCAGCGTCCGGACCACCTCCTCGAGCGTGGCCTCCGGGAAGACGGAGTAGAGCCCGGGCGTCATGAGGTCGCCCACGCGGGTGTCCTCGAAGCCCTCGAAATGGAAGCCGTCGGGGATCTCCTCCCGGGTCTCGAGGGTCCGCTCGGCGCTCGGGTCCACGACCGGCAGCTCGACCAGCCGGCTCTGGACGTGCCGGGCGATGTCGCTCAGCGTGAACACGCCCACCCAGCGGCCGCGCTCGTCCACGACGGGCGCCCCGCTGATCTTCCAGCGGAGGAGGAAGTCGGCCGCGTCGCGCACGGTCGCCTCCGTGGTCAGCTTCCGCACCGGGCGGGTCATGAGCCGTCCCGCGGTCGCTTCGCTGGTCATGGCCGCCTCCTACTGCACCCTGAGAAAGGGCTCTCCCGCCGCCGCGACCGGCGACGCGCCCCGGAGCGCCCGGTTCCGCAACGCCAGGACGGGAACGCCGCCCTCCGCCAGGATCCGCTTCTCCTCGCTCATGCCCCACCTCCGGTACGACGGGGGAGGCGCAGCAAGTCACGGGCCGTCCGGAAGAGACCCGCTCCGGAGGCCGGACTCCCAGCCGGACGAGAAGAAGTCCGGGCGGGCCCGGAAATTTACCCGCGGGCCGATCAATTCCCCGACGCGGGCTTCGAGGCGGGATCCATGGCCTTCGGGTTCCACTGGGCGACGAAGTAGACCAGGTCCTTGTCGCTCGTGTTCTTGAGGCCGTGCCGGACCCAGGGGGCCACGTAGATGACGTCGCCCTTCTTCGCGGGGATCTCCTTCCCGTCAAGATGCCAGGTCCCCGAGCCCTCCACCATCGTCATGAATTCCTCCTGGGCGTGCTGGTGGGGCGGGTGGACCTCCATGCCGGCCTTGAGGACGAACGAGGAGACGAAGAGCTTCTGCGTGTACGCCGACTCCCCCGTGAAGGCCTTGCGCATCTCCCCCCACGGGAAGGACTGCGGGGTCTCGCTCCACGGGACGACGGCGGAGGTGACGGGCTTCGCGTCCAGCTGCTGCCGGGGGGCCGGGGCGGCGAGCGCGGCGCCCGCCAAGGCGAGGAACAGGGGCTTCATCGGGATTCTCCTTTCGAGGTCACGGCTTGACGTGGCCTTCGGGCCGCTTTTCGGTACCCGGAATCGGGGCCGCGGTTGAGAGGAAGGGGTAGACTCAACCAGGGGGGTGAGCCATGACGAGGATCCTCTTCGCGCTCGCGGTCCTTCCCTTCGCCCTGCGGGACGAGCTCCCGCCGATCCCGGCCGACGACTTCGCCCGCCTCCAGGCCGCGATCAAGCCCCAACCGGGCGAGTCCCGCTGGCGCGAGATCCCCTGGCTCACGAGCGTGCGCGAGGCCCGCGAGCGCTCCGTCCGCGAGGACAAGCCGATCGTCATCTTCACCGCCGCCGACGGCAGCCCCCTCAGCCGGACCTGAGGGGCCTGCACCTCCAACCGCGCCCGGTGGTTCACCGGCGCCCAGGTCGATCCGGAGTACATCGTCAAGAACTTCATCCCCCTCTCCCTTGACACCTACTTCCGCGGCGACTCTCAGGAGACCGAGTTCTGCAAGGAGGCGGGGGCTGGCGGGAACCACTGCGTGGCCGTGACCGCGGGCGGCCGCCGCCTGGGCGGAAAGGGCCACCTCAAGCTCCGCGAGAAGGAGCTCGCCTCGGCCCTCGAGGAGTTCCGCGCCCTGCCCGAAGCGGAACGGAAGCCCGCGCTCCCGGACGCGAAGGACGCCCAGCCGCCCAGGCGGCCGGTCCCCGCGGCCCCCGAGAACGGCCTCATCGTCCGCGGCTATTGCAGCTACCTGAAGCGCGACGCCGAGGGCAAGCTCGTCCGCCCCGAAGTCTACTACTACCGCCAGAACCCCGACCGCTGGCCCGTCGAGACCCAGAGCGACTACCTCTGGCTCCGCGAGAAGGAGTGGAAGGCCCTCGTCCCCGCCGACCCCAAGCCCGGCCACAAGGCCGAAGTCGCCGCCCCGGTCCAGAAGCGCTTCTACGGCTCGATGGCCATCGACTACATGGAAGGGAGCGTCAATGCCCTCGCCCCGACCTCGACGTCGATGACGCTCACCGTCGAGAAGGCGACCGACGAGCGGATCCACCTCCGCCTGGACGGCTCGGCCCGGCTCGGGAAGGAGCCGGGCGACGAGACCGCGAAGGGCAAAAACTCGCGCGGCGCCGAGGTCCGGATCCTCGGCTTCGTCGAGGTCGACCGGAAGACCGGCGCCATCGACCGCTTCGACGCTGTGGGCGTGGGCCGCGCCTGGGGGAACAAGATGGAGTACGTCTCGCGCGAGGCGAAGCTCGACGAGTACCCCTGGCACTACGGGATCGCCTGCGAGCTCGTCAAGACCCGGACGCCGATCGACGTGATCCCGCCCTACAACATGCTCCACTACGGCGGGGCCGTCCAGCCCTACTTCGACAAGGAGTAACGCGGGGGGCCGGAGCGATTCCCGCCCAACCTCGCGGTCCGCCCGCCGTCCTATCCAGAGGAAGGACGCGGCCGAATGATCGCCTTCGCGCTCGTCCTCTGGCTCCAGGACCCCTCCATGGAGGAGCTCCTCCGGGGATTCTCCGAGGACCGCGTCCAGCTCCGCCAGAAGGCGGCCGACGAGATCCTCGTGAGATGGAGGAGCTGGTCCGACGCCGACCTGGGCGCCCTCGAGCGCGTCCTCGAGTCCGCGGACGCCGAGGTCCGGAGCAAGGCGAAGGACTGCCTGGGGAGCATCCGGTTCAACCGCGGCATCCCCGACGGCGTCTGGAAGGCGTTCCCCGACGTCGGCCGGACCCTGCGGCAGGGGTCCGCGGACGAGGTGGCGGACTTTTTCGACCTCCTCCGCCAGAGATGGGAGAAGGGGGAACTCGCGACCGGCGACGTCCTTCCCGTGGTCATGGTCTCCCTCGGAGACAAGCGCCCGACCCGCCGGACAGAATTGGGCAAGGGGGGAGTGTGGCACATGCCGGCCGGCTTCCCGGCCTGCACGCTCCTCCATGCCGCCGTGCCGCGCTTCTACTACGACACGGAGCCCGCGGTGGCCCGGGCCTGGTGGGACGAGAACCGCGCCAAGCCGGAGCGGGAGCGGTATCTTCCCGACCTCGCGGCGGCCGACGAGCGTCACCGCGGCGGCGCGGTCCAGAGACTCTTCGCCCTGGAGGACCCGTCGCTCCATCCGAAGCTCTTCGAGGCGCTCCGGAGCATCGGCGAGGCGTACGCCTTCGAGATCGCGGTGAAGGATGCGTCAAGGCTGCCCGAGCCCACGATCCTTCGCGAGTTCGCGCCCTACCTCCGAGACAAGCGATTCCGGGTCCGGTTCGTCGCGGCGAAGCTGGTCGCCCCCTTCGACCGCCGCGCCGCGATCGACGCGCTCGCGGATCCCTTCGAGGACCCCGGGGCCCTCGAGCACCAGTCGCTCAACGTGTACGGCCTCAGGGAGATCGCCGGGTGGCTGGCGGACACGAAAGACGAACGGGCGTTCCGGGTCCTGAGGAACTTCCTCCTGAAGCCGGGGGAGTACCACGTCCGGGGGGACGTCTTGACCCAGCTCGGCTACTCGGACGATTCCCGGTTCGAGGAGGTCCTGGTCGAGATGCTCTCCGACCCGGACCGGACCTCGGGGTGGGAACTCTGGGGAGACATCCACAATCCGCGCCTCTGCGACAAGGCCGGGATCCTCCTCGCGCTCCGGCTCAAGGTCGAGGAGGGCCGCTTCTCCTGGCCCGAGGACATGGAGGAGCGGAACCGAAACCTGTCGGAGATCTGGAACGTCTACCGGGAACGTAAGGGTTTGCCCCCCTCGCCGTTCGTCGCGCCCGGGGCGTCGCCCGTCGCGCGCGAGCGGGTGGCCGAGCTCGTCCCCGGTCTCCTCTCGGACGACCCGGACACGCGGCGGAAGGCGCTCCGGACCCTGTCGGGCCTCGGGGGCGGCGCCTGGCCGCACCTGAAGGAGGCGGTCGCGGTGACCCCGGCGCCCGACAAGGCGCGGCTCGAGGAGGCCGCGCGGGACTTCTCGAACACGCTGCGGCGCGTCGAGGGAAACGACGAGGCGGCCCGCGTCCTCGAGCGGCTCCGCGGGCGGCTCCCCGAGCCCTTCGACCCGGACGCGTTCCTCAAGGAGTCCCTCGAGCCGTGGTTTGCCGACGACGACCTTGCCGTGCTGCGCGTGGAGCTCTCCAGGAGTCCGCCCGGCGGCGGGATCGCCCTCAGGCTCGAGATGGAGCGGAAGGGCCCGGCGGACGGCAGGCCCTACGAGTTCTCTGCGAGCGGGAGCGGCGGGGGATTCACCGCGCGCTTCCTGAAGGAGGTCTTCGACAAGACCTGGGCCAAGCTCCTTGCCCCGCTGCGGGAGGACATGAAGGGTGGAAGCCCAAGGTCGTTCAAGAGCTCCCTGGAGTTGACGAAGGCTTACACGAAGCCCAGGTGAGTGAAACCCCGGGTCGTGCTCCTTTCGGATGGGCGGAGGCGTTCCCTGCTTTCATCCGCTTCCTCTCGCCCCGGAAGGCCGCTCCCCAGCCGTAGAGTAGGGGGAGAACTCGGAGGCCCCCCATGACGCTCGCCCTCGCCCTCCTCCTCTCGGCCTCCGCGCAGGAGGTCTCGAACCGCCCGCCCAGACCCGACGAGTGGGGCTACCGGCCGGCCGAAGGAGCCTCCGTCCGCCTCAACCCGCCCTCCCTCGCCTGGGTCCACGAGCCCGAGGCCGCAAGCTACACCGTCGAGTGGTCTCGGCGGGAGGACTTCGAGGGCGCGGCCGCCGCGGCGGGCGTGCCCTGGCCCACCTACACGCACCACGAGACGCTCGCGCCCGGAACATGGCACTGGCGCTATCGGTTCCGGACGGCGGACGGGAAGGAGTCGGGTTGGAGCGCGCGCCGCTCGTTCGTCGTACCGGCCGACGCGGCTCCCTTCCCCATGCCCACCCGCGCCCAGCAGCGGGGGCGGGTCCCGAAGGGCCATCCCCGCCTCTTCCTCCGCCCCGAGGACCTGCCCCGCCTCCGCGAGGCCGCCGGGGGGGCGAGCTTCGCGAAGCTCCGGGCCGAGGCCGAGCGCCTACTCGGCGCACAGCCCACGCCCGAACCGGCCACGATGGGCGACCTCCGAGACCCCAAGACCGCCGCCGACTGGTGGCCCAACCGCGTCCAGACCCTCAAGGCCTGCCAGGAGGCCGAGACCCTCGCCTTCGTCTACCTGATCACCCGCGAGCCCAAGTACGGCGAGGGCGCCCGGAAATCGATCCGCCACCTCGCGTCGTGGAACCTCGAGGGACCCACCAACTTCCGGGTCAACTGCGAGGCCGCCAAACCCATGCTCCACCGGCTCACCCGCGCCTACGACTGGGCCTACGATGCCCTCACCGACGAGGACCGCGCCCTCGTCCGCCGCGTGGCGGCGCGGCGCGCCGAGGACGCCTGGAAGAGCCGCGAGGTCGCGCTCGGCACGGGGCATCTCAACAGCCCCTACAGCAGCCACGGACAGCGGACTTTCCACAAGCTGGCCGAGAACGCGATCGCGCTTCTCGGCGACGTCCCGGAGGCCGAGAGCTGGCTCGACTACGCGGTGAACAAGTTCTACGCGACCTTCCCCGTCTGGTCCGACGACGACGGCGGCTGGCACCAGGGACTGAGCTACTGGGCGGGCTACATCGTGAAGGACGTCTGGTGGCTCCAGGTCTCGCGGTCCGCGCTCGGCATCGACGGCTTCCAGAAGCCTTTCTTCGCCCAGGCCGCCGACTACGCGATGTACGTCGCCCCTCCGAACTCGCCCAACTGCGGCTTCGGCGACCTCTCCGTCCGCACTCCCGCTCAGAGCTGGGGCGGCTTCATGGAGTACCTCCTCCGCTCGGTCGGGAACCGCCCGGAGGGGAGCCGCGCGGGCTACTGGCGCTGGTGGACGGAGCAGTGGGGGATGTCGCGCGAGGAAGGGATCCTCGGCTTCCTTTACGAGACGAACCTGGGCCCCCTCCCCGCGGCGAAGCCGCCCACGGACCTTCCGGCCTCGAAGGTCTTCCGGGGCACGGGGGTGGCCAGCCTCCACCACACGCTCCTCGACGCGAACGAGGATGTCCACGTCCTCTTCAAGTCCAGCCCCTTCGGCACCCAGAGCCACGGGTTCAACGCCCACAACAGCATCCAGCTCAACGCCTACGGCGAGACCCTCCTCCCCGCCTGCACCTACCGCGACCTCCACGGGAGCAAGTTCCACACCGGCTGGGTCCACGAGACGGTCTCCCAGAACTCGGTGCTCGTCGACGGGAAGGGCCAGATCCGCTACTCCCCCGCCCCGCACGGCCGGATCGTCGACTCGCGCCTCGGCGCCGACTGGGACTACGTCGTCGGCGACGCGACCGACGCCTACGGCGGCCGTCTCGTCCGCTACCGCCGCCACGTCCTTTTCGCCAAGCCCGACGTCGTCGTCCTCTACGACGACCTGTCCGCCAAGGAGCCGTCCACCTTCCAATTCATGCTCCACGGGAACCGGGCGTTCGAGGTGGGCGACGGCGTCCTCCGGATCGAGCTCCCGAAGGCCGGGGCCGACATCCGGTACCTGTCGCCGCTCCCCCTCGCCTTCCGGCAGTGGGACGGCTACGAGCCGAAACCCACCCGCGAGTTCCCCAACATGTGGCACGTCGAGGCGGGAACGACGGAGAAGCGGGCCGAGATCGGAATGCTCACCGTGATCGTCCCCTACCGGGCGGGGAGGCGCGAGGGATGGACCGCCACCCGGCTTGAGACCGACTCGGCCGTGGGCCTTCGCCTCGAGCGGGCCGGGAAGACGACCCGGCTTGCCTTCCGGAAGGAGGGGGCCCGCGCTGCCGCGTCTCTGGACGGGGCCACGTTCGAAGGCCCCGTCTTCCTGCGCTGAGCTCCCGGCGCTGGGCGGCGCAATTCCCTACCGGTTATTTCCCGCACGGGAAGAGAGACTCATGAGCCGGAGGGAACGACGATGAACGCGGCGATCGCCCTCGCGCTCCTTTCGGGCCTGGCCTCCGTCGGCGACGGGGTCGAGGTCGCCAGGATCGACGCCCTGCGCAAGCTGATCAAGCCCCGTCCCGAGGAGACGCGCTGGGAGGAGATCCCCTGGAGAGTGGACCTCTGGGACGCCCGCCGCGAGGCGGCGCGCCTGGGGAAGCCCCTCATGCTCTGGGAGATGGACGGCAACCCCATGGGCTGCGGCTGAAACAACGTCGTGCTGGGCCGGGCGCTCGGCTTCTCCGACCCCGAGGTCATCCGACTCCTCAAGGAGCACTTCGTCCCGGTCGTGGGCGACGACTGGTACCAGCGCCGGCGGAAGGACGCCGTCGGGACCTTCTTCCGGAGCGTCGTCGACCAGACCTGGAAGGCGGGCCGCTGGGAGCCCGGCGGCGGCGACAACCGCCAGGGGATCTACTGCTTCACGCCCCAGGGCCGCATGCTGACCGAGATGAAGAACGTGGGGTCGCTCCCGGGCGAGCTCCGGCGCCTCCTCGAGAGCGCCGTGCGCTCCTGGAACGCCCTCCCCGCCGAGCAGCGCCGCGCCGGGGCCGTCGAGGTCCCCGACGTCCCCTTCGACCCCGGTTATCATCGGCCCGTCCCGCCGGGCGCGCTCGTCCTGCGCCAGTACCAGCGGGGCCTGAAGCGCGAGGCGGACGGCTCACTCTCGGCCCACGACTTCACGTTCCACGAGGCCCCCGTCTGGGCCCAGCGCGACCGCGCGTGGGTCCTCGAGAAGGAATGGAAGGCCCTGGTCCCGGCCGCCCCGGCCGCGGGCGCGGAGGTAGAGATCCCCGCCCCGCTCCGGAACCGGCTCCTCCGCTACCACTTCGTCGAGGCGCTGGTCGGCGAACCCGGGACCTGGGCGCCCGGCCAGATCCGCTCGGCCCGTTTCAAGCTCGCGGTCGAATCGGCGACGCCCTCCGCCGTCCGCCTCCACCTGACCGGGTCCGTCCTCCTCTCGACGGAGCCGGACGCGGCCCGCTCGCGCTGCGGCCTCGAGGGAAGTTTGGCGGGGATCCTGAACTACGACCGCGCCCGGGGCGCCTTCGACCGCTTCGACCTCGTCCTCGTCGCCGACTGCTGGGGCGCCCTGAACCCCCACAACGCCGTGAGCCGCAAGGGACGCAACCCGGTCGGCTTCTCCTTCGAGCTCGGCACGGGCGAGGACGCCGACCGCGTGCCGCCGCAGGGAGCGCGGGGCCTCCAGGCCTACCTCGCGCCCTGATCCCCCTTTCCGGCGTCCTCCGCGTTACACTCTCTTCGACCGTTTCCGGAGACGCCGGTCCGTGTTCTGGGGAGCCCGGACGTGCGGGCCGCATCCCGGACGTGGATGACCGGCGCCGTCGGCCACGGATGAAGGGGACGGGACGAGTGATCGACGAGTGCCCCCAGAGCAGGATCGCTGCGGATCCGGACCGAGCACGGAAGGCGCGCCTTGCCGCGGGACAGGGGGCGTGCTAAGGTGGCTCCATGGACGTCCCGATCCCGGACGAGTGGATCGCCGATTTCGAGGCCGCCGCCCGGCGCACGCTCGAGGAGCGGCTCCGGTACGCCTTCATCCACACCTACAAGCCCGTCCTCGACGACGCGCCCTACCGCTCCTTCGACACCATGGCCGACTATCGCCGCTGGTGCGAGAAGGAGCTCCCCTCCTGGCTGGGGTATGGCCGGCCGGTTTGAGTACCGGCAGGCGCGGGAGATCGCCGCCGCGTTCCGGCGGCACGGCGTCCGATACCTCTTCATCGGAAAGTCGGGGGCCATCCTCCTGGGATATCCGGACACCACTCAGGACGCGGACGTGTTCGTCGAGAAGAGCCCCGAGAACGGAAGGGCCGTCGTGGCCGCCCTGGGGGAGCTCGGCTTCGATCTCAAACCGGAGCATCGCTCCGAGATCGAGCGGGGCAAGGACTTCGTGCAACTTCGCCACGGCCCCTTCGACCTGGACCTCGTCTTCGCGCCGGACGGGATCGAGACCTTCGAGGAGGCGGACCGCCGGGGCCTGGAGATCGAGGGAATGAGGGTCTGTCACCTGGACGACATCATTCGAAGCAAGGAGGCCACCGGGCGCGCCAAGGACCGGGAATCCCTGCCCCGCCTGAAGGCGTTCCGCGAATGGTGGATCGGCCGGCGGCGCGCGGCGGACCGTCCGTAAGACGGCCGGAGAGGGCTTCCCGGGTCACTCCAGGAGGACGAGCGCCACGGACTCCGGGCCGGCGACGCCGCGCGGGCCGAGCGCGCGGGCGCGGAACGAGTTCCAGCCGGGCTTGAGGGGCCACCCTACCGCCTTCTCGTCGCGGACCCGCTCCCACGTCTTTCCGTCCGTGGAGACCTCATAACCCGCGCGGTCCGGGAGGTAGGAGTCGAGCGAAAGCGTGAGCACGCCCGGGGAGGCCGCGGCGACCGTGACTTCCGTGATCCCCACGGTCCAGTAGGCCGCTTCGGGGCTCGTCAGAAGAAAGCGGCCGGTCCGGTAGCCGGTGTGGAGGACGCTGCGGCCCGCGGCGTTGTCGTTCTGATACCAGATCTGCCCCTCGTTCGCCGCATCCTGAGGGAAGATGAGCCGCCCGCCGTCCCCCGCCGCGCGCTCCTGGATGTAGAGCCAGAAGTAGCACGCCGTCTCGTCCTCGCCCGGGCGGTTCCACCACACGATGGCGGGGTTCTTGTTCGAGGACTTGGGCGGGACGCCGACCACGTGGTCCACCGAAGCGCCGCCGTCCCGGAGCCACTCGGCCCGGATCTCCCAGGCCGAGAGCGGGACGCCCCGCCGCTCGAAGTGCAGGTTGCTCTGCGGGTCGATCACGACCCACTTCCGGTGCGCATTCGACCAGACCTCGGCCACGCCGTGGTGAGCGCTCCCGAGGCCCTCGGGGCCGTGACTCCGGTCGACCGCGATCTTCCGCGCCTGCCATCCGAGCGCGAGCGCGCACTCGGCGTAGGTGATCGCGTAGTGGGTGCAGTAGAAGGTCTCCCCCTTCGCGGCGTAGTCGAGGATCTCGACGGCCCGGCCCGCCCGGACCTTCGGGTTCCCGCCCGGGATGGCCTTGTGGACCCACTCCTTGAGGCGGAGCTGCGCCGTCCACTCGTCCTTCGCCCCCTCGACGGCCTTCTCGAAGCCGTACTTCGCGCGGAGCCCGGCGAGGTACGGGTCCTCGTAGGGAAGCGTGGCGAAGGGTACGGAAGGCCGACGAGCCACGGGGACGTCCAGCTTGAGCTCGAGAACGCGGAACCCCGCCCTCTCGAAGTGGCCCGCGAGTCCCGGATCGTGCGCGCCCGGCGCGGCGCAGGCCGCGAGGAGCAGAAGCCCGGCCGAAGGGAGCGTTCTCATGTCACCTGGCCCGGATGTCGTAGCAGAAGAGCGCGTCGTGGTAGCGCAGGTAGAGGCGGCCGTCGCAGATCACGGGGTGGGCCCAGGCGTCCTCGACGCGTCCGGCCACGAGGGCGAAGCGGCCCTCGGATTCGAACGCCTCGGGCGCGGGCTTGAGGAGCGCCATCTCGCCCCGCTCGCTCAGGCAGTAGAGGCGGCCGTCGGCGTAGGTCACGGCCCCGCTGGCGAAGTTGCGCTCCGAGTGGAGGACCTTCCCCGTCGACGCCTCCACGGCCCCCCAGCCGCTGAAGCCCCGGTACCCCGAGCCGTAGAGGAGGCCGTCGACGAGGACCACCCCGCCCTGGAGGGTGTCGAGCGGCGTGTCCCAGGCCGCCTCGACGCGGGGCTCCGCCTCCTTGAGCCCGAGCCGGTAGAGCGTCCCGCCGTTCTTCCCGGGCGTGGTGACGAAGACGCCGTCCCCGCAGAGGACCGGGGTGAAGCAGAGCGCGATGTACTCGGAAGGCCGCGGCCGCTTCCAGAGCCCGCGCCCGGTCTCCGCGTCCACGCCGAAAACGTGCTTCGCGGAGGCGTTGACGAGGTGGCGCCGCCCGTTCAGCTCGAAGAGGATGGGCGACCCGTAGCCGGCCTTCGCGGGCTCGACGGGCTCGCTCGCCCAGACGGTGTCTCCGGTCTTCTTGTCGAGCGCCGCCATCGCGGCCTTCTTCCCGCCGGGCGTCACGATCAGGCGCGGGCCGTCGACGAGCAGGCACTCGCTCAGCCCCCAGAGGATGACCTCCCCCTCGAAGCGCTTGAGGATGTCCACCGCCCAGGCCTCCTTCCCCGTCTCCGCGTCCAGGCGGACCGCGCGGCCGTGGGAATTCAGGTGGTAGACCGCCCCCTCGTCCACGACACACGAGCTTCGCGCCCCCGGGTACTCGCGGGTCCAGGCGGCGCCGTTCTTCGCCGTCCATTTCGGCTTCCCGTCCAGGTCGAGCGCGAAGACCACGAGGTCCGCGCCCACGTCTCCGGTGAGGTAGATCGATCCGCCCGAGACGACGGAGCTCGACCAGCCGCGCCCGAGGCCCTCCGCCTTCCAGAGGAGTCGTGGGCCGGCCGGGGGCCAAGCCCGGAGGAACCCCTTCTCGTCGCTCTTCCCGTCCCGGCGCGGTCCCCGCCACTGCGGCCAGCCGGGCTCCTTCGAGGCGACGAGCCTCCCTTCCCCCTGGACAGCCGCGAGGGCGAAGACCGCCAGCGCCAGTCCGCCCGCAGAGATCATGGCTTCCCGGGGGCGATGGGACCGATCCGCGAGGCGGCGATCACGAGGTGGTCGAACGTGACCTTGCAGGGATTCGCCTCGGTGTACCGCTCGGGCAGGCCGTGGTAGTAGACGTCGAGGGTGAAGACGGAGATCCGGAGCTCGGGCACGCGGCGGAAGCGCAGCCCTTCCCGGCGCAGGACCGGCTCGCCGTCCACCCAGAGCTCCTCGAGCCCGTCCGCCTGGCCCACTGAGTTCAGCTTCATCCGCCGCTCCACGCAGGTCCAGCGGTCCACTTCGATCCGCTTCTTCTCGGAGTCGGCGGGGCGGTAGTTCTCCCCGTAGAGCCCCTTCTTGTCCATGTGGTAGCTGTAGAAGCCCCAATACATCCGGTCGGGACCCTCCGGGTAGGGCTGGAGTCCGGAGTAGAAATACCCGTTCCCGGCCACGTCCCTCGAGGCCGCCTGGCCCACCCACCAGGAGCCCGGGCGGGTGACGTCCCGGCCGCCCAGGTTGGCGCCGTGGTTCTGGACGGGCGCGTAGTCGCGGTCGAACTTCACGTAGTACCGGACGTAGACGTCCTCGTGGCCGGGGCCCTTGCCGTCGTTTGCGCTCCGGTAGTTCCCGAGGAGCTTGGTGAAGCTCGCGCTCTTCGCGCCGCCCTTCCAGCAGGCCAGGAGGAGCACGTTCTTCCCCGGGACCTCGCGGCCCCCCACCGTGACCCGCCCTTGGACCGCCTTCCGCACGCGGGACCCGGGCTCCCGGTCGGGCGGGGAGTCCCAGGTCCCCTCGGGAAACGTGGCCGTCCCGGTCTCCCAGCCCTCGAAGTCCTCCGCGAAGAGGACGTCCGGGTCCTTCGCGATCCCCGCATCGTCGGGATACCGGGAGGCGATTCCCCCCTGGGCGGCTAGGGCGAGGACCGCGGCGAGCGCCGTCATCCACCCTCCTTTACGCCCCCGCGCGGCGCCGGCGGTGTACGAACCCGCGCCCCCGGCCCCACGTAAAGGGCGGGAACCCGTTAGGAGCACGCCCATGAAGGCCGCGTCCGCCGCCCTCCTCGCCCTCCTGGCCTTCGCGCAGGAGCCGGGCCCGCTCCAGAAGAGCCTGGTCGACCTCGAGCCCAAGGGGCCGTGGATCTACGGCGACCTCGCCGCCGGCTTCGCCGAGGCGAAGAAGACGAAGAAGCCGCTCCTCGTCGTCTTCCGCTGAACGCCCTGAGTGGGCTGCAAGGAGATCGACGGGCAGGTTGCCCGTCGCGAGGCGCAGGTCTCCGACCTCATGGACCAGTTCGTCACGGTCCGCGTCGTGTTCGCCAACAGCATGGACCTCTCGACCTTCCAGTTCGACACCGGCCTCACGTGGGCCGTCTTCTTCCTGAACGCGGACAAGACGATCTACGGCCGCTACGGCTCGCGCGGGCAGGCGAACGGCTCGCTCGACGTCTCCCTCGCGGGCTTCCGGAAGGCGATGGAGGGCGCCCTCGAACTCCACAAGGGCTACCCCGGAAACAAGTCGTCGCTGGCGGGAAAGAAGGGTCCATCCCCTCGCGTCCCGGTCCCGCAGGGCTACCCCGGGATGCAGAAGTTCCCGCCCGTCCCCACTCCCGGCGACAAGCGGAACAACAACACCTGCATGCACTGCCACGAGGTGAACGCGGGCGAGTACAAGGTCTACCGGAGCGTGAAGCAGCCGATCCCGGACAACGTCCTCTGGACCTACCCGATGCCGGACGTGCTGGGCCTCTCCCTCGACCTGAACGAGCGGGCGACGCTGAAGTCGGTCGCCGCGGGCTCGCCGGCCGAGAAGGACGGGTGGAAGGCGGGCGACGCGATCCTGACGCTCGAGGGGCAGCCGATCGTCTCCATCGCCGACGTCCAGTGGGTCCTCGAGCGCGCGAAGGACGGCGCCAAGCTCAAGGCCTCGGTCGACCGGGGCGGCCAGAAGCAGCCGCTCACGCTCTCGCTCCCGCCCGGCTGGCGCCGGAAGGGAGACTTCGGCTGGCGCGAGGCGACCTGGGCCTCGTTCCGTCCCGACATGAACGGAGAGGATCTCAAGCCCGGCGAGCGGCAGACGATGAAGCTCTCCGACACGGCCACCGGCTTCCGCGTGAGCTACGTGGGGCCGGGCGCCCGGGGGCTCCAGCGGGACGACGTCGTGGTCGAGGTCGATGGCCAGCGCAGCGGGATCACGAACTTCAGCCTCTTCCTCGCCCACGTGGCCCAGAAGCGGATGCCGGGCGACAAGATCTCGCTCACGGTGCTCCGGGGCGGGCAGGAGCAGAAGCTCCAGCTCACCGCGCGCTAGCGGGGGCTCCGGAAGAGGACGTCGTTCGCGGCCGAGACGCCCCCGTCGTCCCGGCCGTCCTCGCCGGGGCTCCACACCACGAAGCCCTCTCCCTCGCGCCGGTACCGGAAGGGGCTCCCCGTGAAGGGGTCGACGGGGGGGTCGGGCAGGATCCCCCGCAGCGATCCCAGCGACTCCGGATAGGAGCCGTTCCGCTCCCGGTAGAGCCGGAGGGCGGCGGCCAGCCGGCCGGTCCCCGCCCCCGCCTCCGCCTGCGCCTGGCGCATCGCCGCCCGTTCGAACGCGGGCATGACGAGCCGGGTGATCTCGGCATACCAGGGCGCTCCGTCCACCCGCTCGGCGCGGAGCGCCGCGAGCCGGTCGCGGATCTCGTAGTAGGGGCGGCCCGCCAGCGCCGAGACTTCGGCCATCGTCTCCGCGTAGTAGGCCAGGTCCTCCGCCGTCAGGGGATCGCCCGACGGGCGGAGCTTTGCCCCCTCCGGGCCCAGCGCCGAGAGGTCCCAGCCCTCGAGAACGTACTTCGCGCCGCCGTAGAGCTCGAACAGGAGCGACTTCTCGTAGCCCTCCCGGTACCGCTCGCCCGAGACCGAGTCGAGGAGGGTTCGGAGCGCCTCGGCCTCCACCTCCCCCCGAAACGCCTGCTGCCAGGACTCGCGCGCCATCTCCCCGCAGACGCCCCGGACGAGCTGAGAGACGAGGATGGGCTCGTCGGCCACCGCCTCGGACAGGCGCAGGGAGGCGCGCGCGGACCGGGCGGCCTCCGGACCCGATCCCAGGAGCGCCTCGATCTCGAGGAGCTTCGAGGCCCGGATCATCCCCGCCACGTGGGGCAGGTCGGCGGCGACGCCCCGGGTGTAGTCGACGCCGAAATCGCACCGGGCGAGCGCGGCCGCCTGGTGGAGGAGAGCCAGGGCTTCGCGGTTCTTCTCGACGACCTTCTCGAGCACCGCCCGCTCGGAGGCCGTGAGCGGCTCCCCTTCCGAAAGCCGGGCCATGAGCTCCGCTTCCTCGTCGGTCGGGCCCTCCTTGTAGAGCTCGAACGCCTTCCGGTAGAGGGCCGCCGCGTTTTCGGCGTCGGGGACCGGCGACGGGGCGAACGCGAGGCGCAGGTCCTCGAGCGCCGCGAGCGCCGCCGCCCGGTCGCCGCGGCGGAGGGCCTCGAGGAGCCGGTCGAAGGCGGTGCGGGGGCGGGGCGCGGGCGCCGGGGGGACGGGGGCGGCGGCCGGGCCGGACGGCGGGAGCTTTCCCGCCTCGGACGCGGGAGGAGCCGCGGACGGCCGGGGGCTCCCCGGCGTGCCATGGCGCCGGCCGGGGCGGAGGACGACGAGCAGCCCCACGCCTAGGATCGCCAGGGCGAGGATCGCGACCGGGATCCGGAAGCCTCGTCCCACCGTCACAGTCTATCCCGCCGGGCGGCCACTGTGTCCATCCACGAACGACGGCGACCCGCCCGTATCGGCTGGGCTGTGTCTGAAAACGCGAAACGGAAATGGCGCTGGATCGCGGCGACTTTGACCATGGCGAGGAAGTTGATGGCGAGCTTCTCGAATCGTATTCCGATCCGGCGGCACTCCTTGAGTCAGCCGATGCGCTGCTCGATGATGCTCCGCCTGCGGTACTCGTCCTTGTCGAAGTTGAGGGGGCGGCCGTGATGGTTTGCCCGCTGATCGTCCCGCTGAGGGATCACGGCGCCAATTCGGTGATCTCTGAGCCACTGGCGGATGTGGGGATAGCTGTACCCCTTGTCTCCGGCGACGCGATCGGGTCGCGTACGCGGACGGCCCAGCGGCTGAGGGATGGAGATCAGATCCATGACTGCCTCGACTCTCGAGGAGTCGTGGATCTGCCCGGCGGTTACCTCGACGGCGATGGGAAGGCCTTGACCGTCAGTGACCAAGTGGAATTTGCTGCCGAATCCGCCTCTCGTCTCGAGCGGCCCAGAGCATGGTCTCGGGGTTTGACCTTCCTCGGCCGGTCGTTACAGCTCCTTCGCAAGGAGTTCCAACTGTCCAGCCAACTCCGTCTCATCGCTCCACTCCAAGGGCCGCAGACCCAGGCGCGCGACGGCGGTCAGATAGCGGCTCCGATTGCCGGCCTCCAGGACCTTGAACTCGTCCTTGGAGATCTTCGCGACCGAGGTATGGTGAAGAGCCCAGAGACGGATGGCCTTCTCTTTGATGAAATCCCGCCGATCACAGAGGAGGATCAGTTCATCGTAGGTCGTCTGCATCTTCGCCAGCGGGGGCCAGTAGAGGACGACATCCGTCACTTTGTCCCGGAAGAGGCGGTCGAACTTCTCGATGTAGTCTTCACCCTCGCGATCGGGATCGTCCTCCATCAAGAGGACCGTATGACCCTGGCCGGCCAGAACCTTCGCCATGTGGCGACGGACTCGCATGGGGGCCGGATCGGCGGCGGGCCTCTTGGCGGCGTCCCACATGCCTGGCCCCAGGAGGAAGACGACGGCCATCGCCTAGTGCATGAAACTGTGAAGTTCCGCCTCGACCGAGTCTCCCAACTCGCCCCTTCTGCGAAGGGCGTCTCGCCTGAACGTCGTAAACGTATCCAGGAACGCTGCGCCTCGCTTCCCGATCTCGTACTCTACCAGCAGGCGCCCCTTGGCGGAAGGCGCCACCCGAGGCACAATCCAGAGGCCCCTCCGGAGGAATTTCAATGCGCGGTCCACTTGTGCTGGATTGAGGCCGAGATCCTTCTGAATCTCGCCGAAGCGCTTGGGCTTCCGCCGAATCGAGAAGAGAACCCGCACGTAGTCGCGATGAGCAAATAGTTCCATTACCATAGGATCAGTATACTTACACTGTGTAACTAAGTCAAGTCCCGAGAGGAGGCTCAGGAAACCCAAGGCGACTTGCGAGGCCCTCTGCCCCGGCCCTTCCCCGCAAACGCCGATTTTGCGTGCATCGCCTCGGCTAGTCCGCGACCTTCAGCGCCCAGGCCGCTTCGGCGCTCCGGCCGGACGGGCCGCCAGCCTTGAGCGTGACCGGGAAGACGCCCGCGCGCGTCGGCGTCCCCGACATCACGCCCGTCGCGGGATCCAGGGAGAGCCCGGAGGGAAGGCCCGAGGCGGAGAAGGAGTAGACCTCCCGGTCCCAGAACGCCGCATTGTAGGAGGATTCCTTGTCCGCTCGGCACCGGAGGTCGCCGATCGATCGGACGACGCCGATCTCGAAGCGGTACGGCTTCCCGACGGCCGCGTCGGGCGGCGGGGCCGAGAAGATGAAGGGCCGCGGCACCTCGGCGTAATCGGAGGCGCCGCTCTCGTTGCCGCGCTCGTCCACGGCCGCGACCCGGTAGTACGCCCGGTTCGCGTTCGGGAGCATGAGGTCCGGGCCCGCCACCCGGAGCGAGGTGCGCTTCTCCACCCGGGCGACCAGGTTCGCGGGCGTGCGGACCTTCCCGGCATCCGGAGCGTCCGCGGGCTTCGACCGGTATTCCTCCATCGTCCGCACGAAGCCCTTGCCGCGGAACACCACATATTCCGTGTCGCTCGCGGTGAACCCCTTCTCGTCGCTCCCATACACCTTGTAGGCCGCCGGCTCGCGGCCCTCCGGGTTGGCGCGCCAGGAAAGGACGAAGCCCCCGCCCTCCGGGAGGAGCCCGACGTCGAGCGGCACGCCGGGCGCGTCGCAGCGGAACCGGAAGACCCGGCTCCAGGGGCCCCAGGCGCCCGTGGCGTCGAGCGCCCGCACGCGCCAGAAATAGTCCGTCGCGGGATTGAGGAGCCCGACGTACGGGACCGTCCACTCCGGCTTCCGGCCGGAAGGCGTCTTCGAGACCAGCTTCTCGAAGTTCGGGGAAAGAGGCCACCTCAGGTCGGCGTGCTCGGAAAGCTCGAAGTGGTAGTCCCTGATGGCGTCGCCGTCCGGGTCGACCGCGGGGGTCCACTGGAACCGGACCCGGGTCCCCTCGACCGTCGCGCCGTCGGGCGGATGGACCGCCGACTCCGGGGGCGCCGGGGGACGGGTCCCCGTCCGCTCCATCCATTCATGGACGATCCGCACCTCCCGGGGCCCCGGCGTCTCGTCCGAGTACGCCACCCGGTTCGTCCCCGCCGTCAGCTCGGGAAAGGCGAGGACGGAGGTCTGGACGTCGTGGTCGAAGACGGGCCGCGTCGCGCGGGCCCCGCCCTCGAGGACGAGCTGGATCGAGAGCGTGTAGGCGGGCTGGCCCGGCCGGGAGACGAGGCCGTCGAGCGACGCTTCGAGCGAGCGCTCGCCCGGGCGCTCCTCCGAGGCGAGCGCCTGCCATTCGCCCTTCCCCGCCCGCCAGCGCCAGCGGGCGGCCCCGCCCTCGGGCAGGCGGACGCCGCAGCTCGCCCGGCCGCCCACGAAGACGTAGGGGCTCGCGAAGGACCACGCGATCCGGGCCGGGCGCGCGGGATCCTCCGGCCCGAGCGTCCCCGACGCGGGATCGAGCCGGGCGTTCTCGAGCGTCTCGATCCCCCGGCGGGCCGACTCGCGCGAGAGGTCCGGCGCGTAGCGCAGCTTCCCGTTCCGCAGGTTGTCGTAGGCGGTCGGCCCCCAGCCGGCCAGGAGGTCGCCCAGGCCGTCGACCTTCTTCTGCCCCTTCTCGAGCTTCCGGCCCGCGGTGTACTGCTTCCCGACGTGGTCGCTGCGGAGCTCGATCGACTCGCCGGGCCGGAGGACGAGGTCCATCGAGTGGGACGTGTTCGAGCCGAAGTCGCCCTCGCGCCGGCCCTCGTAGCCGTAGAGCGACGCGTTGAACTCGTCGGTGCGGCGGTCGTCGGCCGCGCCGATCCCGTAGGCGTGGGTGCGCTTGACGAGGTCGTGGTCGCGGACCATCTCCTCCTCGGAGGCGATCGTCCGGTTGTCGCGCTTCAGGCAGATCACGTGCTCGTCGCTGTCGAGCATGTGGAACTGGCCGTCGTAGAAGACCTCCGAGACGACGTGCCCCGTGGGGTAGCCGCGGCGGGTCCGGAGGCCGGCGGCCTTCCAGAGGTCGTTGAGCGCGGCCGCCTCGTTCCCGCAGAGCGTGTAGCCGTAGACGTGAAGGGACTTCAGGGCGTCGCTGACCTCGCGGTCCCAGGTGCAGGCGTGGAAGCGGACGCGGCGGCGCCACTCCCAGATCGCCCGCGCGCGGTCGGCCGGGCTCGCGTAGGCGCCCGCGGCCTCCTTGACGACCTCCTCGAGCGTGCGCCCGAGCCCCCGCCCGTTCACGGCCACCCGGGGATTGCGCACGTCCGTCTCGCCCGCGTTCTCGATACGGACGGAGCGGTTGGGCTGCCAGCCCTGGACGAAGGCCGCGTAGCCGACCGGCATGCGGGTCATGACGCCGTCGATCGAGCCCCGGAACTCGATCTCGTACGCGTGCCGCCCCTCGCGCGCGGTCTCGACGCGGGTGCGCGGCCGGTCGCCGGGGCGGTCCTCCCAGGGCCGCTTCGGGTCGCCGGCCTCCTGGCCGGCCGCGAGGAGGAGCAGGCAGGCGAGCGGCTTCATCGCGGCTCCTTTCGGACGTTCAGCCGGAAGCGATGGGCGTGGGAGGCCTGGAAGCGTTCGTCCGACTTCTCGAAGATTCCCCGGTCGCGTCCCGTCGGGGCCGCCTCGTGGGGGAAGCGCCGCGTCACCGTGATCTCCACGTCCGCGTCGCCGGCGTCGTCGGCGCCGGGCGTCCCCTGGACGACGCCCGTGGCCTCATCGACCGAAAGCCACCCGGGCCCGCGCGCGAGCGTGAAGGAGTACTCCTCGCGCTCCCAGTACGCCCTTCGGGGCTCCGCGTACCGGCACTGGAGGTCGCCCAGCGACCGGATCGTCCTGGGCGCGTAGCGGAAGGGACGGCCGACGGCGGCGGTCGCCGGCGGGACGGTGTAGACGTGCGGGTGCGGGAGCTCGACGTAGTCCGACGGGCCGCTCCGAGTCCCGTGGCGGTCGACGGCCACGACGCGGTAGTAGCAGCGGTTCAGGACGGGGTGGTCTCCTTCCGCAGAAACGACCGTCAGCTCCGTCCCGGCGGTCTCCCCGAGGAGGTTGGGTCCCTGGGGACCGAGACCCTCGAGCGCGTAGGGGACGTCGCTGACCGCGAACCCTCGCTCGTCGCTCCCGTATATGCGATAGGAGGCAGGACGCGGCCCGCGCGGGTTGGGCTTCCAGGAGAGGAGGATGCGGCCCGGCTCCGCGTGCCGCGTCTCGAGCGCGACGGGCACGCGCGGCCCGTCCCAGCGGAAGCGCCAGACCTCGCTCCACGGCCCCCAGAGGCCCTCCTTCCCGCGCGGCCGGACCCGCCAGTAGTAGTCGGTGTCCGGGCTGAAGAGGCCCGTGAACGGGGAATGGAGCCCGGGTTCCGGGACGACGAGGTCGAAGCTCGGCCGGTAGGGGAGCCGCATGTCCGGGGCGAGGCTCACCTGGAGGTGGTACGCGTCGGCGCCCGTGACCCGGGGCCAGCGGAAGGCGACGGTGGAGGCGCGCAGCTCCGCGCCCGGGGCGGGGAAGACGGGCTCCGCGGGCGGCGCGGGCGGAAGCACGTTCCCGCTCTCCCGCCAGCGGTGGGTGATCCGGACGGCGTGCGGCTCGTCGGTCTCGTCGGTGTAGACGATCCGGTTCAGGCCCAGCCCGAGCGCGGGGAGGGCGTGAGGTGAGGCCATGAGGTCGGTCCGGAGGACGAGGTCCGTCGGGCTTCCCCCGACCCGCACGAAGTAGCGGTACTTGGCGGGACCCCTGCTCACCTCGAGGGCATCGTCGAGAGCGACGTCGCAACGGAGCTCGCCTGCGCCCGTACGGCTCCAGACCTCGCGCCAGGACTTGCCGTCCAGGGACGTCTCGACCGTGAAGCGGTCCCCGCGCTCCGGGCCGCGGAATCCGGCCTGCACACGGCCGCCGCAGACGGGGTAGGGGCCGGCCATCTCGTAGACCCGGGGCGAGGCCGCGTCCGCCCCGAGGGGCGGCGCGTAGACGAGCTGCGAGGTCGCCCAGAAGGACCGCCGGGCGGGCCCGGAGGTGGCGATCTTCCCGTCGTGGTCCCAGCGGTAGACGATCGTTTCGCCCGTCCTGAGGGTGAGGTCGATCCGGTGGCCGGCGACCGCGCGGAAGCGGGCGCGGTCGTCGCGGCCGAAGAGCGCGGCCGCGCGGCCCCCCGTCTCCCAGCCGCGGAAGACGGGGCCGTAGGTGTGCTCCCGGCGGGCCAGGTCGTGGTCCCGGGCGACCTCGTCGCCGCCGACGATCGACTCGTTCTCGCGGTCGAGGTAGAAGACGTCCTGGTCGATGTCGAGGAAGCGGTGGGCGCCGTCCCAGTAGGCCTCGACCATCACGTGGCCGTGGAGGCTCCGGATCCTGGGTCTTTCCCCGGTGCCGGGCCCGCGGAGGCCCGCGTGGAAGAGGAGGGAGCTCCCCACCTCCGCCGAGTCGTCGCAGAGCCCGCCGCCGTAGGCGTTGAGCATCTTGACGGGATCGTGGAGCTCGTCCCCCGCGAAGAGCGGCAGGTCGTGGTGCCGCCGGCTCCGGACGAAGTCCCAGATCCGGAGCGCCTTCTCGCGGTCGTCCTTGGCGCCCGCCAGGACCTCCTCGAGCATCGTCTCCAGGCTCCACCAGCGGCGCTCGCCGTTGACGACCACGCGCGGGTTCCGGACGGGCCGGTCGCCCGTGTTCGAGATCGCGAGCGAGAGGTTGGGCTGGAAGGCGATGCGGAAGCCGTCGTGGCTCCGCGTCAGGGTGTTCCGCGCGTCGGCGCTGCCGTCCACGCGGATCTCGTAGTCCCGCCGCCGGGCGTCGACGTCGAGGGAGCGGACCCGGACGGGCGACGCCTCGAACGCCCCCACCCGCTCCCCCGTCCGCTCGCGTTCCGGCATCTCGCCGCGCCGCGCGCGCTCGAGGAGCTCCGCGGGGCTCCCGTCCTGTCCGAAGGCGAGTAGAAGCAGGAGAAGCGGCGCCATCTGTAGTTCTTACGGGACCGGGGGCGGGGCCGCTTCGTCCCGCCAGGCCGCCGGGGTCCCCAGGTCCCCCGCGAACGGGGGGGGGCGCCGAATCCCGACGCCGATGAATGCGCCGTATCGTTCGGGTTCGAGGATGATGCCAGCCCCCTCGCTTCGCCTTGCCGCCGATCCGCGCTTCGAGCTAGAATCCACCCATGGCCAAGCCGTATCGGGGCTCACCCTTCCTGGAACTCGCAAGAGATCAGGCCCATATGAAGGATCTCGCCGCGGCTCTCCGGTCGCTCAAAGAGCGCTTCGATCGGGAGGGAATCCCTTTCGCCGTGATCGGCGCCATGGCCGTCCGCCGGCACGGCCACATGCGGTTCACCGAAGACATCGACCTTCTCACCACGAAGGAGGGCCTCGAGAAGATCCACGCCCAGTTCGGCGGGCGCGGAATCAATCCTCGCGCCGCCGGCCTGCGGAAGAAGCTCTACGAGAGCGAGCACGAGGTCAATCTCGACGTCATCACCGCCGGCGAGCCGGCGGGCGGCGCCGGCAGCCCCGTCGTCTACCCGGATCCCACGGGCGAGGGGTTCACCCCGTTTGACGGCGTCCGGTACCCCACCCTGGAGAAACTGATCGAGTTCAAGCTCGCAAGCCACCTCTGGGGAAACCGGTTGCAGGATCTCGCCGACGTCATCCATCTGGTTAAGGCCAACAGGCTCGCCGCGGGTTTCGGGGAGAAACTGCACCCGGCGGTCCGCGCGAAATTCACCGAAGCCGTCGGCATGGCCGCGCGGGAACGGGACATCGAATAGGATGCCCCGCCACCGCCAGACGTGAACCCCGGCGAGGCACTCGAATCCGTGGCGACGCCGTTCCGGGGGACGTCAATCAGGGCGCGGAAGGGCATTCTCCCCCTCGCACCGGTCTTTCCCGATGCGGCCGAGGTACCACTCGACGAACGACTGCGGGCCGGCCTCGCCGAGCGTGGCCCGCCGGTCGAGGCCCGGGGCGAAGGGGCCTGGGACGTAGCCCACGGCGGTCACCCCCTCCTGGTTCCGGCGGCAGAGCTCCCAGTCCTGCTCGAGGGTGACCCGCCAGAACTCGGCCACCTCCTCGGGCTTGAAGTCCACGCCCTCGCGCGCGTCGCCCCGCACCAGCCAGTCCACCCGGACGTGGGTCCGGTCGAGCGCCGTCGGGTTCAGCCTCCAGATGAACGCGTAGTCGCAGCTCGCCTCGAGCCAGAAGCCGGGGAGGATCGAACAGGCCACGACGCCCGCCTCCGGCCGCTCAAGCCGCCCGAGGAGCGGCGCCTTGGGGCGGCCGTCCATCGTCTGCGTCACCACCCCCTTCCGGAACGCGAAACGCATGACGTGGTACTCGCGCTCCCCCATCGGCACGTTGTCGGCCGAGAGGCCCATCTCCTCCCAGACCGCGCTCTGCGCCGCGAACTCGCGCTCGAACTGCTCCATCTGGCCGGGCGAGTCGATCGCCACGTGCGGCATGAGCCGCGAGAGCTCCGGGTGCGCGACCACGCAGTGGTAGCACTCGCGCGCGTTCTCGACCACGATCTTCCAGTTCGCCCGGACGTCGTACTCGCGCGTGAGGCAGATCCGGGCCTTCCCGAGCTCGTAGGGCTCCAGGTGCCCGCGGATCGCCGAGAGCGCCGGCGCCAGGTCCGGGGGGCGCTCCGCCAGGCAGACGAAGATCAGGCCCTCGGCGACCCGCACGGCCGCCCTCCGAAGCCCGAAGTCCGCCTTCGGGAAGTCCTTCGGCATGAGCCGGGCCGCGAGCAGCCTCCCGTCGAGGCCGTACGTCCAGCCGTGGTAGGGGCAGATGAAGCGGTCGGCGTTCCCGCAGGGCTGCCCGGAGACGCGCGTCCCCCGGTGGCGGCAGACGTCGAGGAAGGCATGGACCTCGCCCTGCGCGTCCCGCGCGACGAGGAGCGGCGTCCCGGCGACCTCCCACGTGAAGAAGTCGCCCGGCCGCGGGATCCGGCTCTCGTGGCCGGCGTAGAGCCAGGAGGTTCGGAAGACCCGCTCGAGCTCCCGCTCGAAGAGCGCAGGCTCCGTGTAGAAGCCCCGCTCGAGGGTCCATCCCTTCCGGTGACGGGCGAGGAGACCGTCGAGCATGGGCTCACCGCGCCAGGAGCAGGATGGCCACGACCGCCCCGGCGACGCCGCCCCACTGGAAGAGCGTGACCGATTCCTTGAAGAGGACGGGCGCGAGCATCACGACGAGGAGCGGGAAGAGCGTCGTGAGCGGCGCCACGATCGAGGCCTTCCCGCCGTGCTTCATCGCCCCGACCAGGAAGAGCGTCCCGAGATTGGTGAGGGTCCCTCCCAGGAGACCCCAGACGATCCCCGCCGTGGGGTAGCTCCCGATCGGACGGTCGGGCCAGACCACGGGGAGGAAGAGGAGGAAGGCGAGCGTCTGCCAGACGAGGGCCGACTCGGCCGAGATGTGGCCGCTGGCCACCTTCTGGAAGACCCCCACGATCCCCCAGGCCCCGAGCACCACCATCGCCGGCCAGAACCAGAGGGGCGGGAAGGCGCCTCCCACCTGGAGCTTCCGCGGGTCGCCTCCGGGCAGGCTCAGGACGGTCACCGCGACGAGCGCGGCGCCCACCCCGAGCGCCTGGAGGAGGCTGAGGCGCTCCCGGAGAAAGAGGAACGCGAGGACGACCGTCACGAGCGAGTAGAGCCCCGTGACGACGAAGATCACGGCGCGCTCCGCCGGCCCCGCGGCGAGCGCGCGGAGGATCATCCACTGGCCCAGGCCCCCGAGCGTCCCGAACGCGAGCGCGGAGCCGATCCCCTTCGCGCTCCGCTCGAGACGGAAGCGGCGGGCCGCCAGGAGGACGAGCCCGACCGGGAGCGCCCCCCAGATGAAGAGCCAGTAGAGCGTGGCGTCCGGCACGCCCGCCATCGTCCCGTAGGTCGAGACGACCGCGTAGCCCGCGAAGCAGAGGAGGCAGAGGATGGACTCCCAGAACCAGCGCGACGCGAGCGCCGAGAGCCAGGGGGCCCGGGCGGGCGCCTCGCCGTTCACGGGAGCATCACCCTCCCGCCGTCGGCCACCCAGGTCTGCCCCGTCGTGAACGAGGCCTCCTCGGAGAGGAGGAACGCCGCGAGCTTCGCGATCTCCTCCGGCGCCCCGATCCGCTTCATCGGGGTCTGCTCGCGGAGCTGCTCCACCAGCTCCCGCGGCGAGCGGTGGAGCATCTCGGTCTCGACCAGGCCCGGAGCGATCGCGTTCACGCGGACGTTGTGCGGCGCGAACGCGGCCGCGCAGCCCTGGGTGAGGGAGACGAGGCCCGCCTTCGAGGCCGCGTACGCCATGGACCACGGCCGCGGCGCGAGCGCCGAGATCGAGCTCATGTTCACGATCCGGCCGAAGCGCCGAGCGATCATCGAGTCCTTCAGCGCCCAGGTCACGAGGAAGGCGCCCGTCAGGTTGACCTCGAGCGTCTTCCGCCAGATCTCGGGCGTGAGCTTGTCGTGCGCGGCCATCGCGTAGAACCCGGCGTTGTTCACGAGGAGGTCCACCGGCCCAAGCTCCAGCTCCACGCGCCGGGCCATCTCGGCGACCTCTGCCTCCGAGGTCACGTCCGCGCGCACCGCGAGGCCGGCTCCCAGCTCACGGACCGTCGCGTGAGCCTCCTTCTCGCCCGTCAGGAAGTTCACGGCTACCCGGGCGCCCCGCCGGGCGAGCTCCGCCGCCACGGCGCGGCCGATCCCCTTCGCCGCGCCCGTGACGAGCGCGACCCGGCCCTCGAAGTCCTTCACCGGATCACCGCGAGCTCCCTCGGCGCCGCGGAGATGAGCTCGTACCCGTCCGGACGGACGACCACGTCCTCCTCGACGTGGAAGGTCCCGTAAGCCGTCGCCACGCCCGGCTCGACCGTGATCACCATCCCGGGCTCGAGGACCGTCCCGTCCTCCTCCGAGACGTGGGGATACTCGGTGATGTTGAGGCCCACCCCGTGCCCCGCGCGCGAGGCGACGCCCGAGATGTCCTCCACGATCGGGAACGGGAGCTCCTTCACCCTCCGGTTGCAGAAAGCGGCGATCTCCGCGACGCGGACGCCCGGACGGATCATCTTCACCCCCTCCCAGGTGATCTCGTGGAGGGCCTGCTGCGCGCGGGCCTGCTCGGGCGAGGGGCCGCCCACGACCCCGCCACGGGAGAAGTCCGACCAGTAGCCCCCCACCGTGCAGCCCGCGTCGAACCACACCATGTCGCCCCGCTCGACGCGCCGCTCCCCGACGGGCTTGTTCGGCGTCTCGTAGTTCCCGCCCCCCGAGACGACGTGCAGGAAGTGGTCGCCGCCCAAGCGGGCGGCCATCAGGCCGGCGATCTCGCGGTCGCTCATGCCCTCGCGGGCGGCCGCGAACGTCGCCGCGTAGGCGTCCTTGAGGATCGCGCAGGCGGCCTTGAGGCACTCGATTTCCGCCTCCGACTTGATCCGCCGGAGGGCCCAGACCAGGTCCGACGCGTCGACGAGGCGCGTCCCCGGGAGGCCCGCCTCGAGCCGGCGGAACTCCGAGACCGGCAGGTCGAGCGTGAGTTCCGCCCCGAGCTCCATCCCCACCGCCTTGCCGAGCGCTCCCCGCTCGCGGAGCGACTCCCGGATCAGCTCGACCGGCGCCCGGGAGAGCTGCGCGTAGGAGCGCACGTCCCTCACGTTGGAGTAGCGCGCCGCCTCGACCCGACGGCCGTTCTGCGCGATGAGGATCGGTTCGCCCTCGTACGGGAGGACCAGGAAGTAGGGCCGCGAGCTGACCTTCGAGACGGACGGGTAGCCGCTGAAGTAGGCGAAGTTCTGCCCCGAGCCCAGCAGGACCGCGGCGAGCCCGCGCTCCCGCATTCCCGCGCGGAGCCGCTCCAGGCGCCGGCCGTACTCGGCGTCCGGGATCCGGGGGGGCCCGGCCACCTAGCGGCCCTCGTTCCAGTAGATCTTCACGTGGCGGCCTCCCGCGGAGACGGCGTCGATCCGGCCGTCGCCGTTCAGGTCGGCGCAGGCCCCGTCCTCGCCGGTCGTGTTCTTGTCGTCGACCAGGACCTTCTCCCAGTGTTCGCCTTCCCGATCGGTCGGATGGAACACGTACCAGCAGGGGCCCCCGGGCGCCTTGCTGTAGGCGCCGACGAAGCCCACGAGGACCGAGTCCGTCCCCGTCCCCGTGAGGTCGGCGGGCCAGAGGGTGTGCCCGCCCTTGTTGACGAGGAGGACCTTCCGCTGCCAGGCGCCGTCGCGCTGGACGTAGACGCAGAACTCCGCGCCGTGGTGGGGCTCGATCGTGGCGACGTAGCGGCCCCCGCCGGGGAGGCGGCCGACGGCCACCTCGCTCGCCCCGCCGTTCCCCTTGGCGATCAGCGTCGGCTCCCACTTCGCCGAGGCGGAGCGCTTCCAGAGCGTCGTCCCCTCGCGCGAGGCGGTCAGGATCTCCTCCTTCCCGTCGCCGTCCCAGTCGACCGAGAAGGTGTTGTGGCAGGTGCGGAGCTTCTCGGCGACCGTCTCGCGGATCCAGGGCTCCTCGAACGGCTTGGCCGGCGGGCGGAGGACGACGGTGGGACCGTCCTGCGCCGAGCAGACGGCCGCCTTCCCGTCGAGGAGGTGGATCCTGTGGAGCGTCGGGATCGTCCCGACGCGGACCGGCGTCCAGGGCTTCTCGAGGTCGTCCGGACGCTTGAGGAGGAAGACGCCTCCCCCGCCGTCCTTGAAGTTGAACGGGGCGTGCTGGTACTCGGCGCCCAGGAGGAACTCGGTCTTTCCGTCGCCGTCGGCGTCGATCGGCTGGATGGCGACCAGGCCCTTGGGCTCCTTCTCGATCAGGACCCTCCGCTTCCACGTCGGATTCTCGTACCAGACGACGAGCGACGGGTCGAAGGCCAGCGACACGACGTCCAGCTTGCCGTCCGCGTTGACGTCCGCCAGCGTCGTCGCCCAAAGGTCCGGGTGCGTGTCGTCCAGGACCTGGGCGCGGAAGCGGGGGAGCTCGGACGGGCCCGGCGCCCACGCCGCCGCCGCCAGGAGCGCGAGGATCCATCTCATGGCCGTCTCCTATTTCCGATCGACCGAGGCGACGAGCGGAAGAGTCGCCCGGCGCAGGAAGAGGATCGCGAAGCACGTGTCGGCCACGGGCTCGGTGGCGTTCCACGAGCCGTCCTCGCCCTGCTCCGCGACCAGCACCTCCGCCCCCTCGGGATACCAGCGGCGGGCCCCCAGGCGCTCGGTCCCGTAGAGGATGGCCGCCCGCTCGAGGGCGTAGAGGTAGTAGTAGTACTGCTCGCGCGTGTCCTCCCCGCCGCCGAACTCGTAGCGGCCCGGGTTGGCCGTCACGGTGAAGCGCCGGGCCATCCACTGGAGCCCGCGGTGGACGTGCTTGTCCTTTCTCCAGCCGCTGCCCTTCGGGTCGAGGATGTAGTCGTAGATGCAGAGGCTCCCGACCGCCCCGGCGGTCATCGAGCCGTAGGCCGCGTGATCCGAGTGGTCCTCGTAGCACCAGCCCTGCGGGGCCGCGGTGACCGTCTGCGCGGCGACGGTCGTTCCCCGGAAGAGGCGGGGCGGCTCGCCGTCCAGCTCCAGGCGCTCGGCCTTGGCGGCGGGGTCGGCCTTCTGGCTCGACCGCCACCAGGCGATCGCCCGCTCGGTCGCCTCCCGCGGGAGCACGATCCCCGCGTCGTGGCAGGCCCGCAGGCCGAGGGCGGCGTACTGGGAGTTCGAGTTGTCGCCCTTCTCGGGCCCCGTCCGGCGCGCCTGGACCTTGATCCGGATCCTGACCTCGGGCTTGATCCGCGTTCCCGGCGGGGGCGGCGCCCCCGGCTTCGGACGCGCGGGCGCCGTGGCGGTCGACTTCGGGAGCTGCGGGATCTCGTCCACGAAGACGCTCGGGTCGCCGTAGGCCCACTGGCCGTTGGCGCACTGGTTGTCGAGGAGGAACTGCGCGCACTGGGCGATCCGGCGCTGGTGCTTCGCGCGGTCGAGCTCTTCCAGGATCATCGCCTGGAGCGCCACGCCATAGGTCCGCTCGAGGGGGGCGTCCAGCATCTTCTTGAGGAGCCGGTCGAAGTCGGGGTCGGCCTCGGGGACGCCCGCGTGGACGAACGTCCACAGGACGAGCTCCTCCGTCCGGCAGACGTAGGGATCGCCCTCGTAGTAGACCGGGAGCGCGGCGGCGCGCGACTTGAGGAAGCCGACGCCGCGGCCTATCGCCCGATCGACACGGGCGGCGAGCGGGAGGACCGGCGGAGGCGGCGGCTTCTCGGGCTCCTTCGGAGGCTCCGGGGGAGCCGGCGGCGGGGACGCCGGTTCGGGCGCTGGCGCGGGCGGAGGCTCCTCGGCCTTGACCGGCTCGGGAGGGGAAGCCTCCGGGACAGGCGGGGTGGCCGGCGGCGCGACGGCCTCTACGGGCGCCGGGTCAACTGGCCGCGGGGCCGGGACGGGGGCCGCCTCGACGGGCGGCCGCGGCGCGGAGACGGGGGGCGCTCGCCGAGGCCGCACCACCGTCGCGGGGGCGTCCTCCTCCTCCCGGCCGCACCCGGCCAGGAGGAGGACGAGCAGCCCCGCCCCGATCCCGCACTCCAACCGCCTCACGCGAAGACCTCGCGGATCACCTGGCCGCCGTTGAACGTCACGATCTCCTTCCGCCCGTGGTGCTCGTAGTAGAGTTCGCGCTGGTCGACCCCGAGCGCGTGGAGGATCGTCGCCTGGAGGTCGTTCGGATGGACGGGGCGCTCGACCGCGGTGTAGCCGATCTCGTCCGTGGCGCCGATCGCCTGCCCGCCCTTGACCCCTCCGCCCGCCAGCCACACGGAGTAGCCCAGCGGCGAGTGGTCGCGGCCGGGCTTCTTCGGGTCGCCCTCGACCGTGGGCGTCCGGCCGAACTCGCCGCCCCAGACGACGAGCGTCGACTCGAGGAGGCCGCGCCGCTTGAGATCGGACAGGAGCCCCGCGACCGGCCGGTCGATCTTCCTTGCCTGCGCGGCGTGGTTCCCCTGGAGGTCCCCGTGGGCGTCCCACCCGGCCTGGACGAGCATGAGAAAGCGGACGCCGCGCTCGACCAGGCGGCGGGCGACGAGGCAGTTCGTCCCGTACTCCCGGGTCTCCCCGGCGTCCAGCCCGTAGAGGGCCCGCGTCTCGGCGGTCTCCTTGGAGAGGTCGAAGGCCTCGGGCGCCGCCGCCTGCATCCGGAAGGCGAGCTCGTAGGAGAGGATGCGCGCCTCGAGGTCGCTCTCGGGCCCGGTCCGGCGGAGATGCTCGCGGTTCATCCGCTCGAGGAAGTCGAGCTGGGCCCGCCGGCCGCGCTCCGTGACGCCCGCGGGCATCTTGAGGTCGGCGATCCCCTCGGTCCCCTTGACGAGCGTCCCCTGGTAGCGCGAGGGCAGGAAGCCGGAGGCGTAGATCGACGGCCCGGAGAAGTTCTCGCCCGAGACGGTGACGAGGAAGCCGGGGAGGCTGTCGTTCTCGCTCCCCATGCCGTAGGTGATCCAGGACCCCAGGCTCGGCCGGGTCCCGGCGAACGAGCCCGTGAGCGTGAGGTACTCCGCCGGGGTGTGGATCACGCTCTCGTGGTGCATGCTGCGGATCACGCAGAGGTCGTCGGCATGGCGGGCCGTCTCCCGGAAGAGGCTCGAGACGGGAAGCCGGCTCTGGCCGTATTCCCGGAACTCGAAGGGCGACGCGTAGAGGTTGTCGAGCCGGAGCCGGTTGTGCATCGGGATCCGCTTGGCGATGCTCTCGGGGACCTTCTTCCCGCGCAGCGCGGCGAGATCGGGCTTGGGGTCGAACGTGTCCATGTGGCTCGGCCCGCCGCCCATCCAGAGGAGGATCACGTTCTTCGCCTTGCCGTTCCAGCCGCGGGGGAACCCCTCCTGCGATGCCGCCCGCCCCTCGCGGGCGAGGATAGATCCCAGCGCGATCGAGCCCAGGCCGAAGCCCGCGCTCCGGAGGAAGTCGCGGCGGCCGAGAGAGCAGCACTCGTCCATGGTCACTCCACGTAGAGGAACTCGTTCGCGTTCAGGAGCGCGTGGCAGACGCCGACCAGGCCCGCGGCCTCCTGGAGCGCGCGGGCCGCCTCGAGCTCCGCCGCCTCCGGGGCCCGCCCGAACGCCCGGAAGAAGGCCGCCTCGAGGGGCCGCTCCTCGTCCTTGACCCGCGCGGCGAACGTCTTGGCGCGGTCGTGGATGAAGGGGTTGTTCATGAGGTAGAGCGACTGGAGGGAGACCGTCGAGACGGCGCGGCGCGGGCAACTCTCCCCGGCGAGCGGCGCGTCGAAGAACTCCTGGACGGCCGGGAAGGCGTGGCGGCGCTGCATGTAGTAGATCGTGCGCCGGAACGGGTTGGGGTCGCCCATCCGGGGCTCCTTCACCTCGGCCAGATGATGGGGCTTGTCGGGGATGCTGGGCCCGCCGAGCGTCCGGTCGAGCTCGCCCGAGACCGCCAGGATCGAGTCGCGCACCGCCTCGGCCTCGAGCCGGCGCGGCGACCAGCGCCAGCGGTACCGGTTCTCGCGGTCGATCCGGAGGCTCGCCTCGGCGGCGGCGGCCGAGAGGCGGTAGGTGGCCGAGCCCACGATCCGGCGGTGGAGCTTCTTCACGCTCCAGCCGCCGGCGATGAAGTCGGCGGCGAGCCAGTCGAGGAGCTCCGGGTGGGAGGGCGTGGCGCCGCGGAGCCCCAGGTCCGCGGGCGTCGCCACGAGCGCCGTCCCGAAGTGCTGCTGCCAGACGAAGTTCACCCAGACGCGCGCGAGGAGCGGATGCTCCGGGCGCGTGAGCCAGTCGACGAGGGCCGACCGCGGCCGCGGCCCCAGGCCGCCCGAGGGAACGGGCCCCAGGAAGGCGGGCCAGCCGATCTCGACCTCCTCGCCCTTCTGGTGGACGTCGCCCCGGAGGAGGACGCGGGGGCGGGTCCGCTTGAGCTCGTCGGGCGAGTACGGAAGCGGATTCGTCCCCTGGATCGGGAGCGTCTCGAGCCGGTGGGGGCTGGTCAGGGGCGAGTAGAAGCCCCAGGCGTGCGGCTTCGGGGGGACCTTCTTCTCGAGGCGTTCCACCGACTTGGCGAGCTCCTTGAGGAGGGCGGCGTCGGCTCCCGCGGCCTTCTCGATTTCCTCGGGGGAGACGGCCAGCTCCTTCTCGGCCTTGCGCGCGAGCGTCTTCTGCTCGGGGGTCCGCTTCTCCGCGGGGATCTCGAGCGCGGCCCGGAGGTCGGGCGCGAGCTTCTTCCTCTTCTCCTCGACGAGCGGCTCGCGGATGCGGTCCCGGAGGACCTTGAGGAGGTCCCGGGCGGGCCCGAGTTCGGGCGGGATGGCCGCCTCGTAGGCCTTCAAGGTGGCCGGGTCCGCCAGGAGGAGGTTGTTGACCTGGCCGTTCACGAAGAAGCCCAGGAAGCGGTAGTAGTCCCTCTGCGTGATCGGGTCCCACTTGTGGTCGTGGCACTGGGCGCAGCCCATCGAGAGGCCCAGCGTCACGCTCGCCGCGGCGTTGGCGATGTCGAGGAGGTGGTCGTTCCGCTGGAGCGCCTTGTCCTCCTGGTTGGCGTCGAGGCGCCCCGAGGCGAGGAAGCCCGTCGCGACCAGGTTCTCGTCGGTGAGGGGGGTCATCTCGTCGCCGGCGAGCTGCTGGCGGAGGAAGAGGTCGAACGGCTTGTCCTCGTTGAAGGAGCGGACCACGTAGTCCCGGTAGCGCCAGGCGGCGGGACGGAGGAGGTTGTACTCGTACCCGTTCGTCTCGGCGAAGCGGGCGAGGTCGAGCCAGTGACGTCCCCAGCGCTCGCCGTAGTGGGGCGAGGCGAGGAGCCGCTCGACGAGCCGCTCGTAGGCCCCCGGCGACCGGTCCGCGAGGAAGGACTCCACTTCCTCCGGGCTCGGGGGGAGGCCCGTCAGGTCGAGCGCGAGGCGCCGGACGAGCGTCCGCGGAGAGGCCTCGGCGGAGGGAACGAGGCCGCGCGCCTCGTGCTCCCGGGCGATGAACGCGTCGACGGGATTGCGGACCCAGGCGCCCGCCTTCACCGCGGGAACGGCGGGACGGGCGAGGGGGCGAAACGCCCAGTGGATCTCCGTGGCGCGCGAGGCGTCGGGCCAGTCGGCGCCCCGGTCGATCCAGCGCCGGAGCGTCCGGACCTCCTCCGCCGAGAGCGGCGGGGCCGTGCGCGGCATCCGCTCGTCGCCGTCTTCCGACGTCACGAGCTTGAGGAGCAGGCTGGACGCGCCCTTCCCCGGCACGACCGCGGGCTCGCCCGAGTCGCCGCCCCGGAAGGCCGCCTCGCGGAGGTCGAGCCGGAGCCCTCCCTTCGCGGCGTCTGCCGAGTGGCACTTGTAGCAGTGGACGGCCAGGATCGGCCGGACGTCGCGGAAGAAGTCCACGGCCTCCCGCGGTTCCTGGGCGGCCGCGCCCGCTCCGACGAGCCCGACCAGGACGAGGGCGCGCTTCATCGTTCGCATTCCTAGCGCGGAGGGAGCTCCTCGACGCGGACGTTGTCGAACCGGACGCGCGCGTTCCGGGGCGAGTCGATCCGGCCGTTCGCCTCGAGCCGGATCCGGCAGGCCTCCCCCGGGTCCAGGCCGTGCTTCGCCCGGACGGCCTCCCGGTCGTTCACGGAGAACCGGACCTCCTGCGCGTCGAACTCGGCCGTCCACCGTTCCCGGCGGGGCCAGCCGCCCGGCCGCTCGACCCGTTCCTGCCGGCCGCCCCAGCCCGCGCCGAGCGACGTTCCCGAGCGCTCGACCCAGAGCCCCGGGCGCTCCTCCTCCGCCGGGACGAAGAAGATCGCCGCCCAGAGGCCCGAGTTGTCCCAGGTGATCTCGACGTCGGCCGAGACGCGGACGGGGAGGCGGAACGACGCGCGGGTGACCGCGCCTCCGATCGGCCCGTTCTTCTCCTTGGCGTAGAAATCCGCCGGCCGCGGGGAGAGGTCGATCTCGAGGTTTCCCGCCAGGGCCGCGGGGAACCCGTCCTTCAGGACCTCCCAGCGCGTCCCGACGATCCGCGGGTCCTCGAAGTCCTCGAGGAGCTGCGCCCGCGGGATCGGCCGCGCGACCGGCTCCGCGCCGGGCGCGGCCACCGCGAACTGGCCCGCCGCGACGTCCGCCCCGCGTCCGCCGCGCCGCGTGAGCCGCACCTTGCCCTCGCGGACCTCGAGCCGGGTGGAGCCCTTCTCGCCGGCCTCCACGACCAGCTTGAAGGTCGTCCCGAGGACGCGGGACTCGCCGTGGGGCGTCGAGATCACGAGGGGCTCCCCGGCCGGCTGACGAGGGACCCGCGCCGTCAGGGTGCCCTGGGCGAGGAAGGCCGACTTCCCCTTGACGGGCCGTCCGGAGCCCGGAGGCTGGCGGTCCCGGACGTCGCGCAGGATCGCGTCGGGCCCGAGCTCGAAGCGCGTGCCGTCCGCGTAGGCGACCACGGCCGCGCTCTCCTTCCCGACGCAGTGGACGCCCTGGCCTGTGCCCACGGCCTGGCCGGCCTCGGCGGCGACCGGCGCCTCGTCCAGGATCCGGACCTCGCCCGTCACGCGCTCGAGGGCCGCCGCGACCGCCACCGTCCGGGGCGCCGTGGGGGGAGGCGGCGGGACGGGAGCGGGCCTCGGCTCGGGGGCCGGCACAGGTTCCGGGGGAGGCACGGGCCGCGGGACGGGAGATGGCGGCAAAGGATCGGGCCTCGGCGGCAGAGGGACGGGCCGCTCCACGGGCGGGCGCGGCGCCGGGGGGGTCGGCGGGACGGGAACCGGCCCGGGGAGCGCCTCGGGCTCCGGGGGCGCCGGCGCAGGAGCGGTCTTCACGGCCACGGGCGTCCGGCCCGCCTTCGGGGCCAGGACGAGCACCCCCGCGAGGGCGACCACGAAGGCCGCCGCGGCGGCGACGGCGATGCCCCAGCGCGACCGGCGGACCGGGAGAGCGCCGCGAGGGCGGGCCGCGCGCGGCGCCGCGACGCGCGCGGAGGCGAAGGCTCCCGCGATCTGGGCGCCGCGGTCGCACAGAGTGTCGAAGGCGGTCTGGCAGGGAGCGCACGCCTGGAGGTGGCGCGCGAGCCGGCCGGATTCAGCCTCGTCGAGCTCCCCTCCGTAGAGGGCGAGCCAGGATTCGGGGCCCGGGCAATTCGGCTTCATGTCGCCACCCCTCTAGAGACGGACGCGCCCGGATTCGTACAACTCAGGGCGAATCTTTCGAGGGTCCCAGGCGGCCGGAGAGCGTCTCGAGGGCGCGGGCCAGGAGGGGCCCCACGGAGTTGACGGAGAGCCCGAGCTCCGCCGCGATCTCGCGATACTTACGGCCTTCGTAGAAGAAGAGCCGGAGCAGCTTCTGGTCCCGCGGAGGGAGGGCGAGGATCGCCTCCTCGACGGCCCTCGCGGGGACGCTCTCCTCGGGAGGCGGTTCGAAGACCGGCTCCGCGGCCGGCGCGGGCGCGCGGGCGCGCCCGGCGATCTGGCGGCAGACGCTCCGGACGACGCGGCCCAGCCAGGTGGTGATCGAGGCCTGTCCGCGGAACTGGCGGAGCGCGCGGGCGTCGTCCCGGAGGAGGAGCGCGAAGACCTCCTGGGCGGCGTCCTCGACGTCGGCCGCCCCGGCCCGGCCGAGGTACCGCAGGAGCTGCCGCCGCGCCTCGGCCTGGACGAACGGCCCGTGGCGGCGGACGAAGCGGTCCCACGCCTCCCGGTCGCCCGCGAGGCAGGCGGCCAGGAGGGGGTCGGGGTTCAGCCACCGGACGGAATCCACGGTCGATCGCCCAGCCCGGGAGATGGGTGCGTTCCCGCCGGGAATCGTAACACGCGCCGGGGCGATTCGGGAACGGGGGTCTCCAGGAACGACTCCGCCGCTACGTCCTCGAGTGTCCCCGCTGCAAGGGGCGGAGGGAAGGGATCGCCGCAATCACGGAGCCGGAGACCCCCAGAGGATCCTGCGCCGCCTCGCCCATGCAGAGAGTCCGCGCCGCCCCCGTTCGGCCCGCCCTCTCGGCGCCCCCGGCTTCGGGTTAGAACAAGCCGGTTGGCGAATCTGCCCACCTTCGCGACCTTCGGGCTCGAAGGGCTCTCCACGCATCGATCGCCGGTGGCCTATCCTTCTCGACAGCTCTCACCGGAGTACTCTCCCACTCCTCCTCCGCTCCCGTTTGTTCGCCCCGTGCGCTTGACCCCCGGACCACCCGAAACTGGCCGAACCGGCACGAAGTCAAGTCGGCTTGACGGCGGTCCCTCTATTCGGCGGGCGGGGCCTCGCACTTCCTGAAAGCGCTCTCGGCGTCGTTCCGCTCGAAAGCGGTTCCTGGCGGACTGAACAGGATCTCCTCGAGGGTTCGATCGCGATCAACCATGTCTTGAAGGGGAACTCTACGCACGTTCTCCGCATCGTTGACGTACTCGTCGCTCTCATGGCCCGCGAAAATTCGCCATCCGCTGTCCTCCTCGCGATCCGGGGTTTCTCGGTAGAGGTACCGGACGCATTCGGCAGGCTCGAGCACCTTGGCGCTCACCAGCGCAAAGCGAGCGAGTTCTCGACAGCGAGCTTCCACTTCGTCCATCAACTTGAGGCGCTGAGGAGTACCCAACTCGATGCGGATCCGGGCGAGTTCTCCCCCAGGCCCGGTGTCACGGTAGACCTCGAAGATACCGTCGCCCCAACTCGTCATGAACCCGCAGAGGCGCACGCCGCCGAGGTCGATCGTCCCCGACTCGGTGGTTGTCGTGCGGATTTGCTCGAGGACAACGTGATGGTGCGAGTGGGGTCGGAGGTCCGTCGCGAACTTCAGGTCGAGACTCTGGCGCACCTGGCTGATCTTCTCGGCAAGGGTTACGGCCTGGTCGATCGGGAGATCCTTCCAACCGAACCGATCTTCTTCGAGGCTGTGGGCCTTGAACGTTGAGGCGATCTGTTCCGCATCCCGACCCCAGAAGACGAAATCAGCCTTGCCGTCCAGCGACTCTTCATGCTCCCAATGGCCCAAAGCGTCCACATCCGCAAACATCAGGCGGGCCCAGTCGACCATGGTCTGACCGAGCAGAACGCTCTTGGCTGTTGTGACGCCCGGATCGCACTCGACGTAGATGCGCTGCCAACGTCCCTCGTGCTTGCCCGGAGGCATCCTTTCGGCGTAGACCGACAAGGTGCGATTGCGCGGCAGCCCGCTCGCCACTGCGATCCACATCCCGTGAACCTGGATCTCGCCTCCATCCTTGCGATGAGCAAGAACAAGGTCGACACGCTTTCGGTGGCTGATTCGTTCCGACAAGGCAACGACGTTGACCGAAAGCTTGTTTTCGCGGGCTACCTTCGCGACGTCTGCCATGGCCCGATCGAGCGCGTGCCCGGGGATGTCGAAGAGGTAACGCGGATTCCACTGCCGGTCCAGGAGTTCTCCGACCCGCTCGGCATCCTTGCCGTCGATGCGAAGATCCAGAGAGGAGTTGGCGGCTTCCCGGATCGACTCCGTTTGCGGGTAACCCTCGGGGATGAGGGGCGGTCGATCGTGCGACCAGAGGTAGAGATAGCCCATATCGGGGACGACGATTGTTCCCGATGGCGTGCTGATCTCCCCGAGGAGTTCGCGGTTGTCCATGTGGTTCGAGGATCTTACCACGTGGAGAACCCATCGAAGGTTCTTCGAGTCCGGAGTATCATCGACGTCGCCGTAGGTCCGATGGCCGCGGATGCCCGAAGAGGATGCCTTGGGTAAGGTCATTCGCGACCCGGATTCGGGCTGGTGCATCGCGGACCAAGCCGGTTAGCGAATCCGCCCCCCTTCGAGCCCGGCAATCGGTCATGGTATAATCGCCATAGGAAGGCACAAGATGTGATGCCCATGGACCCCAAAGATGCGTCCTTTGTTCGGGTGGGGCTCGCCCAAGCCCTGGACGAGATGGGACCGAACCATGTGACAGAGTTCGCGGACGCGCTCGACATCGAGGGTCATCCGAAGCCGAGGGGGGGGGCATTTCCCCATGTGGGACAGCATCGGCCAGTTCAGGGACGACGTGACGAGCTTCCTGCAGGCCAAGGATCACGCGTTCGTGGGAGGGGTGGCGGTTCGTTCCTATGCCGCCCGGAGTGTCCCCACCAAGGACTACGACGTGATGATCGATCCCCATCACCTTCAGGAGTTCACCCGGTTCCTGGAGGGGAAAGGCGCGAAGCTGATGGGCACGGTCGAAGCGACGTATTCGTTCAGGATCGTCCCCCTCGAGTTCGACTTCGACCTTCGGATCGCCCAGAGTTCATTGGACCGGGAAGCTCTTTCCAACGGGAAGACCGCGACCTATGCCGGGAAGAAGCTCGGGATCGTCGCCCCGGAGGTTCTCGCGGCGATGAAGGTCAAGGCCTACAGCGAGCGCAAGAACACGGATGAAGGCAAGCAGGACGCCTCCGACGTCCGAGGGCTCGTCAAGGTCGGGGCCACGACGCGGGAGAGGATCCGCGTCCTCCACGAGAAACACCGCCCCGATCGGCTGGCATTCGTGCAGCACGGAACGACCGTCCGCACCCAGCGGCAGGTCGTGCTCATGGACCTGGGGAGCAAGAGCCAGCGGGTCGTCGCGGAAGGAGTCTGGCTGACCTGGTCTCCGGACGGCCGGCGGCTTGCCTACGAGCGGGACGAGCGGATCTTCGTCCTCGACCTGGAAACCGGGCGCGAACGAGAGCTGGCCCCGGGCCGTCGTCTGGTCTGGGCGCGTTAGGTCGGGGGATACTCGCTCGCCCGAAACGTCCTCTTGCATGCGGGGCAGGCCCCGAGGTCTTGGACCGAGGCGAACCGCGTCCCGCACCAGGGGCAGGCCCGCTCGCGCCCGGCCCACCGGACCTCCGCCTCGGCCCATTCCTCCTCCGGGTCGGTCCGATCGAGGAACCCCCTGGCGAACTCGGGCAGCGCGAACTCGCCCCGAAGGCAGCCCCGATGGACCGTGATCGTCTCCTTCCGGTCGAAGAGCGCCGGGGGCAGCTCGGATTCCTCCGCGAGCGCGCCGCACTCGAGCGCGACCAGGGCGTAGGCCGCGATCACGGGATTCGGATCGAGGAGCGACCTCGCCAGGTCGGCCCGGCGGTCCGGAAACGTGCGGAGGAGCTCCGCCGCGACGGAGAATTCGAGCCTCGCCCTCACCTGCGCGAGCGGGAAGGTCAGTCCCACGTAGACCGCGTCCGCGCGGCCCCAGACGTCGCGCACCCGGGGCCAGACCCGCTCCCACGGGCCGCGGAGGAGATCGTCGAGAAGACGGAGGTCCTCCGCGCTCATGTAGTCGCGGTGCTTCATCCCCGGACCTCCGGCCCCGCGGCCGCTAGGGCCCGGTGAAGACGGTCGGCCTGGGCGGCGTCCGGGAGCCCCGCGACCTGGCCGTCGCCCAGCTCGACGATCATCCACTCGCCGCCCTTTCGCCGGGCGACGTCCATCGTGAAGAACCGGCTCCGGATCCGGCGCGCGACGGCGTCGAAGACCTCCGGCGGCGGCCCGTCGTCCGCCTGGCCCACGTCGGCCCAGTAGGCGAACGAGACGAGCGGCCGGCCGTCGAGATAGAACGCCCGATGCTCGCGGGTGAGAGGCATCCCGCTCTTGGGGTGGGCGCCGATCGGCTCGAACTCGACGAACTCCCGGAAGACGAGCCCCTCCGCGAGCGAGTCCCCTTGCAGCTCCCGGAACCGCCCGACCACCCGCTCGACGGCCGCGCGGTCGGAGGCCGACGGGATGAAGCACGCCTCGGCCCACTCGTGCTTCCGCGACTTGACGTAGTCCTTGAGGACGACCGGACGGTCGCCGAAGGGCCGGAGGGCCTCCATGATCCGCGTCCCGTCGGCCTCCTTCGGCAGCCAGACGCTCTTCGGGGTCGCCCCCTCGATGAGCGCGTAGGATTCCGGCAGGTAGTGAGCATGCCGATAGGCCTCGGGCGCATTGATCAGCCGGACGCCGCGCCGTGCGAGCGCGTCGTACAGATCTCCGTATCGCTCCGGGGTCAGCATCCAGCCTCGATAGATCGCGAGCCCTTCCGCCTTCCCGACCTTCCTCACGGCCCGGGCGGCGTCGCCCTCGTCGACGAGCGCCTCGTAGTCGACGAGCGCGAAGGGCGTCCCCGCGCGCGAGGCGGCCTCCGCCTCGGCGGCGTAGGCCGGGTCGACCTCGCGCGGCGCGAGCGGGTCGGAGCAGAAGAGGAGCTTCACAGCTCGACGACCTTCGCCCCGACCGCCGCGATGACCCGCGTCTCGCCCAGCCGCGTCTCCCGGTCGAGGTCGACGTGCCCGTGGATGAAAACCCCCGGCCGCTTCGAGAGGATGTACGCGCGGAACGCCTCGAAGCCCTGGTGGACGACGTCGTCCCGGTCGTGGACGCCGCGGGTCGGGCTGTGGGCGATGAAGACGTCGACGCGCGGGAAGAAGGCCATCGGCTGAGCGACCTGCTCCTCTTCGTAGAGGAAGTGTCCGCTCGGCTTGTACCGGGGCGCGCCCTCGTGGCCTCCCAGCGTCAATCCCTGGAACGTCTCGACGGCCAGGTGCAGGTTGACGATCGGGTGCGGGAAGCGGCCGTCCGCGTCGTGGTTCCCCTTCACCGCATGGAGAGGGACGCCATAGCGCTTCTGCGCCTGGAGGAGCGCCGAGTCCGGGATGTCGCCGCAGCCAAGGATGACGTCGATCGGCCCCGCAGGAAGGGCCTTGAACGTCGGCAGATCGTGGTCGCAGAGGACGAGCGCCTTCATGCGTCGCGCACCAGTATCCCTTGAACCCCGAAGGCGACCAAGGGTTCATTCGCGGTCGACGCTCAGGTCCCAGGCGTGGTCGTCCCACCACTCCCGGGAGAGGAGCTTCTCGACCTTGCCCGAGCCGTTCGACTCCTCGCCGGGCTGGTGGACCTCGACGCCCAGCCGCGCGGCGAACTCGAGGTCGAACTCGCGGAAGAGCCGTTTCAGATCGTCCGGGACGCCGAGGGGATAGACCTCGAAGCAGACGAGCTGCTCGTCGTCGGAGAGGGCGACCACCTGGCGGGCGAGCACCGTGCCCCGGGCGGTCCGCCCGTAGACGACGTGCTTGTTGAGGTCGAGCACCGTCGCCGCCGCCGAGTAGGCGAACGAGCCGCCGAGGCCCGTGCAGCTCCCCACCACCGTCCCCATCCGGAGCGCCTCGAGCGGATCGAGCTCGACGTGGAGGCGGACCGGCGCGCCGCCTTGGAGCGCGGTCTCCTTCGTCATCCCCTCGAGCCACGCCCGGCGGTTCACGCGCCGCTGAAGCCGCAGCCAGTTCCGGTTGAGCGGGTGGCGGCCGAGGTAGTCGCGGTCGCCCTTCAGGTAGGCCTCGAGGAACCTCCGGAAGGCCCGGCGGTTGTCCTCGATCGTCCCGTAGAGCCGGACCGCGTGGATCGCCCCTTGCTCCCGGACCGGAGGCAGGCCCACGGCCAGCCGCTCGAGACAGAGGTGTCCGAGCAGCCTCCAGCGGATCGCCGGGAGCGAGTCGAGGAGGACCCGTCTCGCCCGCTCGACCTGGTTCGGCGTCAGGCCGCCTTCCCGGAGCCGCCTGGGAATCTCCGCACGGATGGGCAACGCCCCGAGGACACGGACGAGCTCCTCCACGCGGAGCTCCGTCACCCCCGCGTCGAGGATCGGATGGGCCCTCCACGCGCGGAGGGCGTCCCGGCGCACGGACTCTCCGATCCATCCGAGGGCCCTCGCCGTCTCGAGGAGGGACGAGCTCCCCGCGCCCAGCGATCCCGCGAGGCGGGTCCCCTCGTGCCGGGCCAGGAACCGGAGGCCGCCCCAGATCCGTTCCGCGTCGTTCTTGCGGCGGCACGCGCGCACCAGCTTCGTGAAGAAGGCATCCCGGGCGCGCCGGAGCTCGTCCCACTGGGCCGGCTCGAGATAGGTCAGCGCGACGAGCGCCTTGGACTCGAAACCGTCCCGGCGACAGGGCAGTCGGGAGAGGCGCGGGAGGACCCACCCCGCGTACTCGCCGATCGCCCAGTCGAGCTTCTCGGGCTCGTCCCAGAGCCACGCAACCTGCCACAGGTGATCGAGCGCGCTGGATTGAAAGGACTCCGGGAGGGACCGGAGGCATTCGAGGATCTCCGGCGCCCTGCCGTGCAGGGCCGCCGCCTTCCTCGCCCGCGCCCGCTTGTCGAGGTTGTCGTCCTGGAACGGGCTCGTCAGGAGGGGGAGGAGCTCCCGGGCCGACTTCGGGGGGAGGTCGCGCCAGGCGATGCTCGTCAGGAGCCGGCCCAGCCCCGCGAATTCCGCGCACGCCTGCCACAGGCGCATCGCCAGATACCCGTCCGTCGCGTGGTCGGCCGCCGACCGGATCGACTCGACGGGCACGGGCGCGCCCTCCTCCAACGGCTCGAAGGCGTGCTTCTCCTGGAACTCCTGGGCCAGTTCGATCCCGGAGACCAGGGTGCCCGGAGGCCCGCCCTTCCGGATCGTCCCGAGCAGCGCGAACGTCCGGTGGCGGTAGAATCCGTCCGGCGTGAGGTCGTCCACGCGCGCCACGCATGCCCGGATTTCCGCCGTGCACGGATCCCGGCCGACCTCGGCTTCGACGACCAGTTCGGCGAACGCGACCTGTCGTTCCCGGGGTTGTTGCGCGACGAGCGTGGCCCAGTCGAGCGCGTCGGGCGTGAGCGACCGGGCGAGGAGCCGGCTGAGACAGCGCCGGAGCGGCGGGCGGGATTCGAGCTGGAGATTCCAGTAGAGGGCGAGCCAGCCGCGGACGTGCTTCCACGGCATCCCCCGGAGCCAGAAGAGGAACCCGCGACGGAAGGAGTCCGGGAGCGCGTGGAGGGAACCCTCCGCCTCCGGATGAACGCAGGCCATGAAGAGATCCCGGATCCCTGCGAGCGGGGGCAGGTCTCGACCGAGGACGTCCCGCCGTTTCAGGAGGCTGCTTGCCTCCCCGCCGAAGGGCGCGAGGCGGCGGACGAGCGCGTTCACGTCGCGTGGGTTCGCCAGATGGGGCCGGAGGTCCACGCGCGCGGGCATGCGCGGCTTGGGCGGCCGGTCCTTCGTTCCCTTGTAGGCCCGTGGATGGGCGGCCGTGGGCCGCCACGTCGCGCGCTCGCGCTCCAGGGAAAGCGGCGCCGGGCCCCGGCCGGCAGTCTCGTCGGGCAGGCTGTACGCGACGACCGTGACAAGATCGGCCAGGACCTCCGCGTCGAGCCGATCCACCCGAGCGAGCGCCTCCCAGGACTCACGGACGAACCCGAGGCGTCCCGTGTCCCCGAGCGGGACCTCCCGTTCCCGGAAGGGATCGTGGTCCCGGAGAGCTTCCTCGGGCACCGTGGCATCCGGGATGCGGAAATACTTCTGCCGCTCGACCAGGGACGCGTAAAGCCCGTCTGGCCTCCGCAAGACCGAGACGAGGTCGGTGTGGGCCATGCCCCTTGAACCGGCGAGCGGGCGATAGGTTGGGCCGACCGGGGAAGTCCGGCGAACCCGAGCTTCCGGCTCCTCCCCCGCGGGGAGTGAGGGCACACCCTTCGTCACTTACCCCTCAGTTCTTCCTCCTGAGTCTGAACTGGTCGAAGGCGAAGCGGCCGTCCTTGATGATCGCCGCGATTCCCGACTCGGGCGGGAAGAGGGCGGCCAGGGCGCGGGAATGCCGGCGGAGGCGCGCCGCAGGAACCCGGGTGCGGCAGGCTATTTCTTCGGGGCCGCCTTGACCGTGGACGTGTAGGCGCCCCCGGAGTCGTCGGCCAGCTGCTTGAGGAGGCGGCCGCCCGCGTCGGCCTCCGTGTCGCCCGTCGCGAAGACCCCGATCGTGTTGACCGTCACCTTGCGGGTGCGGTTGATCTCCTTGATTTTCGCCACGATGCCGTCGGGATCGGGGATCTGCCCCGTGTTCGGGAGGCCGTCGCTCAGGAGGAACACCGTGTCCGCGTAGCCCTTCTCCGAACGGTCGCCGGAGGCCACCGTCGGCCGCGGCCCGGGGGCGCCCTTCGGGAACTTGTCGGCCCCGCCGCCCGCCGGGGCGAACATGAGCCCCTTCTCGAGCGGGTCGTAGATGTTCGTCCGGCCGGTCGGGTCGGTCGCGTCGATGAACTCGTAGGCCTGCTTCCGCGTGGTCGCGCTCAGCTTCACCATCGAGTCGGCCATCGCGGTCCACTGGTGGTTGTAGAAGATGATGTTGAACTCGACCCCGTCCTGGAGCATCGCGAGCGCGCGCTTGAGCTGCCAGCGGGCGATGTCGATCTTCCGGTCCCCCTGCTTCTTCACGTCCCCGCCCGGGAGCCCCGGGCCCGTCGCCACGTCGGGCGGGATGTCCCACTCCGAGGGCCGGGCCATCGAACCCGAGCGGTCGAGGACGAAGACCACGTGCTTCGAGCGGATCGGGATCCCGTAGAACGTCGTGGCCGCCCCCTGCTGGTTGCCCGCCATCTCCTCCTTCCGCGGCTTGTACGTCCCCGCCTTCACCTCCTCCTGGTTGGCGTCCCACCACGCCTTCCACGCGCCGTAGTCGCCGTGCTTGTCCACGCCGGTGAAGGCGATCAGCGCCTGGTTGATCTCGTAGCGGAGCCGGCCGTCGTTCTTCGCGAGCGCCTCGACGAGCGGGCCGACCGCGACCTTGAGGCCGAGCGCCTGGATCGCGGCCACCGCGGCCGACTTCACCTGCCAGGACTCGTGCCCGAGGAGGCCCACGAGCATCGCGCCCACCTCGAGCGGCGCGGCCTTGCGGAGGACCAGGGCGTCGATCGCCGCCACGCGGACCTGGGGCTCGGGGTCCTTCCGCGCGACCTCGAGGAGCGAGGCGAGCGCGTCCGGCTGGTCGATCGCCCCGAGCGCCTCCGCGATCGCCGCGCGCCGCGTCCAGTCGGCCGACGCGCTGAAGGTCCGGGCCTGGACCTCCGCCGCGAGCGCCTTCACGGCCGCCTCGCTCTTGAGGCTCGCGAGCGCCTTCACGACGACGCGCTTCAGGGCCTCGACCTTCCGGATGTTCGTCTCGATGGCCTGGCCCTTCTCGTCGGCCGCCTTGTCGTACTTGGGCAGGCTCTGGTTCTCCTGGATGACGCGGAGCTTGTCGTCCCAGAGGGACTTCAGCTCCTTGGCGCACTCCGAGTAGCCCTCGAGGAGGAGATCGACCGAGCGCTTGGAGTCCGCGGCGGCGATCTTCTGGACGGCCGCCTCGACGGCGGCCCCGTCGGACGCGGCGACGCCCTTCTTGAGGTCGGCCCGCGCCCGGTCCAGGTCCTGCGACGGGACCAGCAGGGCGAGCAGCGCGAGGACGGCGGCGTGCATAGATCCCTCCCCAACGAAAAGCTCCTGCATACTCAACGCCGGCCGGGCGGATTTTTGACACGCTTGCGCGGCGAGGATACGATGCCTCCATGCCCGCATCGGCCGCCTGCACCGTCCTCCTCGGACTTTGGCTGGCCCTGCTCGCAGGGCCCGCCCAGGCCGAGCCACCGTTCGCCGGCGAGGTCGAGAAGCGGATCGCGACCGCGATGGAGCGGCATCGGGTGGTGGGGCTTTCCGCGGCGGTCGTCGTGGACCACCGGCTGGCCTGGTCGAGGGGGTTCGGGACGGCCGACCTCGAGCATTCCGCGCCGGCGGGCCCCCGGACGGTCTACCGCCTGGCCTCGGTCTCGAAGCCCGTCACCGCGGTCGCCGCGATGCTGCTCGTCGAGGAGGGGAAGCTCGACCTCGACCAGCCCGTGGAGAAGTACGTGCCCGCCTGGCCCCGGAAGGAATGGACCGTGACGCCCCGCCAGCTCCTGGCGCACCTGGGGGGCGTCCGGCACTACGCGAGCGAAGCCGAGATCCAGAGCACCCGGCGCTACCCGTCGCTCACGGAGGCGCTCGGGATGTTCAAGGACGACCCGCTCGTCCATGAGCCGGGGACGAAGTTCCGGTACTCAAGCTACGGGTACAACCTGCTGGGATGCGTGGTCGAGGGCGCGTCGGGGAAGCCGTTCGTCGAGTTCTGCCGCGAGCGCATCTTCAAGCCCGCGGGGATGGAGCGGACGGGCCCGGACGACGTCGCGGCGGTCATCCCGGGGCGGGCACGGGGGTACCGGCGCGGTCCCGACGGCGCGCCCCGGAACTCGGCCCTCATCGACACGAGCAACAAGATCCCGGGCGGCGGACTCGTGTCCACCGCCGAGGATATGGCGCGCTTCGCGATCGCCCTCCAGACGGGAAAGCTCCTCCGGAAGGAGACCCTGGAGGCGATGTTCGCCCCGCAGAAGACGAAGGACGGCACGCCGGTCGGCTACGGGCTGGGCTGGTCCCTGGCCTCCGACGGGAAGGTCGTCCGGCACGGCGGCTCTCAGCAGGGGACCCGGACGATCCTCCACATGGTCCCGGACCGCAAGCTCGCGGTGGTCGTCCTGTGCAACACCGAGGGGACGGACGTGGACGCGCTCGCGGCGCAGATCGCGGAAGTCCTGGCCAAGTGACGATGCGCGCGGCGCCCCTCGCCCTTCTCCTGGCCGCCTGCGCCGGCCCTTCCCCGAAGGAGTCGCGGACCGTGACCTGGCATGTCGACAACCTGGCCTCGATCGGCGGCCACGCGCCGCGGGTCGAGGGGGCCCCGAAGGTCGTCGAGACCGACCGCGGGAAGGCCGTCCAGTTCGACGGCGTCCGCGACGGCCTCGAGATCCCGGACCTCCCGCTGGCCGGCGCGCGCGAGTTCACGATCGAGATCGTCTTCCGCCCCGACGCGGACGGGCCGGCGGAGCAGCGCTTCCTCCACCTCCAGGAGCACGCCTCCGAGAGCCGCTTCCTGATCGAGACCCGGGTCCGTCCCGGAAGCGTCTGGTACCTCGACACCTACATCCAGACCGAGCTCGGAAACTGCACCCTGGTCGACCCGCAGAAGACCCATCCCGCCGGCGCCTGGACCGCCGCGGCGCTCTCCTACGACGGGCGGACGATGCGCCACTACGTGAACGGCCGCGAGGAGCTCGCCCGCGAGCTCGCCTTCCGCCCCCTCGGTCCCGGCCGGACCTCGATCGGCATGCGCCTGAACCGCGTCCACTGGTTCAAGGGCGCGATACGCTCCGTCCGGTTCACCCCGCGGGCGCTGGCTCCCGAAGAGCTCCTGGGCAGCTGACCGCCCGGGACGGAAACACGCCTCCTCCCTCGAGTCCTTCGACCTCCGATTTCACCGGCTTCGGTCGCCGCAGGGGGGGTGCCCCGTGGAGCGAACCGGGGATGGCCATCCCGGAAGGGCGTGAAGGCCAGGACGGCAGTCAGCCCAGTTGAACCACCGTGATTCCATCCGCGCCCGCGATCGCGAACCGCCGGTTCCGCGTGTCGCACGCCATGGGAGGCGCCGGATCGAGATGATGGATGATGCTCGACTGCTGCTTTCCGGAAGCGAGCTCCTCCCAGCGATGCACGATGCCGCCGCTTCTCAGGTCGATGAGCTTGGGATGCTCGTACAGCCCCACGACGTGATCGCCGAAAGGCATCATGTTCCCGACGACTTCATCGAGCTCGTGCAGCAGCGTGTAGCTTCCGGCGCCCAGATCGAATACACCGAGGGACAGCTCCTGGAGCGGAGAGCGGCTCTCCTCTTCCTTATCCGGCTCGTCGAATCTTTCTCCCGATGCGATCGCCAGCGTCTCCGCTCCCACGAAACATGCGGCTCCGACTTCCACACCCCATCGGTCCGCGATTTCGAAGGGCTCGGGGTCGTCGAGCTTGCGCGGAGCGCCGAGCGCCGCGGAGAGATCGAAAACGCGGGCGACGTTCACGGGTTGCCATACCCATCCCGCGCTGAGCAACCAACGCCCGTCGCAGCTCGCTTGAAGCCGCGAGTGGAAGTAGTCTCGAGGCTCGTTGTCCCGCTGCGTCAGGCGCTTGCCGGTCTCCAGCTCCTCGACCTCAATCTTGCAATACTCGTCCGGACAGTGGGCGATACACTCCCTCCCGTCCGGAAGGGAAAAAAGGGTGACGGGATACTCGTAGACCGATGCATGATAGTAGCTGCGGTTGATCTCGCGCAGGATCTTGCCGCGCTTTAGGACGAGCCCCTTCGTCCCGAGGCGTTCGTAGACGACCGAGTACGTTCCGGACGGGCTGGACACGGAGGCGTCGAAGCCGTAGGCATAGAAGACGCCGGCCTCCCGCACGAAGCCATCCAGCTCGAACACCTCCCCCCGGCGACCCAGTCGATCAGCGCATCGCCATCCCAAACGAGCGACCGGACCCCCGAGGCGGGAATCAAGACCCGACCGACCTCTTTCATTCCACCCTCCGCGCGAAGGAGCCGGAGGACCGTTCGAATGCCCGACCGCAGGCGGGCGACGCTCCGCCCCGCGCCCTACGGTTTCCGCGGCAGCAGTCGCCTCGGGATCCGCAGCGCCATCGAGCCGGCCACGGTGACGACGTCGTACTTCCCCTGGTAGCCCACGAGCATGTGCGCCGCCCAGGGCTCGAGGCCGTAGTCCTTGACGAGCCAGTTCACCATGTCGCTGGTCGCCATCTGGAGCGCGCGGTCGAGGGAACTGGCGAACTCGGGCTGGCTTCCCACGCTGATGATGAACTCGGCCGTCTCGACGCGGGGGCCCGCGAGGTTCGCCTTCTTCCGCACGTCCACGGTGAACTCCACGTCCATCGAAACCTCGACGCCGGTCCCCATGGGCTCGCCGTCGGCCTGGAGCGCGTGGCCGTCGCCGATGAAGAGGAGTCCGCCCGGGTGGTAGACCGGGAGGAGCACGGTCGAGCCCTCGACGATCTCGTTGTAGTCGATGTTCCCGCCGTAGGCGCCCGAGGGACCCGACGTGGGCGCGAAGTCGCCCGCGGGCGCCACGCCCACGCAGCCCATCATCGGCCGGGCGGGGAACTCCAGCCGGACCTTCTCGCTCACGGGTTCGCGGAGCCGGACGACGGCCCGCTCGAGGTCGATGTCCCAGGGCACGAGGTTCGAGCGCCCCGGCCGGATCAGGTCGTCCTTGTAGCGGTTGGGATAGAGCCCCTCGATGGACTCCGGGCTGAGCGCCGGCAGGAGGAGCCGGTAGGTCGTGAACCCCCACTTCCGGTTCATCCGGATCTTCTTGAACTGCACGGCGAGCGCGTCGCCCGGCTCGGCGCCCTCGACGTAGAAGGGGCCGGTGAGCGGGTTGCCCCGCTCGGACCGCCGGACGTCCTTCTCGTCCTGCCCGCCGGCATCGAGCGTCTTCGTCACCACCGTGTCGCCTGGCTTCACGCGCGCGAGCGGCGGGTGCGCCC
>Ga0187893_10001759_pt1 | contig 50223 bp, 32 predicted proteins | sample MA1701074metaG_FD_139574 | JGI IMG/M metagenome (GOLD analysis project Ga0187893, IMG submission 139574) | White microbial mat communities from a basaltic lava cave in the Kipuka Kanohina Cave System on the Island of Hawaii, USA - MA170107-4 metaG ... | reverse complement strand
TCATCCGCTGCCTCAACTCGAACGAGCGCTTCTTCCTGCTCGCGCTCTCGCAGGGCGGGGCCGCCGTCTACCAGGGCTCGCTGGAGTCGCTCTCGCGCGTCCTGGTGCCGAACCTGCCGGAGAGCCTCGCCGCGTTCCGGGGCGGCGGGAAGTACACCCGGGCGCTGAGCGGTGTGCCGAGCGGCCGCGGCCGGGGCGGGCAGCGGTTGAATCCCGCGGGCGGGCCGGAGGATTCGAGCGACGCCGACCTGGTCGAGTACTTCCGCGCCATCGACCGCGCGCTCCAGCGTTCGCTCCGCCAGGACGACGCCCCGGTGATCCTGGCCGGCGTCGAGTACTACCTGCCCATCTACCGCCGGGTCACGCGCCTCAAGCGGCTCGCCGACACCAGCGTCTCCGGGAGCCCGGACGCCATGACGGAGTCCGAGCTGGGCGAGCGCGCGCGCGCGGCGGCGGAGCACGTGCTGCGGGGCAGCGAGGAGCGCGCGCTGGCCGCCTACCGGCGCGCGGCGGCGCGCGGACGCGCCCGCACGGACCTCGACGAGATCGTGCGCGACGCGCGCCGCGGCAGGATCCGCCGGCTGCTGCTCGCCGCCGGCGTGCGCGTGTGGGGCACCGTGGACCCCACGACCGGCCGGGTCCTCCGCACCGCGGAGCAGCAGGGCAGCCACGACGACGACGTCCTCGACGACATCGCCGAGGCGGTGCTGCGCTCGGGCGGCGAGGTGCTGACGCTGCCGCGCGAGCGCATGCCGGATGGCGTGGAGGTGGCCGCCGAGTCGAGCTGAACCGCACGCGGAACGGAGGCGGGGCATGAGCATGGGACAGGGGCGGCGGCGCCGATGGTGCGGGCTCGCGTGCGGCGTGCTGCTCGCGCTGCTGCCGGCGTGCGCGCCACGCCCCTCCGGGCTCGAGCCGCCGCGGCTCGCGGTCATGCTCCCGCCCGGCGAGCGCCCGTTCTGGGAGCCGATCGCGCGCGCGTTCGAGCGCCGGCACCGCGGCCTCGTGGTGGACCTGGTCGAGGGCCCGCAGTCCACCGACCTGCGCGAGAACCTCTACGCCGCTTCGCTGCTCGCGCGGGATCCCACATTCGACCTGGTCTACATGGACGTCACCTGGACCGCGAAGTTCGCGGCCGCGGGCTGGCTGCTGCCGCTCGAGGACCGCTTCGCGGCGGAGGAGCTGGCGCGCTTCCTGCCCGAGGCGCGCGCGGCGGGCGAGTACGGCGGGCGGCTCTACCGCGTGCCCGTGCGCACCGACGTCGGCCTCCTCTATCACCGGCGCGACCTGCTGGAGCGCGCGGGGCTCGCCGCGCCGGCCACGTTCGCCGACCTGGAGCGGAACGCCCGCGCGCTCCAGTCGCCGCCGGAGACGTGGGGCTTCCTCTGGCAGGGGCGTCAGTACGAGGGGCTCGTCTGCGCGTTCTTCGAGGTGCTCCACGGTCACGGCGGCTTCTGGGTGGACCCGGCCACGCTCGTGGTCGGGCTCGACCGGCCGGAGGCCGAGGCCGCGCTCGGCTTCCTCGTCCGCTGCCTGCGCGCGCAGCCGATCAGCCCGCCCGGCACCACCACCTATCAGGAGGAGGAGAGCCGCCGGCTCTTCCAGGACGGCCGCGCCGTGTTCCTCCGCAACTGGCCGTATGTGTGGCGGCTCGCGCAGGCGGAGGACTCACCCGTGCGCGGCCGGCTCTCCGCCGGCCCCATGCCGCACGTGCTGGGCGCGCGCCCGGCGGCGACGCTCGGCGGCTGGGGCCTCGGCGTCTCGGCCTACGGCCGGCAGCCCGCGCTGGCCGTGGAGTTCATCCGCGCGGCGACCAGCCTCGAGAGCCAGCGCGCGCTGTGCGCGCCGACCGGCTACGCGCCGGCGCGGGAGGACGCCTACGCGGACCCCGCGCTCATGGCGGCCAACCCGTTCCTCGCCGAGCTGCGCCGGCTGCACGCGCACGCGGTGCCGCGACCGGCGCTCGCCCGCTACGCGCTCGCCTCGGACATCCTCCAGCGCCACCTGAGCGCGGCGCTCGCCGGCACGGACGCCCCCGGCCGGGCGCTCGGCCGGGCGGCGCGCGAGACGCGCGCCATGCTCGGCACGGCCGTCGCCGAGGCGGGGCCGTCCCGATGAGCGGCGCGGGCCTCACGCGCGAGCGGACGCTGCTGCTGTTTCCCGCGCTCCTGCTGCTCGCGCTCGTCGTCGCGGTCCCCATCCTGCGCGTGGTCCAGCTCGGCTTCCACCGTGTCGAGCTGGACGGCGGCATCGCGCTCCATTGGGCCGGGCTCGAGCCCTACGCGCGGCTCTGGCAGGACGGCCGCTGGTGGGGGGCGCTCCGCAACACCGCCGTCTTCACCGGCGCGTCGGTAGCGCTCGAGCTCGTGCTGGGCGTGGCGGTCGCGCTGCTCCTGCACGAGCGCTTCCGTGGCCGCGGGCTCGCGCGCGCGCTGGTCATGGTGCCGTGGGCGCTCCCGACCGCGATCATGGCGCTCGCCTGGGCGTGGATCTTCAACGACGCCTTCGGCGTGCTCAACGACCTGCTCGGCCGGCTCGGCCTCGTGCGCGGACCCGTGGCCTGGCTCGGCGGCCCCGGCACGGCGATGCTGGCGCTGGTGGTGGCCGACGTGTGGAAGACCACGCCGTTCGTGGCACTCATCGTGCTCGCCGGCCTGCAGGGGATCCCCGAGCCGGTCCTGGAGGCCGCGCGCGTGGACGGCCTCTCGGCCGCGCAGCGCTTCCGCCGCGTCTTGCTGCCGCTCCTCGGGCCGTCGCTGCTCGTGGCGGTCGCGTTCCGCGCCGTGCAGGCCTACGGCGCGTTCGACCTGCCGTACGTGATGACCGGCGGCGGACCCGGCGGCGCGACCGAGACCGTGTCGCTGTACGCCTACCGGAACTACTTCCGCTATCTGGACTTCGGCTACGGCTCGGCGGTCGCCGTGCAGGGCGCGCTGCTCGCGGCGCTGCTCGCGGCGGCGCTCATGGGCCTGGCCGGCCGGCGGGGGAGGGTGCGGGCATGAGCGGCGGTGCGAACGCCCGGCCGCGCGCGACCGGCGCGCTCCGCGCGCTGGCGCTGGCGGCGGTGCTCGCGTGGAGTGCCGCGCCGGCCGTGTGGCAGGCGCTCACCGCGCTCAAGCCCGACGCGCAGATCACGCGCACGCCCACGGTCTACCTGCCGAGCCCGCCCACCTGGCGCCACGTGCAGGCGCTCTGGGACCGCAAGCCCTTCGGCCGCTACCTGGCCAACAGCGCGGCCATCGCCGCTGCCGCCACGCTCCTGTGCGTGTCGCTCGCGGCGCTCGCCGCCACGGCGATCGCGCGGCTCCCGGGCCGCGGCCGCGAGGGGACGCTGCTCGCGCTGCTCGTCGTCTCGCTCTTCCCGCCCATCCTGCTCCTGTTCCCGCTCTACGAGGGCGTGCGGGCGCTCGGCTGGGTGAACCACCCGCTCGCGCTCGTGCTCCCGTTCGCGGCGCTCAACCTGCCGCTCGCCGTGTGGGTGCTCGAGGGCGCGCTGCGCGCGCTCCCGGCCGAGCTGGACGAGGCCGGCCGGCTGGACGGGCTCTCGGCGCTCGGCCGGCTCCGGCGCGTGCACCTGCCGCTCGCGCTGCCGGCGCTCGCCACCACCGCGATCCTCGTCTTCATCTTCTGCTGGAACGAGTTCATGCTGTCGCTCACGTTCATGACCCGCGACGCGGCCAAGACGGTCACCGCCGGGATCGCGAGCGTGAGCGGTGCCTCGCTCCACGAGATCCCCTGGGGCCAGCTCTCGGCGGCCATCGTGATCGCCACGCTGCCCCTCGTCGCGCTCGTGCTCCTGTTCGAGCGCCGGATCGTCTCGGGCCTGACCCGGGGCGCGCTGAAGGGATGAGCATGGTCGAGCTGCGCGGCGAGGAGATCACGAAGGACTTCGCGGACGGCGCCCGGGCGCTCGACCGGGTCTCGTTCGTGGCGCGGCCGGGGCGCGTGCTCACGCTGCTCGGGCCCTCGGGCTGCGGCAAGTCCACGCTGCTCCGGATCGTGGCCGGGCTCGAGCGCGCGACGTCGGGGCGGTTGCGGCTCGGCGACGAGCCGTTCGACGACGTCCCGGCCGGCCGGCGCGGCGTGGGCTTCGTGTTCCAGAACTACGCGCTCTACCCGCACCTCACGGTCGAGGGCAACCTCTCGCTCGCGCTCGAGGCCGGGCGCGTGCCGCGCGGGGAGATCCGCCGGCGCGTGGCCGAGACCGCCGAGTGGCTGGGGCTTGGTGGGCTGCTCGGCCGCCGCCCGGGCCAGCTCTCGGGCGGCCAGCAGCAGCGCGTGGCGCTCGGGCGCGCGCTCGTCCGGCGCCCGCGCCTCTACCTGCTCGACGAGCCGCTCTCGAACCTGGACGCGCTGCTGCGTGAAGGGATGCGGGCCGAGCTGAAGGCGCTGTTCGCGCGCGTGGGCGCCACGGTGATCTACGTGACGCACGACCAGACCGAGGCGATGAGCCTCTCGGACGACCTGATCGTGCTGCGCGCCGGTCGCGTGCTCCAGTGCGCCGGGCCGCTCGAGGTGCACCGCCGGCCGGCGGACGTGTTCGTGGCGACGTTCGTCGGCAGCCCTCGCATGAGCGTGTGGCGGGGTCGCCGCGACGGCGACGTGCTCGCCTGCCGTGGCGTGCAGGTGCCGGTTCCGCGAGGCCTCGGTGGGAACGGCGAGCTGTGCGTGGGCATCCGCCCGGAGGACGTCGAGGTCGCGACCTCACCGCTCGAGGGCGGCTGGCCGGGCGAGCTCGAGGTGGTCGAGCCGCTCGGCTCGCAGGTGCTGCTCACGTTGCGCGTGGGCGGCGAACGCGTGCGCGCGCTCGCGGCGCCGGCGGAACGGCCGGCCGCCTCCTGGGTGCGCTGGCCGGGCGGAAGCCTTCACTGGTTCGAAGCCGAGAGCGGCCGCCGGCTGGAGCCGGACGGGCCGACCGTGGAGGTGATCCGATGAGCCGAGCCACGATCCTTCACGCGCCCGTGCTCGAGAAGCTCCAGGCGATCGGCGGCGCGGACCTGGTGGTCGGCATCCCGTCGTTCAACAACGCGCGCACGATCGGGCACGTGGTGCATGCGGTGACCGCCGGCCTCGCCAAGTACTTCCCCGACCACCGGGCGGTGCTCGTGAACTCCGACGGCGGCTCCACCGACGGCACGCCGGACGTGGTCGGCGCCGCCGAGCTGGGTTCGGCACGCGCGATCCTGGTGACGCAGGCGCCCCGGCGCGTGCATCGCGTCATCACGGCCTACCAGGGGCTTCCCGGGAAGGGCAGCGCGTTCCGCACCGTGTTCGAGATCGCGCAACGGCTCCAGGCGCGCGCCTGCGCCGTCGTGGACTCCGACCTGCGCAGCATCACGCCCGAGTGGCTCCAGCTCCTGATCGGCCCGGTGCTCGAGGAGGGGTTCGATTACGTCTGCCCGCTGTACTCGCGACACAAGTTCGACGGCACGATCACGAACTCGATCGTCTATCCGCTCGTGCGCGCCCTGTACGGGCGCCGCATCCGCCAGCCCATCGGCGGCGACTTCGGCTTCTCCGGGCGGCTCGCCGGGCACTACCTCGCGCACGACGTGTGGGCGAGCGACGTGGCCCGTTTCGGGATCGACATCTGGATGACGACGACCGCGCTCAAGGGCGACTTCAAGGTCTGCCAGGCCTACCTCGGCGCCAAGATCCACGACGCCAAGGACCCGGGCGCCCACCTGAGCACGATGCTCGTGCAGGTGACCGGCTCGCTGTTCGCGCAGATCGAGGCGCACGAGGCCCGCTGGCGCGACGTGCAGGGCTCGGAGGCGGTGCCGGAGTTCGGATTCCGCTACGAGGTGGGCCTCGAGCCGGTGCCGGTGGACGTCGGGCGCATGGTGCACGCGTTCGACCAGGGCGTGCAGGACTTCGCCCCGATCTACGCCGGGTTCCTGGACGACGGCACGCGCACCGAGCTGGCCCGGCTCACGGGGCAGCCGGTCGCACGCTTCCACATGCCCGAGGAACTCTGGGTGCGGACGGTCTGTTCCTACGCGCTCGCCTACCACCTGCGGAGCCTCAACACGGACCACCTGCTGCGCAGCCTCACGCCGCTCTACCTGGGCCGCACCGCGTCGTGGGTCAACGAGGCCGCCGACTACGGGGCCGAGCAGGTGGAGCAGGCGCTGGATTCGTTGTGTGGAACGTTCGAACGGCTCAAACCACAGCTCGTCACCGCCTGGCAGGAAGGGAGGATACGGTCATGGTCGTCGTAGTGGTCGGTTCGATCTGGGATCCCCTCACTCGGTTCCTCGAGCGCGGCCAGACGCTGCTGCCGGTGCTGCTCGCGGTCGCGGTCGTGCTCGCCGTGGGCCTGCTGCTGGCGTGGCTCGTGGACGCGCTGCTCCGCGCCCTGCTCCGGCTCGTGGGCTTCGACCGCATCGCGCAGCGGCCCGGTGTGTCGGACTCGCTCCGGCGCTCGGGCCTGCGCCAGCGCCCGTCCGTGCTCGTGGGTCACATGTTCCGCTGGCTCATCGTGATCGCCACGCTGCTCGCCGGGCTCTCCATCGTGAGCGCCGAGGCCACGAACGTGGTGCTGACCGCCATGGTCACCTACACGCCACGGCTCGCCGCCGGGCTGCTGCTGCTCGTGGTGGGCTACGCGGTGAGCGTGTTCGTGGGTCGCAGCGTGCTGATCTGGTCGGTGAACGCGCAGGTGCACGGCGCGCGCTGGCTGGCGGGAGGCGTGCGGCTCCTGGTGGGCGTGTTCTTCGCCGCGCTGGCGCTGGAGAACCTGGGCTTCGGCCGGGACATCGCGCTCGTGGTGCTCGCCATCCTGCTCGGCGGCGGCGTGCTGGCGGCCGCGCTCGCCTACGGGCTGGCCGGGAAGGACCTGGCCCGCCAGTCGCTGGAGCGCATGACCCGCGAGGCGCGCGGGGAGGAAGGCGAGACGCTGTCCCACCTCTGATCCGGAGGCTGAGCCGTGGGTGACTTCTTCCAGAACGGCGTCATCACCACGCTGCACCGGCTCGGCCCGGGGCGGCCGGAGCAGCTCGAGTCCGAGCTGCTCCGGTACGGCCGCGTGAATCCCATCTCGCTCATCATCCCGTGTCTGATCACCGAGCTCGAGCGCCCGGCCATCGGGCGCATCGTGAACGAGCTCGCGCACGTAGCCTACCTCGAGGAGATCGTGATCCCCATCGGGCGGGCCGACCGGCACCAGTTCGAGCACGCGCGCCGCTTCTTCGCGCCGCTCGGAAAACGCTGCCGGCTCATCTGGATCGAGGGCGAAGGCGTGCAGCGCCTGATCCGGCTGCTGCTGGAGAACCGCCTCGACATCGGCCCGCCCGGCAAGGGGCGTGCGACCTGGCTCTCGATCGGCTACGTGCTCGCCGGCGACCGGAGCAAGACCCTCGTGCTCCACGACGCCGACATCATCTCCTACGAGCGCGGCATGCTGGCGCGGATCTGCTACCCGCTCATGAACCCGAACCTCGGCTACGAGTACGCGAAGGGCTACTACGCCCGCGTCACCGACCGGCTGCACGGCCGCGTGACCCGCCTGTTCCTCACCCCGCTCGTGCGGGCGCTCATGCAGCTCGTGGGCTCGGTGCCGTACCTGCGCTACCTCGACAGCTTCCGCTACGCGCTCTCCGGCGAGTTCGCGATGCAGACCGACCTCGCGCGCTCGGTGCGCATCCCGGGGGACTGGGGCCTCGAGATCGGCATGCTGGCCGAGGTGTACCGGAACGCCTCGCTGCGCCGCATCTGCCAGGTGGACGTGGCGGAGACCTACGAGCACAAGCACCAGTCGCTCTCGCAGGACGACCCCGCCGCCGGGCTCAACCGCATGGCGGGCGACATCTGCAAGTCGGTGCTGCGCACGCTGGCCATGGAGGGCGTGGCGTTCGTGCACGGCTTCTACACGACGCTCAAGGTCACCTACCTGCGCCAGGCGCAGGACGCGATCCGCAGCTACCACGACGACGCGGTCACGAACAGCCTGCAGTTCGACCGCCACGCCGAGACGGTGGCGATCGAGGTGTTCCTGCACGCGATCGAGCGGAGCTGCGAGGAGTTCGAGCGCGACCCGCTCGCCCAGACCGGCCTGCCCAACTGGAACCGGGTGACCTCGGCGATCCCCGACTTCCTGGCGCGCTACCGCGAGGCGATCGACCACGACAATGCCTGAAGGTGCCCGGTGAGCCCGGATCGGGAGGCCCCGGCGGGCGGTGCCGGCGCGGCCCCGTCCGGGGACCTCGCGCTCGCGCTCGGCGGCGGCGGGGCCCGGGCGGCCTACCAGGTGGGCGTGCTGCGCGCGCTCGCCCGGCGCCGGCCGGATCTGCGCGTCCCGCTCCTCACCGGGGTCTCGGCGGGCGCCATCAACGCCGTCGGGCTCGCCCACCATCCGGGAGGCTTCGCCGAGGCCGTCGAGCGGCTCCGCTCGCTGTGGCTCGCGCTCGACACCGAGCGCGTGTTCCGGACGGATCTCGCCTCGCTCGCCTGGATCGCGCTGCGCTGGCTGACGAGCCTCGCCACCGGGCGCTCGCGGCTCGCGCCTCCTCCGCAGGGGCTCGTGGACACCTCGCCGCTCCGGCGCTTCCTCGAGGAGGCGCTCGACTGCCGCGACGGCCGGCTCGGGGGGGTGGAGGAGAACCTGCGCTCGGGCCGGCTGCGGGCGCTCGCGATCACGACCACCCACTACGGGACCGGCCGGAGCATCACCTGGGTCCGGGGCGCGGGGATCGAGCCCTGGCGCCGGCCGCATCGCGAGGCGGTCCACGGCCCCATCGGGCTCGAGCACGTGCTCGCCTCGGCGGCGATCCCGGTCGTCTTCCCGGCCGTCCGGCTCGGCCGCGAGTGGCACGGCGACGGCGGCATCCGCCAGATCGCGCCGCTCTCGCCGGCGCTCCACCTCGGGGCCGCCCGCATCCTCACCGTGTCCACGCGGGCCGCGTTCCCCGCGGCGAACCCGGACGCGCGCGAGGCGGAGGCCTATCCGGCGCCGGCGCAGATCGCGGGCGTGCTCCTCAACGCCGTCTTCCTCGACATGCTCGACTTCGACGTCATGAACCTGAACCGCATCTCGGCGCTGGTCTCGGCCGGTCCCGGACACGAGGGCCTGCGCCCGGTCCGCGCCCTGGTGCTCCGGCCCTCGCGCGACCTGGCCGCGGTCGCGGCCGAGCACGCGTGGCGCCTGCCCCGGGCACTCCGTTTCCTGCTCCATGGCCTCGGCACCGACGAGCGGCGGAGCGCCGACCTCCTCAGCATGATCCTCTTCGAACCTCCCTTCATCCGGCGCCTGATCGAGCTGGGCGAGTCGGACACGGAGGAGAAAGCGGGTGACTACGATGCGTTCCTCGATGCTTGAACGCGTCCGCAGGCCCCGGCCCTCGGCGGCCGAGAATCGCCCCCGGCCGCGGCCCGCCGCGCCACGCGGTCCGGTCCGCCGCAAGCGCTCCGGCCCGCGACCGGCGCCCGGGTTCGTGGTGTTCACCGACCTGGACGGCACGCTGCTGCGTCACGGCGACTACGACTGGTCGGCGGCGCGCGAGGCGATCACCGCGCTCGCGCGGCGGCGCGTCCCGCTCATCTTCGCGAGCAGCAAGACGCGCGCGGAGCTGGAGGTGTGGCGCGCCCGGCTCCGCAACCACCATCCCTTCATCGCCGAGAACGGCGGCGCGCTCTACGTTCCGCCCGGCTCGACGCCGCGCCCGCCGGCGCTCGCGACCCGCAGCCGGGGCTACCTGCGCGTGCGCTTCGGCGCCACCTACCCGCGCCTGCGGGCCGCGCTCAAGCTCCTCTCGCGCCAGCTCGGCGTGCGGCTCCGCGGCTTCGGGGACATGGGCCGGGACGAGGTGGCGCGGCTCACCGGCCTCTCCGGCGACGATCTGGCGTGGGCGAGGGAACGCGAGTTCGACGAGCCCTTCACGCCCATCCGCCCGCTCTCGCCGCGCGAACGGGCACGGCTGGAAGCGGCCGCGGGCGCCCTCGGCCTGCGGGTGACGCGCGGCGGCCGCTTCTTCCACCTGATGGGCCCGAGCAGCAAGGGCGCGGCGGCGAGCCTGCTGCTCTCCGCCTACGGGCGGCCCGAGGCGCCCGTGCGCTCCCTGGGGCTCGGCGACGCGCCGAACGACCTCGAGCTCCTGCGCGTGGTGGAGCGGCCGATCGTAGTGGCGCGGCCCGACGGCAGCCACGCGCCCGAGTTGCGCGAGCGCCTGCCCCACGCGCGCTTCACCCGCGGCATCGGGCCCGAGGGGTTCCGAGAGGCGGTGCTCGAATACCTGGAGCGGCCGTGGTGAGCGGCGCCGCGCGCCCGGCTCACGGCCGCACGCGCACCTCGAGCGTGGGTGCATCGACCAGGTGGAACGTGGCCGAGGCCAGGCCCACCCCGGCGGCGTTGAAGCCGTCGAGCAACCCCATGAAGAGCCGGTCCTTGACCGCGCGGCGCGCACGGTAGTGCACCGGGTAGCGCACCGTGTATTCGAGCCAGTTGTCGTTGGCGACGAGCGTCACCGCGGGATCCAGGGGCACGTCCTCGATCCGGTACCGGCCCACGATCTCCCGCCACGCGGACGCGACCTCGTGGGCGTAGGGCCCGGTCACCTCGGTGGCCACCCGGGCGAGGACCTCGCGCGCCTGGCGGTGGTCGGTGCCGTGCTTGACCGGGACCTTGATCTCGTCCCAGAGGAACGGGAAGTCGCCCGAGTAGTTGAACACCGGCTCCTTGAACACGAAGCTGTTCGCGATCCGCACCACGCGCCCCGTGTAGATGTCGCCCTGGATCCACTCGCCGCACTCCATCAGTGTGGTGCGCAGGATGCCGACGTCGATGACATCGCCCCGGATGCCGCCGAGCTGGACCCGGTCGCCGACCCGGAAGAAGCCCCCGAACGAGATCGCGAGCCAGCCCGCCACGCTCGCAATCACCTCCTGGAGCGCGAACGCGATGCCCGCCCCGGCCACTCCGAACGCCAGCGTGAAACCGGCGAGGCGGTCACTGAAGACGACCGCCACCAGGAAGATGCCGAGCGCGTAGGCGAGCGCCGTGACGAGCTTCTGCACACCGTAGCGCGCCTCGCGATCCTCGATGCGGCGGATGAATGCGCGACCGAGTACGCGCCGCAGGAGGACGATGGCGATTATGCCGATCGCGACCGAGACCAGTTTCCCGACGAGGGGGTTGAAGAGCCAGGTCTCCAGCGTCGTATCCGTCTCCATCGGCACCTCTTCGTAGCGGGGCGCCCGCGCCGGACGCGGGCCGGGCGCACCTTGTGCAGCCCGGCCGCGGAAGATAGCATCCCCGGCCGCATGTGTCGTGCACTGCATCGCGCCTCGGCGCTCGCCTTTGCCGCTTGTGTCCTCGGCGCGGCCCCGGCCTCGGCCGCCGGCGAGGAACCCCGGTTCGAATCGCTGCTCGAGCGCTTCCGCACGCCCGCGCTCCGGATCACGGCGCTGCTCCAGGTGGTGGCGGACTTCCAGCCCGAGCGGAGCTTTTCAGGGCGGAACGGCTTCAGTCTGGCAGCGAGCCGGCTCGGGATCGCGGGGCAGCTCGACCGCGACTTCTCCTACCTCATGCGCGCGAACTTCAGCGCCTCGGGTGGCCCGTCGATCCTCGATGCGCGCCTCTCCTACGCCCCACGTCCCGACGTCGCGGTGGACCTCGGGCAATTCAAGGTCCCCTTCAGCAAGGAGTTCCTCACCGGCGCCGGGACCATCGACTTCGTGAACCGCGCGCAGTTCGTCTCGGCGCTCGTGCCGGGGCGCCAGCTCGGCGCCCAGGTGCGCGGCACGGCTGCCGGCGAGCGCCTCGCGCTCGCGGCGGGGCTCTGGAACGGCAACGCCGCGGCGAGCAATGGCAACGACGACGACCGCTTCCTCTACGCGGCGCGCGCCACGGTGCGTCCGCTCGCCACGCCCGGCGCTCCGGGCCCGCTCGAGCTGGGCGCGAACGTGGCGGTCTCGCGCGACCGGAACTCCAGCCTGCTCGCCGGGTCGCTGCCGGGCTTCGCCGGCCGCCGCCGGCTGGCGGGCGCCGACGTCCGCTGGACGCAGGGCGACTGGCTCGCGAGCGGCGAAGTGATCGGCGCGCGGCTCGAGCCCGACGCCGGCGGACGGCTCGAACCGTGGGGCTTCCAGGTCACGGGGGGCTACCGGTGGACGCCGCGGCTGCAGGGGCTCGCACGCTTCGAGCGCTTCCGACCCGACGGAGCTTCCGCCGACCTCGACCTGTTCATCGCCGGCCTGAACGTGACGGCCAGCCGGCCGATCGGCATCCAGGTGAACCTCGTGCTGCCGACGAACGCCGGACGGCGCCACCAGCAGCTCCTGCTGAACACCCAGCTCGATTTCTAGACGTGCGCGGGATCCGCGCGCGCCGGCCCCGAAGGGGAGGAGGCGCCACCCGATGAACCGGCTCCGTCTCACGCTCGTGCTGCTCGCCGCGGGGCTCGTCCCGGCCGGACTGCCGTGGCCCGGCGTGTGGGCAGGCTCGGTCCAGGCGCAGGTCGCGCCGGTTCGCGACACGGCCACCCCGGCCGACACGGCGGCGGCCCCGGCGGACACCTCGGCCGCGGACTCCGCCGCGGCCGCGATCGAGGAGGCGGCGGCGACCCTCGCGGCCCGCGCCGAGACCGCGACGCCCGAGACGGTCGCGGTCGTGCGCGAGGAGGCGATCCCCGTCTTCCTCGGCGGGCGCGAGGTGTTCCGCGTGCGCTCCGGGCGGGACGGCCTCACGCCGCGCGAGCGCGCGACGGCGATCCGGGTGCGGCTCATCGCGGCGGTGGCGCGCCGCGACGCGCCGGCCGACTCGGTGCGCCTGGTCTCCACGCCCGAGGGGATCGAGGTGCGCCTCGCCGCGCAGTTCCTGTGGATCGTGACGCCGGGCGACGTGGAGGGCGTGGAGGCGTCGGAGCTCGCGGTGCTGATCGCCGAGCTCCCGGGCCGTGTGCGCGAGGGCCTGCAGCGCGAGCGCGCGGGTCGGCGGCCGATCGGCGTGCTCATCTCGTTCGCGATCGCGATCGGCATCACGCTCCTCGCCTGGCTCGCGGTGCGGCTGCTGCTCGCCCTCAACCGCCGCTGGCGGGCCGGGCTCGCGCGCACGCTGCCGCGCTATCTCAAGGGCATCCGGCTGCGCAACTTCGAGGTGCTCTCCCAGGCGCAGATGACCGGCCTCGTCGGCGGGCTGCTCGGGCGCCTCGATGTGGTGCTCGGACTGCTCCTCTTCTACGTGTACGTGACGCTCGTCCTGTCGCTCTTCCCGTGGACGCAGGATTGGAGCTGGCAGCTCTTCAGCTTCGCGATCGGCGGCGTGCTCGAGGTGCTGCGCAACGCGTTCTCGGCGGTGCCCGGGCTGCTCATGATCGCGCTCATCTTCGTGCTCTTCCGCTGGCTCGTCCGGCTCTCCGACCGCTTCTTCGACGCGGTCGGGGACGGCAGCCTGCCGATCGGCGGCTTCCACCGCGAGCTGGCGCGGCCGAGCAAGCGCCTGGTCCGCATCCTGCTCTACATCGTCGCCGCGATGGTGGCCTACCCGTACGTGCCCGGCGCGCAGTCCAAGGCCGTGCAGGGGGTCTCGCTGCTCGTGGGCGTCATGGTCTCGCTCGGCTCCACCGGCTTCGTGGGCAACATCATCTCGGGCATCGTGCTGACCTACGCGCGCTCGTTCCGGCAGGGCGACCGCGTGCGCATCGGGGAGCAGGTCGGCGACGTCATGAGCCTGGGCTTCTTCGCGACGAAGATCCGGACCATCCGCAACGAGGAGGTCACGCTCCCGAACGGCCTCGTCGCCGCGAGCGCGATCGTCAACTACACGCGGCTCGCCGAGGAGCAGGGACTCATCCTCCACACCGAGGTGACGATCGGTTACGACGTGGACTGGCGCAAGGTGCACGCGCTCCTGATCGAGGCGGCGGGGCGCGTGGACGGCATCGAGAAGGACCCGAAGCCGTGGGTCTTCCAGCGCTCGCTCAACGACTACCACATCTCCTACGAGCTGAACGCGGTGACGCACCTGTCGCACCCGCAGCTCCGGCTCTACTCGGACCTCCACCAGGAGATCCAGGACGCTTTCGCGCGCGCGGGCGTCGAGATCCTCTCGCCCGGCTACCATGCCATCCGCGACGCGAACGAGGCCGTGCTGCCGCAGGAGCCCGCGGGGCCGCGGCCCTCACCGGGCGGGTTCCGGGTGCGGTCCCGGGAGGGGTGAGCCGGCGGGGGCGGAGGGACTAGCCCGACCTATTCATGAGCCCGCCGCCTGCGAGCGCGGTCTGCACACCATCCGCTGCGTCGTCCGGCCGGCCGCTTCCTCGACGTGTCCACCGACACGACTGCGTCGCGGCCGGCCGAACTCCTTGCGGCTGGTGCACATCCCGCACTCTCGGCTGGCGGTTCATGAATAGGTCGGGCTAGAGGCTCGCGCCGCAGTGCTTGCAGTAGCGCGCGTCGGCCTCGTGTCCTTCGAGGCTGCACGACGGGCAGGCGCGGGTCGAGACGCGCCGGCCCTGCACGCGGGTCATCTCCGAGGTCACGATCCCGGTCGGCACCGCGATGATCGAGTAGCCGATCAGCATCACGATCGAGGCGAGGAACTGGCCGAGCGGCGTGCGGGGCGTGATGTCGCCGAAGCCCACCGTCGTCAGGGTGACGATCGTCCAGTAGACGCTGCGCGGGATGCTGGTGAAGCCGCTCTGCTCGCCCTCGACCAGGTACATGACCGCGCCGATGACGACCACGAGCGTGAGCACCGCCATGAAGAACACCAGGATCTTCCGCCGGCTCGCCACCATCGCGTCCTGGAGGATCTGGGCCTCGCGCAGGTACTCGGCCAGCTTGAAGACCCGGAAGATGCGCAGCAGTCGCAGGAAGCGTACGACGACGAGCGACTGGCTGCCGGGCAGGATCAGGCTCAGGTAGGTGGGCAGCACGGCGAGCACGTCCACGATGCCGAAGAAGCTCGCCATGTAGCTCCACGGGCGCTTCACGCAGATCACCCGCAGCACGTACTCGATCGAGAACGCGACGGTGAACACCCACTCGAGCACCCGCAGCGGCGAGCCGTAGCGCTCGCCGACGCCCGGGATGCTCTCGATCATCACCACCGCGACGCTCATGAGGATGAACACGATGAGCGCCACGTCGAAGGCCTTGCCGGCCGGGGTCTCGGCCTCGTAGATGATCTCGTGGAGCTGCGCCCGCCACGGCGTGCCGGCCGGTGGCGGCGACGCGCTCCGCAGGCCCGGAGGGTTCACTCGGCCTCCTCCGCGGCGTGGCTCTCGGGCCCGGCCTGCCCGAGCACGCGCACTTCCCGCTGCGGGAACGGGATCGAGATCCCCTCGGCCCGGAAGCGCCGCACGATATCCAGCCGCAGGTCGCTCTCGATGCGCCCGCGCTCGCGCGGGTCGGGGATCCAGACGAGCACCTGGAAGTCGAGTGACGAGTCGCCGGTCCCGATCAGCCGCACCTCGGGCGCGGGCTCCTTGATGGTGTCGTTGTGGGCGAGTGCCGCGGCCGCCATCACCTCGCGCACCCGGTCGAGGTCGCTCGCGTAGGCCACGCCCACGTTGAGCCGGATCCGCATGCGCGGGTCGCCGTGCGACCAGTTGACGATCGTGCGGCCCACGAGCTCGGCGTTCGGCACGATGAGCAGGATGTTGTCCGGCGTCTGGATCGTGGTCGAACGCAGCCGGATCGCGCGGACGTAGCCGTTCACCTGGCCCGTGGCCTCGCGCTCCGCGGTCCCGAGCGAGACCCGGTCGCCGGGGCGCACCGGGCGCTCGAACAGCAGGATGAGCCCGGAGACGAAGTTGGCGGTGATGGACTGGAGCCCGAGCCCGACGCCGATGCCGAGCGCGCCGGCGACCACCGCGACCGAGCGCAGGTCGAGGCCGAGCACGAACAGCCCGACGAGCAGGCTCACGGTGACGAGCGTGTACTGGGCGAGACGCTCGAGCGCGTAGCGCGCACCCGGATCCAGGCGCACCATCGTGTCGCTGCGCCCGACCAGGCGCGCGATCCAGCGCGACAGGAGCCAGCCGAGCACGAGGATCGCCACGCCCATGGCCACGCGCAGCGGCGTGACCGCGAAGCCGTCGAAGATCGGCTGGGTCCACCAGGGAGCGGGTCCGTCCATCGCTGCCTCCTTCGCGGCGACCGGTCCGGCGGCCCGGACCGAGCCGACCGGCTAGAGCCCGTAGCGGCGCACGAGCAGGAACGCGAGCGCCGTGGTCATGAGGATCGCGAGCGGCAGGCCCGCCCGCACGTAATCCTGGAAGCGGTAGCCGCCCGGACCCATGATGAGCAGGTTCGTCTGGTAGGCGACCGGGGTGACGTAGCACAGGTTGGCGCCGAACAGGACCGCCAGCACCATGGGCTCGGGCGGCAGGTCGAGCTTCCCGGCCATGCTCACGGCGAGCGGGGTGCCGACGGCCGCCGCGGCCGCGTTCGAGACGAAGTTCGTGAGCAGCGTGGCGAACGTCATGAGCGCCACGAGCACGAGCGAGGGGTGCGTGGAGGCGAGGCCGAAGGCGAGCCACGAGCCGAGCCAGTCGGCGGCGCCCGTCTCCACCAGCGCGCGACCGAGCGCGATCGAGGCGGCGACCAGCACGATGACCTCGGCGCTCAGGGCCCGGCCGATGCGCTCGAACAGGACGCAGCGCGTGACCAGCATGGCGATGGTCCCCGCGAGCGCGGCGATCGCGATGGGCACGATCTTGAGCGCCGCGAACAGCACGACACCGGCGACGATCGCGACCGCGAGCGGCGCCTGTGCGGAGCGGGGGAGGTCGCGCGAGGTCCCGAGCCGCAGCACGCGCTGCTCGTGCTCCAGCTCGCCGAGGCGCTCGGCCGTGCCCTGGGCGAGCAGCAGGTCGCCCGGGCGCAGGCGCACATCGTCCGGCGGCTGCGCCCCGGTCTGGAGCATGAGATCGGCCCGGTAGGTGCCGAGCACCACCACGCCGAAGCGCTCGGCGATGCGCGCGCCGCGCGCCGATTCACCGACGAGCGGGGAATCGGGACCGATCACGAGCTCGGCGATCTGCCGGTCCTCGCGCCGGCGCGCGGCGTCGTCGCGGACCGCCTCGATCAGGTGCGGCTCGGCGAGCGGCGCCTTGAGGATCTCGCTGCCCTCGCGCAGCTCGTCCATCGTGCCCGAGACGTGCAGCAGGTCGCCGGCCCGGAGCGCGAGCGCGTCGTCCGCCGCGCCGAGCGAACGGCCCTCGCGCACCACCTCGCTCACCTCCACCGCCCCGGCGACGCGGCCGCGCAGTGCGCCCAGCGTGCGGTCGCCGGGGAGCGAGCCCTCGGTCAGGTGGAGCACCGCCCGGTACGGACGCACCGCGCGCACGCCGCTGGTCTCGCTCGTGGGCAGGAGCCGGGGCATGATGAGCCAGAGGTAGGGGAAAGCGATGAACGCCGCGACCGCGACCACGTCGCTGAACTCGAAGATCCCGATCGGCGGCACGCCCAGGTCGGTCGCGATGGACATCACCAGGATGTTCGTCGAGGTCCCGATGGCGGTGGCCGTGCCGCCGATCAGGATGGCGCTGTTCACGGGCATCAGCGTCTTCGAGGCGGGCACCCCGGCGCGTCCGACCAGGTTGAGGAGCACGGGCAGCGTGAGGATCAGGATCGGCGTGTCGTTCACGAACGCGCTCATGAGCATGCACGCGAGCAGCGTGCACAGCATGCCGATGGTGCGGCTGTAGCGCCACAGCCGCGCCAGCACCCGCGCCACCGGCTCGAGCGCGCCCGTCACCACCAGCCCGCGGCCCAGGATCATGAGGCAGCTGATGGCGACCAGAGCCTCGTGCCCGAATCCTCCGAACGCCACCTCCATGCCCGTGTAGCGTCCCTCGCGCTCGAACGGGAACAGGTAGAAGCCGAGCGCCAGTACGGCGATGAGGCCGAGGCAGATGAGTTCGATGCGAACGCGGCCCTGCGCGAACAGCACGAACACGAGCGCGGTGACGACCAGCGCGACCGCGGCGTGCAGGGATGGCAGCTCGGGCACGGGCCCTCCGTCAGGGGTAGGCGAGCGCGACGACCAGGTCGTTGACGTTCGTACCGCTCGGCCCAGGTGTCCACAGGTCGCCGAGCGCCTCGAAGAAGGGCGCCGTGTCGCTGCCGGCTAGCGCGGTGTGCGCCGACAGTCCCGCGGCCCGGGCGCGCGCCAGGGTGTCCCCGGTCGCGACCGCGCCCGCCGCGCCGCTCGAGCCGTCCACGCCGTCGGTGGCGAAGCTGAAGACGGCCGCGCGCTCGCAGCCCTCGAGCGCCTGCGCGGCGCCGAGCGCGAGCTCGAGGTTCCGCCCGCCCCGCCCCGGGCCGCGCACCGTGACCGTCGTCTCGCCCCCGAGCACGAGGCAGGCGGGGGCCGCGAGCGGCAGGCCGCGCTCGCGCATCCCGCGCGCGAAGCCGCCCACGCAGCGGCCGATCTCGCGCGCCTCGCCCTGCATGCGGTCGCTCAGGAAGAGGGTCCGGAAGCCGCGCGCGCCGGCCTCGGCGCACAGCGCCGCCGCCGCGATCCGATTGGAGCCCACGATCTCCGCGATCCGTTCCGCCGTGGTGCCCGCGCCCGCGTCGCGCGCGTCGCGCAGCGCGGCGGCCACACCGGGGAAGCGCTCGGCGAGCCCGCGGCGCTCGAGCACCTCGAGCGCCTCCCTGGGGCCCGTCGGCGAGTCCACGGTCGGCCCCGAGGCGATGGCCTCGAGCGCGTCCCCGACCACGTCCGAAAGGAGCAGCGCGACGATCCGCGCCGCGCCCGCGGCGCGCGCGAGGTCCCCGCCCTTCACTCGCGAGAGCGCGCGCCGGACGGTGTTGAGCTCGGTGATGTCGGCGCCGGCGTGCTGGAGCGCCTCGGTGAGCCGGCGGGCCTCCGCGAGCGTGACTCCGGGGCGCAAGGACTCGAGGAGGGCGGAGCCGCCGCCCGAGACGAGCACGATCACCACGTCCTGGTCTGCGGCGCCGGCGAGGAGTTCGAGCGCGGCCTCCCCGGCGCGCAGGCTCCCCTCATCGGGGAGCGGGTGACCGCCCGCGAACCTGCGGATCGTCCCGGCCACGGCCTCGCCCGGCCCGGCGCTGCGCGGATGCGCCACGACGCCGCCCGCGACGCGGCCGCCGAGCACCTCCAGGGCCGCGCGCGCCATGCCGGGCGAGGCCTTGCCGAACGCGAGCAGCCACAGGCGCGCGGCGGGCTCGAGCCGCAGCCGATGCCCACCCGCGACCAGCTCCGCGCCGTCCCAGCGCAGTGCCCGGGCGACGGCGGCCGCGGGATCCGCCGCGGCGAGCGCCGCCCGGTGGAGCGCGGTCAGGTCCGCGCGCAGGCGGGCCCAGTCCGGCTTGGGGCTCATGCCTCGGGGCGCGGCTCGAGCGCGCCCGGCTCGAGCTGCGGCGCGCGCGGCTCCACGAACCCGGGCAGCCGCCGCCGGATGGCCACCGCCGGCAGGATGGTCGTCGCCAGCGTGTAGAGCACCAGCCCGCCGAAGATCGCGGGCGGGACGGCGAAGCGGTCGCGGAGGATCTCCGCGATGACGAGGCCGAAGACCAGGGTGGGCAGCATCGCGATCGCGATGCGCACGCCCACGTGGCGGCCCTCCTGCAGCGCGAGCCGGCGATGCAGGACCACCGTGCCCACGCGCAACGGCACCATGATCGCGAGGAACGCGAGCCCGAAGCCGAGCGCCTGCAGGTTCAGGTCCTCGCGCCGGAGCTGGACGCCCGCGTTGAAGAAGTAGAACGGCACGAAGAACGAGGCGAACATCTCGACCGCGTGCACCATCTCCTCGGAGGCCATGGCGGGCAGACGCTGCCGGAAGCGTTGCGCCGTCATCCCGACGATGAACGCGCCCACCAGGTAGTAGACACCCAGCTCGCGGGTCACGAACGCGCACGCGACCGCGATCATCAGCAGGAAGGCGAACTCGGAGCGGGGCGCGAACGGCACCACGAGCGACGCGAACGCCCGGAACACGAGCGGCAGCAGCACGATCATGGCCGTGAGCGCGGCGAGCGACAGCGCCATGCGCTCGACCGTCGTGGACTGGAGCGTGGCGAACATGACGAGCAGCGCCAGCAGCTCGGTGGCGATGGCCTTGGCCTTGATCCAGCGCTTCTCGACCGGATCGAGGCCGAGCCCCTCGATGGAATCGAGGATGAATCCGGTGGACGGCGTGAGGAGCGCCAGCGCCAGCAGCGTGGCCGGCCGCGGGTCCAGCCCCAGCACGCCGCCGGCGATGACCGCGAGCGCGAACAGCAGCAGCCCGCGCACGATCAGGTGCTGGGCCAGGACCGGGGCGTTGTCGCGCAGCTCGCGCGTGTCCACCTCGAGCCCAGCGAAGAGGAACAACGCCACGATGCCGAACGCCGAGAGCTGGTGGAGCGTCGTGTCGTGCTGGAAGAGGCCGAAGCCGACGCCCGCGACCGCCCCGAGCACGAGGCTCGTGATCGCGGCCGGGACGCCGAAGCGCTGCAGGGCCCGGGGCACGACGAACAGCGCGAACAGCACACCCACGTAGACGAGTTCCGGGGACACCTGCATGCGTTCCTCGCGTGCGGCGGGGCGTTGCGGCGCCCCCGCCCGGCGTCGCGGGCCGGGCACGGGTCGCGGATCCGCGCCCCGGTGGACGCCGGGCCGATCACCCATCCGCCGGGCGAGCCGGCGGTCCGGAGTGCGGCAGCCTACTCGAAGCCATGGGCCGCCGCACGGCCGGCGACCGCGTGCAGGCACCGGCCGCGCCGGGTCCCGGGCCCGGGCCGGCTCGCGACGCCCGTCAAGTCGGCCGTGCCCGGCCGCCGATAACCCGGCGGGTGCCGTGTCACGGCCCGACCCGCGCGCCGGGCACGCCCGCCCCGACCGCCGGCCACCCCCGCGAAGGACCGCCTTGAGCCAGACGATCGACATCCGCCACGTCCACGTCGCACCCGCCGCGCACGGGCCACCGCGCCTGCCGCGCCTGCTTGCGGTCGGCCTCGAGCTGCTCGTGGCCGCGGGCCTCTCGTTCGGCTTCTTCGGGCTCTTCCTCGCCATGCTGACGGTGGTCTTCCCTTCGGCGTTGAGTCTCGGCTCGCTCGCGACGGACGTGCGTGCCCGGCCCCGGGCCCCCGCGCGCCGCCGCGAGCGGGCCCGCGCGGTCGGCGACCCCGCTTCGTTGGCGGCGCAGCCTCTGGCGCTGCTCGCGGTGCTCCGCGCCGACGTGCGAGCCAAGTCCGCCGACGCGATCGCCTGGTCGCCCGCCGTGGACGGCCAGCGGCTCATGGAACGCGACGGCGTCCAGACCGGTGCCGAGGGCCGCGCCCGGCTCGACTTCGGCCCGGGCGGCGAGATCCACCTCGAGCCCAACTCACTCATCATCCTCGGCGCTGCCACGAAGGAGCCCGGCGACGCGGGCGCCCGACGCTCGGTCCTGGTGCGGGAGGGCGAGATCTGGGCGCGCCTGGACGAGGCGGCTTCGGCGACGGTGCGGATCGCGCTCGGGAACGGCGTGCTGCGGCCGTCGGCGGCGGGCCACGGGTCCCCGGCGGAGTTCCGCGTGCACGCGCGCAGGGAGGGGGGCGGGACGATCTCGGTGGTCCGGGGTTCGGTCGCGTTCGCGTCGAAGTCCCACTCCGTGCGCCTCCAGGCGGGCCAGCTCAGCCAGGTCTCGGCCGCGGGCGACGTCGGCCCGGCGCTGAAGATGCCCCCCACGCCCCAGCCGGTGCGGCCCTCCGAACGGAGCGTGTTCCGGTTCCGCCGTCATCCGCCGCAGATCGAGTTCCGCTGGGCCGCGATGCCGAGGGTCGAGCGCTACCGGCTCGTCGTGGTCCGGGGCCCCTCCCGACGCGAGCTGGTCGCGGACGAGCGCGTGGCCTGGCCGGCGCGGACGCTGGGAGGTCTGCAGGCTGGCGAGTACCAGTGGCGCGTCTCGGCGATCGTGGGCGAGCTCGAGGGCGTGCCGTCGGCCTGGCGGACGCTGACGATCGTTCGTGAGGCGGGGGAGGGGGACGGCCCGTCGCCGGCACCCGCGCTCCAGGCGCCCCGTGACACCGCATCGCCGGCCGTGCCGGCCGCGGCCCGACCCCGGCGTGCGGCGGGAGCGGGGCCCCGATGAGGCTCGCGCGGCTCCTCGGCCTCGCGGCCGCCGTCCCGCTCCGCTGGCGGATCCTCGTCGCGCTCCTCTTCGTCGTGACGAGCGTGGTCGGCGTCATCACCGTGACCATGGCCGGGATGTTCCACCGTGACAAGAAGGCCTACGTCTCCGACATGGTCTCGGTGATCGCGGTGCACGCGGCCGAGGAGGCGCAGGCCGTGCTCGCCGGGTACCGCGACCGCCTGCTCGCGTTCGCCGAGGTGGTGGACGACCCCCGACTCGCGCCCGCGCGCAAGAGCGAGCTCATGCGCAACCTGTTCTCGGGCATGGACGGGTTCGTGGGGCTGCGCATCTTCGAGGGCGGCACCGAGGTGGGCTCGCTCTACGACCGCGAGGACCTCGTCGCGGCGGGCCTGGAACCCGGGGCGTTCGCCGCCCGGCAGAAGGCGGCGCTGGCCGGCGCGCCCCGGGTGGGCCCGGGCGAGGTGCGGGTGGCGAACTCGACGGTCTCGCACCGGCTCCCGACGCTGACCATGACGCTGGCCTCGCGGCGGCCGGGCTCGAGCCTGGTGCTCTCGGGCCTCCTCGACCTGGACCGTGCGCTCGCGCTCGGGCGCAGCTCGCAGGCGTTCGAGGTGTTCCTCGTGGACCGGCAGGGGCGGGTGCTCGTGCACGGCGACCCGCGCTACGTGGTGAACCGCGCGCGCTTCGGCTGGGTCCCCGTACTCCCGCGCGGCGGCCTCGCGGTCGTCCGCGAGTACGTTCGCGACGAGGTGCACATGATCGGCGGCTTCGCGGACGTCGGCTTCGCCGACCTGCGAGTGGGCGCGCAGATCCCGCGCGCGGCGGCCTACTTCGCCTCGCGGCGGCTGCTCGGCAACCTGGTGGTCGTCGCGCTGGCGCTGCTCCTGGTCGCGACCGTGGCCGGGCTCGTGTGGTCCGGACGCATCACGCGCTCCATCGCCCGGCTCGCCGAGGCGACGCAGGTCATCGCCGAGGGGCGCTTCGGCGTCCAGGTGGCCGTGCCGGGCCGCGACGAGCTGGGACGCCTGGCGGAATCTTTCAACCGCATGTCGTCCGAGCTCGCCCGGCGCGAGCTGGAGCTGGCGCAGGCGCAGGCGCAGCTCATCCAGTCCGAGAAGCTGGCCGCGTTCGGCCAGCTCGGCGCCGGAATCGCGCACGAGGTGAAGAATCCGCTCGCCGGCATCCAGGGCATCGCGCAGCTCTCGCTGCGCGGGCTCGACCCGTCGCATCCGCTGGCGGAGCCTCTCGCGACGGTCGAGAAGGAGGCGCGCCGCTGCCGGCAGATCATCGACCACCTGCTCAAGTTCGCGCGCCAGGAGCGGATCGCGCTCGAGCCCGTGGACGTGCGGGCCCTGGTGGACGACGCCGCCGCGATCATGCGGCACCAGATGGCGCTGCACGGCGTGCAGCTCGGCACCGAGGTCGAGTCGGGACTGCCGCCGATCCGCGGCAGCGCCAACCAGCTCCAGCAGGTGCTCATGAACCTGATGCTCAACGCGCAGCAGGCCCTGCAGGACCGGGGCGGCAACGTGCAGATCGAGGCGGGTCGCGCGGACCCGGACGGAGTGCGAATCCTCGTGCGCGACGACGGACCGGGGATCCCGCAGGAGATCCGCGCCCGGATCTTCGAGCCGTTCTTCACGACCAAGCCCAAGGGGCAGGGCACCGGGCTGGGACTCTCGGTGAGCTTCGGCATCCTGCGCGAGCACGGGGGCTCGATCGCCGTCGAGAGCGAACCCGGCCACGGCACGACGTTCACGATCTGGCTGCCGATCGCCACCGGAGAGGCCGGAGCGGGAGGCACGGGCGAGGGCGCGGCCTGGTCACCGGCCGCCGGTCGGGCCGCGTGAGCCGGGGGACCGTGCTGGAGCCGCCCGCCGGGCGCGCCGATATCGGCCGCGAGCGCCCTGCCGCCCCCCGGAGGAACCCGCCCCGATGACACCCGAGCCGGCACCCCGCGAGTCCCAGCCCCGGCGCGTGCCGGGGTCCGCGCCCGCAGCGGCGGACGCGCCGGCGCAGCCGGGGCGCTCGAGCCTGCGCATCCTCGTCGTGGACGACGAGACCACGCTCCGCAGCGTGATCGGCCAGGTGCTCCGCATGGCCGGCCACGAGGTGGTGACGGCGGCCTCGGCGGAGGAGGCGCTCGAGCACTTCCGCGCCGCTCCGTTCCCGCTCGTCATCACGGACATCGTGATGGGCGGCCGCTCGGGGCTCGAGCTCCTGCGGGAGCTGCGCCGCAGCGTCCCCGAGACACTCGTGGTGATCATGACGAGCCACGGGACGCTCGAGACCGCCGCGACGGCGCTCCGGGAGGGGGCGTACGATTTCCTGCTCAAGCCGTTCGACGACCTGTTCATGATCGAGGCGGTCGCCCAGCGCGCCATGGACCGCATCCTGCTCGAGAACCGCAACCGCCTGCTCGCGCAGCAGCTCCAGACCTACGCCCGCGAGCTCGAGCGTCGCAACCAAGAGCTCAAGGACTCGGCTGAGCGTGACGCGCTCACCGGGCTCTTCAACCGCCGCTACTTCCTGCGCGCGCTCGAGGTCGAGACGGCGCGTTCGACCCGGCACGGGCATCGCTTCTCGCTCATCCTGCTCGACGTGGACCACTTCAAGCACTACAACGACACGCACGGCCACCCGGCGGGCGACGAGCTGCTGCGACGCCTGTCGGCCGTCCTGGGGAGCGTCCAGCGCGAGGAGACCGTGTGCGCGCGCTATGGCGGCGAGGAGTTCGTCATGCTGCTGCCCGAGACCGGGCGCGACGGCGTGCGCGTGCACGCCGAGCGGCTGCGGCGGGCGGTCGAGGAGCTGCCGCTGCCCGGCTCGGAGACCCAGCCGCTCGGACGCATCACGATCAGCCTGGGCGTGGCCTGCTTCCCCGAGGATGGAAGCGACGCGGAGACGCTCGTGCGTGTGGCGGACGAGGCTCTCTACCGCGCGAAGGGCGCGGGGCGGAACCAGGTCGCGGCTTAGTGTCGTGTCCTGGAAGTCCCTCGCCAGATCCCGGGGCCCTCGCGCTCCTGGCTGCGTTGCTCCTCGTCGACGTATCTCCTTGAAATGACTTCGTCGTCACGCCTTGCCAGGGACGCTACGGGCCTCCGACCTATGGCAAGGGACTTCCAGGACACGACACTAGCCTGGCCTATTCTTGAGCCCGGGGTCCCCCCGGAGACGACGCAGCCGGGTCGGGGGTCGCGGATCCGCCGCGCCCCCGTGCCGGGGCGGCGCGCAGTGAGTCCAGCGAGATGATCGTCCCGTCGCGCTCGACCCGGCCGAAGGAGAGCACGCCGGTGGGGCAGTCGTGCACGCAGGCCGAGCAGCGCACGCACTGGGGGTCGCGCATGGGCAGACCGCGCGTAGCGTACGCCATGACGTCGATGCCCTGGTGGCAGACGCTCGTGCACACGTTGCACGAGATGCACTTGGGCTTCTCGGGCACGATCGCGAAGCGGCTGAAGCGCGCGTAGACGTGCATGAGCGCGGCGAGCGGGCAGGCGAAGCGGCACCAGACGCGGCCCGAGTAGCGGAAGTAGAGCCCCACGCCCAGCACGCCGGCGCACAGCACGTCCACGAACCACTTGTAGCTGAACGGGTTCAGGAGCGCTCCGCCCGGCGTGCGGCCCTCGGCCAGCAGATCGAACGCGGCCCCGAGCCCGCTTGCCGGAGCGGCCCACGCCGCCACGCGCAGCGCGAGCAGGCCGAAGGCGGCGGCGAGGAACACCTGGCCCACCAGGTTGAGCCGGTTCCACCCGGGCCCGTGCGGCATCCGCTGGCGGTGCGCATCGCCAAGGGTCTCCGCCAGCGCGCCGCACGAACAGATCCAGCCGCAGTAGGCCCCCTTGCCCCAACGGAAGATGATGAGCGGGATCAGGACGAACGTCTGCACGAAGCCGATCGCGATCCACGCCCAGCGGGGCTCGTGTGTGAAGACGTTATAGACGTTGAGCGGCCACGCGAGGATGAATCCGTAGGCGCGCCAGTAGGCGCGGGGGTGGCCCCACTCGGGCCACTGCCGCGCGAGGTCGGCGGCTGCGGGCACGGTGCGCTCGAACAGCGCGTCACCGACGGCGCCGCCGACCCCCGCGTCGAAGGCGCCGTTGTAGCCCAGCCAGGGCAGCAGCAGCTCCGGCAGCAGGAACAGCGGGAACGCCTGGACCAGCACGAGCGCGAGCGTCTGCCGGGCCACGTAGGGCGTGGGGCGGCGGCGCACGCGACGCAGGCCGAACCATCCGACCACGGCCGTGTAGAGCACGGTGTAGTAGAAGGCGCGGCCCTGCATGGACACGGCGAGCGTGCCGAGCATCGTGCTCCGGTCGGCGACCTGCGCCTCCCACCACGCCCCGAGCCCCGAGAGCAGCGCCGGGGCGTTGCCGGGCCAGGCCAGGTGGCGCCACAGCGGCCAGTCGAGGAAGCCCGACGACTTCCAGTCGAGGACGAGCGCGAGCAGCGCCACGAACGCCACGAGCGCGACCGTTCCGCGCCGGGTGTGCCCGCCGGCGAGCCGCACGCCCGAGCGACGCAGGAACGCGAGCGGGGGCTCGCGCCCGATCATCGCGAACACGATGTCGTTGGCGAGCGGCTCCCCGCCCGGCCCGGGCGCCTCGCCGGAGCGCGCCGGGGCCGACGCGAGTTCGACCTCGCCCTCCCGCACCTCGCGCACCACGGTCCCGAGCCGGAGCGCCAGGCTTCCCCGCGCCACCCGTTCCTCCACCGCGGCCACGTTCGCGGGCTTGGCCCGCGTGAGCTGAGGCGAGCGGCACGAGAGCGTCGCGCGCGCGCCGGCATCGGCGAGCGCGACGGCGGCTTCGAGGCCTGAGTCGCCACCGCCCACGACGAGCACGTCGCGCCCGCGGAAGTCGGCGGGGTCGTGCAGGCGGTTGTACACCTTGCCCATCTCCTCGCCGGTCACCCCGAGCCGGCGGAAGTCGCCACTCCGGCCGATCGCCACGAGCACCGCCCGGGCGCGTCGCGTGCCGCCGCCGTGGAGCCGCACGTGGAGCAGCCCGTCGCGGCGCTCCACGCGCTCCGCGCGCGCGTGCGTGACGCCGATGCCGGCGGCCGCGACCTGCGCGCGCAGCTCCTCGATCAGCGGCTCCTTCACGTCGGCGCGTACCTGAAGTGCTCCCTCGGGCCGAAGGTCGAGCGGGTAGGTGAAGATGGGCTTCGCCTTCGGGAAGTGGACGAGCGTGGCGAACGGCTCGTTGACCTCGAGCACGTCGGCGTCGAGCCCGAGGCGCCGCGCCTCCATGGCCGCCGCCATCCCGGACACCCCCGCGCCGAGCACGAGGACGTCGCGGATCAGCTCCCCGGGCGGGGCGGCCGCTCGGGCTCGGTCCTCGCGAGCGGCGAGCTCGCGGTGGATCGCCCGCATCGCGCGCACGCCCGAATCCAGCGCGAACTTGAGCAGAGGGATCCCGCGCAGGTCGCCGCTCACGTAGAGCCCGGGCACGTTCGTGCGGCCGTCGGCGTCGGTGACCGGCAGCGGCTCGACGCCGCCCGCGGGCTCGTCGAGATGGAGCCAGCGTGCGTAGCGGGTGAGGAGCGAGGGCATGGGGCTCCGGGTGGGTGCCGCTCGAGCGGTACGGCCGGGACGGGCGGGCGAGGCGGCCCGATCCGCGCCGCCGCGTGGCGGGGAGCTTACGGGACCCCGCCCCCCGGGTGTGACCGGCGGCGGTCCCGGCTCGCGAACGAACGTCTCCCGACTGGACAGCGCCCGGCCGGGCCGCTACACCCCGCAGCACCATGGGCCCCGCCTCGACTCCCGCACTCCTCCGGCGGCTCGCGGCTCCGGCGGCGGGGCTCCCGCGCACGTTCTGGGTGCTGTGGGCGGGCATCTTCGTCAACCGCTGCGGGAGCTTCGTGGTGCCGTTCCTCGCCGTCTACCTGACGCGCGAGCGCGGGCTGCCGGTGGCCACCGCGGGGCTCGTCGCGGCCGCCTTCGGTGCCGGCTCGGCGGTGGCGAGCGCGCTCGGCGGCTGGCTCGCGGACCACGTCGGCCGCCGCACGACCATGGTCGGAGCCCTCGTCCTCGGCGGGCTCGGGATGATGGCGCTCGGCTTCGCACGGGAGCTCGCGCACATCCTGACGGGCACGTTCCTTGTGGCGCTGGTGGGGGAGTGCTACCGGCCGGCGATGCAGGCGGCGGTCGCGGACCTGGTGGGCCCGGCCGACCGGGTGCGGGCGTTCGCGCTCCTCTACTGGGTCATCAATCTCGGCTACTCGGTCGGCCTGCTGCTCGGGGGCGTGCTGGCGTCGAGCTCGTTCCTGTGGCTGTTCCTGGGCGACGGCCTCACGAGCGTCCTGTTCGGGCTCATGGCGTGGCGGCTGGTGCCCGAGACGAGGCCGGCCGCGGGGACGGCGCCGGGGCCGGGCGGTGGGCACGGCTTCCTGCGCGGCTTTCTCGCGCCCTACCGGGATCGCCCGTTCCTGGCGTTCGTCCTCCTGAGCGTGCTCGTGCTGCTCATCTTCATGCAGCACGTGGCCGCGCTGCCGGTGGAGATCGCCGCGCGTGGGGTGCCGAGCACGTGGCTCGGGTTCGTGCTCGGCCTGAACGGCATCGTCATCGTGCTCGTCCAGCCGTTCCTCGCGCCCGCGCTGGCCCGCCTCGACCACTCGCGAACGCTCGCCGCGGGGGCGGTGCTGGTCGGGCTCGGCTTCGGGCTCAACGCGGTGGCCCGCGACGTCCCGGGGTTCGCCGCCGGGGTGGTGGTGTGGACGGTGGGGGAGATCCTGGTGCTGCCGGTCGCGAACGCCGTCGTCGCCGACCTCGCCCTGCCCGCGATGCGCGGCCGCTACCAAGGCGCGTTCGGGTTGAGCTTCGGCGTCGCGGCGTTCGTGGCGCCGCTCGCGGGCAACGCCGTGCTCCAGCACCTGGGCAGCGCCGCGCTCTGGATCGGCTGCCTCGCGCTCGGCGTGCTCGTCGCGCTCGGGCAACTCGCGCTGGCGCCGAGGCTGCGGCGGCTCCGCCAGGTGCGGCTCTCCGCTTCGGTCACGTCCGCGACGTGACCCGCCGCAGGGCGCTCCCACCGGCGATCGCAGGGTGCCGGGGAACTCGCGTCGCGCCAGCGATGGGTTGAGTTGTGCGGCGAAGCTGGTTGGAACCGGGGTCCCTGGCGGTGTCCGCCCCGGGCCGCGTCGAATCACCCAGTATTCGGCCTGCCCACAAGCTTCACCGCACAGGCTCTGCCAGGCGCCACCAGGCGGTGAACTGGCGAGCCGCGTGGCTGTCGGCCTGGCTCACGCTGACCAGGCCGTTCTCCGGGCGTCACGGCGGCGGCACGCCGGCCCTGCGTGCCGGGCTCGGCGACCGCCCGCTCCCCGTGCGCGAGCAGCTCCGCACGCGGCGCTTCACCGGGCGCATCCACCTGCCGGAGCGCTGGGCCGGCTCCCACCGTGGCGAGGTCCGCACCGCACCGCTCGCCAACGAGCGACTCCCATCGGCTCAGGCTCGGCCGCTGAACGGGCTCCCGCCACCCCGCCGGCGCGTCTCCGTGCTCCCAGGCCAACGATCCTCGCCGCACGACAATTGCGTTTCGCATCCGCGACACTTTTTTCACCCTGGCCGAACGCATCGCTGCTCGGTTGTTCGGGTTCGGCTACACATTGATATGGGAATCGCAGCGATCACGAGTTACCATTTCATTCCCAACTGCGCCGAGCTTGAGCGATGGCTCGTGTCCCCCCTGCGGAATCGACGGCGCGGTGTCGCGTCATTCCTCATCTCTCTCCACGCCCCACGGCGGCCACTCCGAGGAACTCATGCCCGCATCCGCTCCGCGCACTTGCTCCGCCGCACCCATGCTCCGCCGCGTCACGCAGCGCTTCCTGCTCTCCACCGTGACCCTTCTCTCGTTCACGGTCGCTGCGACCGCGCAGACGATCTACGTGGACAACCAGAAGGCGACCGCCTCGGATGCCGGCCCCGGCAGCGAGATGGTGCCGTACAGGACCATCCTGGCCGCAGTCACGGCGCACAACGGCCCCGGCGTCACGGTGATCGTGAATCCCGGCGTCTACCGCGAGCAGATCAGTGTGCCGGGCTCGGGCTCGGCGGGGCTCCCGTACGTGATCCGCGCGAACGGCTCCGGCACGGTGATCGACGGATCGGACGACCTCTCCGGCACCGGCAACTGGGCCGCCACCACCGGCACCGAGTTCCTCGCCGCCGGCGTCACCTGGGCCCCCGCCCAGGTGTTCGTGGATGGCGCTCGGCTCGGGGCCAGCGCCGCCGCGCCCGGCAGTCTGCCGGCGAACTCGTTCGGCTACGTCGCCGGGCAGGGCCTCCACGTCAACCTCGGCGGGGCCAACCCCGGCGCGCACGAGGTCGCGGCGAGCCGCCGGAGCGTCGCCTTCACGATGTCGAACCGCTCGTTCGTGACCATCTCCGGCTTCACCATCCAGCGCACGAACGACCGCGGCATCAACATGCACACCTGCGCCGACGTCGAGATCTCGGGCAACACGGTGCAGTTCGCGGCCAGCTACGGCATCCAGGCCATCAACTCGCAGCGCATGCTCATCCAGGGCAATGTCTCAACCGACAACGTGCTGCACGGCATCGGCCTCACCGCCGGGACCACCGCGAGTACGGTTCGCAACAATGAGTGCACCCGCAACGCGCATCCCGCCGTGCGCCAGTCGAACGGCATCTACCTCTTCGGCGCCCCGGGCAACACGCTCGAGGGGAACAACGCGCACCACAATCAGGACACCGGCTTCCAGTTCAACGGCGGCTCGAACGACTGCCTCTCGCGCAACAACCGCTCGTGGGCGAACGGCGATCACGGCTTCGACCACCTCGCGACCAGCAACGTCATCCACGTGCACGACGTGGCGTTCGGCAACTGGTTGGACGGGTTCTCGTTCGAAGGCAACTCACCGGGCGGCCAGGTGCACAACAGCATCTCGGTGGACAACGGCATCGTCGCGAGCGGCCACGACCTGTGGGTGGACACGGGCTCGTTCGCGGGCTTCGTCTCGAATCACAACCTGTTCTGGAATTCGACGTTGCAGCCGATCATCCGTATCGGTACCACGACGCACGCGACGCTCGGCACGCACCAGGCGGCCTCGGGACTGGACCTGAACTCGGTGCAGGCGGACCCGCTGTTCGTGAACGCGGCCGCGGGCGACCTGGCGCTCGGCCTCGGTTCGCCGGCGATCGACGCGGCGAACTCCGGCGCGCCCCACTGGCCCGCGACCGATGCGAACGGGGCCGGCCGCGTGGACGTCGCAAGCGTGCCGAACACGGGCATGGGCCCGGTGGCGTTCGCGGACATGGGTGCGTTCGAGCACGTGCCGGCCGGCCAGGCGCCGGTCGTCACGAGCCCGGCGCACGTCAAGGTGCTGCGCGGCGGACTCGTCGCGTTCCGGGTCACCGCGCACGATCCGGACGGCGAGCGGATCCGCTCCTTCTTCATGGACCGCTCCGGGCTCCCGCCGCGCGCGCTGGCCACGTTCGTCACCAGCCGTGACCGCAGCCAGGGCGCCTTCCTGTGGGCCACGCTATCCACTCCCGCCGGCGACTATCTGGTGCGATTCATCGCCCGCAACGGGGAGGAGGGCTCGTCCCTCACCCGCATCACGATCATGCCGAGGCATGGGATGGAGGAGACCGCGGAGTCGGAGGCCATCTTCACCGGCCCGCTCGCGCTCTCGCATGGCTTCCCGAACCCGGCACCGGAGGAGATCCACTTCACGCTCTCGCTCCCCGAGGCCGGGGACGTGGAATGGGGCGTCTACGACATGCAGGGCCGCGAGATCTTCTCTGAGTCGCGCTTCGAGGCGCCCGGGCACGCGCTGCTCCAGTGGACCGGCCGTGATCGCAGCGGCCGCAAGGCCCCCACGGGCATCTACTTCGCGAGGGTGAAGGCGGGCGGCTCGCAGTTCGTGCGCAGGATCGTGCGCTTCTAGCCGGGCACGCATGTCGTGAGTCGGCGACGGCCGGGCGGATCCCGCCCGGCCGTCGCCGTTCCGACGGCGGCCGCGTTCCCGCGCGTGACGTCGCACATCCCGTTCCCCGGTTCAGCGCCGCGCAACGAAGTCGCGCGAGGCCGAATCCCAGGTCGAGCGCGATCGTGGTCCGCACGACCTCGCGATCGCCACGCCCGATGCGCGGGCGACGTGTCGCATCGCCGCGTGCGAGCGCAGATGGATGCTGCGCAGCGTGCCGCGACTCCCTTATTATTGCCAATGTCCATGCATGCCCCGCCCGCTCACGGAGCGAGGCGGAGCGTGCCGCATGCCTCCGCGCGGGCGACCACCCCCGTTCCGTCGCGCGGCGCCGCACCCGGGATCCCCATGCCGCTCGCGGTCCGTTCCGCAGCACGCCGATCACGCGCCGGTCGAAGCACCGTCCTCCGGTGCGTGTTGGCCCTTGCGTCGCTCGCCTTGGGCCACGCGGCGCAGGCACAGACGTTCGTCGTGAACAACCAGCACCCGGCGGCCTCGGACTCCGGCCCCGGCAGCGAGACCCAGCCGTACCGCACGATCCAGGCGGCGATCACCGCACGCAAGGGCCCCGGCATCACCATCCTCGTGCACCCCGGCAGCTACCCGGAGCAGATCAGCATCCCCGCCTCGGGCGCGCCCGGGAACCCCTACGTCCTCCGCGCCAGCGGACCGGGGGTCGTCCTCGAGGGCTCGGAGGACCTGAGCGGCGGGGGCGTCTGGGAGGAGATGGACGACGAGGTCTACTTCACCGGCGCCGTGAACTGGTCCCCCAAGCAGGTGTTCGTGGACGGCGTCCGGCTCTCGCTCTCGACCGCGGCGCCCGCGGAGCTCCCCGAGAGCTCGTTCGTCTACGTGAGCGGCGCGGGGCTCTACGTGAACCTCGGCGGCGCGGATCCGGGGGCGCACGAGATGCGCGTGAGCAAGAGGAACAACGGCTTCACGCTATCCTCGCGCTCGTTCGTGACGCTCCAGGGATTCGAGGTCCTGCGCTCGAACGACCGCGGTATCAATCTCCACTCCTGCGCGGACGTCGTCATCGCCGAGAACACGGTCCGGTTCACGAGCGGCACGGGGATCCACGCCAACAACTGCCAGCGCCTGACCGTCGAGCGCAACCGTTCGAGCGACTCCGGCATGCACGGCATCGCGCTCACCGCGGGCACGAACACGAGCACGATCCGTGACAACGAGTGCGCCCGCAACGTCCATCCGACGGTCCGGCTCGGGAACGGCATCTACCTCTTCGGCGCGCCGGGGAACGTGCTCGAGCGGAACGACCTGGACCACAACCAGGACAGCGGCGTGCACTTCGGCGCCGGCGCGGACACCTGCCGCTCGACCAACAACCGCTCGTGGGCGAACGGCGACCACGGCTTCGACCACCTCCAGGCCGCGGGCACGCTGCACGTCCACGACCTGGCCTACGGCAACTACAAGGACGGCTTCTCGTTCGAGGGGGTCTCGCCGAACTCGAAGCTCTACAACAGCCTCTCGGTGGACAACGGGCTCACCCAGAACCGCTACGACCTGTGGATCGAGGCCCCGGCCCTGCCCGGCTTCGAGTCCGACCACAACCTGTTCTGGAACTCGAACTCGCAGCCCATCATCCGCGTCGGCTCGACGGTCCACGCCACGCTCGCCACGCACCAGGCCTCGGGGCTCGACGCGCACTCGATCCAGGCCGCCCCGGCCTTCGTGGCGCCGGTCTCGGGCGACTTCACGCTCGCGCCCGGCTCGCCGGCGATCGACGCCGCGCACTCCGGCGTCACGCACTGGCCGGCTACAGACGCGCTCGGCCGGGTGCGCGTGGACGATCCCCAGGTCGCGAACAGCGGGGCGGGGCCGGTCCCGTTCGCGGACCTGGGGCCGTTCGAGCGGCTCGTGGTGGACTCGGCGCCGCTCGTCGCGAGCCCGAGCCTCGCCCGGGCGAGCTGGGGCGGCACCGTCTCGTTCACGGTCGCCGCGAGCGATCCCGACGGCGACCCCATCCTCGGGCTCGTCATGGTCCCGGTCCGCATGCCCCCCGGCCACGGCGCCACGTTCACTCCCGATCCGGACAATCGAGGCGGGACGTTCACCTGGGTGGCCGGCCAGGTGCCGGCCGGGAACTACCTCGTCGAGTTCCTCGCCACGAACGCGATGAGCGGCTCGTCCCGCACGCCCATCGAGCTGCTGCCCCCGATCGAGCGGCCCGAGGCGCCGCACACGGACGAGCCGCCGGGCGAGACCTCCGCGCCCGTGGACGAGGTACCGGCCACGCAGGCCGGGCCGCTCGTGTTCGCGCACCTGGTCGCGGCGGCGGTCGAGCTGGAGTGGGTGATCCACGACTTGCAGGGCCGGCTCGTGTGGTCCGAATCGCGGCGCGTCGCGGCCGGACCGCTGCGCCTGCGCTGGGACGGGCTCGATCGGAACGGCGTACCGGCCGCGCGCGGCGTGTACTTCGCGCGCATCCGGCTCGGCGACGCGAGTTTCGTCCGCCGCATCGTGCGCTTCTAGGCTCGGCGGGCGGCTCGCCGCGCCGACCGGCACGCGAAGAACGCCGTTGTCGCGGCTTCCGGGACCGCGCTACTCTCGCGGCGTCCACGAGCCCGCAGCGGATCCGCGACCCGGAGCCGGTTCCGCGCGAGCGCTCCGTTCACGCCGGTGGCCCGGACGAGGAAAGGGCAGCCCCGATGCCGCTGCGCCGCCGACGCGCTCCGCCCGCCCTGCGCCACGGGAGCTCCGTGAGTGCGGTAGCATGCTGAAGCGCTGGGCGTGGACGCTGCTCGCGTCGGCCGCCGCGCTCGCGCCGGCGCGGTCGGCGGCGGCGCCGCGGCTCGAAGTGTCGCCTGCGCGCTTCGACGTGGAGCTGCCGGCGGGCGGACGGACCACCGCGCTCCTCTCGCTCCGGAACCCGGGCGACGCCGTCCTCGAGCTGACGCTCTCGGTCCGCGACGGCCGGCTCGCGCCCGCGGCGGCGGCCGGCTCCGCGACGTTCCCGACCGCCGCGCGCACGCCCGGAGGGATCCCCACGGGCGGCGGGGCGGAGCCCCCGGCCCGCGCCACGGCCCCGTGGGCGTCCGGGCCCGGGCCGTTCGCGCCGCCCGCGGCCCCGGGCGCCCCGCGCGCGGCGAGTGCCGCGCTCCGCGTGCTCCTCCTTCACTGCGGCGGCGAGGTCACCGGGCTTCGGGCCCAGCTAGAGGCCTTCCCCGAGCTCCAGGCGGTGGACGTCTGGGACCTCTCCACGGCCCCCGTGCCGCCCGCCACCCTCGCGGGCTACCAGGCGGTGCTCGTCGCGGTCAACACGTCGGTGTTCGACCCCGACCTCCTCGGCGACGCGCTCGCCGACTATCGCGATGCCGGCGGCGGCATCGTGCTCACGCTCGCCTCGTTCGTCCGCGGCTACGAGGTGCGGGGCCGGATGCTGCTCGAGTCCTACTCCCCGTTCCTGCTCGCGAGCGGCTCGGTGACCGCCGCCGACCTGGGCGCCCACGACGCCGGCGACCCCATCCTCGCCGCCGTCGGGAACCTGCGCGGCGTGCTGCTCGCCGACCCGCTCGTCGCTCCCGGCGCCCGGCTCATCGCGAGCTGGTCGCACGGCCACCCGCTCGTCGCGACGCGGCCGGGGATCGTGGGGCTCAACCTGTTCACGGCGCTCCCGGGCTACGCCTCGGGGGACGTCGCCGTGCTGCTCCGGAACGCGCTCCTCTGGAGCGCCGGGCGCTCGCCGTGGCTGCGTCCGCCGGTCCATCGCGTCTCGCTCCCGCCCGGCGGCGAGTCCCTGCTCGAGCTCGTGTTCGACGCCGACGGGCTGGGGGCCGGTGGCTACGCGTCCGAACTCGTGCTCACGCCCGGCGATCCCGCCCTGGCCGAGCTGCGCCTCCCGGCGAGCCTCGTGGTGCGCGGCGCGCCGGCCATGAAGCTCACCGGCGGCGAGGGGCTCGTGGAGTCGGTGCGCATCTTCGGCCTCCAGGGCGAGGAGACCCAGCATCGCCTGGTCGTCGGCGAGCCCGCCCCAGACACCATGCTGCTCGATCTGCGGGTCGAGGGCGACTACGGCGACGGCGGCGAGTTCGCGAGCGTCTCGGTCGAGGGCACCACGGTCGCGTTCGCCGGGCAGGTGGGCGTGGACTGCCAGCCCGCGCTCCGCACGGTCACGCTGTTGCCACCGCTCGTCCGCCGACTGCTCGCCGACGGCGTGGTGGACGCCACGGTGCGCAACACCGACCTCGTGGACCCGCTGTGCGAGACGAACCGCCACACCGTCCGGCTGCGCTTCGATCGGCCCCCGGACCCGATCGAGACGGGCTCGGTGTTCGTGGGCGCGATCGGGTCCGGGTCGCTGCACGTGCGGAACACCGGGAGCGACGTGCTCGTGCTCGGCGCGCTCCGCTCGAGCGACCCGGCATTCGCGCCCGACCGCGACTCGCTGTCGGTGGCGCCCGGCCGCAGCTCGAGCGTTCGCATCCGCTTCACGCCGGCGGCGGTCGGCGAGGCTTCGGCGACGCTCTCGTTCGAGTCGAACGACCCGCTGTCGCCCGCCGTGACACTCCGGCTCCACGGACACGGACTGCCGCCGCCCGACGTGGACCTCCAGCCGGGCGGGATCGCGGCCGACGTCGCGGTGGGCGGCTTCGCCCGGCGCGTGGTCGAGCTCGCGAACACAGGTGAGTCGCCGCTCACGTTCCGCGTGCGCGCACGGAGCGCCGTGCGCGCCGGGGCCGGGCCGCGCGGCGGACCGGTCGGGGCGGTCGGCCGCGGCCGCGCGGCCCTGCCCGCGGGTCCGTTCCCGGCCTCCCCCGGCCTTCCGGAGACGGCGTCGCGGGCGGGGGAGGAGCCGGCCGGAGCGCCGTCCGCCGGGCTGCCCGGCGAGTCCGCGGAGGCTCCCCGCTCCGATCGGGCGGGCGCGCTCGCGCCGCGCCCCACGGCCGCGATGGCGATGCCCGGAGCGGGCGTGCTGCTGCTCCAGGACGTCGCGCCCTGGGCGACGCTCGCGCACGAGACGGTGCTCTCCGGCGAGGGCGTGGCGTTCGAGCGCGCGGGCTCGGCCGCGCTCGACACGCTGGACCTCGGCCGATTCTCGCTCGTCATCGTCGCCGCCGACCAGCCCACACAGACCTACCTCCAGCTTCGCGACCACGCCGAGCAGCTCGAGGACTACGTGGGGGCCGGCGGCGTGCTCGAGGTGCACGCCGCCGGGTGGGGCTTCAGCGCCGGCGACGCCTCGCAACTCCTGCTCCCGGGCGGCGTCGGCGTCCACCGCCAGACCTCGGACTTCGACCACGTCGCGCTCCCCGACCACCCGCTCGTCGAGGGCGTGCCGGCCACGATCTCGGGGACGTCGCCGAGCCACGCCTGGTTCTCGGGCCTCCCGGGCTCGGCCGAGGTCGTGGTGCGGGACGACTTCGGCTTCCCGGTGCTCGCGGTCTACGCGCTGGGGCGCGGCATGGTCCTCGCCACCGGCCAGACGCTGGAGTTCGCCTTCGCGCACGGCCAGGCCTCGGGGCCGATCCTCACCAACATGATCCGCTACTCGCTGGCGGGCACTCCGCAGTGGCTCACGTTCACGCCCGCGGCGGGCGTGCTCCCGCCCGGCGGCAGGCTGCCGATCGAGGTCACGTTCGACGCCACCGACCTGGACGGTGGCGCCTACGAAGGGGATCTGCTCGTCGCGAGCGACGACCCGGACGAGCCGGTACGCGCCGTATCGGCGAGCCTGCGCGTGAGCGGTGCGCCCGATCTCGACGTGCTCGGCCGCACCGTCATCGTCGAGTCGCGCGCGGCCTACATCGTGAACGGCGCGCTCACCACGCACCGGCTGCTGATGAACCGTCCCCCGGGCACACCGGTGGCGATCGAGCTCGAGATCTCGGGCGACTTCAACAACACCGGTGAGGACGCCACGCTCTCGGTCGAGGGCTTCACGCTGGGTGTGCTGGGCCCGATCCCGGGCGACTGCCCGATCGGCCGGCGCGTGTTCGTGCTGTCCCCGTTCCTCGCCGACCGCGTGCTCGCCGACGGCGTGCTCGAGGTGCAGGTGCAGAACACCGTGCTCGTGGACCCGGCCTGCGCCCTGAACCACCACCGCGTGCGGGCCGCGCACGTGGAGTCGCCGTTCCCGCTGCGCTTCGCCGACACGTTCACGGGCGGCTGCGACGCGCGCGGGTTCCTGGTGCGGAACCGCGGCACCGAGCCGCTCGTGGTCCACGGCGTGACGACCGCGCCGGGCTCGTTCCGCGCGGATCCCGCGGCGTTCACCGTGCTGCCGCGCCACGAGCACGTGCTGACGGTGGAGTTCTGCCCCGAGGCCGCCGGGTTCGCCCTGGGTCAGGTCTCGCTCACGAGCAACGACCCCGACACGCCCGCGGCGAGCCTCGTCCTCGCGGGCACCGCGCGCGCCGCCCCCGTGCTGGCGCTGGAGGGGGTGACGCTCGCCGCGGACCTGCTCGCGGGCGAGCGTGAGACCCGCGCGATCGCGGTGCGGAATGCGGGCGGTTCGCCGCTCGAGCTGCGCTTCCTGGCGCGCGCCGGTCTCCGGCTGCCGGCGGCCCCGGCGGCCGTGGCGGCCGACGCGGGCGCGGGCCCCTCCGCGGGCGCCGGCCCGGAGGGCCGTCGCGCCGCGCGCGTCGAGCCCGCCGCCCTGCCTCCGCCACGGGCGCGAACCGCCGGCGCCCAAGTGCTGATCGTCGAGGACCACGCCCCCTGGGGCCGGCTCCTCAACGAGACGCTGCTCGACTCGATGGGCGTCGCCTGGGACCGGGTCTCCGCCGCGGAGCTCGCCGCGACCGACCTCACGGGCTACGCCGTCGTGCTCCTTGCGGGCGACCAGGGCACGCTGACCTATGCGCTCCTCGGCGGCCAGGCGGCACGCCTCGCGACCTATGTGGAGGAGGGCGGGACGCTCGAGGCGCACCTCGCCGGCTGGGGCTCGAACCTGGGCGACGCCTCGCTCCTGCCACTGCCCGGCGGCGTGGGTGTGCGGCTCCGGCTCACGGTCCGGAACCACGTGCTCGCGCCGACGCATCCGCTGCTCGCGGGCGTCCCCGACCCGTTCACGGGCACGTTCGCGAGCCACGGGTTCCTGGTCGGGCTGCCCGCCGGCGCGCTGGCGCTGGCGCGCGACACCGAGGGCGGCGTGACGCTCGCCGAGTACGCGCTGGGCGCCGGCCGGGTGCTCGTGGGCACGCAGCCGTTCGAGTACGGGCTCGCCACCGGCCAGCCGGCGGGGACCATCCTGCGCAACCTGCTTCCGTACGCGCTCGCCGGCGCGGGCGGCTGGCTCGAGCTGGGCACGCGCCGGGCCACGCTCGCCCCGGGCGACTCGCTCCTGCTCACGGCGACGCTCGAGACGGCGTTGCTCGGGCCGGGTGCGTATGCGGGCGAGGTCCAGGTCACGAGCAACGACCCGCGGGCGGCGTTCCATGGCATCCCGGTGGAACTGCGCGTGGCGAACGTGCCCGCTTCGTTCCGGCTCGAGCGCCGCGGGCTCGACGGCGATCGCGGCGGGCGGACGCTCGCGGTGTCGCTCGCGCTCCCCGTGCCCCACGACGTCTCCGGCGTGCGGCTCACGAGCGTGCGCCTGAATGGCGTGCCGGCCGACACGGCGCGCGCGCACGCCGACCGTGGCGGCGGCGATGACGATGACCTCGCGGCGGGGGCTGGTTCGCTCCGCGGCCCCGAGGAGGAGGACGACCGCGACGGCCACCCGCGCCGGCTCCGGCTCCGCTTCGATCGCGACGCGGTGCTCGCGACTCTGGGCCCCGGACCCGGGATCCTGCTCGCGCTCTCGGGTGCGCTCGCCGGCAACGACCGCTTCCTCGGGCGCGACACGCTCACGCTCGAGCGGGGCGGGCGCGATACGGACGACGACGACGACGACGTCGCCTCCGGCGGAGCGGCCGGCCCCGCCGCGGCGGCCTCCCTGCCCGCGGTGGCCTCACTCCGGCTGGGCCCGAACCCGGTCGCGGAAGGGCCGCTCCGGCTGGAGCTCGCGCTGGCGCGCGCTGGCGAGACCCGGGTCGAGGTGTTCTCGCTCGAGGGCCGGCTCGTGCGCACTCTCGCCGGCGGCGGGCGGGGCGCGGGTGTCCACCGGCTCGAGTGGGACGGCCGCGACCGCGCGGGGCGGCGGGCGCCGGCCGGTGTCTACCTGGTGCGCGTCCGGGCCCCCGGCCTCGCGGTCGTGCGGCGCGTGATGCGCCTGCTCTGACTCCCGGGCGGCCGCCGGGGCCGCGCCGGCCGGCCCGGCCCGGTCCCGTCCGCGCCGCCGCCGCAGGTTCGCGCTCAACGCCGGCGCCTCGCGCGCCGAAAACCCGAACGAGGCGCGCGGTACGGTCCGCGCCCCGGGGAGGAGCGCGATGGACCCGATCTGGACTTGGCTGCTCGTGGGCGCGGCTCTCATCGTGGCCTGGCCGGCGCTCCGTGACGTGGCGGCGCGGCTGGTCCTCTCGCGCTACCGCTCCCCGGCGGTCCACGAGCAGCCGGAGACGATCTCCCTCGTCCGCGTGCGCGAGCCGCGCTGGCGGGACCCTCACGCGTTCGCCGCCTCCGACCGCGAGCTCGCCGCCGCGGGTTTCGCCGAGGCCGGCACCTACGTCGTGCACGAGATGCCGGAGCTCACGCTCGCGCTCTACGCGCTCCCGGCCGAGCGCGCCTACGCCGTGCTCTACGACCATCCGCGCTCGGGCGCGTGGGCCGAGATCGTGACGCGCTACGAGGACGGCGCGCTCGCCTGCTTCACCACGCTCGAGGCCCTGGAGGTGGAGCTGCCCGAGGGCTCGCTGCACGTGGCCGCCCCGGGCACGCCGCTCGGCGCGCTGTGGAAACGGATGCGCGCCGAGCGGCCGGCCCGCCCGATGCGGACCTGCTCGCGCGCCGAGGCCGCGCGCGACTTCGAGCGCGCCTACGCCGAGTCCATGGCACGCCACCGGAGCCGCGCGGTCACGGGAGCGCCCGCGCCCGAAGCGCTCGGCCGGGCCGCGTAGCGCGGATCAGCCCGCCGCCGGGGACGGGCGCGCTCCCCGGCGCCGCCACGCCAGGTAGGCCGGGACGCCGGCCGCGATCGCGAGCAGGCCGAGCAGCGACTCGCGTGGCGCGGCGCGCAGCGTGTTCGCCGTGAGGAGTGCCATCGCCAGCACGAACAGCGCCGGCAGCCAGGGCCAGCCCCAGGCCCGGTAGGGGCGCGGCGCCTCGGGCCGCGTGGCGCGCAGGCGGAAGACCGCGAGGCCCGCGGCCACGTGGAACAGCACCCCGCCGAACGTGACGTAGGTGAAGAGCTGCGTGTAGCTGCCGGTGAGCGCGAGAACGGCCGCGATCGCGCTCTGCAGCCACAGCGCGGTCACCGGCGTGCGCCAGCGCGGGTGGATGGTGGCCACGCCGCGGAAGAACAGGCCGTCGGCCGCCATGGGCTGGTAGATGCGCGAGGAGTAGAGGAGTGTTGCCGACAGGCAGCCGAACGCCGAGACCGCCACCGCCGCCGTCACCGCCCGCGCGACGGACTCGCCGAACAGGGCGCGCGCCGCCGCCTCCGCCGCCCGGGTCGTTCCGGCGAGCTCGCGCACGTCGAGCGCGCGCAGGTAGACCACGTTGAGGAGCGCGTAGACGGCGATCACCACGAGCACGCCGGCGATGAGCCCGCGCGGCAGGTCGCGCCGCGGGTCGCGCACCTCGCCCGCGGAGAACGTGAGCGCGTACCAGCCGTCGTAGGTCCACAAGGTGGCGATGAGCGCCACGCCGAGCGGCGCGAGCAGCGCGAGCGGCGCGGCGGGGAGCGGCTCGGCCCACGCGGGGCTGGCCGCTGCGGGCACGGCGAGGCCGCCCACGACTAGTGCCGCGACAGCGGCCAGCTTGGCGAGCGTGAGCAGGTTCTGGATCCCGGCGCCCTGACGCACGCCGAAGTGGTTGACGGCGGTGAGGAACAGGATCGCGAGCACCGCCGCCGCCTGGGCGCCGCTCACGCGCAGCACGCCCAGCTCGAGCAGCGTGCGCTCGCCCGCGAACGCCGGCACGAGCGCGCCCAGGTACTCGCCGAAGCCCACCGCGATGGCGGCGTTGCCGCCGGTCATGATCACGAGCAGGCAGGTCCAGCCGTAGAGGAAGCCGGCGAGCGGACCCCACGCCTCGCGCAGGAAGTGGTAGAGACCGCCCGCGCGCGGGAACATCGCCCCGAGCTCGGCGTAGGCGAGCGCGCCCGCGAGCACGAGCAGCCCGCCCAGGAGCCAGGCCGCGATCGCCAGCGCGGGGCTCGGGAGCGCGCGCGCCACGTCGCCGGCGGCGAGGAAGATGCCGGTGCCGATCACGGCGCCCACGGTGAGCGAGGTCCCGTCCCAGGCGGTGAGCTCGCGGCGGAGCGCGGGCTCGCCGGTCCCGGGGGCCGGCGTGGCGGAGGACGTGGGGGCGCGTTCCATGCGCGGCGCAATCTGACACGCGCGCACCGCGCGCGCCACGGCCGCGGACCGCCGGCCGCGATCGTGGCGCGGGCGGCGCCGAGGTCGCGGCACCGGCGCGGGCCCCGCCGCGCCCGTCCCCGGCGCGCGCCGCGCTCGCCGGTTCCCCGTGTCGCGCGCCCCGCCCGGCCATTGACACCCGCCCGCGGGGTGCGTTCCACTGCCCGCTCCGCGCGCCGCACGCACGCCCGCGTGCCGCGTCCCGACCTCCACACCCAGGACCGCGCCCGCATGAACCGCCTGCCGTCCGTGCTGCTCGCTCTCCTCATTGCCACGGGCGCGGCGGACGCCGCCGCCGCGCCGGCCGCCCCGAAGCCCGAACGTGGACGCAGGCCGGCCGCGAAGCCGGCGGGCAAGCACGTGGCGGCCACGTTCGCCGGGCTCAAGTTCCGCTCCATCGGACCCGCCTTGAACTCGGGCCGCATCACGGACCTCGCGATCCACCCGGCGGACAAGCGCGCGTGGTACGTGGCCACGGCGTACGGCGGCGTGTGGAAGACCACGAACGCCGGCACCTCGTTCACACCCATCTTCGACGACCAGGGCACCTCGAGCATCGGCTGCGTCACGCTCGCGCCGAACCGCCCGCTCACCGTGTGGGTGGGGAGCGGCGAGAACAACAGCCAGCGGAGCGTGGGCTGGGGCGATGGGGTCTACCGATCGGACGACGGCGGGAAGACGTGGAGCAACCTGGGGCTCAAGGCGAGCGAGCACATCGGCTCCATCGTCGTCCACCCCACGGACCCGGACGTCGTCTGGGTGGCGGCGCAGGGGCCGCTCTGGTCGGGCGGCGGCGAGCGCGGCGTCTACAAGACCACGGACGGCGGGAAGACCTGGAGGCGCACGCTGCACGTGGACGAGTGGACCGGCGCGAACGAGGTGCACCTCGACCCGCACGACCCGCGCGTGCTCTACGCCAGCACCTACCAGCGCCACCGTCGCGTCTGGACGCTCATCGACGGCGGGCCGGGCTCGGGCATCTGGAAGAGCGTGGACGGCGGCGAGACCTGGAAGAAGCTCACGAACGGGCTCCCGTCGGGCGAGATGGGGCGCATCGGCCTGGTCGTGCCGCGCACCGAGCCGAACGTCGTGGTGGCCACGATCGAGGCCGCGCGCGACGAGCGCGGCACGTACCGCTCGGAGGACGGCGGCGCGAACTGGGAGAAGCTCAACGACTACCTGTCTTCGAGCCCGCAGTACTACCAGGAGCTGATGGCCGATCCGAGCCTGCCGGGGCGGCTCTACCTCATGGACACGTTCCTGCAGACCTCCGACGACGGCGGCCGCACCTGGCGGCGTGCGGGGGAGAAGAACAAGCACGTGGACAACCACGCGCTGTGGGTGGATCCGGACGACTCCCGCCACGTGCTCGTGGGCTGCGACGGCGGCCTCTACGAGAGCTTCGACCGCTGCGCCACGTACGTGTTCTTCCCGAACCTGCCCATCACCCAGTTCTACAAGCTGGCGGTGGACGAGGCCCGGCCTTTCTACAACGTCTATGGCGGCACGCAGGACAACGCCACCTGGGGCGGTCCCTCGCGCACGAACAATGACCACGGCATCCGCAACGCGGACTGGTGGTACGTGCTCGGCGGCGACGGCTTCCAGCCGCGCATCGACCCCAAGGACCCCGACATCGTCTACGGCAGCTACCAGCACGGCGAGCTCTATCGCTTCGACCGGCGGAGCGGCGAGCGCACCGAGATCCAGCCGCAGCCCGAGCCGGGCGAGCCGCCGAGCCGCTGGAACTGGGACAGCCCGCTCATCATCAGCCCGTTCTCGAACACACGGCTCTACTTCGCCTCGCAGCGCGTGTACCGCTCGGACGACCGCGGCGACACCTGGCGGCCCGTGAGCCCCGACCTGACGCGCGGCGTCGACCGCAACCGGTTGAAGGTCATGGGCCGGGTCTGGAGCATGGACGCCATCGCGAAGAACGCCTCCACGAGCTTCTACGGGAACATCGTCTGGCTGGACGAGTCGCCGCTCCGGGAGGGCCTGCTGGTCGTGGGCACGGACGACGGCGCGATCCAGGTGAGCGAGGACGGCGGCCGGCACTGGCGCGCGATCACCTCGTTCCCGGGCGTGGGTGAGTACCCCTACGTCTCGCGCGTCGTGCCGTCGCGCTTCGACGCCCGCACGCTCTACGCCACGTTCGACCGCCACAAGATCGGCGACCTCAAGCCCTACGTGTACGTGAGCACCGACCTCGGCCGGAGCTGGCGCAGCATCACCGGCGACCTGCCCGCGAACGGCTCGGTCTACAGCTTCGTCCAGGACACGAAGGACCCGGACCTGCTGTTCGCCGGCACCGAGTTCGGGCTCCTTTTCACGCAGGACGGCGGAAAGCGCTGGATGAAGCTCTCGGGTGGCCTGCCGGTCCAGTGCATCCGCGACGTCACGATCCAGGCGCGCGAGGACGATCTCGTCGTGGCCACGTTCGGCCGCGGCTTCTACGTGCTCGACGACCTCTCGCCACTCCGGCTCATGACCAGCGAGGCGAAGCTCTCGGCCGAGGCCGCGCTGCTGCCGGTGCGCAGGGCGCTCCTCTACGTGCCGGCCTCGCCCATGGGCGGGGAGGGGAAGGCCGAGCAGGGTGAGCGCTTCTACGTCGCGGAGAACCCGCCGTTCGGCGCCACCTTCACGTACTACTTGAAGGACGGATTCAAGTCGCTCCGCGAGCGCCGCCACGAGCGCGAGAAGGAGGTCCTTAAGACGGGAGGTGACACGTTCTACCCGGCGTGGGACAGCGTGCGCGCCGAGCTGCGCGAGGAGGCTCCCGCGATCGTGCTCACCGTGACGGACGCCGACGGACAGGTGGTGCGGCGGCTCACGGGGCCGGCCAAGGCGGGCTTCCATCGTGTGGCGTGGGACCTGCGCCGGGCCGACCACCGGCCGGCGACGCTCACGCCCCGCGTGCGCGGGCCGTTCGAGAGCCCGGGCGGCGGACCACTCGCCGGGCCAGGCACTTACCGCGTCCAGCTCGCGAAGCGCGTGAACGGCGTGACGAGCCCGTTCGGCGAGCCGCTCGCGTTCGAGGTCGAGCCGCTCGCGAACGTCACGCTGCCCGCGGCCGACCGCGCCGCGCTGGCCGCATTCCAGCAGCGGGCCGCTGCGCTCCACCGTGCGATGCTCGGCTCGCAGCGCACGCTCGCGCAGGCGCACGAGAGCGCCCAGCTCCTGCGCCGTGCGCTCGACGACACGCCCGTCGCGGACGCCCCGGCGATGCGGCTCGAGGCCGACCGGCTGCTCGCGCGGCTGCGCGACATCGGCATCGCCCTGAACGGCGACAGCGAGATCGCGCGCTTCAACGAGCCCGTGCCGCCTTCGCTCTCGGACCGCGTCGAGCGGCTCGTGGACGGGAGCTGGTACTCCTCGAGCGCGCCCACCGCGACGCAGCGGCGCGCGCACGAGATCGTCTCCGGCGCGCTCGCGCAGGCGCTCGCCGATCTCAAGGCCGCACTCGAGACGCTGGACGCGCTCGGACGCCGTGCCGAGGCGGCCGGCGCGCCCTGGACCCCCGGCCGGCTGCCGGACTGGAAGCCGGAGTGAGACGTCACGGACCCCATCCCCATCGGAGCCCCGCATGCGCAAGCCCACGAACGACGACGCCGAGCTGCTGCTCGATCTCTACGACATCCGCCGCGACCCCGAGCTGCGCCGCGCGCGCGCCTGGCTGCTCGCGGAGTTCAAGCCCACGACCTGGGCCGACTTGAAGTCGCGCTACCTCTCGCACGTGGAGGAGGACCGCTGGTACCGGATGGTCACGTCGTACTGGGAGATGGTGGGCTCGATCGTGAACCGGGGCCTGCTCGACCCGGGGCTCTTCTTCGACCACACGGGCGAGGACATCGTGACCTGGGAGCGCATCAGGGGACTCGTCCCCGACGCGCGCGCCGACATCCGCCCGACCTACCTCATGCAGTTCGAACGGCTGGTGGAGGCGCACCAGGCCTACCGCAAGCGCACGAACGCGGCCGCTCTCAAGGCCACGGGCGGCCCGGGGCGGAACGGCAGGTCCGCGCGTCCGCGCGCGCGGGCGAAGGCCGGCGCCCGACGCCGCAAGACCGCCGCCCGCTGATGTCGTCCACGTTCGGGCGCCTCTACCGCGTCACCACGTTCGGCGAGTCGCACGGCCCTGCCGTGGGCGTGCTCGTGGACGGGATGCCGCCCGGGCTCGCGGTGGACGCCGACGCCATCCAGCGCGAGCTGGACCGGCGCCGGCCCGGGCAGAGCGCGCTCACGACCCAGCGCCAGGAGGCCGACCGGGTCGAGATCCTCTCCGGCGTGTTCGAGGGCGTGAGCCTCGGCACGCCCATCGCGATGCTCGTGCGCAACACGGACGCGCGCGCGAAGGACTACGACGCCCTGAAGGGTGTGTTCCGCCCCGGGCACGCCGACTACGTCACGTTCGAGAAGTACGGCGTGCGCGACCATCGCGGCGGCGGGCGCAGCTCGGGCCGCGAGACCGTGGGCCGGGTCGCCGCCGGCGCGCTCGCGCGCGGCGCGCTGGCGGGGATCGGCGTGCACGTGGTGGGCGGCACCGTGCAGGTGGGGAGCGTGGTCGCGCACGAGCGCGACTGGTCGCGGGTGGAGGAGAACCCGGTGCGCTGCCCGGACGCCGACGCCGCGCAGCTCATGGCCGCGCTCATCGAGAAGGTGCGTGACGAGAAGGACTCGGTGGGCGGTGTGGTCGAGGTCGTGGCCCGCGGTGTGCCGGTGGGCTGGGGCGACCCCACCATGGACAAGCTCGATGCGGCCATCGCCGCGGCGATGCTCTCGATCCCCGCCACGAAGGGGGTGGAGATCGGCGGCGGCTTCGGGATGGTGGCCCTGCGCGGCTCGCAAACGAACGACGTCTTCGACGGCGAGCGCTACGCCACGAACCACTCCGGCGGCATCTCGGGCGGCATCTCGAACGGCAACGAGGTCGTGGTCCGGGTCGCGGTGCGACCGGCCACGAGCATCGGGAGACCCCAGATCATGGCGAGACAGGGCGGCGGCACCGAGACCGTGGCGATCGAGGGCCGCCACGACCCGTGCATCTGCCCGCGCGTCGTGCCGGTGGCCGAGGCCATGCTGGCGCTCGCGCTCATGGACGCCTGGCTCCACCAGCGGGCGCTCCGCGGGGGCGAGAAGTAGCGTTCGCCGGGCGGGCGTGACCGCTCCTGCCGCCGGCGGTAAGCTCGTGGCCGACCGGGGGAGGGCAGCCCAGTGACCCGTGCGTACCGCCGCTCGACGCTCGCCGCGCTCGCGATCGGCGTGCTCCTGCCCGGCGCCGCCGGGGCGCAGCTCTACCACCTCACCGACCTCGGCAGCCTGGGCGGCGTGCGCGGCAGCGGCGCCTACTCGCTCTCCGGCACGGGCGTGATCGCGGGCTACTCGTTCGTGGCGGGCTCCAACTTCGTGCACGCGATGCTCAACGACCGCGGCACGGTGCGCGACCTGGGCACGCTGGGCGGAAGCCAGAGCCTCGCGCGCGCAGTGAACGCGCACGGCCACGCGGTGGGCTGGGCCTACCCGCCGGGGCTCGCCTGGCAGCGTGCGTTCCTGTGGCGGGACGGCCAGATGGTCGAGCTGGGCACGTTCGGCGGCAACGTGAGCGACGCCTCGGACCTGAACGACTCCGGCACGATCGTCGGCTCGGCCTACGACGCGCAGGGGCGTGAGCGGCCGTTCTGGTGGCGCGACGGCGTGCTGCACGACCTCGGCACGCTCGGCGGTTCGCAGGGGCGCGCGCTCGCCGTCAACGAGTGGGGCGACATCACCGGCACGGCGCTCGTCGCCGGCGACGACGAGTACCACGCGTTCCTTGGCAAGCCGGGGAGCCCGCTCTACGACCTCGGCACGCTGGGCGGACCGGTGAGCCACGGGCACGACGTGAACGACCACGTGCACGTGTGCGGCTGGTCCATGCTGCGCCCGAACGACCCCGCCTCGCGCGGGTTCCTGTGGGCGGAGGGCCTGCTCAAGCCGCTCGGCACGCTCGGCGGCATCTACAGCGCCGCGTTCGGGCTCAACAACTCCGACCAGGTCGTGGGCGCGAGTACGCGGGCCGACGGTGAGCAGGTGGCGTTCCTGTGGGCGAACGACCAGACGCTCGACCTGGCCACGCTGCTGCCGGAGGGACACGGCTGGCGGCTGAACGCCGCCTACGACATCGACGACGAGGGAGCGATCGTGGGCGAGGGGGTGCGGCCCGACGGCGCGACGCGCGCGTTCCTGCTGACTCCCGCGGCGACGCTCGCCACGCCACCGCGCGCGGCCGGCGCGCCGCGCTTCGCCGGCGCCGTCCCGAACCCGGTGCGCGGCGCGGCGCGGTTCGCCTTCGAGCTGCCCGAGCCGGGCCGCGTCTCGCTCACCCTGTACGACCTCGCCGGCCGCGCCGTGCGCGAGCTGGCGACCGGCTGGTTCGGGGCGGGGGGCTCGTCGGTGGCCTGGGACGGGCGCGACGACGACGGCGCCGAGCTCCCGCCGGGGGCGTACGTGGCGCGGCTGGTCACGGCGCGCGTCAGCCTGTCGCAGCGGTTCGTCCGCGTGCGTTGACCCTCGCGCGGCGAGGGACTAGGCTTCCCGGCGCGTTCGCGTCCGACCCCTCGAGGAGCCTCACGTGCGCATCTCCGCCCGCTGGCCCAAGTGGCACTGGCGCGCCGGCTGGCGTGGCCGGGAGATCGCGTTCGCCGCGTCCTAGAGGAGCCGCCGGACCCGATCTCCCAGCCCATGCCGAGCGGCGTGGGCTGTTTCGTTGAGCCGAGGGCAGACCCCGATGCTCGTCATACTCAAGCCCGGCACCCCCGAGTCGGTCGCCGCCGGCGTGCTGTCGCGCCTGCGCATGGCCGGCCTCGCCGTGCACCGCACCGACCATGCCGGCCAGGTGCGGATCGCGGCGGTGGGGGAGCCCGGGGCGATGGACTGGGCGGAGGTCGCGACCTGGGCGGCCGTCGAGTCGGTGTCGAAGCTGCCGCGCCCGTTCAAGCTCGCGAGCCGCGCGTTCCACCCGCACGACACGGTCATCTCGGTGGGCAGCGTGGCGATCGGCGGGCCGCAGCTCGCGCTCATGGCGGGCCCCTGCTCGGTCGAGGGCGAGGCGCAGGTGTTCACGATCGCGGAAGCCGTGGCCGCGGCCGGCGCCACCGTGCTGCGCGGCGGCGCCTACAAGCCGCGCACCTCGCCGTACGCGTTCCAGGGCCTCGGCGAGGAGGGCCTGAAGCTGCTGCGCCGCGCCGCCGACGCGCACGGGCTGGCGGTCGTGAGCGAGGTCATGGAGCCGCAGCTCGTGAGCCTGCTCGCGCGCTACGCCGACATCCTCCAGATCGGCGCTCGCAACATGCAGAACTACGCGCTGCTGCGCGAGGTGGGCCACATCGAGAAGCCGGTGCTCCTCAAGCGCGGGCTCTCGAGCACGATCGAGGAGTGGCTGCTCTCCGCCGAGCACGTGATGGCGCACGGGAACCGGCAGGTCATCCTGTGCGAGCGCGGCATCCGAACGTTCGAGACCTACACCCGCAACACGCTCGACCTCACCGCGGTGCCGGTGGTCAAGGAGCTCTCGCACCTTCCGGTGATCGTGGACCCCTCACACGGCACGGGTATCCGCGACAAGGTCGCACCCATGGCGCGCGCGGCGGTCGCGGCGGGGGCGGATGGGCTGCTCGTGGAGGTGCACCACGACCCCGAGCGCGCGCTCTCGGACGGCGCCCAATCGCTGCGCACGGCACAGTTCGCGGAGCTGGTGGGCCAGATCCGCACGATCGCCGAGGTGGTGGGGCGCCGGGTCTAGCCCGACCTATTCATGAGCCCGCCGCCTGCGAGCGCGGTCT